>JAEEGL015472852.1_pt1 | contig 22860 bp, 20 predicted proteins | sample 9134231 | NCBI WGS metagenome assembly JAEEGL01 (sample SAMN16246548, study PRJNA631951) | gut metagenome | biome: gut microbiome; feature: rumen; material: fiber-attached | host: Bos | place: Iran: Karaj | collected 2018-10 | reverse complement strand
TTTCTAAACATGAACAAATTGATTTTATTGAATCGATGGCGGAAGCGGCTACTGCTGTAGCAGATTATTTGAAGGAAAAGGGAAAGCCGATAGTTTATATTACTGTAATGAATGCGATATCGACATCTTGCGATTGCGACGCGAATCAAGATGATCCAGTGATGGAAGATTTAGGAATTATCGCATCATTAGACCCGGTCGCGAATGACCAGGCGTTTATTGATATGATATGGGCAAGTAAAGATCCGGGAGCAGAGAAGATGAAAGAAAGAATCGATTCGAGACTTGGACGAGAAATATTGCCTTATGCTGAGTCGTTGGGGCTTGGCGAAACGAAATATGAATTAGTTGAGATTTAATTGCTGTAGTTTTTAAGACTAGATATGATATTTGCTAATTCGTCTTTATATTTGCTATGAGCCTCTTTTTCTGGGTACAAGATGAAAATTTTATTTTTGGTACGCGTTAATGCAACATAAAAAACTCTCCGTTGCTCAGCGTATGCTATCTTTTCTTCTTCAGGATAATTAAATACAATATCTCTCATCCAAAAGATTTTTTTAGGATTACCCGGGAAACGATTAGTTAGAGGCATTAAAATTGTCCAGTCATAAGTTAGCCCTTTTGATTTATGAATCGTAATTGCGTCGAAATAAAAACCATCGATTCCTTTAATTTTGATTTTGTTTTCAGCTGAGTCTATAAAGTTTTGATTGTAAAATAACGTGTTTAATATGTCGTTTGTTCTTCCGAGAACGCAGATACTATCATTTGGGTGGACTTCATGAATGGCGCGAATTATTTTTTCGATTTGATTATTTCTATCGGAGATTGCCCCTTTCGAGTTGAACGGTTTAGGGATTTTAGTGAAGCAGATTGGTTTGTTTATATGCTTATTAGAGATAAGATCTTTCTTTATTTGTCTTGTATTTCTCCTAATAAACTTTCCAGCAGCATCGATTAACTCTTGAGCATTCCTATAGGTCATACGGATTACGTATTGTTTTGCATTCGGGAAGAATTTGTCAAAATCTATAATATACCCAACTTTAGCTCCTTGGAACGAGTAGATGGACTGCCAATCATCGCCGATAGCGAAGAACTTTGCGCCAGTGCAATCGATTAACTCTTTTATAAGTTTAAATCTAGCAGCAGATATATCTTGATACTCATCGACGATGATATAATCATAGTTTAATTCTTTAGGAATGATTTCTTTTAGTCTATTACCTGGGATATTAATCATGTCTGGATAATCGACGTAGAGTTTTGTTGGGTCTCCTGAAGTGCATTTTTGATAATAATTCCAAAATTCGACTATATATTTGAGTTGATTGGATTTATTATTTTTTTCTTTTTGTATTTTTGTATCATCAATAATAGAATTGCACAGTTTTATATATTCTTCGAACGTTTTCACTTTTTCAGACGTTTTTATTGTATCAATAATATCGTAAAAAATACTCCTTAAACCAATGAATTCGTACAAGGGCATTTGTTCTAGTAAAGCGCGATATATTTCTTCGTATGTTTTTGGGTGAAAGATTACGCCAAGCTCTTTTAGTTTTTGTTCCAAAACCTTTAAGTATCCACGATTTGGTAGATAATCGAGTGCAATAAATTTGTTATGTTTTTCGTGATGGAATTTTTCTTTTTCCTCTCGGATTCTTTGATAGGTTTTGTTATCTAGATCACTGCCAGAAATGCCAAAGTATTCTATATATACCTGCTCTCCTCCGATATCAATAGAGAAATCTGGTCGATAAACTTGTCTCTCGCCAACTAGTTCATCATAGATACGCTCATAAGTATAATCTATCCCATTGCAAAATAGGTAATTTGCAATAGCCGCTTCGCCCTTTGATTTTACATGCTCGCCCTTAATTGTCATAGGATATTCGCGATTTATTCGTTTGTCAACTATTGTGGTTAGACGTGTTACAATATTGTCTGTTTCACGAATTTTTTGCTCAACGAAGTTTTTGAAGTATTCATCAAAACTATTAAACTCGTGATAATGATTCAGAAAAAAATCTCCATATGTACGTTGGTGTGGATTAATCCAAGATATTTGACTGTCATTAAAAGTTTCAACAAGTTCAACCATCTTTTCTTTATAAGGAAAGACTTGGTTTTTTAAATAATCAAGGAAATAATTGTAGCGTTCATTATCATCAATAGGAATTACTTTCTTATCTTTATTTAGCAATCTAGTACACCTTAGTCCTAATGCATGAAAGGTTGTTACATCTGCTTGAATATTAAGATCAACTTTAATTCTATGTTCTAGCTCACCGACGGATTTTTTAGTATAGCTCATTACTAGTATTTTACTTGGATCAACTTTTTTAATGTCGACCAGATATTTTACTTTTGCGGCTATTGTTGTTGTTTTACCAGTACCAGCGCCGGCAACAACTAGGGCACAATCATCATCGCTTTTGACTGCCGCCTTTTGGTCTTCGTCAAGTTTTATTGAGGGGTCAATTGCATCAAGAATATGATCAAGATATTGATCTAAGTCAATATAATTAGGCTTAAGTGACATACCTTATATTATATCATTCTCAGTTGATACAGGTTTTTTATTTAACACCGATTAATTCTTCGACTTTATTAATCATTTCTTCCGGTTTGTAAGTTGGTTTAATTATTAATCACTAGTGTCAACGTCTAAAATTATGTTAATTGTATATCCCTTATATTTTCTATAGATTTCGTCATAAATGTTTTTATAAATCATCTCTCGGTTTTCGGCATTAAAGTCAATAATAATATCGAGGCTTATTGTTTTGTCGGTTTCGTCAAGATAAAAGCCGTGCATTTGGAGAATTTCTGGATGCGAGAAAACGATATCGTGGATATCTTTTTGGATTTTAACGATTTTTTCATTTTTAGTGTTTATAGAATAGACGCCAATCGTATGAAGAATAACTCCATATTTTTCCATTACTCTTTTAGTAATTCTTCGAGAGATTTTATCTACTTCAGCTACTGATAATGTATCGGCGACTTCGATATGGATTGAACCTAAGTATTTACCCGGACCGTAATCGCTGAGTACTAAATCGAAAGCACCCTTAACAGCTTTTTCCTCAAGAACTTCTTTTTTAATGCTTTTTGCTAAACTGCTTTCAATTCTCGTCCCGAGCATATCGTCAACGGACTCTTTAATTAATTTTAGCCCGGCTCTTATAATATATAGTGAGACGAAAACACCGACGTATGCTTCTAGGCTAATATGAGAAAGCATATATATCATCGCGGAAGCGAGGACCGAAATTGAGAGAATCGCATCATTTAGTGCGTCGGAACCGCTCGCCACTAAAGACTCAGAGTTTACGACTTTACCTTTTTTCTTAACATAAATTCCAAGTACAAGTTTAACAGCAATACCAGCAATTAAGATTATTAAAGTTAGAATAGTATAATCCGGGGTTTCGGGATTAATAATTTTTTTGATAGATTCTACCAAAGCAGTAATACCGGCATATAGGACGATGCCAGAAACTACTAATGAAGTCATGTATTCAATTCGCCCGTAACCGTAGGGATGATTTCTGTCTGGCGCTTTACCGGCCAACTTTGTACCGATAATTGTAACGATGCTAGACAAAGCGTCGCTCAGGTTATTAATAGCATCTGAAATAATAGCTATAGAGTTAGACAATAGACCAACAAAGGCCTTAAAACCAGCTAAAACAACGTTAGCTAAAATGCCAATTACGCTAGTTTTAATAATTGTCTTTTCTCTACTTTTTTTCATGAATCTGTTTTATATTATAGCAAAGAACATTGCCTCGAGAGTATAATTGTAGGTAATGATTATATAATGGCAATGGTATAATTATAGTTAAGTAAACAAAGGATTTTTTATGGAACAAGCTATTTGTCAAAGCTGCGCAATGCCACTAACATCGGAAGATATGTATTCTACTGAAAAAGACGGCAGTATTAATAAAGATTACTGTAAATGGTGCTACAAGGATGGAGAATTTGTAGATAATGTTTCCATGGAAGAATATATTGAAATGTGCTCGAAGTTTGGCGAACAAGCTGGTATGACTAATGAGCAAATGAAAGAATATTGCACGAAAGTGTTCCCAACTTTAAAGAGATGGAAGAAAATATAATTAGCGAACATAAAAGAATATTGCGAAAAAAGATTGAAATAAAAACACCGCCTTGCGGCGGGTTCAATTATTTCTTCATGTGGTGATCCGGGTGGGACTCGAACCCACGACACCAAGCTTAAGAGGCTCGTGCTCTAACCAGCTGAGCTACCGGACCAGCGTTACTAAATTATATCACGAAATCAGATTTTTTACAATTCTTGGTATTTTAAGCCGAGGGAACGGTAAAAGTCCATCGCGGTCGGTTGGCCAGTATTTTTTAAGATTAAGTTGATCACTTCGTCGGCGGTGAAGATGGCAAATAGCGAGATGGCGAGGATGAGAAAAGCGCGTTTCGACATATTTAGAGCTAGGTAAATGAAATAAGGTAAGAAGAAATAGATTAACCCAAGTGCTCCTATGCCGAAAAAGAAAACACTTAATGGGCAGACGAACCCGTTAATGCTGCCGATGGCCCAAAGACCGTGGTCGTAATTCCAATATCTTTCGCCGTTTCCGATAGTATAAACGAGCCAGCCGCCGATCAGTTCGACGACGCCGGTAACGAGGACTGAAATTAGAAAAACTGCCCAAGGGTACTTTTTAACTTTATAGACGGCAGGAATAATTAAAACAGCGCCGATGGCGTAGATGTTTATCCAAGGGAGGAGATTCCCGCCCTGGAGATAGGGGCCTCCGGGTTCGGTGAATCCGACGATGAATTCATAAACCCAGCCGACAACTCCGGCAATAGCCCAGGTTAAAAGAAGAATTCCGACGATTTGGTACTTTTTTAATTTGATTTTGTTATCAAGATAGTCGCGGTAAAGATTTTTAATAGATTTCTTTTTTACCATAAGCTTATTGTATCACAAGGGAGCTAAACAAACTAAGTATGTTATAATGGTGGGTAACACTAATTAAATGTGGAGGAAAAAATATGTGTGGAATTGTAGGATACGTTGGAGGAAAAAACGCACAGAATTTTTTGATATCGGGATTGAAGAGATTAGAGTACCGTGGATATGATTCAGCCGGGATTGTAACTTTAGCAGAAGACGGTAAAGCAACATTAATTCGTGCAAAAGGTAAGATTGCGAATCTTGAAGAGAAGTTGGCACAGAATAAGCGCGAAGATAAAATTGGAATTGGGCATACAAGATGGGCAACGCATGGTGAGCCGAGTGAGGCTAATGCACACCCGCATCAAGCTGGACATTTATATCTTGTTCATAACGGAATTATTGAAAACTATAAAGATTTAAAGAAAACAATTAAACACCACGAGTTTAAATCGGAAACTGATACGGAAGTTTTAGCGGCGTTAATAGATTCGTTTTACCAGGACGGAAAACATCCGTTAACAAACGCAGTCGTACAGGCCTTGAAATTAGTAAAGGGAACTTACGGAATTGCGGTGGTTTCGGATTTAAGTCCGGAAGAAATCGTGGTAGCACGTTCTGGTTCGCCACTCGTAATCGGAGTTGGGCATGATGAGACGTTTGTCGCTTCGGATGCGTCGGCATTAGTAGGGCATACGAAACAGGCAATTTATCTAAACGATGGTGAAGTTGCACAAGTAACAAAGAGCAGTATCGAAATTAAGACTTTAAATGCAGAACCAGTTTCAGCAAAAGTAGAAGAGATCGAAACAAGTCTTTCGGCAATTCAAAAAGGCGGGTATGATCATTTCTTACTCAAGGAAATTATGGATCAGCCGGAGTCATTAACTGAAACCTTACGTGGACGTGTGAATGCAAAAGAAGGAACTGTTAGATTAGGTGGACCAGGACTGTCTGAAGCTGAACTTAGAAAAATTAAACATTTAATTATTGTAGGTTGCGGAACGGCATATCATGCTGGACTTCTTGCAAGCTATTATATTGAAAAATTCACGCCGGAGATTACGGTTGAAACAGTAATCGCATCAGAGTACCGTTATCGTGAAGCTTACATTCCAGACAATTCGGTCGCGTTAATCGTATCGCAATCGGGAGAAACAGCGGATACGCTAGCATGTCTTCGTGAAATTAAAAAACAAGGAACGAAGACTATCGGAATTGTGAACGTGATTGGTTCGACAATTGCGCGCGAAGTTGATGGCGGCACTTATGTCCACGTGGGTCCGGAAATTTCGGTGGCGTCGACAAAGGCTTTTACTTCGCAGGTAATCGCGATGGTAATGTTCGGTTTAACGATTGCGCAGGCTAAAGGTGTCAGAACGAGTGTTCTAAAACCATATGTTGAGGAAATCGCGAAGTTGCCGGAAGAAGTGAAGAAAACATTAGATGCGAACGTTGAATCAATTAAGGATATTGCAAAGAAGTATCATAAGCACGAGCATGCGATTTTCTTAGGACGCGATACGGCTTATCCGACAGCAATGGAAGGGGCTTTGAAATTAAAGGAAATTTCTTATATCGATGCGAATGCGTATGCCTTCGGCGAATTAAAACACGGGCCGTTGGCATTAGTTGATGATAGATTCTTTGAGGTAGCATTGTTGCCAGAGGGGGATTTGTATGAAAAGGCAGTTTCAAACGTTCAAGAAGTTTTAGCGCGTGGTGGTAAGGTTATTGCGGTGACAAATGTAGATGGATTCGATTTACCAGTAGAAGATGTTGTAAAAATTACAACACCTATTAAACTGTTTGCGCCGCTTTTGATGAACCTGATTTCGCAGTTGTTTGCGTATTATATGACGGTAGCGAAGGGATATAATGTAGATCAGCCGAGAAATCTTGCGAAGTCCGTGACGGTTGAATAGTTGATGAAGAAAGAAGTACAAAGTAAAAGATTAAAGTATATTGACATTGCAAGGGGGGTTGCAATGTTCATTATTGTTTTAAGTCACACGATTCCGGCTAATACACCTGAAGCTTATTCGATTTATCGGGTTTTGTTTTTTATTAATGTGCCGATTTTCTTTGTTTTATCTGGTTATTTGTTTCGGATTAAGGAAAATGAATCGTTTTTTAAGTTCTTGAAAAATAAGTTCTTAAGGATTATGTTACCGTATTTTGCGTGGGCGTTAGTGTTTTTGATTCCTTATTTGATTTTTGGAGGCGAGATTTTAAACCAACCGACACAGAGTATTTGGACGCAACTCGGGAATATAATATATGGTAATGGAGTAAAGGACGCTTTGCAACAAAACGGGCCGTTGTGGTTTTTGCCGGCATTATTTACAACTGAAATTGTGTTTTATTTTGTGATTCATTTTGTGAAGAATAAAAAACTAGAAATTGCGACTTTTATTGCGACATTAGTGATTGGATTTTTGTGTACTTTCTTTGCGGAAAAAGTTTATTTGCCGTGGGGATTGAATAGTGCATTAACGATTGGGAGCTTCTTTTACTTTGGATATTTATTAAAGGAATGTCGAGTGTTTGAAACACTAAAACCAAAGTATGATGTTTGTCTATTTATAATATGCGTGGTGCTTTGTAGCGCGACAATTTGTTTTAATGGAGCGGATAATGTAGTGTGGGCAGATTATCAATATGAAAATTATTTCTTGACGATGTTAGCCGGGATGACTTCTGCGTTTATAATAATTCAGATTTCTAGGTTAATAGGCAAAAACAAGATGATTGAATATGTTGGAACGAACACGATGAGCATTTTAATTTTCCATAAAATCATTATTTTAGTGGCTCGGATGAAGTTGGGTTCTTTTTCCGAGTTATTAACGAACAGCGAAATTGGGGTTAAGCTAATTCTTTCGCTTTTTGTAAGCGTAATTACGATATCTATTTCGGTTTTAATAGGTGCATTAATACGGAAAGTATTACCGGAGTTAATTGGTGAGCAAAGAAAGCGTAATGTTGCGAAAGTAGCCGAAAAATAGTAAAATAATAGGTATGCGGAAGAGTTCCGATTTTATTTTACGTTTATGCTTGTTGATTGGTGATGGAGTTGCTTTAATGCTGTCTTTTGCGGCGGCATATGCAATTCGTGTGCATATTGATCCACGGCCGATTCCTTTTGAATCACAACTTTTAAAATATGTTTCAACAGTGGCTTGGGTGATTCCGATTCTATTGATTATTTTGGCGGTGATCGGCTTATATAAGAAGTCGATTTTTCTCGGCAAGTCTAGAATTGGGGAAATTGGGCGATTAGCAATTGCGGCGGTACTTAGTGTTGCGGCGTTAATTGTGTATGGATTCTTTGTGGAAGAAAACTTTTTCCCAGTCAGAATCGTAGCTTTAACGTCGGTAGTTTTGTCGTTTGTATTTTTGTCGGTAGAAAGAATCATTATTAGGTTTATTGTAAGAATGATCTTTAGGAGTGATTATGGTGCGAAACGAGCAGTGATTATCGGGAATCATAAGAATACTGATTATTTAGCTGATTATATTGCGTCGACACCGGAAGCTGGATATAAATTAGTAGGAATTGTGGCGAATCGGAAATATGTACCGAAAGATTTAAAGGCGCGTCAGTATTCGTCCTTAAAGGAAGCTTTAAGAAAAGCGCAGGCGGACGTGATCTTCCAAACAGACGAGAAGTCGACAGAATATGTTTATAAGCAGGCGGTAAATAGGCATTTGTTGTACTATTTCGTACCTTCGGAAACGGCTTTGTCATCACATTTCGGAGAACTAGAATTAGTAGGCAATACGCCGGCAGTACTTGTAATGACAACTCCACTGACGGGAGGATATGCGGTAGGTAAACGATTGTTTGATATTTTGTTTAGTATTGTTGCAATTATAATTACAATCATTCCGATGACGATCGTTTGGTTAATTATTAAATTTTCCGATTTTAAACATTCGCCGATTTATGCAGCGGAAAGATTGACGCAATATAACCGAAGGTTTAAGTGCTATAAGTTTAGATCGATGAAATCGGAGTATAGTGGAATGTCGCCAGAAAAGGCCTTCATAAAAATGGGGAAGCCGGAACTAATCAAAAAGTATCGAAAAAATGGAGATTGTTTGAAAGATGATCCGAGAATTACAAAAATCGGAAAGTTTATTCGGAAGACATCGATCGACGAATTACCGCAACTTTTCAATATTTTAAAGGGTGATATTTCATTAATCGGACCGCGAGCTCTACTTCCGGATGAATTGCGGGATTATGGTGATAGGTCACTAATTCTAACTGTAAAGTCGGGATTGACTGGATTTGCACAAGTGTCGGGAAGAAGAGATATTTCGTTTGAAGAAAGACGCGCACTTGATATTTATTATGTGAGAAACTGGTCGTTAATGTTAGATGCGTCGATTTTCTTTAAAACGATTGCAGCAGTTCTAAAAAGAGATGGTGCAAAATGAAAAAAGATTTAAAAGTTGCGATAGTTTGTGATTGGTTAACGAACGTAGGTGGGGCGGAGAAGGTATTATTATATATACACGAATTATTTCCGGATGCACCGATTTATACTTCACAATATGATCCAAAGGGGATTGATTGGTTTTCTGATGCGGATGTAAGAACGGGGTCGTTACAAAAGTATCCAGCGAAATTAAAACGAGTGATTGGACCTTTAAGGCAACGCTATTTTTCTAAATTAGATTTGTCGGAATATGATTTAATTATTTCGGTCACGGGAGCTGAGGCGAAGGCTGTGAAGTCAGGAAAGTGGCTTCACAAAAATGAAGGAATTCATATTTCTTATTGTCATGTCCCGACGCAATATTATTGGCAAATGTATAAAGAGTATATTAAGAATCCGGGATTCGGAGCTCTTAATCCGTTAGTTAAATTGTTTTTTAGATTAGCGGTAGGACCGTTAAGATTTTTTGATTTAAAAGCGGCGCAAAGGCCGGATTATTATATTACGATTTCGGACTATGCGAAAGAAATGATTTCACAGTATTATGGGCGTGAATCTACGATTGTCAATCCGCCGGTAGAACTAGATGCATTTAAATATAAAAAGACGAAGCTGAAAGATTATTATATTGTGACGTCTAGACAAGTAAACTGGAAGAAAGTCGATTTGGCGGTTAGGGCATGTTTAATGACACAAAGAAAACTATTAGTGATTGGCGAGGGTCCGGAACATAAAAAGCTAGTGAAACTCGCAAAAGACTCGGGATTAGTTGAGTTCTTGCCGGTGATGAAAAAAGAAGAATTAGCAAAGTATCTTATGAGTGCAAAAGGATATTTGTTCCCGAGTTTGGAACCGTTTGGAATTGCGCCAGTTGAGGCTTTAGCTTGTGGTTGTCCAGTTATAGCGTTTAAGGAAGGTGGATCGCGAGATTATATTATTGACGGGAAGAATGGGACGTTTTTCGAAGAGCAAACGGCGAAGTCGTTAGCGGAAGCGATTTTAAGATTCGAAAAGATGAAATTTAATCGTGATAAAGTCGCAAAAACGGCGGAGAAGTTCGGAGTGAAAAGATTTAAGAAAGAGATGAAAGAGTTCATCGATGAAAAGCTGGTTTAGATTTTTAGTTTGTATTTTGCCGGGTGTACTCTTTTTTTCATATCATCCGTTGATTAGTTTTGGGACAGGCGAGTCGATGCATTTCGAATTGTCGTTGCCGCTAATTTGGTTAGTGGTTTTCGCGATTGTGAGTTTTATTTTAATGATTAAGCAGAAAAAGTTGCATTTAGTTTTGGAAAAATTCGTTTGGTTTTTGTTTCCGATTTTCATGACGATTTCTTTGGTTTGGACTCACGATCTTTTACGTGGGGTTTTAATTGGCGGAGTTTTGTGGTTAATTTATTTTGCGGGCTTTAGTTTTTGGGTTTTCAGAAAAGATATCAGCGATAAAGAGTTTTGGAAAAAATTTTTCAAAGTATTTTTCGGGACAAGTTTATTTGTCTGTTTTTGGTGTTTATTGCAATCGATATTGGATTTGGTTGGAGTTGAACAAGGATATAGTTTAACTTGTCCGGGATGTACTTATCGTATTTTTGGTTTTCCGCATCCAAATGGATTTGCGGCGGAACCGCAATTCATGGGTAATTTATTATTAGCGCCAATTGTAATAGCTATGTATTGTCTATTGAAGAAAAAGTTTTTCAGTCGGAAGTTTTTAATTAGTTGTTTGTTCATATTTATTGCGACTTTGTTTTTGACTATGTCGCGGGGAGCAATTTATGCATTTTCAGTCGGGATGGTTTTCTTTATAGTTTGGCAAATTGTACAAACAAAAAAATGGCAGATTTTGTCGGTAGTGGTTTTGTCGATTTTAGCTTTTTTGTTTACTTTGAATCTTCAGGGGATCTTTGCGGAGGTTTCAAAAACAGACGATACTTATATTTCGGGCGTAAGTAAAGTCGTAAATCAGTTGACGCTCGGAGTTATTGATTTAGGTGGAAGTCAAGTTAAGAAAAGTGAAGAAGTTGTAGAAGAAATACCTGTAGTAGAAACGGAGGATGAAGAGGAAAATGAGACAGCGGTTTTTGATGGTTATGTGGAAGTGTCGACAGACGCTAGGACTGCGGTTTGGCGAGGAGCTTTAAAAACTTGGGCGAAAGATCCTATGACGATTTTGTTTGGCGTGGGGTTAGGCGGTTCTTTGAAGGCGATGTATGAAAGTGGGAATTTTTATTCACAGCAGGAAATCATTAATAATCAATATATTAATATTCTGCTTGAAGGTGGAATAGTGGGATTTTTACTTCTCGGTTTGATGGTAGTTTTAGCATTTAGAATTATATGGAAAATGAAGGACCGAGGTTTTATATTTACGTTAATAATAATGTATATGGTTTCGTTAGTATTCTTTTCAGAACTACCGAATGCGCTACATATTTATTTGTTGTTGCCGATACTTAAAGTTTATAGCGGAAATAATTAGTGTCGTAGATTTCGGCGCCGCGTTTTAAGTAGAAGGCTTGCGCGGCTTCGCGGCCGTGACCGGAAGTGAAACATAGTTCAGTACAGGCTTTTTCTTTTGCCCAGTTTAACATAGCGTCCCAAAGTTGGCTACCGATGCCTTGGCCGCGGAGGGAAGCGTCAGTGACAAAGTCTTCGAGATAGGCGACTTTTCGAACGATTGGCCCCATGATGATAGATAAAGTTGCAATGCCGACGATTTTATTATCATTGTCGTAGGCGAGGAGCATGTCATGGGATGGCGAAGTGATTAGGTTGTCGAACCATTCGCGGGGAATTTCGCCGCGATCTTTGCCGGAACGAGAAAGTTGGATTAAAAGTTCACGCACGCGACTTGCGGTTTCTTCGCTGTATTCAGTTAAGGTTTCTATTCTCATAGTGTTTCTCCTAATTTATCTTTTAGTTCGTTTGCGAGATCAGTAATCGTTTTTTCGTCTTCGCCCCACATAGAAATACGAATTAAGTTTTCAGTTCCGGAGGGACGAACGAGGAGACGACCGGAGACTGGTTCAAGCTTTTTATTGTAATCTAGTAGTAATTGTTTCGCTTTTTCGGAAGTTTTTAGACCTACTTTTTGTTCGGGAGTTGCGTCCATATTCACGATGACTTGGGGATATTTAGTAATAATACTAGCAAGCTCTTCGAGAGGTTTTTTCGTTTCGGTAATTACTTTTGTAACCATGAGAGTTGTCAAAATACCATCGCCAGTTGCTTCGCCAGGAAGAATAACGTGACCGGATTGTTCACCGCCGATTTGAATATTCTTTTCACGCATGGCGAGAGCGACATTAGAATCGCCAACTGGAGTTATTTCGGTTTCGATATTGTTCTCTTTGGCCCAGTTTAAAATGCCTTGGTTAGCCATGACAGTGATTGCGATTTTGTCTAGTTTCAAGTAGTTTGCGAGAATTGGAATAATTTCGTCACCATCGACTTCAATACCATTTTTATTAACCATGAGACAGCGATCGCCATCGCCATCATAGGCAACGCCGAAATCTAGGTTTTTTGAAGTAACTAGTTCTTTTAAAGGTTCGAGATGAGTACTACCGCAATTATTGTTGATTTTTTGACCAAAGTTTTCGTCAGCGTTAATTAATTCAACGGTTGCACCGAGTTCTTCGAAGATAGTTTTATTAACGACACTAGTTGCGCCGTTAGCGCAATCCATCCCGATTTTTAAGCCAGTAAAGTCGGTAGTGCCGAGATAGTTTTTAAGATGTTCTTTATAAAGATTGACAGCTTCTTCGTGTAAATCCTCTCTTAAAGTCGGTGAAGCAAGCGCGTAAGTTTTTTCCGAATCGATAGCTTTTTCGATAGTTTTACAACCTTCGTCACAGAGTTTTTGGCCGCTAGTTTTTCCGCGTTCTAAGATCTTTATACCGTTATCGATATAAGGGTTGTGTGAAGCGGTAACATCGATGGCGAAGTCGAAGCCCATGGCGTAAAAACAATAGTTAATTGCAGGAGTTGGAAGGACGCCGACATTGCCGTATTCTACACCGAAAGTTTCGCAGGCGGATTCGAGATCGGCTAGAATCCATTCAGTCGATTCGCGAGTATCGCCGCCGAGCAGGACTTTTATATTATCGCCAGCATAGTCGACGAGACCAGCGACAATTCTAGTTAAAAATTCAGGAGTGAATTTTTCAGCTTTTTGACGGATGCCGTCAGTACCGAAGTATTTCATATTAGTTCCTTTCAAGTTGTTTTTTGATAACGTCGATGGTGAGTTTTACATCTTCTGCGTCACTTCCGCGCGAAAGATCGGCGAGGGGAAGGACGAAGCCTTGGATGATTGGACCGGCACAGACGAAACCTCCGAATTGTTCGAGGGATTTATAAAGGATGTTGCCGGAGTTTAAATCGGGAGTAATTAAGACATTTGCGTCGCCTTTAAGAAGGGAATTAGGAGTTTTCTTTTCGGCGACCCGTGGGTTAATCGCGGCGTCAAGTTGCATCTCGCCGTCAATGAGATAATCAGGATGGTTTTTACGGATTTTTTCAATGACGTAATAGATTTTTTCGAGATCAGGATTTTTACCGCCGGAGCCAAAGGTCGAGTAGGAAAGCATGGCGATTTTCGGTTGTTCGCCAGTATAGTTTTTAAAGGTTTCAGCAGTATCTTCGACAATACAATATAATTTTTCGGCGTCGGGTAGTTTATTAATACCGCCGTCGGCGAGAGCGATGATTTGGTCGTCTTTTTTACAAATAAAACAGCTTGAGAAGAACTGAGATTTTAGAGAAAGATGGTTTTTAAAAGTGATGGCGACGTCGCGCGAGGAATAATCGATTCCGGAAATCATCGAATCGGCTTCGTTTCGACTAAGTTTTTCGGCGGCTTCGTCGAGGGAATTAGCCGGAATGAATTCAATTTCCGGGAAGCTTTTAGTCGCTTCTTTTACGATAGGGTTTTCTAATTCTGGAAAGATAATTTTCATAGGCTTATTATAACACAGTCTTTCTTGACTCTTATTCTTAGGGAGGTGGATTCGCTATATGGGGAATAAAAAACAGGGCTAGAAGCCCTGTTTTTTTTGATGAGAGAAGATTATTTGTCTACGACTTCGCCTTCGACGGCGTCATCTTCTTTATCAGACTTTTTGTCATCCTTTTTATCGTCGTCTTTTTTATCTTCAGAAGCGGATTGGTAAAGCTTTGCGCCAATCGGCATGATTTTATCATTTAATTCCTTGGTGGCTTCTTCGAACTTGTCCTTGTCGGCTTTATCATCGTTTAAGACTTTCTTAGCTTCTTCGACGGCTTTCTTGATAGTTTCTTTGTCGTCGTCGCTGATTTTGTCTTTGTACTCATCCGGCATCTTTTCGGCTTGGTAGACCGTGTTTTCGAGACGATTCTTTGCGTCGACAGAATCCTTTTTCTTCTTGTCTTCTTCGGCGTGAGCCTCAGCTTCTTTTTGAGCCTTCTCGATATCTTCTTTACTCATGTTGCCAGAGTTTTGAATCGTAATTGACTGTTCCTTACCGGTACCTTTATCCTTCGCGGTAACATTTAAGATACCGTTAGCGTCGAGATTAAAGGTAACTTCGATTTGTGGAACGCCACGCGGAGCTGGAGCAATACCATCGAGAATGAATCTACCGAGCGACTTGTTATCGGCAGCGAATTCACGTTCACCTTGGAGGACGTGGATTTCGACTTGTGGCTGGTTATCAGACGCGGTAGAGAAGATTTCGGACTTCGACGTCGGAATAGTAGTGTTACGATCAATTAATGGAGTACGGACACCACCCATAGTTTCGATACCAAGAGTTAACGGAGTAACATCGAGAAGGAGAATATCCTTCACGTCGCCTTGGAGGACGCCACCTTGAATAGCAGCACCGACCGCAACGACTTCGTCCGGGTTAACACCCTGCATTGGGTCTTTGCCGAAGATGCTTTTGACCTTTTCAACGACAGCCGGCATACGGGTCATACCACCGACCATAACAACTTCGTCGATATCTTTAGTTTCGAGCTTTGCGTCTTTCAAAGCTTTCTTAACTGGGCCTTCAAGGCGGTCGAGAAGTTCGGAAACGAGCTCTTCGAGTTTAGCACGAGTTAAAGTGTGTTCGAAGTGTTTCGGACCATCAGCATCGGCAGAAAGAAACGGAAGGTTGATGTCGGTAGAAGTTGAGCTAGAAAGTTCCTTCTTCGCTTTTTCAGCTTCGTCTTTAACACGTTGCATCGCAGCAGCATCGCCTTTGATGTCGATACCGGATTCCTTCTTAAATTCGTCGACTAAGTAGTTGACAATGATGTTATCGAAATCTTCACCACCAAGGTGAGTATCGCCGTTAGTAGACATCACTTCGAAAACTCCATCGCCGAGTTCGAGGATTGAGACATCGAAAGTACCACCACCAAGGTCGAAAACCACAATCTTTTCATCTTTTTTCGATTCGAGGCCATAAGCTAAAGCTGCAGCGGTTGGCTCGTTAATAATACGTTTAACTTCGAGACCAGCAATTTTACCAGCATCTTTAGTTGCTTGACGTTGGGAATCGTCGAAGTAAGCCGGGACAGTAATAATAGCTTCGGTGACTGGTTCGCCTAAGAAGGCTTCAGCATCAGCTTTGATTTTAGAAAGGATCATTGCGGAAATTTCTTCTGGTGTATATTCTTTGCCATCCATCTCAACGGCGACACCTTGGCCTTTTTTCACGATTTTATACGGGCTAATTTCGAGGTCGTGTTGGACTTCTTTATCGGTAAATTTACGGCCGATTAGACGCTTAATACCGTAAATGGTGTTTTTCGGGTTAGTAACTCTCTGTCTTTGTGCAACTTTACCTACTAATCTTTCGCCTTTTTTAGTAACGGCGACGACGGATGGAGTAGTACGATCGCCTTCAGCGTTCGTAATAACTTCCGGTTTTCCGGCAACCATGTAAGCAAAGGCACTGTTCGTAGTACCGAGATCAATTCCAATGATTTTTGACATTTTTCCTCACTTTCTTTAACTATTTCGTTGGCACTCGTCGTGTATGAGTGCTAATTAATATCTATTGTAGCGCACTAGCACTGTCATGTCAAGTGTGCTAATACAGAGGTAATTTTAGATTTTTTCATTATGATATAATATATGTATGGCAATTGAGAGGTTAGTAGAGCCGACGGCGTCGGGAGATACAGAGGAAGAGCGGATTGAGGTTTCGCTCAGGCCGGTGACGTTTAATGAATACATTGGACAGGAACATCTCAAAAATAATCTTAAATTAGCAATTTCGGCGGTGAAAAAGCGCAATGACGGTTCAACCTTGGACCATATATTATTATATGGTCCGCCGGGACTCGGGAAAACGACGATGGCGGGGGTGATTGCGCATGAACTCGGAGCGTCGCTTAGGGTGACTTCGGGTCCGGCAATTGAACGGGCGGGAGATTTGGCGTCGATCTTAACGAATTTGAAGGATGGGGATATTTTGTTTATTGACGAGATTCATCGTTTACGACGGGCGGTAGAAGAAGTTTTGTATTCCGCGATGGAGGATTATAAGCTAGATATCGTGATTGGAAAGGGGCCGGCGGCGAGAAGCGTTAGATTGGATTTACCAAAATTTACAGTTATCGGAGCGACGACGAGAACGGGGTCGCTTGCGGGGCCACTTCGCGATAGATTTGGGATTATTCATCGGCTAGAGTATTATAAGGAGCCGGAGATTGAACAGATTATTAACCGGACGGCGGGGATTTTAAAGACCAAGATTCAACCGGAAGCGACGAAGCTTCTCGCAACGAGATCGCGGCTTACGCCGAGGATTGCGAACCGAATCTTTAAACGGGTGCGGGATTTTGCAGATGTAAATGGAGATGGGATTATTGATCGTGAAATTGCTACGCGGTCGCTAGAGTTGATGGAAATTGATGAGCTCGGGCTAGATCCGGCGGATCGGAATATGCTAAGACTCATGTATGAAAACTACGGTGAGAGGCCGGTAGGATTGACGACGATTGCTGCATTAACGGGGGACGAGGCGACGACGATTGAGGACTTTTATGAGCCGTATTTGTTGCAGATGGGGTTACTCGCACGAACGCCAAAGGGAAGGGTGGTGACGGAAAAGGGGAGGAAGCATTTACAAGATAAGGGAAATGTGATATAATGATATTAATAATTGAGGAGTTATCATGGACAATAACTTAGCAAAAATTAGACACGAGCGAAGTGTTAAAGATTTTCCAGGTTTAAAGCTGGAAGATGATGAATACGTTGAGTTTGCATTTTCAAGGGCGAAAATTTGTCTTTCGATGATTCTCGGGGGAATAGCGGGTGGATTAATCTTGATTTTATTAGCTTTTCTTGTCGTGCTTCTCGGTCAACAAATGATAGACGAAATGGGGAAGCACTTTTTATTTATCATCCTATTCGCTTTGCTTGCGGCGGCGATAATTATCGGGGCGATTGCGCTAAGAATTTATAAAGGGAATAAGCTTTTTATTACGAATAAACATGCGATTCAGCTAGTGATGAATTCCCTTGTGTCGGATTCGATTAATGTAATTGATCTAGCTTCGGTAGAAGATGCAAGTCTAAGACAAGATAGTTTACTGCAAAAGATTTTCCATTATGGAACTTTTAGATTGTCTACGGTTGGTGACGAGACGACTTATACTTTTAAATATTCAGATGTTTCGTCGTCAGAATTAAAAGCGGTGATTAAATTAATCACTGATGCAAAAAAGATCAGTCGAAAAAGTAAAGATAATAACTAATTACGATTGTATTTAATATAAGTGTCTTCTTTTTCGAGCTCAGCTTTTAGGACGTATTCTTTACATTTGCCGTTTTTACAGTTAGCTGGTTCGTAAGAGTAGGAGCTAAAGGAATCGCCTAGGTTAAAGCCGAACGGATCGGTCCAGAGAGCCGGGTCGATGACTTTAATGTTTTCTTCGGAGATAAATTCAGGATAGTAGCCGTGTTCAGGGTAGAAACTCTCTTCTAGAGCGTAATACATAGCGTTAATAGCGGTTTTACAATCTTCGTCGCGCTCCATGGCGTCGATGTTAGATTTTTGAATAAAGAAGAAAATTAAGAGAAGAGTCGCAAAAATGCCGACTATGATGATTTCTAGGATGGTAAAGCCTTTTTTACTGTTCATGTTTTGATTATAACATAAAAAAAGACCCCGAAGGCCTTAAAAATGGTAGTACCGACTGGGATCGAACCAGTGACCTTGGGCTTATGAGTCCCACGCTCTAACCATCTGAGCTACGGTACCAGGTAGTATGATTATAACCGATTTAATAGGATTTATCAAGGGAAGAAAAAAGCCGAGAAGGGTTCTCGGCTTAAAGGTAGTCGGGGCTAAAGAGTCTGTAAGTTTTTTCGTCGATGTCGTAGACAAGATGGATTTGGTTTCCACCGAAATACTTGTGTCGTATTCTTGATGGGATAATTAGCCGTCTTTTATCGTCGACCGTGGGACGAAAAGGACTTACGTTATCTTCAGCTATAGTAAGTTCTCCGCTTAATGGATCAAACGAAACTCCGACTTCTTTAGGAACATTTTTGCCAAAGTAATTTGTTAAAACTACTCGACCTTGCTTATCGATCGGTAACCAATCGATATGTTTATACATGGTTATCACCTCCTTTTTAGGACCATGTCTTATAATTATAGCATATTTTAGTAAAAAAATCAAGCATTTTGGCTTGAGGTTGGGGTTGGTACACCCGGGAGGATTTGAACCTCTAGCCTTCAGCTCCGGAAGCTGACGCTCTATCCAGTTGAGCTACGGGTGCTTGGATATCTAAAAAAAATGGTACACCCTGAGGGATTCGAACCCACGACCTTCTGTTCCGAAGACAGACGCTCTAATCCGCTGAGCTAAGGGTGCATAAGAATATTATACCACTTTTTTTATCTCCTTTAAAGCCTAGGCGAGATGGGCAGGTTGATTATTGTCTTGTCGCATGATAGAAGTGGCGCATGTTTCGGAAACTAGGGATGGAACTGCATCAATCTTGGGTGGTGGTGTTTTTGTGTGTCGGAATAATTTTCGGGATGATTTTAGGTTTAGTTTTTCGGATTAATTATTTTTCGTCGCCTTATTGGATTATTTGTGTGAGCTTACTAATGACATTTGCGTTTTTAAAACCAAAATTTGCCTTTATGATAATTGCGCTAGTTGCGGGGATGATATTGGCTTTTTTTCGAGTCTCGGAGGAATTAAAAACGGAAGATTATATTCGGCAGTTTTTCGGGCAGACAGTTATGGTTTCTGGAGTAATTGATGGGGATCCGGAAACTGATGAGGATGGAACGAAGTTTAAATTAAAAGCCGATGCGAGTTTATATGTTTCGAGTTATAAAAACGAGAAGCTGGCAAGGGGAGATTTAGTCGAGTTATCTGGAAAACTAAGCGAGGGGTTCGGGACGTATGCAGGGTATATGTATCGACCGAAGATTGTTTCGTGGAGTCGGCCGGAGCCGGGAGATTTAGTTTTAAAAGTTCGGAATTGGTTTTCGGAAAGAATTAAAGGTTTAATTCACGAGTCGGAAGTTTCGTTAGGTTTGTCATATCTTTTAGGAATGAGAGCGGGACTTTCGGATGAGCTAAATGAGCGATTAAGGACGGTTGGGTTAGTGCATATTGTAGTGGCGAGCGGGGCACATTTGTCGATATTAGTGGAGATTGCGAGGAAGGTTTTCGGAAAATTATCGCGGTTTGCGGGGCTATTATTTTCGATTCTGTTTATTGTGTTTTTTATGGCGATGGTGGGATGGACGCCGTCGATTTTGCGAGCGGGGATTATGGCGATTCTGAATTTAGTGGTGTGGTATGTTGGGCGGAAATTTGCGGCGTGGCGGATTATATTAATCGTGGCAGCGTTTACTCTAATATTAAATCCGAATTTTTTGATCAATTTAGGGTGGCTTTTGTCGTTTGCGAGTTATGGGGGAATTATGATTCTAGGGCCGAGACTGACTAGGTTTTTTTATGGCGAGAAGAAGCCGGGGTTTATTAGTTCGATTATTCTAACGACAGTTGCGGCGACTTTGATGACATTACCGATTACTTTATATTATTATGGGCAGATTTCGTTGATTTCGGTATTTGCGAATTTGTTGATTTTACCGACGCTCCCTTATGCAATGGGGTTAGTGTTCTTGACGGGAGTATTCGCGGGGGTTCCGGGGATAGAAATTGTGATTTCGTTTTTAGCGACAAAGCTATTAGATTTTCATATATTTATAGTAAACTTTTTTGGTGAGCAAAAGCAGTTTTTGATAGAGACTCCGGTTTATGATAAAAGAGTATTCTTAATATATGTGTTTATTGGTTTATCTTTCTTAATACGATGGGTAAGACGCTTATGGTATAATAAACAGCATGAATAGTTTTGTTATAAGTAAAATTAGAACAATTGCAGTTAGAGTATTAGTAATTGCTTTGTTGGTCGATGCACTTATTTGGGCAATTTTAGTTTTAATGGAGAGTTAAAATGGATTTAAGTACTAATATTTATTCACCAGGAGAGTTAAGTTCAACGCCGTTATATCCGAAATTCCAAGGAATGTTTTGGATATTTGCTGAGGCCTTATTAGTAACTGTATTAGGATTTAGATGTATCGAAAAAGGAAATAAGGCATCCAGAATTCTAGCGATGGTTGGGCTAGGATTTGGCGCGATTGGTGTTTTATTACAATTATTACTGCTTTGGGAGATTTTCCCATTATTAGAGTCTAATGGTTTAGCCTCGTATGGCATGTCGACTTTAGTGAAGATTACTTCTTTTGTAACCATGACGATGGTGGCTTCGATTGTTGGCGCTTTAGTAATGCTAATTAATGAAAATGAGAAAATGATTGATCTGTTGAAAATAGTTGCAGTTTTTTCGTGTTTTGGGATTTGGCTAATTGGTTCAATATTGCTTTTTTCGGAAGATTATACGAACATTACTAAGTTTTTAAATCTTGAAGGTGTCTTTTTAGCTTGTTTTATGATGAGTTGGATCACGGCTCTAGTTATGTCAAAGATAAATAGTAGAGAGCGTTCTGACAAAGAGGTGATTAAACAGGTTGTTAAAACACAAGCGATGGTTCAAGAGATGATTGAGGACGATGCTAAGGCTGAAATAGAAGCCGAGAAGGCCAAGGCTGAGCGTGATGCAATGCCGCCACTTCAGGGTGACAGTATGACTCCGACGGTCAATCATGATAACGAAGTGAAGATTGATACTCCAACTGATTTGAATAAAGAATAAAAATATGATAAAATATAAGAATAAATACTAATTAATTTTGATGGAGAAAAACCATGTCAGGACACAGTAAATGGGCGACAACAAAAAGACACAAGGCTGTAGTTGATGCAAAACGAGGAGCGCTTTTTACGAAGATCGGGAATCAGATTGCGATCGCAGCGAGGGGCGGAACGGATCCAAATATGAACCCTAGCCTGGCTATGGTTCTTGAAAAAGCAAGGCTCGCAAGTATGCCGAAGGCGAATATCGAACGGGCGATTGCGCGCGTAGCGGATAAATCGGCGGCGGCTTTAATTGAGGAAGTCTACGAAGCTTACGGACCGGGTGGAGTGGCGATAGTGATTGAGATTGCGACGGATAATAAAAACCGAACCTTGCCGGAAGTGAGACATACTTTAGATAAAAATGGTGGACGCATGGCGGAATCTGGTTCAGTTATGTTCCAGTTTAAACGCAAGGGCGTGATTGAGATTTCGGAAAAAGGCGAAGATGCGTTAATGACGGTCTTAGATGCTGGTGCGGAGGATGCGAATGAAGAGGATGAAGGAATTGTAGTTTATACGGATGCGTCGGATTTGATGAAAGTGAAGAAAGCCTTAGACGAAGCGGGTATGACCGTCACGAGTGCGGAATTACAATATGTTCCGACGAATTATGTGCCGGTTGATGGCGAGAACGCGGAAAAACTTGAGAAGTTGCTTGGCGCGATTGACGATTTAGACGACGTGACGAACGTCTATACGAATGCAGAATAATTAGTGAAAAAAACGCTCTTATGTTAAAATAAGAATATGATGAGAGTTTTGCATTTTGGTCTTGGTGGTTTGGTCGGGTTTGTGGTTGTTTCGGGTTTAATACTTTCTAGTTCTATAGCTTCTGCTGATGAGGAGGTTAAGGTCTCAAACGTAGCTATCTCTGTCCCAGCTTCTTGTGAGTTAAGTGGATATAAAGATTCAGAACACTCTGCTAATGTAAATAATGGTACTTATCAAGAAAATATTGGTAAAACTACACTAACCGTATTTTGTAATGATGGTGGAGGCTATGCTATTTATGCTGTAGGCTTTACTGGAGAAGTAATCGGAGGAACTAATAGTACTAAACTAGTAGGAGAAGACTATAACCTAACTATTGATACTGGTACTTATACTCAAGGCGTTACTACATCTTCAGTTTGGGCAATGAAGTTAAATAAAGTCACTGATACATCAGTAGCTTATACT
>JAEEGL015297740.1_pt1 | contig 22860 bp, 9 predicted proteins | sample 9134231 | NCBI WGS metagenome assembly JAEEGL01 (sample SAMN16246548, study PRJNA631951) | gut metagenome | biome: gut microbiome; feature: rumen; material: fiber-attached | host: Bos | place: Iran: Karaj | collected 2018-10 | reverse complement strand
TTGGAATGATGCACAAAGATCTGCCACATTAACCTCTTCACCTCTTTGATGAAGATTATGATTTAAATTAATTACAGCACTCTTTAAACCAGAAAAAGAGAAATTAAAGCTTCCATCCTCTAAATATACTCTAGGTAGCTTATATGTATCCTTACCCTCATGAGCAAGTCTATCAACGTGTGGACCACCTGGATATGGAAGACCAACTACTCTTGCCACCTTATCATATGCCTCACCTACAGCATCATCTAAGGTTTCACCCATTATTTCAAATTTAAAATGGTCCTTCATATATATTAATTCAGTATTACCACCTGATACAAGTAGGGCAATACATGGAAATTTCATTTCATGCTCAATCGCATTGGCATATATATGACCAGCTAAATGGTGAACACCAATTAATGGCTTATTATATATCATCGCAAAAGTCTTAGCCGCATTTACACCAACAAGTAGTGAACCAATTAAGCCTGGTCCTTCTGTTACTGCAACTAAGTCGATGTCCTCAGGCTTTACCCCTGCCACCTTAAAGGCTTCCTCAAATACCATAGAAACCTGATATACGTGGTGACGTGATGCAACCTCAGGTACAACGCCTCCAAATTTTTCATGTATCTTAATTTGTGAATTTATTACATTTGATAAAACCTCTTTACCATCTTTTACGATGGCAACAGATGTTTCATCACAGCTTGATTCTACACCTAATACTAGCATATTAATCTCTCCTAATCTTCTTAAAGCTTACCCTTAATACCTTATTTAAGTCATTTGGATTCATATCAATTTGATATCCAATCTTTCCACCAGAAAAAATGATTCTATCATTTAAAATAGCCTTATCATCAATGATAGTTGGAAATACCTTCTTCATACCGATTGGTGAACAGCCACCTCTTATATAGCCTGTAAGTGGTAAAAGCTCCTTTACAGCTATCATATCTAATGATTTAACATTAAATTCCTTTGCGGCAAGCTTTAAATCTATTTCATCTTCTACATTAACAACACAAACATAATAGTGCTTAGTGTTATCAACACAAACTAACGTTTTAAAAACTAATTTAGGATTCTCACCTAAAAGATTAGCTACGCTAACGCCATCAACAGCCTCACCCTCAACATGAGGATATTCATGTACTACATATTTAATTTTTCTTTGATCTAGCATACGCATAGCATTTGTCTTTTCCATATTATCTAAATCCTATCTTTTCATAAATCATCCAAGTATTATCCTTTTTATCGACACTTACTAGGACATCCTTAATATCTAATTTTTTATAATAATTTATGACATACGAAAATAAAGCCTTAAAATATCCTTTATTTCTATATTCACTATCAATATATATTTCTTCAATTTCAATTAAAGAATTATATTTAAATACTAATAATAATCCAACTAATTTATCAGCATCTTTAATACCAAAGAATGAAAAATTATTATTAATTAAATTATCCTTTAAGCAATTTGCATAAATTCTTGCATAACCACTATCTATTTTTTCTATTTCCTTATAACAAAAATCATATAAGCTATCAGCATCATTTTCATTTAATTTATAAATATTTTTATTAGAATAATCATCTAAATCTATTCCATAAATTGTTGAATGCATATAGCCTACATCATCTAAATTAACATTATTTAGATAGCTTGCATATGATAAATAAGCTTTATGTATATCTTTAATCAAATCCATTTTCTTTTCTAGTATTAAAGCATCATCACCATTAGAATAATAATTCTTTCTAACATGAATCTTCTTAAAGCCAAATTTTTCATAGATATGAATAGCTCTTAAATTATTATTTCTTACCTCTAAGATAAAGCTTTTAGCTCCATTCTTAAAAAAATAATTAATAATATATGATAATAATTTAGAACCAATCTTCTTATTTTGATATTTATTATCAACACAAAAATTTAATATCTCTACTGTAAGTCCATCAAAAATGGTAGATATATAGCCTAAAATATCATTTTCTTCATATACATAAAAATATTTAAATTCATCATTTATGCTGGATTTGAGCATGTCAAATCCTAAGGAGCTGTTAATAGTAGAAAGTTCTAACTCTTCTACCTTTTTAATATCCTTTTCTTCTAATTTTCTAATCATTTTATATTTCTTTCAGCTTCTGTATCTCTTAAATAATTTGGAACAAGTAGATGAGGCTCATCTACTAATGAACAATTATTTAATACATAGAATGGATCAACCTTAAAGTTTGAATCATCAACTAAATTATCATACTTTTCTAATTCTTCATATGAATATAGGCCTTCATTTAAAACATATTCATTTTTATCCATATCAAAAACAGAGGCAAAGGCATTTCCTCTTCTTGCATCTATTAAGGCTTTTACTACACCCTTTTTACCTGATGCCATAAGTCTAAGTGTTGAAATTGTATATAATTTAACACCTGCAAATATGGCAAGCATTTTAGCGACAGTTACAGCCATTCTAACGCCAGTATAAGATCCAGGACCATAGCCAACTATAACCTTATCTAAATTCTTTGCCTCAATATTTGCTGCCTTTAGGGCATCATCAACAGCCTTAACTATATTTTTAGCGTGATCATTTTTTCCTTCTATATATTTTTCAAATAAAACATTATTATCATCAACTAAAGCTACATAAAGTATTTTTGTAGATGAATCTAATATTAAATTATACATTTAAATCACCTACGATTTCTTCATATCTTTTTCCAACACCAGTTAGTGTTATTTCTCTTGTTGTTTCACCAGTTAATTTAATATCAATATTTAAATAATCCTTAGGTAATAGCTCATCTACCTGATGAGGCCATTCAATAACACAAACAGCATCAGTTTCAATATATTCTTCTAAATCAAAGTCATTATTTAATCCATCAAGTCTATATAAATCTAAATGGTATAAATTATATTTTGAACCCTTATAGGTTTTTACAATTGTAAAAGTAGGTGAATTAATAACTCTTGTAACACCTAAAGCTTTTCCTATTCCCTTAGTTAATGTAGTTTTACCCCCTGATAAATCACCAACAAGTAAAACAACATCACCAGGCTTTAAAAATTCTCCAATTTTAAAACCTAAATTTGTAGTTTCTTCACTAGAATTTGTAATAATTTTTTTCATATTATTCACCTATTTCTAAAAGCTGAAAAAACACCAGTTATGGTGTTTAGAAAGATAAAACCTTTTCCTCCTGTGCTGGAAGAACAGTTATACTAGTTGCATCAAGCATAATGACCTCTTCTTTAGCTACATCTGAATATTTCTTAATAACCTTAGCTTCAATTTCAATATAGTCTTTAATATTGACTTCAACATTTAGATTATTAATAACCTCATAGCCTAAGAATTGGATATCAGCTGCACAGCATGTCATAACCTGATGACCAACAACAAAGGTATTTTTGAATTTTTCAGTTACATAAGCCTTAAATTTAAATGTCTTATTTAAATATTTTTCAGGCTTATCAAATACCTCAACATACCATGTTGGGTAAACATCCTCTTCAAATTCAATATAATCCTTTGATAAATCATATGGTAGATCCTCATCAAGCATAGCTGTAAGCTTACCATCAGCACCCTCAAAGGCAATTTGAGCCTGAGGATTAATAATTCTAATCCATCTTCTATATTGGCTTAATTCCTTATTTCCATCTGCCCTATTGAAGATGACTAGTGATGAATCCTTTATCATCATTTGGAATACCTGTCTCATATTTTGGAAATATACATTAAATGTTGTTGTATCAATCATTGTGATTTGTTGGTATATTGCCATATATGGAGGGAATTCCTGCTTATCCCAATCAAAGAATGAATTATATTCAATAACATATTGATCAGCCATATAATGCTTATCTAATTTTTTAAAATAATCAGCAGTAAAATCTTCTTGTTTTTCAACATATTCAACAACAACGCCATACTTTTGGCACCAAGCCTCATCATATTCTATTTCGCCTTGTTCACAAGCGATTATTACTGTTCTATTATCCTGATAATTTTCGTTATTCTCAATGATTTCTTTAATGATAGTAGTTTTACCACTATCTAGGAAACCATTCAAAACAAATACAGGTACTTCCTTCATCTAAATCAATCCCTTAAAATAAATTTTTAATCTTTTCTTTATCTAAATCTTTACCAATTACAACAATCTTACCTGTTGGAATTGCCTTTGCATCTTCAACCTTTAGCTCATCTGGAGTAATGTTGAATGCATGCCACTTACCTTCTGTATCACATACGATACCCTTAGCTCTAACGATAATGCCGTGATCACCAGCAGCAATTTCCTTTAATACCTTAGTTAAACTATCTAAATCATACTTCTTAACTGTTTCAATACCGATAGATGAGAATACATCCTCTGCATGGTGATGTCCATGATGGTGATGGCATTCGCAGTTTGGATCATCGCATTCTTCCTCATCGTGGTCATGGTGATGATGGTGGCATTCGCAGTTTGGATCATCGCATTCTTCTTCATCATGATGATGGTGATGGTGGTGATGATGTTCATGTTCGTCCTCATCATCGTCGTCATCGTGGTGGTGTTCATGACAGCAGCATTCTTCATCATCGTCATGGTGATGATGGTGGTGGTGACATTCGCAGTTTGGATCATCACATTCTTCATCGTCATCATCGTCGTGATGTAATAAATCATCTGATAATAAATTAATATCAAAGCCTTCATAAGCCTTTAATAAATCTTCATCTGATAACTCAGTAATAGGTGTTGTTACAACAACACACTTTTCGTTGTGCTTACGAATAATTTCTAGTGCTGCCTCAGCATTTTCTTGTTTACAAATATCCATTCTAGATAAAATTACTGTTTGAGCATTTTCGATTTGGTCAACGAAGAATTCACCAAAGTTCTTATCATACATCTTAGCCTTTTTAGCATCAACCATACATACAAGTGAATTAATTGCGTCACTTAAGCCAGCTGAACCAATTGCCTTGATGATATCTGATAATTTACCAACACCTGATGGTTCAATTAATATTCTATCAGGGTTATATTTACTTATAACCTCATTTAGTGATTTAGAGAAATCGCCAACTAAGCTACAGCAAATACAGCCTTGAGATAATTCCTTTACTTGAATTTGTTCATCTGATAATAAATCAGTATCAATTGAAACTGCACCATATTCGTTTTCAATTAATACAACCTTTTCATCCTTTAATTTAGTTTCTAATAATCTTTTAATAAAAGTAGTTTTACCAGCTCCTAAGAAGCCTGAAATTACATCAATTTTTAACATAAAAATTACTTCCTTTCATTTTGACATTGATATTATATATCAAATAGCATAATTAAACAAGTGTTTAATCGTTTTCAGCTTTTTCTAAAAGAAAAAAGGCGAAAATATCTTTCGCCTAATTAATTAGCTTTTCTTTCTTTCAAAATGAGCTGTAAATCTTTGATAATTTCGACTAACTTCCACTTCAAGCTCATCCTCTATTGAAACAAGCTCATCATTTAAATACCAGCCAGTAAATACACAATTTTCAGATGGAGTTGCCTTTAATATAACCTTATCACCAACATAAAGCATATCACCAACGATTTCAGCCTTTCCCCATCCATAAGCATATGAATCTGAGTCTACACTTACAGAAACATTCATTCTAAATAAAGCATTATATGTAACTATTTCATCAGTTGCGACAACCTCGATTGTTGTATCTAATGAATAGAATTCATCATTTCTATACCAACCTAAGAATGTATTTTTATAAGGTGAAGCATATAAAGTAACCTTAGTACCAACAGTTGGAACTATAGCTGTCTTTTGAGTAAATGTAGGATCTACTCCAACATTACCAAATACCTGTTGGCTATCTGCATTTGTTTGAATAGTATATCTTGAAGAGTATTTTGCTACATATGTAGTTTCAGTTAATGTTACATCAACATCTAGTTTTAATTCTCTTGTTAATAAATTATCATTTTTATCAAACCAGCCCAAGAATGTATGACCATATTCTGGTTTTGCTTCTATAGTTGTTTTTTCTCCAGCATAACATTTTCCAACACTTACTGAAGCTATTTTTAAATCTTTTTCTACTACAACTGTTGATTTAACATATTTAGGCTCATATGTAACACTCTTCTTTGGCATGATAAATGTAAATACATGATCAGTTGAAACTAAAGTGTCACCATCATACCAACCAATAAAAGTATATCCATTTTCCTTTACATTATAGTAATAAGTATCCTTATCATATTCTTCTTCATACATAATTGGTTCAGCAGATACAGTAATCCTTGTTCCTGATTGTACCATTTCATTATCATAGCCTAAAACAACACCTAAGCCTGTTGGAGTAAGTGGTAAATTATCTAAATAGAATCTTGCATAGCAAGCCGGTTGTTTTCCAATGCCAAACCTAAATTTCAATATGTCTCCTTTTTTAACTTGAATGTTCATCGCATGATAGCTATCTACGCCACTTGGATTATGTGTCCAATTTGCTAATGTCTTATTTTGGGTCGTATTTGTTAGCTCAAACTTGAAGCCTCCAGTGCTTGTAGACATATAATTAAGCGTAATCGTAGTATCTTTTGTCGCAAAATAATAATATGTAGAGCCATAAGTGCCTGGCTTTATATTTGATGTTCTAGTAGATACAGCACTAGATGGCTTTAAGATATCAGTATAATTGACAACTGTATTATTAAACCACTTAGCATAAATTGTCATATCCTCTCTAATAGGTGTATCCTCATCAAAAATCTTAGTACCTTCTGCATCTAAGCACCAATACATGAAATCATATTTTACTCCACTTGCCGCACTTCTATAAACTGTCTTATAAGGTACCTGCATACCTTCTTCTACAAATATAACCTCGCCAGCTTCTGCGCCTTCATAGTTTAGGTCATATGTAACATAATAGCCTGTCTTTTTACCACCTTCACTAGATTTAATTGTTAATCTTAAGTCAGCATATTTAGCGATAATATCAGCATCTCTTGTAGGCATTTCATATTCACATTTTAATTCCTCTGATATAAATTCTTCTCCATCATACCAGCCTAGGAATGAATAATTGCCTTCTAAGGTAGTCTCTAGATTAATTTTTGAATGAACTAAGTAGCTAGGGTTAATGCCTGTAACCTTTCCAGCCTCTTCAATTGTTTGAGAAATTGTTGCGTTATAGCTTCTTAATATTTCTTTATAAGTTGCAGTATATGTAATATCTTCTGTAACATCTACTATTTCTTTATCCCAACCATTAAATTCATAATCATATTCTGGTGTTGAAGGCTTAGACATACCACTAGGTACGATAATACTTCCAGCAAGTGTACCATATTCATAGCCTTGTCCTCTTAAGGTATCCCCATTATAATCCTTAAAGAATACAGCATAAATATTTAATTTTGCTGAATAAGTTGCAGTATAAACTATATCATCTTTAACATCAGCAACCTCATTATCCCAACCAGCAAAAGTATATGTGTATGCTTGAGTTTTTTCTTTTGTTGGATCTGAAGGTATTTCAATATCAGAAGCTTTTGTTCCATATTCATATGCCTTAGCTTCTTTTAATACAGTTCCATCCTCATCTACAAATGTTACGTTATATTTATTCACTATCGCATTAAACTTAGCTTGATATATTGCATCACCTGTAACATTAGAAATCTCTTTATCCCAACCTTTAAATTCATAGCTATATTGCGCAGTTGAGGCCAATGTAGCAGCAGGAATTACTATATCGGCAGGTAAAGTACCATAATTATATTGAGTCTCGCTTAATACTGTTCCATCTTCATTTTTAAATGTGACAGTATATTTTCTTGGAGCCTCATTATATCTAGCTACATATGTAAAATCACCTGTAACAGTTTTTAATTCAGAGTCCCAATCCTTAAATGCATAAACAGTATCTACTGTTGATTCTCTAATAGGCGTAAAATCAGGCATAACAACATTTTCAGGTAATGTACCATATTCATATTGAGACTCACTTAATACTGTTCCATCCCAGTTTACGAAGGAAACCAAATATTTGTTCTTTGTAGCTGAATAAGTTGCCTTATAAACTACATCACCTGTAACATTTGAAATTTCCTTATCCCAGCCTGCAAATCGATAGCTAAATTCAGCTGTCTTTTCTTTAGTTGGATCTTCTGGCTTTTCAATATTTGAAGCTAGTGTTCCATAATCATATGATTTGGCTTCCTTTAAGACAGTTCCATCTTCATCAACAAATGTTACATTATATTTATTTACTATAGCATTAAACTCGGCTTCATATGTTGCATCACCTGTAACATTAGAAATTTCTTTATCCCAGCCTTTAAATTCATAGCTATATGCTTGAGTTGAGGCCAATGTAGCAGCAGGAATTACTATGTCAGCAGGTAAAGTACCATAATTATATTTTGCTTCACTTAATACTGTTCCATCAGCATTTTTAAAAGTAATAGTATATTTTCTTGGTGATTCCTTATATGTTGCGATATAGGCAGCATTTCCATTAACATTTGAAATCTCCTTATCCCAACCATCAAATACATAATCCTTTTCTACAGTTGATTCTTTAGTTGGAGTTTCAGGTTGTTCAATATCAGAAGCTAAAGTTCCATAATAATAAAACTCTCCATCCTTAAGAACGGTTTCACCATCCTCATCTAAAAATATTACATTATATCTATTTAAAATTGCTTCATATGTTGCAGTATATGTAACATCGCCTGTAACATCACTAATTTCCTTATCCCAGCCTGAAAAGGCATAGCTATATTCTGTTTCATATGCCTTTGTTGGATTTGCTGGCTTTTCTATATCAGAAGCCTTTGTGCCATATTCATAGGCTTTTGCTTCCTTTAGGATAGAGCCATCCTCATCTTTAAATGTGACATTATAGCTATTTTTTGATGATGTATAGGTCGCAGTATATGTTGCATCACCTGTAACATCACTAATTTCCTTATCCCAACCAGCAAATGTATAGCTAAATTCTGACGTAGCGTCTTTTGTTGGATTTGAAGGAACCTCAACATCAGAAGCTTTTGTTCCATATTCTAGCTTTTTAGTTGATAAAATGGTGCCATCTTCATTTTTAAATGTAATATCATATTTATTTTTAGTCGCACTAAATTTAGCAACATAAATATACTGGCCATCTTCTTCCTTTTTATCCCATCCATCAAATGAATAAGTATATTCAGCTGTATTTGCTTTAGTAGGATTTTCTCCTACATATTTTAAATCATCTAGGCTTGAAACATTTTCTTCCTTTATAACTGTTCCATCAGCATTTTTCCAAACAATATTAAAGCTTGTTGTCTTTCCACAGCTTGTAATACCTGCCATTAATAATAGTGTTAATGATATACCGAATAATTTATTCTTTTTATTCATAAAATTATTCCCCCTTAAAAACATTTTTCATCGTCTAATATTTTATAATATTAATCAATAGCATTCTTCCTATTAAAGAATGATTTTAAAAAGAAAAAACTCACCCTAAAGGATGAGTTTATATTTATTTATTCTTCAATTTTTTCAAATCTAGCTTCAAATATTCTTAATTCTTCAGTTGGTCTTATATAGTCTTTATATGAATCATTATAAAGCTGTCCATTAAGATACCAACCAACAAATCTATATCCAGTTTTTGCGATAGCAGTTATTACAGCTTGAGATCCATAAATATATAATGCACCTGAATCACATTTTGCTGTTCCACCTGCATCATCATTTACTGTAACTTGAACTCTTTGAGTAAGGAAATGAGCAACAACTGTTGTTACCTCATCAGCTGAAAGCTCAACCTCTACAGAACTAGCAGCTACAATTAATTCACCCTTTGTATCATACCAGCCCATGAATGTATAGCCTTCAATGAAATTCCAAAGAGTAATTTTAACTACTTCACCAACTGCTCCACCCTTTGGATATCTTATATCTGCTTCTTTAACCTCTGATATAACTTTAATATTAAAGCCTTTGACATATTTAGCTGTTAAAGTTATTCCTTCAGAAGTTACAAGTGGATAAGCAGTTCTAGCTTCTGCAAACAATTCATCATTTTCATCATACCAACCAATAAATGTATAACCATCTACTATACTTGATGTTATATCTGCTTCACAGCTTATATATTGATAGCCAACTGTTTGCTTTGAAGCTGCTAAATTACTATTTAGAATAATCTTAGATCCAGTATATCTAGCTTCATAAATTACTTCTTCTGTAGTAATAGGTACCAAAATTGATGGACATTCATCATATAATTCTTCACCTACGAACCAACCAATAAATGTATAATTTAATCTAACGTCAGCTGTAATAGTACATTTCTCATTTTCAATATATTTTACTTTGTCATTTATAGTAACTGAACCATAAGTTGTATCCATTGAAGTTACAACAACTCTTGGACTAACAAATTTAGCTATATATTTTACAACTTTAGTTGTAGCTTCAACTTCTGCCTTTGAATTTATGCTTAATAGTTCTCCAGCTTCACTATACCAGCCAATAAATGTATAGCCATCATTAGCAACTGCAGCAATAGTATATTTGCTGCCAACAGTTACTGAAGTAACACCAGAAACTGTACCACCTAATTCATCATTTAAGGCAACTAAAATAGTTGGACCTTCAACAAATTTAGCAGTATATGTTACCTGTTCTGCAGGTACAGTAACAGTTAATGATGATGCTGTATATAATAATTCATCGTTTTCATCATACCAGCCAATAAATGTATAACCTGTAGGTTTTGTAGTTGATATTTGAATCTTTCTTCCAATATATTGTTTTTCAGTTGTCTGTGTAGAAGATTCTAAATTACTAGTTAATTTAATTCTTGGTTCGCCATATTTAGCTACATATGTAACAACCTCATCTGTTACTAAAACACTATATTCTTTATTTGTACTTACTAATTCATCATTTACATACCAACCGATAAATGAATATGAAGCAGTCTTTAAGGTAACACTAATAGTTACATTTTCACCAACATATTGCTTATCAGCTCCATTATAAACTGTACCTATAGTAGTATCTGAATTAGTAACTAATACTCTACGTGTATCATATTTTGCAATATATTTCTTAACTTCATTTGTAACTTCTACTTCAACATTTCTATCTATTGTTAATAGATTTCCATTCTCATCATACCAGCCTAAGAAAGCACCAGTAGTTTTTAAAGTTGATGCAGTTAAAGTTGTATTTGTACCTAAATATGTCTTTTCTGGCATAGATACTGTGCCTAAGCTTGTGTTATTAGATTCTACTAATACTCTTGCAGTATCATAAACTGGATGAACATTAACATTTTTATTAGACATATTAAATGTATAACTTCTATTTGTTGTTACTAATTCATCGTTTTCATCATACCAGCCCATGAATGTATAGCCATCCTTTGGAGATGCAGCAATACTTACTTCATCACCAACAGTTACCTTAGTATCATCATAGCCTAAACAAGTAACATTATTATTTTCAATAGGTAATGTTGAAAGATAGAATGATAAGCTAAATGTATACTTTCTTCCGCCTGTATCTACTTGACCGAAATAGAAATATAAAACATCGCCTTTTTTAACAGGAATTTGTAAGCCACTTTTTACATTTCTCATATCAGTATAGAAAGGATCTCTATTATATCCATAATATCTCTTACCTTGAGTAGTATTAGTCAAAGAACAATTACATTGCTTGCTTGTAATGTTGAAAGTTACTGTGCCATCTGCAGGAGCTACATATAAGAATCTTCTATAATAATCATATTGAGTACCCGCACCACCCTTATATACATCTGATGTAGTTTTATCAGAAGTTGAAGGACTTATTATAGTTGGATAAGCATCATGAGCATATGTATACCAACCAGCATATAATGTAATATCTGAATCAATTACATAATCATCTGATATAATTTGAGTACATTCCTTATCAAAGAACCAACCTCTTAATACAGAATATGTTCTACTAACAATATGGTTAGGAAGTGTTCCACCAATCTCAACAAACACTATATCATCTGCAGGAGCTTTATCATAATTATGATTATATGTTACATAATGACCAAGCTTACCATCTTCTGATGTTGTTGCTGTAACTGTGAAATATTCAAATGTTGCCACAATTTCAATATCTGTTGTAGGCATTTCATATTCATATTCTAGCTTATCAGAAACACTTGTACCATTAACAAACCAACCAACAAAAGTATAACCCTTTGTTAAAGTTGTTTTTAAATTAATCTTATCATGAACTGTATAGTTTGCATTTATTTCAGTTAATTCGCCAGCTGCTAAAATATTAGATTCTAATGTAGCCTCATAAATTCTTAAAGTTGATGAATAAGTTGCTGTATATGTAACATCTTCTGTTACTTCAACTACTTCATTATCCCAGCCTGCAAATTCAAAATCATATTCAGGAGTTGAATCTTTAGTTACATTAGTTGGAACTTCAATATCAGCTACAAGTGTGCCATAGTCATATGCAGTTGTTGCTTTTAATACTGTTGCACCATCTTCATCAACAAATGTAACATTATATTTATTTATTGTGCTTGAATATGTTGCAGTGTACACTACATCTTCTGTTACATCAGCTACTTCATTATCCCAACCTGCAAATTCATATGTGTACTTTTGTGTTCTTGCTTTTGTTGGTGTTGAAGGTTCAACAACATCAGCTGCTAAAGTGCCATAGTCATATGCGGTAGCTGGCTTTAATACTGTTGTGCCATCTTCATCAACAAATGTAACACTATACTTATTAACTGTGCTTGAATATGTTGCAGTGTATATAACATCTTCTGTAACATCTACAATTTCATTATCCCAACCTGCAAACTCATATGTGTACTTTTGTGTTCTTGCTTTTGTTGGTGTTGAAGGTTCAACAACATCAGCTGCTAAAGTGCCATATTCATATGCGGTAGCTGGCTTTAATACTGTTGTGCCATCTTCATCTACGAATGTAATACAATATTTATTTATTGTGCTTGAATATGTTGCAGTGTATATAACATCTTCTGTAACATCTACAATTTCATTATCCCAACCTGCAAATTCATATGTATATGCTTGTGTTCTTGCCTTTGTTGGTTCTTCTGGCTTTTCAATATTAGCTACTAAAGTGCCATATTCATATGCTTTAGTTTCTTTTAATACTGTTGTTCCATCTTCATCTACAAATGTAACATTATACTTATTAATTGTGCTTAAATATGTTGCTTTATATGTAACATCTTCTGTAACATTTACAATTTCGTTATCCCAACCTGCAAATTCATATGTATATTTTTGTGTTCTTGCCTTTGTTGGTTCTTCTGGCTTTTCAATATTAGTTACTAAAGTGCCATATTCATATGCTTTAGTTTCTTTTAATACTGTTGTTCCATCTTCATCTACAAATGTAACATTATATTTATTGATTGTTGCAGTATATGTTGCGACGTATGTAGCATCTTCTGTTACATCTACAACTGCGTTATCCCAACCTGCAAATTCATATGTATACTTTGCAGTTCTTGCCTTTGTTGGAGTTGAAGGTTCAACAACATCAGCTGCTAAAGTACCGTAATCATATGCAGTTGCTGCTTTTAATACTGTTCCATCTTCATCAACGAATGTAACATTATATTTATTGATTGTTGCAGTATATGTTGCTTTATAAACTACATCAGCAGAAACATACGCTACCTCATTATCCCAACCTGTAAACTCATATGTATACTTTGCTGTTCCTGCCTTTGTTGGTTCTTCTGGCTTTTCAATATCAGCAGCTAAAGTACCATAATCATATACCTTTGTTTCCTTTAATACTGTTGTTCCATCCTCATCTACAAATGTTACACAATACTTATTTAATGTTGCAGTATATGTCGCCTTATATGTAACATCAGCTGTAACATCTGAAATTTGTTTATCCCAACCTGCAAATTCATATGTATACTGTGCAGTTCTTGCTCTAAATGGATCATAAGGCTTTTCAATATCAGCAGCTAGCGTTCCATATTCATATTCCTTTGCTTCCTTTAATACTACACCGTTATCATCAACAAATGTAACATTATATTTATTCTTTATTGCCTTAAATGTTGCTTTATATTCAACATTACCAGTAACAGCTTCAACCTCTTTATCCCAGCCATCAAATTCATAACTAAATTCAGCTGTAGCTTCCTTAGTAGGTGTTGGCTTTTCAATATCAGATGCAGATGTACCATATTCATATAATGTAGCTTCCTTTAAAACTGAACCATCTTCATTTTTAAATGTTACGCTATATTTATTTTTAACACATGAATATGTTGCAGTATATGTAACATCAGCAGTAACTGCTGAAATTTCCTTATCCCAGCCTGTAAATTCATATGTATATTCAACTGTATTTTCTTTTACTGGATCTTCTGGAGCTTCAATACTTAATGCTGGTGTACCATATGCATATGTAGTTGTAGCCTTTAATACAGTTCCGTCCTCATCAACGAAAGTAACATTATAATTATTTTTTCTAGCTTCATAAGTCGCTTTATATGTTACTTCTGCTGTAACGTCTTTAACCTCTTGATCCCAACCAGCAAATACATAATTAAATTCTTGATTGCTAGTCTTTGTTGGATTTTCTGGCTTTTCGATATCAGCAGCCTTAGTACCATATTCATATGCCTTTGATTCCTTTAAAACTGTTCCATCTTCATCAACAAATGATACATTATATTTATTCTTTATTGATTTAAATGTTGCTGTAAATGTTAAATCAGCTGTTGCTTCTGATATTTTAATATCCCAGCCATCAAATTCATATGTATATTCTGCCGTTTTAGCTTTAGTTGGAGTTGCGCCATCATAAGATGGAAGTTTTCCCTCTTCAACCTTATCAGTTTCTAAAACCGAACCATCAGAATTTTTCCATGTAATTGTATATTCTGTAATCTTGTTATCACATGATGCAATAACAAATACAAATACAAACATAGATAGAATCGAAATAATATATTTTATACTCTTTTTCATATTTTTCCATCCCCTTTAAAAAATACTTTTAATCGTATATTATTTTAATATATTATTCAATCTTATTCTTCCTACCAAAGTATGATTTTAAATTAAAAAAACTCACCCAAAAGGATGAGTTTATTTTTATATAAAATGCCTATTTTCTCTTTAAGAATGGAATAGTTATTATTTCTTCCTTATGAAGAACAAATAAAATTCCAGCTGCAATTATAGCAAGTACAAATAATACACCAAATATTATACCTACTATTGCACCACCAGATAAGCCTTTAGCTCTTGCTTCTAATGTAACAACATATTTAGAGAAATGATTAATTTCAAACTTAACACCGCCATTATTAAAGCTAGAATCTATTTTCTCTTTTTCTCCTGAATCAGATACGAAGTATACACTAATTTGTTTATCCTCTGGTACCTTCTTATCATATGCTAATGTAATAGTAGCCTTACCATTGTCAAACTTAACATTTGATAAGCTAATTTCAACTGCTAAAACTTCACCAGCATCAGCATTAACTGCTACTTGTTCAACTTTAAGCATAACATTATTGTTTGAAGCAATTTGATCTACTGCATTCTTATCAAATGTTGCTGTGACTCCACCAACCTTAATTTCAGCTTGACCAGAATTAGTTTTAGCATTATCGAATAATGCTTTTACATCAACGCCTTCAGCTGCTTGGTTAGAGCTAAATTCTTCAGAACAAATTTTAGCACCATCTTCTGTTTTAACAACAATATTATCCTTTATTGTTAATGTTGCTGTCATATCAGAAATCAAATTATAATTTGTAGAATCACATGCAAATTTAGCTGTTGCTGTAACAGTTCCAGCATTTGTAAGCTTATTATTAGTATATGTTACTGTAACGCCTTCAGGTAGAGTTCCTGTAATTGTTAATGCTTTTTCTTTACCATCATATGTATAAGTCTTATTTTCAAATTTAATACCACTCATATCATATGTTGCTTTTGTAATCGTTAGAGTTGCTGTCATATTCTCTATTTCATTATAATTTGCATTACCAACAAACTTAGCTACCGCATTATATGTACCAGCATTTGTACCCTTATTTGATTCATAGCTTACATTTAGACCAACAGGCAATGTACCACTAATTGATAATGTTCTTTCTTGACCATTATAAGTATATGTTGCATCTTCAAATGTAATTCCTGTCATATCATATGTTGCTTTATTAATTACTAGCTTAGCTGTCATATCAGGTATTTCGTTATAGTTTTGATAATCACCAGTAAATTTAGCTATACCTTCTACTTCACCGACTCTATCTAATGTATTATTTTCATATGTAACTGTAACACCAGTAGGAAGAGTTCCTGTGATTTGTAATGTTCTTATAGTCCAATTAAAGATACCTGTAATATTATTAAATGATACACCACTCATATCATATGTTGCTTTTGTAATAGTTAGAGTTGCTGTTAAATCTTCAATTTCGTTATAATTTGCATTACCAACAAATTTAGCTACTGCGTTATATGTTCCAGCATTTGTACCTTTACTTGAAATATAGCTTACAGTTACTCCAGTAGGTAATGTGCCTGCAATTACTATTTCCTTTTCAGTACCATCATATGTATATGTTGCATTTTCAAATGTAATTCCTGTCATATCATATGTTGCTTTATTGATTACTAGTTTTGCTGTCATATCTGCAATTTCATAATAGTTTTGAGAATCACCAGTAAATTTAGCTGTACCTTCTATTTCACCAACTCTATCTAATGTATTATTTTCATATGTTACTATAACACCTGTAGGTAGTGTTCCTGTTATTCTTAATGTTCTTACAGTTCCATTATAAATGCCTGTAATATCATTAAATGCTACGCCACTCATATCATATGTTGCTTTTGTAATCGTTAGAGTTGCTGTTAAATCTTCAATATCATTATAATTTGTATCACCAACAAATTTTGCTACTGCGTTATATGTTCCAGCATTTGCTGATTTATTGTTTTCATATGATACTTCAACGCCTTCTGGTAATGTTCCTTCAATTAATAATTCTTTTTCTGTTCCATCATATGTATATGTTGCTTCTTCAAACTTAATACCTGACATATCATATGTTGCCTTTTCAATTGTTAGAGTTGCTGTCATGTCAGCAATGTCATTATAGTTTTCATTACCAACATATTTAGCTACTGCATTATATGTACCAACATTTGTACCTTTATTTGATTCATAACTTACTGCAACACCAATTGGTAATTCACCATTAATTATTATCTCTTTTACTTGACCATCATATGTGTATATTGCATCTTCAAATGTAATTCCTGTCATATCATATGTTGCTTTATTAATTACTAGCTTAGCTGTCATATTTGCTATATCTTCATAATTTTCATTTCCAACAAATTTAGCTACTGCATTATATGTTCCAGCATCTGTACCCTTATTTGAAGTATAGCTTACTTCAACACCCTTAGGTAGCTTACCACTAATTACTAATGCTTTTTCTCTTCCATCATATATGTAAGTTGTATCTTCAAATGTAACAGAATTCATACTATATGTAGCTTTTTCGATTGTTAATGTAGCTGTCATATCTTCAATAGCTTCATAATTTTCATTTCCGCTAAACTTAGCTACTGCGTTATATACACCGGCATTTGTTCCTTTATTTGATTCATAGCTTACTGTAACACCACTAGGTAATGTACCACTATAAATTAATGTTACTTCAGTTCCATCAAATGTATAAGTCTTATCTTCAAACTTAACGCCACTCATATCATATTTTGCTTTTTTGATTGCAAGCTTAGCTGTCATATCAGCAATTACTTCATGATTTGAATCAACATAGAATTTTGCAACAGCTTCTACTTCACCAACATTAGTTAATATATTATTTTCATATGATACGTCTACGTCTTCAGGAAGTGTACCAATGATTACTAATTCTTTTTCTTCACCATCATATGTATAAGTAGTATCTTCAAACTTAATTGTGCTCATATCATATGTAGCCTTTTTGATTGTTAGGGTTGCTTCCATGTTAGAAATAGCTTCATAATTTGTGCTATCACCACTAAACTTAGCTACTGCGTTATATGTACCAGCATCTGTTGCCTTATTTGATTCATAGCTTACTGTAACACCAGTAGGTAATGTTCCAGCAACCGCTAATACTTTTTCTTCGCCATCATATGTATATGTTGCATCCTTAAATGAAATACCTGTCATATCATATGTTGCTTTTGTAATTGTTAGAGTCGCTGTCATGTTAGATATAGCTTCATAATTTGAACTATCACCAACAAATTTAGCTGTTACTTCAACTTTTCCGACATTAGTTAATGTGTTATTTTCATATGAAACTTCAACACCTTGAGGTAGTGTTCCAGCAATTAATAATTCCTTTGCGGCACCATCATATGTATATGTTGCATCTTTAAATGATACAGCACTCATATCATATTTACCCTTATTAACAACAGCATTTGTAGTTGCATTTGTTAATTTATAATTTGAATTTAAAGATTTCATTTCTGCAGTCATTACATATTCACCAGCATTAATAAAATCTTTATCTGATGATACTGTTAATTCAACAACTTCATTTTCAATTCCAGTTGAAACAATAGCTGTTGGAAGCTCTAAAGCACTACCAGTATAATAATATTTTTCAGCTAATTCCCAAGATACTGTTAATTCTTTTGCACTAATTGAAGCTGTTGCTTCAATTGTTACATTAGCTTTTAACATATAATTATCTTTATAAGCACCAACAAATAAAACCTCTGTTACATAAGCAGTCTTATCAGCACCAGCATCTTTAGAATCAAATTCGCCACTTACACTAGAAATAGCTAATGCTTCATTTTTAACGATATTATCAATTACTGCTTCACTAAAATCAAATGTTGCAGATTTATTACCATCATATACTTTATCAACTGCTTTAATACCAGTAATTGTAACTTGACGTTTACTAATTGTTGCAGTTGTAGTACATGAAGAAATTGTATAATTTTGTGCTTGTTCTCCATCTAATGTAATATTTGAAATATTAACAATCTTTTTTTCTCCAACATTTGCATCTTCAAATTGTCCACTTACAGCAACAGTACTTAATGTTACATCATCACCTTCTAAAACACCATTTAAAGTAGCATTGTTAGTAACTAATTCTACAAATACTGTACCATCATAATTTTTATCTTCTGCTGTAATACCTGTTACAGTTAGATTTATTGGATTAAGTTCAAAGCGCAATGCAGCAGCCACCTCAATACTTATAGGAAGCATAGCATAATTATCTTTATCATCACCATACAATTGTACTGCTGACATATAAGATTGATATAAAGCTTTATTTTTACCTACATTCTTTCTATCATCAGGTAATGTTATAGTAAAATCAAATGAAACATCATCGCCTTCAATTGCGTCTACGAAGCTATTTTTATAATAGAATTCAAATTCACCACGTGCAAAATAATAATCATTTGTTCCATTATATGTTCTTGGATTAACAGCCTTAATCACTGGTCCAAGAGTTCTTGGTTTTACTTCGATACCTGTTATAGTTTCTTGCTGACCTTCTTCAGCTAAATAATAATTCTTAACTACATCCTCATCTCCAGCAAGCTCATATTTAATAGTAACTGTTTTATTTGTTCCAGCATTCTTGCTATCTAATACAATAGATGTAAAAGTAAGACCTAATGTTTCTCCATCTACTAATCCATCATAAATAGTATTTCTTGTAGTTAAACAATTATCATATAAAGTATCTGTTCCATCGTAAGTTTTACCTGAGATATGTTCAATTTTAGATACGGTAATAGCTTGTTTAAAAATAGCTGCTGAAGTTATTGTTTGGCTATTATTAGATATAGAATAATTTGCTGCATCTTTACCTGAAACTACATAATTAGAAATTGAAACCTCAACCTCATCTGCTGCATCCTTATTTGCAAATGTACCTGTAGCTGTGATTTCTATTTCATCGCCTAAAATAAGATTTTCAAATGAAACACCACTATAGCTTAAAGTAGCATTTGTATTACCATCATAATTCTTATCTAAAGCAGTAACTCCAGATACTATAACTTCTCTTTTTATAATAGCTGTTGAAGTCTCAGTTTGTGAATCAGCTGCAACCTTATAATTAGCATTATCTAATGTAATACTATCAATATAAACAACTTCGCTATCAGTAGCACCAACAGCTTTTAAATGACCAACTGCGCTTGCTACATTAACAATATCCTTACCTATAATATCAGCCTCATCAGCTTTAGCATTACTAATATCTAATTCAACATCATTTTTTCCATTATATGTTTTATTCTTAGTAGTAATACCTGTTATAGTTACTTCCCTTGGTAATATTGTATATGTACCATCTATACAAGTTACCTCATAATTATCATTGTACGGGAAAACATAAATATCATATGTTCCAGCATTTGTTCCAGCAGATCCTATAAAACCGAAAACATCATCTTCTTTATCTGAATATGCTAACGCATTTTCGCTTAAAGTTGCTGTAAATTCAACTTTTTCTTCACCATAAACACTAGATTTATCATCTGCAGTTACTGTGATTTTTCTTGGAGTAATAGTATATACTCCAGTAGCACAATCAACATAATAATTAGGATTATACATTGCAACAACTCTAATATCATATTCACCAGCAGATAAGCCATCTAGTTTTGATAAAGAATAAACATCGGCTGGATCATCATTACTTATTAAAGAATTAGATAATGTAGCTGTTAATTCCTCTAATGCTTCACCATAAACACTTGTTTTATCATCTGCAGTTACTGTGATTTCAAAAGGTGTAATAGAATATTCATTATCAACAAATGTAATATCATAATTATCATCATTAGTTTCTAAAACTGCAACACTTCCATCAACAACACCTGTAATTGAAGTTAAAGCATTGTATTCATCTGTATATTTCCAAGGTTGATCATTTCCAACAACCTTATTTTCTGACGTAACTTCAATTGTTGGAGTTGAAATTGCTGAACCATATACACTTGTTGCATCTGATACAGTAACTTCAATTGGACGTTTATTTATTGTAATAGTAGCGTAGCCTACACCATCTTCTACTGTATAGCCTACACCTTTAACTAATTCGAAAACATCATGACCATTAACTTGTGGAACTGTAAATTTAATTTTAAAGGTTCCAACATTAACATTATCTTGATTTTCATCTAATAATTCTACATTACAATCATAGTGTACATCTTTATCCCAATATATGGAAACCTCAGGAAGCTTTGGTGTACCATCATAAGTAAACTCAAATTCCTTTAAGATATTACTAACTTGACATTTATATATTGTATAATTATAAACCTCGCTTGCAGGAACTTTATAATTAGGGCTTGCTGTACTATATGTAACTGTAAATTGTTGAGTTCCTGGATATTTTATACCATTACCAGTAATATTAGCTTCTAATTGAATGCCATCAAGGCCAGTTGGCAAATTAGATACTTCTAAGAATTGTAATTCACCATTATACATATCTTCAGCATCCACCTCAACGCCACTCATATCATATTCAGCTTCTACAATTTGACAAAAAATTCTGTCAGTTCTACTATTTTTCCAAATATAATTTAAAGCATTACTTCCTTCAGCTGCAAATTTTTTGTCATATCCAACTTCATAATAATACTTTCTTGTATACCCAACATTTGCAGGAGTATCAACAGTTAAAACATGAATCGCATCATCATTATATCCTAAAGAATAAATTTCAAATGTATGTTCTTGTGCATCATATGTATAATCAAAAAATTTAATATCTGATATATTATATTTCTTATATCCATCTACTCTCGTGCTTCCAACATATGCAAAATTTACATTAGTAAGCTCCCGTTGAGTTATTCTAATTTTACTTGAGCTTGATAAAGTATAAGTATTTCCAGCTATAACAATGTCTACTGTAGCTGTATATGTTCCACAATCAATAGGAGCTTCAGTACTAGAATAAGGAATATCACCATCTACGCCATTAACTGTGCCTGTATAATGATATGTAACAGATGTTACTGTAACTCCTGTTACCTCTTTAAATGAAGCTATAGTAAAATCTTTACCATTATCTTTAAAATTTACTATACCCGCCGCACTTGGCTGACCATTATATAGCCTACTAGTTGGGATAGAAATATTCAAATAGGCTGATTCTTCACCACCATCATAGCTTCCATATAATGCGTATGGCTTATCGTCATATACTTTAAATGTATAAAGACTTTGGTCATAAGTCTCTGCACCAACATTAACATTATTAAACGCTATAAATGCAAACAAACCAAATGTTAACATTATAATAAAAATATTAGTAATCTTCTTTCTCATATTTTTTAATCCCCCTAAAAAATACTTTTAATCGTATAATATTTTAATATATTATTCAATTTGATTCTTCCTACACAAGTATGATTTTAAATAAAAAAAACTCACCCAAAAGGATGAGTTTTATTTTATTATAATTTGATATGGATTTAGCTTAAATTCAATATCTAAATCATTTTCCTTGGCTATAAATTTCATATTCTTAATACCATTACCTTCTTTTATAAATTTAGGCTCAATACCATTATTTGAAATTATAACCATATCTTTTTTTGCTTCAACTAAAAGCTCTGTTGCTCCACCATGACGTAAGGCATTAGTTGCTGCTTCTCTAATTATTTTTAAGATTGCATTTGAGTCTTTCAAATTACCATTAATTGTTATTTTCATACCAATTAATTCATATGATGAAATAATATTATTTTTAACATCAT
>JAEEGL011052413.1_pt1 | contig 22860 bp, 23 predicted proteins | sample 9134231 | NCBI WGS metagenome assembly JAEEGL01 (sample SAMN16246548, study PRJNA631951) | gut metagenome | biome: gut microbiome; feature: rumen; material: fiber-attached | host: Bos | place: Iran: Karaj | collected 2018-10 | reverse complement strand
GAGAATTCTTGTTCGCAAAAGGTATGTGGAAAATCTTTCCAAGATAAAAGGCGTTGTCGTTCCGTTTGCAGATTGTACAGAATTTACGTCAAACTACATTATGCCTGTTGTGTTAACTCAGGGTTCAAAGGAAGACCGCGACGCTATTCGTGAAAAGATCCATGCCGCAGGAATCCAGACGAGTGTTCACTACCCAGCAATCCATAAGTTTTCCATTTATAAGGATTACGGAGCTGTTTTGCCGCAGACGGAATATGTGACAGATCACGAAATCACGCTCCCAATGTATGCTGCACTGACAATGGAACAGGTTGATTTTATTTGCGAAACAGTCAATAAGGCGATTAATGGATAAGAAATCTATACTGGTATTTGGTGTCGGCGAATTGCAAAAGTCGATTATCGGTAGAGCCCATAACAAGGGGCTGTTCGTCATTGGGATTGACCCTTGTGCTGATGCATTCTGCAAAGATGATGTCGATTCTTTCGAAATCGTCGGTGGGCAAGATTACGAAGGAACACTCGCTGTTGCAAAAAAGTATAACGTTTCCGCTGTCGTGACGGCGGCAACGGATAAACCTCTTGTGATGATGGCTCGTGTTGCCGAGGAATTGAATTTGCCGTTCTATTCCGTTGAAACCGCACAATGGTCAACGGACAAATACCAGATGAAACAGCGCTTTATCGCGGGTGGAGTTCCCTGTGCAAAGGGACGACTTGTTAAATCTGCTCAAGAAACCGCTGATTTTGTGTATCCAGTCATTGTAAAACCGCGCGACAATTCTGGAAGTCGCGGTGTGAAACTTTGCCGCACTCAAGAAGAATTGCAGTCTTGCATTGACGAGGCTCTTGAATACTCTCATTTGGATTCTGTCCTTGTAGAAGAATTCATTGAAGGCCAAGAATACAGTATTGAAAGCCTGCATTATAACGGTAAAACGGAAGTCATTCAGTTTACTGAAAAGAAAACGACTGAATTCCCGTATAATGTTGAACTGGGACACAAACAGCCTGCAAATTTGACGGAAAACCAGCGTAATGCAGTCCGTGATGTTGTTGCCAAGATTGGTGATGCGTTGTATTTTGAAAATTGTCCGTCTCACACGGAATTGAAAATCAATGAACGCGGTATTTTTGTAATTGAAACGAGTCCCCGTTTGGGTGGAGATTACATAACCTCTACGCTTGTTCCGCTTTCTACTGGAATCAATATTGAAGACCAATTATTGAATATAGCCTTGGGCGAACCTGTTGATACAAAAACAGGTCAAGCAGAAAAGGCTTCTGGCGTTTGCTTCTTCTCGTTGCCAGAAGGAACTGTAACTGCAATTGACGAAAAAATCAAGGATGTTTCAACATTGCCGGGAGTTGTTGATTTTAACTTGAAACTTAAAGTTGGCGACAAGGTCAACAAGATTACAAGCAGCTTGAATCGCTATGGTCAGTTTATCGTGAAGGCTGATAATCGCGAAGAAATTGACTCGCTAATCGGAAAATACGAACAAGAAATTTCTAACCTTATTAAGGAGAATGTCTAAAATGGAGAATCTAAAAGGAAAACGTTTGCTCGTTTTAGGCGGGAGTATTTGGCGTCAAGCGATTAAAGACTTTGCTGACAAACATGGTGTATATCTAATTTCTGCGGGTCTTTATCCCGCAGGAACTGATGAAATTGCTCAGGAATTTTATCGCATTGATACGACGGATAGTAAGCTGATGATTCCTTTTATCCGTGAGCATAGAATTGATGGCGTTTATATGGGTGGAAGTGAGATGATTATCTCTGCTGCCTGCGAATATATAAATGAATTAGGTCTTCCTTGCTATTGTGATAAAAAACAATGGGATTCTCTTCAGGATAAGCGACTTTTTAAAGATTTGTGCATTAAGCATGGTTTACCAGTAGTTCCCAGATTTGATATCAATCCTGATAACATATCGGGTTCTATTCCTATGGAATCTTTTCCTGTAATTCTAAAACCTGCTGATGGATGTGGCAGCAACGGCTTCTCTGTTTGTAGTTGCCCGTCTGAATTGGTTGCTGGTTATGAAAATGCCGTTAAAGCATCTCCAACGGGGTCAATAATCTGCGAAAAATTCGTAAAGAATGAAAGCGTGGTTTTTTTTGCCACATTTTGTAATGGAAAAATGCTTTTTAGCGGATTGGAAGATAAAATACCTGTCAAATATGAAAAAGAACGCAGTTATGTTGGCGGAATTTTCTTGTTTGAAAGTTGCTTGGTGAAAGAATTCAGATCTCTTTTTGAAGAAAAATTACAAGTGCTGTTTGATTCAATCGGTTTGAAACAGGGAACTGCCTGGATTGAAGTTTTTTACGACAATGGTCAATATTACTTCAATGAAGTTGGATTCCGGTACGGTGGCTCCGTGTCTGTTTATCCAGTAGATTATTTCTATAATATTAACCAAGTTGCTTCGGATATATACTTTGCTCTAACGGGGAAGGGATGTGTAGAAGGACATGATTCTCTTATTCCCTCAAATTTCAAAAGAAAGAAATATTATTGTGCATACCCGGTCCATATGTCGGCTGGTTCGATAAAGGCAATTCAAGGAGCCGAAGAACTGCGTAACAATCCCAATGTGGTTCTTGTTAGCTTGAATAAAAAGGTTGGAGATACCGTAAAGCAGACTGGATCCTTCTCGCAGGTTTTTGCTTTGGTTCATTTTGTATTTGATAATATTGACGAATGTAAAGATTTTATTGATTACATTCATCGTATTTTGATTGTGAAAAATGAAAGTGGAGATAATCTTGTTAATAGGAAACTTGATGCATTGAATGTCCGTTTTCTAACAAAAGAATCCTAAGAGGGAAAACTATGAACAATGTAGTCAACAAGAAAAGCGATTTGTCAGTAAAAATCATCACCCAGGATGATTTACTAAAAACAGGTTGCTTCAACATTCCGGAAGCTTTTGCCGTTGTAGAAAAGGCTTTTGAAAAAAGAGCGATTGGTGATGTTATTTTCCCGGATAAAGTTTCCGTGATTTTTGATGAAGCTTCGCAAAATCGCATTAATTGCTTGCCTGCGGGGATACCTTCGGAATCCGTCTATGGTATGAAATGGGTGTCCGTATTCCCAGGGAATCCATCCTTATATGGCTTACAAAATCTATCGGCAGTAATTCTGCTGTCTGAACTTAAATATGGCTTTCCCAAAGCCTTTATGGAAGGAACACTTTGCTCAAATTTGAGAACGGGTGCGACAGCTGCCGTTGCGGCCAAATATCTTGCAAAAAAAGATTCCGAAGTTATTGGATTCATTGGGGCAGGAGAACAGGCAAAATGCAACTTTATGATGATGGCTTCTGTTTTTCCAAGTCTAAAAGTTTGCAAAGTGGCTTCTCGTACGACAAAAAGTGAACAAGTATTCATTGAGCAACTGTCTAAGTTGTATCCAAAAATTCGGTTTGTTGCTTGTGAATCTAACTATGAAAAATCCGCCCGTGACTCTGATATTATTGTAACGGCTATCAGTGGACAGGAAAAGATTTTACAGGGGGCTTGGATTTCTGATGGTGCGTTATATTGCCATATTGGAGGCCTGGAAGACGACTATTCAGTCGCCGAAAAGGCGAGTAAAATTGTCTGTGATGATTGGAATGTCGTAAAACATAGAACGCAGACAATCAGTCGTATGTATAAAGAAGGCTTACTTTCGGACAGGGACATTTATGCCAATTTGACAGACCTTGTGTCTGGTCATAAAAATGGCCGAGAAAACGATAATGAGTTCATTTACTTCAATACCGTTGGAATGTCTTTTGTTGACGTGTTTTTGGCAAATTACATGTATAAAAAAGTGGTCGAAAAAGGGCTGGGAACTGATATCAAACTTCAGACAAAACAAATGTTTGATGTTGATGCTGAATATATAACAACGTGATTTTTTCAGGAATAATCCTTAAAGAATCTGGGTAGCGACATGAATAATCTTGAAAAAATAAAGAACCGTTCGATAGAATCTAATTGCTCCATTTTGGATGCTTTGAAAAAAATGGATATTGAAAAATGCAAGCTCCTTTTTGTCTTTGAAAAGGGTGTTTTTAAAAGCATTTTGACTATTGGTGATATTCAACGATCCATAATAAAAGCGGTTGATTTGTCGTCTCCAGTATCCTGCATCATTGATACAAATAAGGTATTTGCTTCGGATACAGAAAGTTTTGAATCTATAAAAGAAAAAATGCGTCGTTTGCGTGCAGAATGCATGCCTGTATTAGACAGAGATAAAAATCTTATAGATGTTGTCTTTTGGAAAGATGCTTTTCCTAAAAATACTGAAAGTGATTCTCGAGAAAAAATTGAACTACCTGTCGTTATTATGGCTGGTGGAAAGGGTACCCGTCTCAAGCCTATTACAAATGTCATACCGAAGCCGTTGATTCCTATTGGAGACAAGACGATTCTTGAAGAAATAATGGATCAGTTTGAAAATATAGGATGTAAGCAGTTCTATATGTCGGTCAATTATAAAAGCGATATGATGCGCTTTTATCTGGACCAATTGGAGCATAAGTACAGTATTGATTTCTTTGAAGAAACAAAGCCTCTTGGTACCATCGGAAGCGTTTCGTTGCTTAAAGGCAAAATCAATACACCATTCTTCGTGTCCAATTGCGATATCATGATTGACCAAGATTATCGTGATGTGTATGACTACCATAGGCAAAATAAAAATGACCTGACTATTGTTACTGCGGTCAAAAGTATTCGCATCCCATATGGAGTAATTGACACTGGTGATGACGGCTTGATGATTGGGTTGCGCGAAAAACCGGAAATTACTTATATGATAAATACGGGAGTTTATCTCTTGAATCCAGGTTTGATTGATGAAATTCCTGAAGGAGAATTTTTCCATATCACGCATCTGATGGAAAAAGTAAAGGCTCGTGGTGGCCGCGTGGGGTGTTTCCCTGTTAGTGAAGGTTCTTGGCGTGATATGGGTGAGTGGCCTGAATACTTAAAGATGATTAAGGTGCTGTAGGGGGGCTATAACCATGTTGAAAGTGGCGATGATATGTCATTTTAGTAATCCGAAAGTGCAGAAAAAACTGAAACTTAAGATGGGTTTGTTGGAGTATGTTGCTCGGAAAATGAAACATTTACCGGTAAATCCATACAAAATTACGGGTGAGTACTCAGTATGGAATGGAAATGCTTTAAATGAATTCGAAAAACATGCGTCGGAAATAGAACTACATGTGGTTTGTCCCCATCCTTATCTAGTTCCTGCAGTCCAGGAATTTCAATGGAATGGTATATATTACCATTTTTTTAATGATGAATCGGCGTCTTTTTCAAAAAAGATATTGTCTAAGTTTTTCCCGAAAATTCGGTATAATCGTTGTCCCCAAAATAGAAAGATGATAAAAAGGCTCATCGCAAAAAGTGGGCCGGATTTGGTTCATGTCATTGGAGCAGAGGCTGATTTTTATTCCCCTGCATTGTTGGATGTGCCGAAATCAATTCCGACATTGTTGCAGTTGCAAACTTTATTGAATGATCCTTCTTTTTTTGAAAGATATCCTATTAGTCGTTTTTTGTACGATTATAGATCTGGTTTTGAAAAAGAGGAGTTGCTGTATGCACGTTATATTGGAACGAAATCGCCTATTTTTAGAAATATTATCTTGCGAGATATTGCTCCAAATGCGACGATTATTAATACTACGCTAGCGTTAGCGGAGTCTGTTAATGAGTGTGATACACAAAAAAAGTTTGATTTTGTGTATTTTGCTGCCGATATAAGTAAAGCGGTGGATCATGCAATTGAGAGTTTTATTCTTGCGTCGAAAACGCATCCGGGTATTACATTGGATGTTGTGGGGCGTTATTCGAATGAATTAAAACTACGGCTAGAGAACCATCTAAAGGAATATGGACTTGAAAAGCAAGTTTTGTTTGAAGGGCGCTTGCCTTCGCATGAAGATGTTTTGAATCAGATTAGACTTGCGAAATTTGCTTTGCTTCCGTTAAAAATAGACCTTATTTCGGGGACGATTCGAGAGGCTATGGCGAATGGACTGCCTGTGATTACTACGATTACTCAGGGGACGCCCAAATTAAATGAAAAAAGAGAATGCGCCTTGTTGTCTCCAATAGGAGATTTTGCGTCCATTGCGGAGAATATGTGCTTGTTGCTTGAAGATCCTAAAAAAGCGAGTGAATTGAAAGAGAACGGCTTTAAATATATGTCGGAACGGGATGGAAACGCTTCTGTGGTGAACTATTATATAAAAGCGTATAGAGCGATACTTGATAAAGAAAGAAATGACGTTGAAATACCTAGTGGATTTTTCGAATATGGTAATTCTAGCGTAAAATAAATGAAATTTACAATAGATAATAAAAAAATAGTCAAAAATACCTTTGCACTCTATTTTAGGATGTGCATTACAATGGTAGTATCCTTCTTTACTGCTAGGGTCACATTGGAACAATTGGGTGTGGAAGATTATGGTTTGAACAATCTTGTCAGTAGCGTTGTTTCTATGCTGACTTTTCTGAATGGCTCTATGGGAACGGCCGTTCAGCGGTATTTTAGCATTGAAATTGGAAAAAAAAACGAAAAGGGACTATCAAAAGTTTTTTCGGTTGGGCTGTCGCTGCATTTGATTGTTGCATTGATTACTCTATTTATAGCGGAAATGTTTGCTGTTTTTTTCTTCCACAAAATGAATATTCCTGCAGAAAGATTGTTTGCTGCAAAATGTGTTTTACAAATATCAATTTTGTCATTGATTATAAGTATTGTAAACGTGCCTTATGCGGCACTTTTGAGAGCGCGAGAATTGTTTTCTAAAACGGCAATGATTGAAGTTTTTCAGTCGATACTTCGTTTAGGAGTGCTTTATCTACTTGTTTCGTTTCAATATGATAAATTAATTGTATTGTCAGTGCTGAATTTTGGCGTGACTCTCTTTTATAATGGTGCTTTTTTTGCTTTAGCTAGAAAATTTAGCGAGGCCCAGGTTGGTTTTGGTTGGGATGTTCCTTTGGTGAAGGAAATGCTGGCTTTCATATCGATGTTGGTTTTAACAGTTTTGGCGCAGTTGTTAAAAGTGCAGGGACTCGTATTTTTGATTAACTTGTTTTATGGATTGGCCGTAAATGCGGCTTATGCGATAGCGGTTCAGGTTTCTAATGTTGTGAATAATTTTATTGCAAGCTTTAAACAATCGGTTGTGCCGCAATTAATGGCTTCATATGGTGCGGGTGATTTGAAATCAATGCATCGTTTAATAAGTTTTGGAACAAAAATATCATTCCTTTTACTTATGATGGTTTCTGTTCCGGTGATTTTTAATGCGGACTTCTTATTGAAAATTTGGTTAAAAAATCCTCCTGAATATTCAAGTGAGTTGGTTGCTTTAGTTTTATTGTATATTAACATAGCTACGTTCTCTTATTTCCTTTATCAGGGGGTTCATGCAACAGGAAAAATCGTGAAGCAGCAAATATGGATGTCTTCGTTGTATTTTTTTAATGTCATTCTGATTTTCATTGTGTTTAAATTGGGGGCTAGCTTTTATTCTGCGTTGTACATCAATATGATTGTTAGTGTAATTCAGGTGGCTGTTAATCTTTATTATGCGCATAGTCAATATCAATATAGTTGCAAATATTTTGTTTTTTCTCTTCTTTTGCCGTGCTTGGTGTGCTTTGCTATAATCTCTTTTGCTTCTTACTGGGTGATGCTTGTGAATATGGCTCCGCTTATGCGTTTTATCTTCAATTTGTTTATTGACGTTTTGTTGTCTGTGCTTTTGGGTGTACTTCTTGTTTTGGATGAGGATGAACGAAAAAGATTTTTAAGTTTACTAAAAAAAAAGATTTGGAAGAAAAATGTTTAAAAGCATTTCTTAAAAAATGATATTGTTTATTATTTTTGACTTGTTTAGTGTGAAAAAATACTTGTTGATGGAGTAACTTAATAAAGATGAAATATTTAATAAATTATGCAGACTCTAAGTATGAACCTGCGAGAAAATGGAATACCTGGTCTGCAAGGAAAATCGGCAAGTTTGACGATGTTTTTGAATTTCACCCCGAAGACGTTTCTAAGGAGTTTAAACAAAAATATTCTGATATCTTTAAGGAAAAAAGAGGAAATGGACTTTGGCTTTGGAAACCTTATTTTGTTAATAAGGTCCTAGAAGCTTCTACAGATGGAGATGTTATTTTTTATTGTGATTCGGGTGCTTTTTTTATTAGAAATCCTCAGCTGGTGATTGACGAACTTTCCGAAGAAAATCCGCTTTTTGTTTGTGATATTCCATTAATTGAGTCTTGTTGGACAAAACCAATATGTTTTGAAAAGATGGAATGTAATAATGAGTGGATTAAAAAAAGTAATCAAATAATTGCAACGTATTTTGTTTTTCGGGTAAATCATTTTACTAGAAATTTTATGAAAGAATGGTTGGATTATTGTTGTGATTATGATTTGTTGTCATCTGCTGGATTGAAAAAATATGATAAGCCTACAAAGTATATGGGAAATGCTTTTGTTTCTCATAGAGAGGATCAGTCAATTTTTTCATTATTATGTAAAAAATATAATGTGACGCCTCATAGAGATATTTCACAGAGAGGTCGTGATCCTGAAAGTTACAAATCCAAATGGTATGCATATTGCGAACCAAATCATGCTGCTGATAAGTATGGGTGTATCTTATTCCTTCATAAATCGCCTTCTTTAAATATTTTGTTTTGGCTAAGGTGGCTGAAGAATAAGTTGATTCAAAGTTTTGAACGAAAAAAATCTTATAAAAAAAGGACTTCGCATAATGCAATTATAAAATGATAGAATTCTATTCCTTATGGGAGAATAAGAGAGTGGGGCTGAAAAACTTGAGAGGGTTATAAGATATGTCTGTTGATCAATGCAATCCTATTAATTATGCTATTTCAAAAAAAGATTGTATATTAATGATTTTGTTTTTGTCTTTATGCGGAAACAATTTTGTTTCGACATATCTTCCGTCTTTTTTGTATGTTTTTTTAGTTTTTGTTCTTCTTTTTAAAATTGCTGTTAATAAAAATTATGAAAATATTTTTGATATTCAAATAAAAAGCGGTGCAAAAACAATTTGTTTAACATGGATTTTTTTATTTATTCTACAATATCTATTTTTTGATTGGAACACCTTTCCTGGAATAGTAAATCATTTATCAAAGTTTATTGTTGGTGTCTGGTTTATTGCTTTGTTTGGCTATCGGTTTTGCGGTGTTTTTTTTAACGCCATGTATGTAGTTTCTTTTATATCGTTACCATTTTGGTTAGTTCAGTTTTTTACACATCATGGAGTTCCTGGGTTTGATTGGAGCCTTGGTAAAACAATAGTTTTGTATTCTTATCGAGAGGGCTTTGATATTATAAGAAATTGTGGTTTCTTTTGGGAACCCGGTGCGATGGGTGGCTACATTGTTTTTGCATTTTTGTTGTTCTTTAATGATTTGGAACTTTTGTACAAATTTAATAAGAAAAAGTGCATCGTTCTTTTTTTGACATTGTTATCTACACAAAGTACAGGAGGCTATGTCAATTTAGGAATTTTGATTATTGTGTACATTCTTTTTTCAATGAAATCACGTTTAAAATATGCATTATTGCCGATAGTTATAATTGGAGGTTTATATGTATACCAAGGAACGGATTTTTTATCAAAAAAAATCGAAAGACAAAACGAGATGGCTATGGAAATGAAAGTTGGTGAATTTAGTTCAACAAGAGCGGGAACAGTGATGTTTGATTTACATTATATACAAAAACATCCTTTGATTGGGAATGGACTTCATGAAAGAACCAGACTAGCAGATCATCCATATTTGGTGAAAATGTTAAAAAATCACGAAGTTGCTGCAATGGGAAATGGTTTTACGGATCAGGTCGCTAAATGGGGTGTGCTTTATTGGATTATTTTTTGCTTTGTTTTTTGTAAGAATAATTGTTTTTTAGAAAAAAAGAAAAAAGTATGTATATTATTATTGTTTGCCCTGCTATTGCAAGGAGAGCCTTTTATGAATTATCCGTTGTTTTTAGCATTTCCTTTAATACGGGTTTCTTGTGAAAATTTTAAATGTGCTTCTTTAACATAGAACTATGATTTAAGGAAATTTATGAAAACAATAGCTGCACTCCTTACTGTTTTTAACCGCAAAGAAACAACTTTGCAATGCTTGGATAATCTTTATAAGCAAGTTATTCCTCAAGGTTATTCTTTGGATGTTTTCTTGACAAATGATGGGTGTACAGATGGGACCCCAGAGGCGGTTAGAGTACAATTCCCTCAAGTACATATAATTGAAGGTAATGGCAGTCTTTTTTGGAATAGAGGTATGTGGACTGCTTGGGATGCTGCTGCAAAGACCAAGGAATATGACTTTTATCTTTGGCTTAATGATGATACATTCCTTTATGATGGTGCTGTAGAAAAATTGCTTACCACTTCTCAAAAGTACAATGATAAGGCCATTGTTGTTGGAGCATGCCATGATACTGCGACTCATTCGAAAATAACTTATGGTGGTCGAAATAAAAATGGTATTGTGTTACCGGATGAAAATGATGCTGACATAAAGCATTTTAATGGTAATATAGTTCTAGTGCCTAGATATGTATTTGAAAAACTTGGAAATTTAGATTATTATTATAGCCATTCAAAGGGGGATTTTGACTACGGAATCAGGGCTCAAAAAAATGGAATCAAAATGATTCAATGTGGAGTTGTTCTTGGAGCATGTGATGTCCACCCCAGAATAGATAAGTGGTGTGATCCCGAGATTCCGTTCAAGAAGCGATGGAAATATTTGAATATGCCAAATGGAATGCCTCCAAAAGAAACTTTCCATCTTGAAAAACAGACGAATGTTGTCTTAGCCGCAGTTCATTTTGTAACAGTATATGTTCGTTGCTTGTTTCCAATATTGTGGAATCATAGAATTAAAGGATAGAAGACAATGTTGTATGCTCCCATAGTTATTTTCGCGTTTAATCGTTTGGAACCTTTAAAACGATTGATTGTTTCTTTGTTAGAGAATGAAGAGGCTAAAGAAAGTGACCTTTTTGTTTTTGTTGATGGTCCTCGTCAGTCTAAAATTGATGAGAAAGAAAAAGTTCTTTCTGTTCGCAAGTATGTGACGACAATAACAGGTTTTAAAACTGTTAATTATCGGTTTCATGAAGAAAATAAGGGCCTTGCTAATAGCATTATTGCGGGAACATCTGAAATCATAAATCAATATAATCGAGTGATTGTTTTAGAAGATGATTTGTTTGTTTCTAAAAGTTTTCTTAGATATATGAATGAAATGCTATGTCTGTATGAAAATGATAGCCGAATTATGCAAATCTCTGGGTATGGTTGTAAATTGACTAAAGTAAATGATTATCCTTATGATATTTACATGAATGAAAGAGCGCATAGTTGGTCATGGGCTACTTGGAAGAATCGTTGGGATTCTGTGGATTGGAATGTTAAGGATTTTTCGCAACTACTTTCCTCAAAAGAACTTCAGCGTAAGTTTAATCGGAGAGGTAGTGATCTTTTTAAGATGTTGTCTGGGTATATGACAGGGAAAAATAATTCGTGGTATATAAGATTTAATTATTCAATGTACAAACAAAAAAAATATAGTATCATGCCTGTTAAATCTTTGGTTAGAAACGATGGCTTTGGTGATGGGGCTACTAATTGTAATAATTTCAATCGTTACAAAATAGATTTTGAAAAACAGCATGTTGGAAATTTTTGTATACCCGCAAAAATTGAGCCTTCTGAAAAGCTAATAACAAATGCCGTTCGTTATTGGTCAATTCCTTATCGAATTTATGGAAAAATAATGACATTTCTAGGAAAATTTAATATATGCTAATAACTTTTTTAAAAAAAATAAGAATTTTCTTTTTAAAAAAAATCCTATGGAAAAAATACCATATAGGAAAAAATTTTCATTGCGGAAGAGGGGTTTTTTTATGGGCCCGTGATGAAATATTTATTGGAGATGATTGCTATATAGGAAAATACAGTATTGTTGAAACTAATTGTACTATAGGAAATGGTGTTCTTATTGCCAATCATGTAGGTATAGTCGGTAAATATGATCATAATTATCAGGATATTGGTATTCCTATTCGATTAGCTTCTCAAATTCGTGAAAAATCGTATAACTGGAAAGGGTTAAACCAAAATACGGTTATTGGTGATGATGTGTGGATAGGTTTTGGTGCTATTGTTATGAGTGGAGTGCGTATATCCGAAGGGTGTATTATCGCTGCTGGAGCCGTTGTTACAAAAGATACGGATTCGTATAGTATTTATGCTGGGGTTCCCGCAAGAAAAATTGGCAATAGATTTAATACAAAACAAGAGTTGGATGAACATTTAAGTAAGTTACGTCAGAAATACCATAATTTACCAACTTCATCCACATAAACCGGATTGTAAATGGTGAAAACGGCTTGATTTGTGAACGTAATAATGTGGAATCTTTGGCCGCTGCTCTAGAAAAGCTTTTGCTCGATAAAAATTTACGAACCCAGTACGGCGAAAACGGGTATAAAAAGTTCAAGTCCGAATTTACACTACAGTCTTTTGAAAACCGCTTTGCCGGGATATTGAAAGATGTGTTGTCGTGATAAAAGCCCTTGTAAAAAAAGCCCGGGATTGACTCGGGCGTAATAGGCTGCTTATGTGAAAAGCCCCAGTTTTATTTTTGATGTTGCGAGCGGCGCTTTTGAATTTCTTCCAGGGGAATGCCAGAAATGGAGGAAATTTCTTCATCGGTCAACTTGGTCTTTTCAAGCATTCCATCGACTATTTCGAGCTTGGCTTCTGCTCGCCCTTCTTCTTTGCTTTCGTGAAGGTCAAATTCATAAGTCATATACTTGCTCCTTATGAGAGTGTCATCCTTGTAAAAAGATACTTGGTCGTTGATAGTTTGAGTTTCATGGGTGTCCGCGTTCTTGGTCGCGAAATATTTCATGTACGCCCGAACAACCGGATTAGAGAAGTCCTTGTACTTTTGCAAATATATAAAAAAGCGGAATCTTGTAAATTTTGCAACCAATTGTTTGCAAAAAATTTCATTTTGAAAACTAAAGAATTACAACAAAAAGAGTTTACAAAAAGGTTACAGTAAGCTATCTTTGTAATCACGGAATTTGGTTTATTCTATGATTTGCATCAGAAACTTAAATCTCCTCTGTAGTCGAGCTGAACTTGCAAACCTTCCCGAGGGCAAGCTGTTAATCAACACGATTAACGCGTTTTCGTACAACAACGCCCGTCGAGACGTCTTGTTTGAAGAAGCTCTGACCAAAAGCGATGTGTTAATTCCCGATGGTATTAGCATTGTCCGCGTGTGTAAGTTCCTTAATGGCAAATCACGCCCCAAGGAACGCATTGCTGGGTGGGACCTCTTTGTTCACGAAATGCAACGCCTAAATGAAAAGGGGGGCAAGGTGATGTTTCTGGGTTCCAGCGAAAAGGTTCTGAAGCTCATTCGCCAAAAAGCCGCTATCGTGTACCCGAATCTGGAAGTTGTTACTTATTCTCCGCCGTATAAGCCCCAGTTCACGGTCGAGGACGACTTGAACATGGTCAAGGCGATTAACGATGCAAACCCGGATTTGCTATGGATTGGCATGACCGCCCCCAAGCAAGAAAAATGGGCTTATGCCAACTGGGATCGCCTGAATATCCACTGCCATGTCGGGACTGTAGGCGCGGTTTTCGATTTCTTTGCGGGGACGTACAAACGCGCCCCGATGATTTGGCAAAGGCTTGGCTTGGAATGGCTTTACCGTCTTTTAAAGGAACCTCGCCGAATGTGGCGCCGCTACATAATTGGTAATTTGATGTTTTGTGTGCTAGTGTTCCGGGAAAAGCTAGGGTTTTGACGGCTTGTCGTGCTCTCGATTCTTCTTCTTTGTTATATTGCAAGGTATAACTAGTTGGATCAAAATTTTATGACAGTTACACCGAATAATAAACAGCAGAATCCGCAGCAGCCTTTCTTTATGCAAGTTAACAGGGGAGATTCTTTCGATTTGCTAGGCAATATTTTGCGTCATTGGAAGCTTGTGGCGGTGTTGTCAATTGTTGGACTTTTGGCAGGTACAGTTGCTTCTCGCTATGTTCGCGATTCCTTCGATAACAAGACGATGCTCCAGCTCGATACGAAGTCCAAGAGCGGCAAGGCTGTTTCTGATTTTGGTGACTTGTTCGATGCTAAGAGTCCGGCGGTTGCCGAGATTCACTTGATAAAGAGCTTGAGCGTTCTGATGCCGGTGGTGGAGCAGCTGCATCTGAACTATACGGCAGAGCCGCAAGGGATTGTGGATAGGCTCATGCGCCGTGAAGGCCGTATGGACCTGGATCTTTTTGAACCGCCTAAAGCGGGCATGCTCGGGATTGATAAAAAAGACGAAAAGTGGATTGCCGTGGTCCGGTCGCAGGATACATACGAACTTTTCTCGCCGATGGGGCAGAGTCTTGTCGTGGGTAAAGTCGGAGAGACGTACCGCATACCGATGGGTGCGGATTCTGTCGCGATTTGTGTCAGGGCTTTTTCTGCTGAACCGGGGCAGTCGTTCCGTTTGTTCAGGTCCTCGGTCCTGAGTGTTGCTGAAGGTTTGCAGGCGTCGATTAACGCTTACGAAAAGGAAAAGAATTCGAATATTCTGGAAATTTCGTATTCCGGTCGCTATCCGGATCGCGTCGCCGATGTGCTTAATGCCGTTGCGCAGGCCTATGTGCGCCAGAATGTCGAGATGCGCAGTGCCGAAGCCGAAAAGTCCCTGGAATTTCTGGAAGAACAGCTTCCTTCTATCAAGGCTAAGCTGGATTCCTCGGAACGTCTGTTGACAAACTATCGCAATAAGATGGGGACTGTCGATCTCGGTGCCGAAGCAAGGGGAACTCTTGAACGTCAGGTCGAACTCAAGACGCAGTTGCTCTCGTTGCAGCAGCAGTACCAGGAAAAGGCTCGCTTGTTTAAGGAAGATCACCCGGCGATGCAGGCCATTTTGCAGCAACAGCAACGCCTGAGCCGCGAAATCGGTAAAGAAGAAAGCAAGACCAAGAAGCTACCGATTACCCAGCAAGATGTGCTGAAGTTGCAGCAGGATGTGGAGATCAATAACCAGCTTTATACGTCGGTTTTGAACAACATCCAGCAGTTGCGCGTGGTTCGTGCAAGCGAAATCGGTAACGTGCGCGTCGTGGATCCGGCCTATATTCATGAAAAACCGTCCAAGCCCAACCGCAAAAAGATTATGGCTGCGGGCCTTGGCGGAGGTTTTGCGTTCAGCGTTGTCTTGGTATATCTCCTGCATCTCATCGGTGGTCGAGGAGTGGGGTCCTCTTCAGAAATCGAGCGCGAGACGGGCGTGAGTGTCTACGCCAAGATTCCCAAGACGCAAATCAGCCGTAAGCTGCCGGGCGTTAACGACAAACGCTTTATTCTGGCTAAGGCCGATGCCGAAGACATTGCAATCGAGAAGGTGCGTACGCTCCGCACGGCGCTAGAGTTCTCGTTCCTCGAAGAGGGTGGGCGGGTGCTCATGGTGACGGGTATCGTTCCCGGTGCGGGCAAGTCCTTTGTTTCGCTGAACTTGGCCTATCTGTTTGCTAAACAAAATAAGCGAGTTCTGTTTGTTGATGCCGACCTGCGCAAGTCACGCCTTTCGCATATGCGCGAAAAGGGTGTTTCGGATATCTTGATCAATAACGGCAAGCTGGAAGATTTCGTTGTCGATATGGGTGAGGGCTTTTTCTTCTTGCCTAAGGGGTCCCGTGCGCCGAACCCAGGCGAAATGGTGAGTTCCAGGGCCTTTGCCGAACTCATTGACGAATGCAAGTCTAAGTACGACGTTGTCGTGATAGATACGCCGCCAAATTCGCTCGTTTCTGATGCCCAGTCAATTGCCAAGTTGGCCGATTTTGGACTGATTGTCATCGAATACAAGAAGCATTCCATGGATGAGATCCAGGACGTTATAGACCAGCTCAGCATCGCAAAGCTTGACAAGAAGGCTATCGTTCTGAACCAGTGCTTGCAGGACGGTCTTGGCTATGGGTACGATTACCGTTATCGCTACGACGAAATAAAGAAATCGTAGTCTACACAAACATCTTCACGCCAATGGCAATGAGTATAATCCCGGCAATGAATTCCGGGATTTTTGTTTTGAACCGCTTGGAGGCATGGCGCCCGATTTCAAAGCCGATAACGCCCATTGCAAAACTAGCGATTGCAATAGCGGATGTTGCAAAAATCATGTTCGCGTTCAGGAATGCAAACGAAATCCCGACCGCAAACGCATCAATGCTTGTTGCAATCGACAATAGCAGGATGTTCATGAGGCTCAGGTGTGCGCAGGAGGCTGTTGCTTCTCCGCCCCGAATTGCGCCCCAGACCATACGGGCGCCCAAAATGCAGAGAATCGCGCATGCAATTGGAGTGCCCACCGCATTGAACCAGCGCTCGGCAAAACAGCCCAGGAAATACCCGAGAAGCGTCATGCCGCCTTGAAAAACGCCAAAAGAAACCGCCTGGAGCACTGCGCGCGAACGTTTGATGCCCGATTTGCAAAGACCGGTCGAAATGGCGACCGCAAAGCAGTCCATCGCTTCGACAATCGCGATAATGATAATCTCTATAGTGCTCATGAAAAGTCGCTTTTTAAAAAATGCGAAAAACGCCATCAAAAATAAAAAAATATATTGTATAATAATTTAGTTCTTAGTCAATGGTCATTAGTCTTTAGTGATTAATTGCGGCAAAGCTGCCAAGTTTTAAACTAATAACTAGTGACTGATAACTAGTGACTATTTATGAACAACAAAGTCGTTACTATAGTTTTTATTGGGTTGTGCTTGTTGCTCCTGCTTTCTGTGGGTGGCTCGTTTTGGGATGGCTCCTTTGACCTTATTTTGCATAATAGCGGTAACTGGAAATCTCCGAAGACGCATTTTATTTTCTGGATCGGCATGTCGCAGGCGGGCGTTTTGCTTTCGGCTTTCTTGCTTATCATGAAGGTTAAAATCCATCGCCGCACGTCGCTTCTGCTCGAACTGAGTTCACTTTGCAGTCTGGTCGTTGCCTTTGTTCTATCGCTTGTTTATTCCCGTTCCATCCAAATGAATGGCTATGTCCATAGCGATGTTTATAGCATTGGCATTGTCGGCTTTATGTCGCTCCTTTTTTTCGTGACGCATCTTGTGGCGGCAGACAGTGCCGAGGATGTCGCTCTCTGTAAGGAACTTGCCAAAATCAGGCGGCCTCTCGCATGGATTATTCTCCCGACGGTGTTCTGGGTGGTGTCTGAATTTGCCTTGGATTTTGCGCGTCACGAAAATTCTATTTGGCAAGGTGCGTTCTTCCCGCTGTATGTGGTGGCGATTGTCTTTTACATGGGGCTTGCAAGTTCAATTGCGCTCCTTTCATTCGAAAACTACTACAATCGCATGATCGAGCGTTTCCTCATGCTTTGCAGCTGGTTTGTGTCGCTTTTGTTCCTTTGGCTTATTCTTTTGAAGGGTGAAGGAAGCTTGTCTGCTTTTGTCTTTGCTTGCGCGATCCCGCAACTGATGCTTATATTAGCCGTGCGTGAAAATCTTTGGGGACGGATGATGGTTGTCTCGAGTATTTTATTTGGTGTGTTGCTGAAGTGTGATTTTGTTGTAAACCATAATGATTACTATTTCTTTTCAAACGCGACATTTGCTAATGCAAGCCTTATGTTTGCTTGCGGAACGCTTTTTGTCGCCATTTTCTTTGGTGTACGTTTTTTGCTTTCGCGGTTCTTCGAAAACGATGAAATATTGATGGGCGAGGAAAGCGATAGTTCTGATGGCGAGGTCGTTGAAGTCGATGAAAAGAGGTATTACTCGCCGTTCTCGGCTCCTGAATTCAAGGTGGTGCGCCTGCCTGTGCTGTGCGGGGTTCTTGCGGCTGTCGCGTATGGCTTTTTCAGTTCGGACTGGATTGTTCTTGCCGGGCCATTTGGCGCCTATGTCAGTTGCCTGCTTGTCAGCTTACAGCCTTTTGTTCGTTTTGCTTTTTCCAGAAAACGTCGGGGAGGTCGCAAATGAGTACGTTTGCCAATGCCGTCGCTTGCCTCCTCTGCCTTATTTTTGCGGCATTCCTTTGGAAAATGAAGGGAATGCTGCGTGTCACGCTTGTGATGTTCTTCGTTGTCATGATAAGCTGTCTTTATACGGCGCTTGCTGGAAATCTTGCGGTTTCGGCGATGGAAAATTATCCGTTCCGCATGGTGGCGCTCACGTTCTGCGTCTTTACGACGGGGCTTAGGGAAAATCGCAGACGTTTTATGGTCTTGGCGCAGACTTTCTGGCTCTGGGTCGAGCTTGTCGGGAATGTGTCGCTTTCTCAAGCGGGGCTAGAGGCTCCGTGGATTCGCTTGGCCGCTATTGCCGGAATCGCGCTTGGGTGTAGCTTTATGGCCCGAATTTCTAGGGAAATCGAGTTCGGGCTGATTGTCCTTTGGATGGCTGTCTGGATGTTCTTCTAGGAAATATGATTGTAAGTGACTTTGTTTGAAAGTCTCTTCTCGAATTCTTCCTTAGATAACGGCTTGTCGAAAATGAACCCTTGGATTATGGGGCATTTTGCGTTTTGCAAAAAGTCAAGCTGCTTGGTGTTTTCAACGCCTTCTGCGACTACTTCAAGATTCAGCTCGTTAATCATATTGACCATGTTTTTGATGACGACTTCATCATGGTGCGATTCGTCACCGATATGGTCGAGGAGCGATTTGTCGAGCTTGATGACATTGACATTCAGGTCCTTTATGGCCGTGAATGTCGAATAGCCTGTACCAAAGTCGTCTATGGAAACGGAAATCCCGTTCTGGCGTAAATCGTCCACAAATTTTTGCATGGCGACCTTGTCTTCGTAATTCGATGACTCGGTAATCTCGATTTCGATGTACCTGCTGTCAATCCTATATTCCTTCATGATTTTCAGAATATTTTCAGTCAGGTGCGTATTGGCTAGATGGAGCCTCGAAAAGTTGGAGGATACGCGGACCGGTTCAAAGCCTGCATCAATCCAGGAACGAATGTCTTCGCAAACCTTGCGGAATACGTAAAAGTCGAGCTGGCAGATGGACGCTTCTTTTTCAAGAATGGGTAAAAATTCGCTTGGAGGGATTATTTTCCCATTGCGGTTCCAGCGTACAAGGGCTTCGCATCCGCAGAGCTTTTGGTCGTTTACGGAAACTTTTGGCTGATAGTAAACGATAAATTCCTTACGTTCGAGCGCGTCATGGAAAAGCGATGAAATTTCCTTTTCGTGGTAGACTTCATCGAGCATTCTCTTAGCAAAGTAAACGACATCGTTTCCTGGATGAACTCTGGATTCGTTCAGGGCGACTGAGCTGCAGTGCATGATTTCGTTCATGGAATCGCCCTGCTGGATGTCATAGACGCCGATGCGGCTTTGGATGTTGAGCTGGATTGCCGGGGCCTGAGGCATCGGGACATTCACTTTCATCGAAGAAAGTGCTTTAATGAACATGTCCCTGTTTTCTTTTCTGACGAGGACGAAAAAGTTGTCTCCTCCCAGTCTTGCGATTATTTCATCGTCGTGGCACATGGCCATGACGGTATGCGTAAAAATGGTTATCCCCTTGTCGCCAACGGCTGGGGATTTGGATTGGTTGATGTATTTGTAGTTCTTGAGGTTAACGAATAGCCCGCTAAAGTTTTGCAGCTTGTTTTTCGCCTTGAGTTCAATACTGTGGTGTATCAGTTTCGCGGTATTGGGGGCGCCCGTCATCGTATCGGTCTGGCTTGCGTAATGGACCGCGCTCATGAGCCTGGAACGACCAAGAATGATGAACATGTCGTCGCAAATGAGCTTTACCGCCTGGAGTTCGGGAGGTGTAAACTTGTGGCTTTTTTTAGCCTTGATTTCGATGGTGACTATGCCGTTTTCACCCGTTCTGTATGTCTGGATGAGTGGCATAGACTCGTAACCATTGGAGTCTTCGTAAATCGTTTTTTCGTCGTTCAGGCCGTCTTTGGCTATGATAGAACTTGGGGCAATAAGTTTGAGCTTGATATAACCTATGTTTAGAATATTGCATATTGGGGGTATAGCAGCACCAATGCGCTTGCTCATTGCCAACATATCAGGTACATTGTCTAAAATTGCATCCCTAAAATCTTTATAAATACTATTGAAAATGACGTAATCCATTTTCACCCCTTAAAAGTCCACATATTATACACCAAAAACGTGTTCTAAAACTAAATAAAAATATTTCAGAAAGGTAAAGAAAAATTAATAAATCTTCCTGTTTTTATTCCGCTTTAGAACAATGATATGGCTAGTGGATTGGTGGGAAGAATATGTAGGCGATAATGATGGCGGCAATGACTCCGACGGCATCTGCAATGAGGGCGCAGGTGACGGCGTGGCGTGTCTTTTTGACGCCCACGGAACCGAAATATACGGCGATAATGTAAAATGTCGTGTCGGCTGCACCCTGGAACATGCAACTGAGGCGGCCTGCAAAGCTATCCGGGCCAAGGTTCTTCATGGCGTCGATCATCATGCCGCGGGCGCCACTACCGCTAAGGGGCTTCATGAGGGCAGTGGGGAGGGCGGGTACAACGTCGTTTCCGACGCCGATAAGTCCGAGCAATGATGAAATGCCGTTCATGACGAGATCCATCGCGCCGCTTGCGCGGAACACGGCGACACCCACGAGAATCGCGACAAGGTTCGGGATGATCATGACGGCGGTGTTAAAACCTTCCTTGGCGCCTTCGACGAATGCTTCGTATGCCTGGACTTTCTTATAGCAGGCGAGGCCGAGGAATGCGACAATCACGCCGAACAGCACAAGACCGCTAATAAAGAGGCTTGTGGTGCCGAGCGCTTCGGCTGTGAGATGGCTAAAGTAGAACATCACGGCGATAACGCAGGCGCTGATGCCGCCGAGCCACATCACGGTTACAGGGTCCTTGAGTTTTATTTTCTGGAAAAAGCTGAGAGCGAAAATGCCTGCGATGGTGCTGAAGAACGTCGAGAGGAGGAGCGGGAGGAACACATCGCTCGGGTTTGCGGCGCCGAGCTGTGCGCGGTAAGTCATGATGCTGACAGGAATTAGCGTAAGTCCGCTCGCGTTCAAGACGAGGAACATGATTTGCGAATCGCTCGCGACGGTCTTGTCGTCGTTCGGGTTCAGGTCCTGTAGCTGCTTCATGGCCTTGAGGCCCATCGGGGTAGCCGCATTGTCAAGACCGAGCATGTTTGCACTGATGTTCATGAGCATCGTGCCCACGACCGGGTGCCCTTTCGGAATTTCGGGGAAGAGCCTCGAAAAAAGCGGTTGCACGATTTTTGCCAAAATCTGGACGGCGCCTGCCTTTTCACCGATTTTCAGGATGCCGAGCCACAGGCTCAAAATGCCCGTGAGGCCGAGTGCGATTTCGAATGCTGTTTTGGACATGTCAAAAGCGCCGAGAATTGCCTTGTTGAAAATGCCGGTATCGCCGAAAGCAAGCCACTGGACGATGCATGCGATAAATGCACCGAAGAAAAACACGAGCCAAATTACATTTAAAACCATGGCTCTAAAGTAGTAAAATTGTAAGTAATTGGCTGTTGGCTGGAACGCGTCATCCTGAATGGCGTAAGCCATGAAGACAACTCAGAAGGCGAGTGTTGCGCCCATGCTTGCATGGGCATAACCGAGCCGAGGATTTGGGGCTTTAGCCCCATCCAGTTAATTTTTATGAAAAATGACTGGATTCTTCATTCCCCCTTTCAGGGGTCATTCAGAATGACGGAGATGTTTTAAAGAGTCTCTGCTTTAATTTCCATGCCATCTTCCAGCGTGTGGATGCTGAACCTGGCGTGGCCGGACTCGCCATCATTGGCGGGTGTGCTTTCGTACAGCCCGAACGTGGGCGGGTTTCCGCCTTTCGGGAGGCTTGTGGAGCCGGGATTCACGAGAAGTACATCGCGGAAGTTCTTTTCGAGCTTCCAGATGTGCGTATGGCCGTACAGATACACATCAATTTGCGGCTTTTTTTGTTCAATGTTGTTTTTTTCAGGTGTAAATCCCGTAGATTCTATGGTTTCGAGAGCGGTTCGTGGAAAACATTCCGGCATAAAGATGTGGCCGTGGCTTAAAAAAAGATGCAGCCCGCAATCTTCAATGACCTTGTATTCGTTTTCGATGGGCATGTCGAGCATCATCAAGTCAACGTCGGCATCGCAATTCCCGCGGACAGCGAAAATGCGGTCTTTGTATGGAGCAAGAGCTTCGACAACTCCCATTGGACCATGCCCTGCCGGGAGCGGGTTTCGCGGACCGTGATAGAGCGTGTCGCCCAGCAAGAAAATCTTGTCGCAGTTGAACTTTTCAAAGAACGAGAGTGCCTGCCTTGCCGCCAAGGCAGAACCATGAATATCGGAGAGAATTAAAGCTTTCATAGTTAGTCAATGGTTGTTGGTCAATGGGCATTAGCTTTGGGCTATACCTCATGCCTGAAAGGTCGCCCTTGGGCGACCGTGCCCATAGCTCAGACCTCATTTCACTGTAATCATCGGGCCGGTTTCGCTCAAGATGTAGTTCCATTCTTCGCGGATCTTGTCGTATTCGGTCGGATCGGCGTAGAGAGCAAACGTGGTCCACTTGATGCCACTGGAGGTCTTGGACTTCGGCTGCTTTTCGAAGCTCACGTAATCCGGGGCGCGGTTGAGCGGTTTTGCTTCGGTGAGCGATACCGTGTGGCCGCTAGCTGTCTTGATGTTGAGCTTGAAGCTGAACTGCGTCTCGTGCG
>JAEEGL011017552.1_pt1 | contig 22860 bp, 13 predicted proteins | sample 9134231 | NCBI WGS metagenome assembly JAEEGL01 (sample SAMN16246548, study PRJNA631951) | gut metagenome | biome: gut microbiome; feature: rumen; material: fiber-attached | host: Bos | place: Iran: Karaj | collected 2018-10 | reverse complement strand
GGGAGGGAAGTCAGAGAAGGAAGAAGAAGGGGGACGGTAGGAATGGGAGGAAGAAAAGTGATGTAGGGAAAAGAAAAAACTATAAAATAAATAAGTAAGAAGAATGAAAAAGAATTTGTTAATGGTTATGTTGGCAGCATCAATGGTTGCATGCTCGGCCACGAAACCTGCTGAACCGGCGAAGACACCGGCCCAGCAGCTCATTGACCGCCTTGACACCCTGCTGCAGAAAGGCATCATGTATGGCCATCAGGACGACCCGATGTATGGCCTCACATGGGAGTATCAGAACGACTCGAGCGACGTGAAGAACGTCTGCGGCGACTATCCTGCCATCATGGGCTTTGACCTTGGCGGCATTGAGATGGGCGACAGCAAGAACCTCGACAGCGTGCCCTTCACCCGCATGACCGAGGAGGTGAAGAACCACTACCGCCGTGGCGGCATCGTCACCCTGAGCTGGCACCCGCGCAATCCCGTCACCACCATCGAGGGCGGCGGATGGGCCGGGCAGAAGTTCCCCGAGGGAACGGCCTGGGATGTCACCGACTCTGCCGTGGTGAAGAAGATACTGCCCGGCGGAGAGTGCCATGAGAAGTTCCAGACATGGATGCAGCGCGTGAGCGACTTCCTGGCCACGCTTACCACCGACGACGGTCAGAAGATACCCATCATCTTCCGTCCATGGCACGAGAATTCGGGTTCTTGGTTCTGGTGGGGCGAGGAACTCTGCACCGTTGACGAGTACAAAGCTTTGTGGAACATGCTTCAGGACAAGCTGAAGGCCGATGGTTTTGACAATCTTGTGTGGTCCTATTCTCCCGGAATGCAGGACAACCTGACCGCAGAAAGGCTGTTGGACCGCTATCCTGGCGATGACCGCGTGGACATGATAGGCCTTGATGGCTATCAGTGGAAACCAGAGGAGAAGGAGGCATTCATCGCACGTAGCAAGCAAAACCTGACCGTGCTCTGCCAGGTGGCCAAGGAACATGGTCTCATTCCCGCCCTCACCGAGTGCGGCATGAAGAACATGACCGAGCCCACATGGTGGACATCGACGCTGCTGCCCACGGTGAAAGACTTCCCCATCAGCTACCTGCTCACCTGGCGCAACTACAAAGACGAGTGGTTCGGTCCCTCACCCTCGAAGCCCGATGCACCCTATTTCCGCGACTTCCACGCCGACAGCAAGATCCTTTTTGTGGGTGACATTGCCCAGTAGATTACAATTAAAACTAAGATAATATAATGACTGAATTTGAGAAAAAAGTAGCCGCTCTGCGCGCCCATCACGAAGAACTGCTCAGCCGTCAGAACAAACAGAAGCCCTGGGGCAACGGCATCTACGAGAAATACGAGTATCCCATCCTCACAGCAGAGCACACGCCGCTGGAGTGGCGCTACGACTTCTGCGAGAAGGACAACCCCTACCTGATGCAGCGCATCATGATGAACGCCACGCTGAACAGCGGCGCCATCAAGTGGGGCGACAAGTATGTGCTCGTGGTGCGAGTGGAAGGCGCCGACCGCAAGAGCTTCTTCGCCGTGGCAGAGAGCCCCAATGGCATTGACAACTTCCGGTTCTGGGACGAGCCTGTCACCATGCCCGACGACGTGGTGCCCGCCACCAACATCTACGACATGCGTATCACACGCCACGAAGACGGCTGGATCTATGGTATCTTCTGTGCCGAGCGCCACGACGACTCGCAGCCCGGCAACCTCAGTGCTGCCACTGCCACCGCTGGCATCGCCCGTACCAAGGATCTGAAGACGTGGGAGCGACTGCCAGACTTGAAGACCAAGAGCCAGCAGCGCAATGTTGTGCTCCATCCAGAATTCGTGGATGGCAAGTATGCCCTCTACACCCGTCCGCAGGATGGCTTCATCGACACTGGCAGTGGCGGGGGAATTGGCTGGGCTCTGGTCGACGACATCACCCACGCTGAGGTGAAGGAAGAGAAAATCATCAACGCGCGTCACTATCACACCATCACCGAGGTGAAGAATGGCGAGGGACCGCATCCCATCAAGACACCGAAAGGATGGCTCCACCTGGCCCACGGAGTGCGTGCCACGGCAGACGGCCTCCGCTACGTATTATATATGTATATGACCGCCCTCGACGACCCCACACGCGTGATAGCGCAGCCTGGTGGCTTCTTCCTGGTGCCCGAAGGCGACGAATATCTGGGCGATGTGATGAACGTGGCTTTCGCCAATGGATGGATTGCCGATGAAGATGGCAAGGTGTTCATCTACTATGCCTCGGCCGACACACGCATGCACGTGGCCACCTCGACCATTGAAAAACTAGTCGATTACTGCATGAATACGCCCGAGGACGGACTCTTCACGGCATCGAGTGTGGAGACCATCAAGCAGCTCGTGGCCAAGAACCACAATCAGTAAAAACAGTCAAACCCTTCAAAAAGAAAACAACACTATGGCAAGCTTAAAAGAAAAAATAGGTTACGCACTCGGTGATGCAGCGGCAGGAGGCATCACGTGGAAAATTATGTCCATCGCCTTCCCCCTGTTCTTCACCAACGTCTTCGGACTGACGTTCGCCGATGCGGCCACGCTGATGTTCATTGCCCGCATGTTCGACGTCGTCACCGACCCGTTGATGGGTTCGCTGGCCGACCGTACACAGTCGCGTTTCGGCACCTATCGCCCGTGGCTCATCTATGGCGCAATCCCCTTCGGCCTTATCTTTGCGCTGTTGCTCTACACGCCAGACTTCGGACCTGTCGGCAAGCGCATATGGGCTTATTCTCTCTATCTGCTCATGATGGCTATGTACACAGCCGTGAACGTGCCCTACGGTTCGCTGCTCGGCGTGATGACCGACGACGACAACGAGAAGAACCAGTTCTCTTCGTTCCGCATGGTCGGAGCCTATGCCATGGGCTTCATCACCCTGCTTTGCTTCCCCTACATCATAGAATTCATTGGTGGAGAGAAGATGGCCGACGGCACTTACACCGTAGCCGCCAAGCAGCATCAGTATGCTGTTATCGGCGTGTTCTTCGGCGTGTTGGCTGCCCTTGGAACGTTGGCTTGTGGATTGCTCACCAAGGAGCGCCTGAAACCCATCCGTGCTGAGAAGTTCTCGTTCAAGCCATTTGCTGACCTGTTCAAGAACAAGCCTTGGATCATCCTTACGCTTATCGGTATCTGCACCAATTTCTTCAACGGATTCCGCTATGCTGTAGCAGGTTATCTCTTCGAATACTGCCTGAAGGGCGACGTGACGGTGAGTGGTTTCATCATCAATTTCACGGTCTTCATGACCTTTGGCGAGCTCACCTGTATGATTTTCGGCGGTCTGTCTCCTAAGTTCACCGAGTGGGCAGGTTCCAAGCGTCGCGCCTTCCAGTTGGCTGCCATCATCTGCCTCGTCTTTTCCATTGGATTCTTCTTCATCCCGATGGATCCCAAATACATCTGGGTGATGGTGGCCATTGTCATCCTGACCTCTGTCGGTATCGGTCTCTATTCGCCGCTGCTGTGGTCCATGTATGCCGACGTTGCCGACTATGCCACAGAGAAGAACGGAACGTCCTCCACAGGACTCATCTTCTCCTCTGGCACAATGGCTCAGAAATTCGGTACGGCCGTCTCAGGTTCGCTCGTTGCTTTGTTCCTCGGTCTTGCTGGTGCCAGCATGGTTACCGACCAGTTTGGCAATACCAGCGTCGACCCTGCCTCCATTACCGACTCTGTGCTGACGATGGTTTGGTCGTTGTTCTCGCTGTTCCCAGCAATCTTCGCCCTCATCATCATCCTGCTCACTATCGTGTATCCTATTAAGAAATAAGCATTTAGCATGATGAACGAAACTGTCAAGACGCTCAAGAAGGAAGTAAAGGATGTGCTGGAGAACAACATCCTCAGTTTCTGGATGAACAAGATGACCGACCGCGAGCACGGTGGCTTCTACGGCCAGATGACAGGCGAGGGGCAGCTGGTGCCCACGGCCGACAAGGGCGGAATCCTGAATGCCCGCATCCTATGGTCGTTCTCAGCCGCCTACCGCGTGCTTCGCAAACCCGAATATCTGGAGGCTGCCACGCGCGCCAAGGACTACATCATCGAGCATTTCTTCGACGACGAGTTCGGCGGAACCTACTGGAGCCTTGACTATCTGGGACAGCCGAAGGATACAAAGAAGCAGTTCTATGCCATCGGCTTCATGATCTATGGCCTCTCGGAGTATGCGCGGGCCACGGGCGACCGCAATGCCCTCGACTATGCACTCCAGCTCTACGAGTGCATCGAGGAGCATTCGCTCGACAAGGTGAACAACGGGTACATAGAGGCCTGCACACGCGAGTGGGGCGAGATAGAGGACATGCGGCTCTCGGAACTCGACGCCAACTATCCGAAATCGCAGAACACCCACCTGCACATCATAGAGCCCTACACCAATCTCTACCGTTGTCTGAAGGAACAGGAGGCTGCGAAGCTGTGCAACTATGTACCAGCTATCGGCGCAGTCCTTCCCGTGGACATCGCTGTTCCCAGGGAGACCGTCGACAGGGTGGAGGCATCGCTCCGCAACCTCATCGACATCTTCACCGATCGCATCCTGAATCCTGAGACCCATCATCTGGACCTCTTCTTCGACATGGACTGGACGCGCGAGGCCGGTCGGCTGGAGAGCTACGGACACGACATAGAATGCTCGTGGCTGATGCACGAGGCTGCCTTGGTGCTGGGCGACGAAAAGGTGCTGAGAAAGGTGGAACAAGTGGTCCAGATGGTAGCGAAGGCCTCGGAAAAGGGCCTCAATACCGATGGGTCCATGGTGCACGAGGCCAACCTCGACACCGGATACGTGGACACCGACCGCCACTGGTGGGTGCAGGCAGAGAACGTTGTGGGGTGGGTGAACATCTACCAGTACTTCGGCGACGAGGCAGCGCTACAGAAAGCACTCAGCGGATGGCAGTACATCAAGGACAACCTCATCGACCGAGAAGGAGGGGAATGGTGGTGGAGCCGCGACCCTGAGCGCAACATCAACCGCCGCGACGACAAAGCCGGTTTCTGGAAATGTCCCTACCACAACAGCCGTATGTGCCTCGAGATTCTGGAGAGACAGTTCGGCTAAATTGCCTGATGGCGCAAAAAAAACTAGAGATCTTTTGTCAAAAGTGCCACTTTTCGCAAAAATTCTCTAGTTTTTTTATTGCCATTCTGCCAGAGTGTATCAATAGAAACGCCAAAGGGAGCTTGTCTATCTGTTATGTTTACGTTATAGAACACAGAGACACGTAGAGACTGAGTTTTTTTGTCATACAAAAAAAGCCTCTGTGGTTCTATGTTCTTTCACAATATCAACATCTTGTTTCTATTTATACGGGCAGATTGTCATATCCGCCAGCAAATCCTTAGACTATGTTTTGGGCCTATTGGAAGGCTACTGAAGGATGACATGAAAACCGCAAGACTCTGACACTTTGAAGGAAAAGCATCAGAGTCTTGCGATTTTATTTTTCCAGTGTTTCAATCTATTAGAATCTTTCCTACATAGCTGAAGCCACCACTTGTTACTTGCACTACAATCACTTTTCCTGAGACGTGGTTTAGTTGTATTTCCTGATGAATGCCGTCTTTGCTTTCGCTCCGAATGCTTTCCAGCAAAGTGCCTGTCAGATCATAAATTCTGATTTCAGCGGGCCCCTTGCCCTTAAAGGCCTGGCAGTCCACCAGAATACGTCCACTTCCCAATGAGGCCAACGTCAGTTTTTCGTTTCCCCCTTTCATCTTGGCGATGTCAGTGGGCACATCTGATGATAGTTGCAGTTTAGAGAATCCTTTCAGCACAGGCCCCCAGTAGTAGGAGATAATGATGTCTTCATAATCGAAAGAAGGTGCAGCTGTATAAATGAGATTGGTTCCTTCCACCTGTATTGAGCCTTGTTGGACTGGTGAACAAACACGGATGGTATAATCATCTGGAAGTGAGGTCGCAATTCTCACAGTGCGGTTAGGCTGCAATGCGCGAAAGGTCTGAGGAACCAAATAGGTGCTATCACCTGTTACTCCATTTCCAAGAAACACGGGGACGGTTTTTGTGAAATCTCCTTGCAGTGCGATAGTGAAACCATCGCTGCCGGAAGGCACTTCTGTTTCGTATCCTTCACATTCAACTCGCACAGATTCTGACATGTTTGTCTGGATGAGGCCCTGCAGGACTGCAGGATTCACTGACGCATCACACAAAAGCTGGCAAATGTCGAAATAGGGCGCGTCTTCAATTAACTGAAGCCCCGTTCCTTCGAGTGTGAAGTTGCAGTGGGTCAGAGAGCCGAATATGGAGAAATCCTTGATGTAGTTGAATGCCACGTTGACCGTCATTTTCTTGGAGGTAGAATAAAACAGGTCGTTGATGCCCTTCAAACTGTTGTGGCTCAAGTCAACCCACTCCAATGAGTCCAGAACGGCAAGTGGTTGTAAGTCAAGCACATTGTTGTCACGTAGATCCAGAGTGCGCAACTTGTGCAGAAGCTCAAGGTCACGGATGTCAGTGACACCTCGCTTGGAAAGGTCGAGCGAAGTGATTGTGTCCAACTGCAGGAAACTGATGGCTTCGCCACCACCGATCTTGAGGTGCTGGCGTATACCTTCCTCCACAACCGGTGAAATAAAGGTTACTTCCTGTCCATGTGCCTGAAACGAAACAGAAAGCCAACAACAGGCAATGATAATCTTTAGAACTTTCCTCATGACGGTTACTGTTTAACGAAAGTTATTTGATTAGCGATGTTCTCTTTATTCATATATGTTTCAGACTGTAGCTCTACAGTCATGATAAGAGGAACGGAAACGTCTTTGTTGAGATTCTCTAACTTCACAAAACTCCTATCGAGCAGTGGTACCTTTGTGACGCGATTATTCTTCCAGATAATAGTCATCCATGCTTCACAATCTGAGTAGAAATCGGTTTCGTTGGAGAAGTCTACGTTCTTAATTACGATTCCGTCGTTCTCAAGCTCTACGTCGAATGATTTACTTGTCGTAGTGATGTCTCTGTTTGTGGGATTCACCAACTCGATATTTATCGACTTGATTTGCCCGGCATGAGACTGATAGGAATTCTTTTCTTGATAGAATTCCCTTCCGGCAAAGTATCTCACATCGTCTTCATCGCCCGTAAACTTGCGGACCTTAATCTTGTAGATGCCGTTTCCTGTGGCAAGTCTGTCCCATAAATAATGCCCAGAATTGGTATTTGACAACCTTTCAACAGCAGAAACCATTGCCTCACCCACCTCGAAGTATGATTTGTAAACACTCAGAGCTGGGTATTCACTTAAGTTCAGCGTCTTGCAAAGACTCAGCACTTGCTTGCTTGTTTCGAAGAACTTATAATTGTCATCAACCGAATGCGCATTATAGAATCCTTTTAACGTGTCGTATACTTTAACAATACCATCGGCAACTTTCAAAGACGTAGTGACAGATTTCGCGGTATTCTTTATTGTCTTGTGAATGTCACTGAGGAAGCAGCTCAACAACATACCGGCCGCATGAGAGCCATTGACAATGACATCTTGCTCTAGTCCGTCTAAATCAATCTTGCCGTTTCCTAGGTTCTCAATTATATCGTCGTATTTCTTGCCAAGAGTATTTATTTCCAGTGCAAATGGATCGCCCCACTTTGACAGCAGTTTCAGATATGTCAGTATTGTCTTGTAGTCGTTTACATACGACTGGAAATCCTTTTCCTGAGCAATCGTGCAATCAAATGGGTTGAACGTCAGTGTCTGAGGATTGCGGTAGCTATTAATCTCACCTCCGTCCAATTCTTTTATTTGCTCTGACCCATCTTTCTTCGAGTATACATACACGTAATAGTCTTCGCTCTCATCTTTTTCGGGCAAATCAAGAATGTCCAGTGACAGCGTCTTATACTCATACCGTCCTAATGTGATGTGGGCGTCGGCGGTGGTCATAAAGACAGGACCGTTATCTACACCAGCATTCGGGTGGAATAGGTAATACCACATAGACAGGTTGCCTTCGTTCGCATCTCTGTCGTAAAGGTCTTTTACATCTTTACTTATTATCTTCATAATGATGTTGCCAGACCAAGGCGTTCTTGATTTGTTCCTTACGTGTAATTCCCAGGCATCGGGCGTGATATGGACTTTATCCACAAAGGCGAGGTCGTAGGCTTCGTTATCAGGCTGTATTTCATCCACGATTTCTTCTGAGCAGTCAAAGTAATAGGTGTTTTGGCTTGTGTTTTCATTCACAATCACATGAAAGTCCTTGCTTCTGGAATCACGATACTCTATACTAACCGTTAATTCTGTTCCAAAGGGCACGTCATCAATCCTAAACTTTCCAAACTCCTCTAGTCGGTAAGGATAGCCGGAGTTTGCTGCCCTTTCCCCGTTAATGAAAATCTTATAATCAATGAACGAGGGGTTGGTAATTCGCTCGCCATTAAGCTTGATAACTCCATGGACACGGCCTCGTTGTAATGTCTCGGCAGCCTTGTCGACAGTAACGGCCATATCGTTGGAACGAACTCTCTGCCTTACTCCGTTTGCATCGGTATAATAGCCGTCCACATAATAGGTATATGTGCCGGGAGCAGGGGTGTCGACAGACCTTAGAGTTACGGGATGGTTTCGTGATTTTATATTCTCCGCCTTCCTGATGGTGCCACTGGGGTATTGACGAACAATGTTGTATTCATCCCCGTATGGCAAAGAATTAAAGTTAATCGTTACTTTACCTTCTTCCACACTTGCTTGGGCTGTAATCACAGGAGGTTCGAACTTCGTCTTCGTAAATGTAGCACTGACAGGTCCGTTCCAAATTCCTGCGGAGTTGCCGAACTGCATGTGTAACGTATGCTGACCTTCGGACAGGTTGCGGGTGTCAAACGTATAAGGTTGAGTTACAATGTTGCGCGGATGAGCAACAGAGACAATCTCGGGCTCACCGTTGTCTATCCAATAAGCCTGTTCCGTTACCGACAGGTCTCCCGGATTATCTACGTTATACCGCGACTTAACCATGATGGGCATGGAGGTAACGGATGAAATGATTTTGCCATCTGAACTGCGTCCTCGCATAAATAGGCGGTGTATGCCTGGTGTTACATTGCTTAGGCTCAGAGTTCTGTTGAATATATATTCTCCATTTTGTTCTGTGCCGGCAAAGCTGTTGTGGGTGTTTTTATAATCACCGTCAAGCCAGTATTCTAAACGTGTTGCCACACCTGCCGGAGATTTAAAAAAACCATCAGAATGGACAGCACTTTCGCCTTGGCCTTCAAGGTTTACCTGCATGTTGAGCCTGTGGAAACCAACAGGATATTTGGAATTGTCAGCCAAGTCCAAGTCCAGCGAATTAACGTCAAGGGATTTGTCGAAACTGACAGCCTCTCTTTGGTCGTAATTGTCGTCGATCCAATAAACTACCTTGTTTTCTTGAGGCATGGATTGCTTGATAAGCACGGGCACAGAGGTAACGGCAGATACGACCTTGTTGTCAACACTGCAACCACGAAGGAAGAGACGATGAACGCCAGGTGCCACACCACTCAGGTCTAAATAGTCGTTGACCATAAATCCTCCAGCAGAAACGCTCTGTCCATCTATATACTTGCGAGTTGTCATGTCACCGTCAATCCAGTATTCCAGGCGTGTTGCCTCACCTGGAGTGGTCTTCAGGAAAAGTGAGCTGCTAATAGCCGAGTACTTTCCGTCAGACTGTCTGACACGGAAACTGAACTTATGAATGCCGTCGTCCAATTGCGTGGCCTCAATGCCTATGTTCAGCTCTTCGTCTGTTCCGCTCAAGCTGGCCCACTGCCGTTCGTCAAAATTGTCGTCGAACCAATATTCATATCGGCTCAACGTTTGAGCGAGCGTCAGGGTGGGAGATAGGCAGAGCAGGAAGAGCCATAGGCTGAAAAAATGATTTCTTCTCATAGCTTGTCATCTTTTTATTTCATACGCACTTGAACTTTGAGCTGTCCTGACGTGTTAGTCTGTTCGTCAGCGCTCCTTAATATCAGGATTGGAACGGGTGCCGCCTGCAGGTCGTTGAAGCCCGAGCCTGCATAGATGCCGTATTGGGTCTCATATTGCTTATAAGCATCTTGAAAATGATAATCAGATGAGTTGGATACTCCTGCGTCATTGACGAAGACATCAGAAGCCGTCACGTTGGTCAGGTTGAGAGGATTCTCGCCCCACTCCGCTCCGATGAAGAGGTTATGCGAAGCCTTGATGTCTGATCCTGAGTGACTGCCCCACACCACAAAGACATTGTCGGTGATGAACGCATTGGAGACACTTCCCATACTTGTGTCGCGAGCGAAAACATTATAGCGGATGGTTCCCCCGTTCATATTATTCACACGGCGTAAGATGTTGTTGGTCACCATTCCGCGTGCGCTATTGAAATTGATGTCGCCACGGATAATGTCTTGGTTGATGATGGTGCCGACAGACGAGGATATTACGTTTATACCTCCTACGTTGCAATACCTCAGAAGGAAGTCGCTCACGTTGACGTTTACGGTCCCACCCACGTAGCAACCCATCACGGTGCTGCCGTTACTGCCCTCATTGAAAAAGAGGTTTCCACCAATGTTAGTAACACCATCCCCCTTGCCTCGCTTTCCGCGATGGCCTACACCAATGATGGTGACCTTCTTGGTGATTTTAACCGAGTCGTGTAGGGCGAAACCGCCTTGGGGCAAGTAGATTACGCAGTTGTCGGTTGACTTTTCAATAGCCTGAGTCAACGAACGGTAAAAATGGGTGGTACCATTGGAATTCACAACCGTGATTTCCTGAGCCGCCAGCGTGATGGTCCATGCGAAGGCAGCCAATATGATGAACATTCTCTTAATCATAATAGTCATACTTAGAGTTGATAGTTGCTTCAGTTGTTTATTCGCTCGCCTTCACACGGATTTTGATGTTTAGCTTGCCGGAGGCATCGGTCTCGCTGGCTACTTGCTTGTCAACGATATATGGAACAGGTGCCAGCTGTTTGTCGCTAAAACCAGAGCCTGCATAAATACCTACCTGATGCTCGTACTGGCTGTATTCACTTTTGAAATGGAAGTTAGAGACAGGACTAACAGCCCATCTGTTGGGGTTTTCAAATAAATCAACATCTGTAGCATCGATAATAATTGGATTGTCGCCATATGATCTGCCAACAGCTAAATTATTGTTTAAAGAACAGCCTCCACCTGTATTAATTACAATCCTACCGCGAATGACATTGCCTTCAATCACACAATTTGATATGTTTTGGAAAGTAGTGCCATAGCCTTCATCTGTTACAACATTATATCTAATAATACCAGACCCTACCCAAGTGATATCTCTTATTACATTATTGCTGATTGTTACATTCTGTGATTGACCAAAATTGCATCCTTCCCGAACATAGCATTGGTTCACCACCATTTCCTTGCATTTATTGTTCTTCACTTGCACACTCTTGAAATTACAGAACTTGATAGTCAAGTCGTTTACCTCCGCATCATTTTCACCAATTTCTAATTGACCTGTAATATAACATCCCATGACAGCACTACTGCTACTATTCTCGTTGAACCAAAGGTTACCTTCAATTCTGGTATAACCATCTTCATTGCCTTCACCATTTAAGTAGTGTCCGATGCCGATGATGGTGACTTTCTTGGTGATTTTCACATCGTCGGAGATGGCAAAACGCCCACCAGGAAGATAGATGGTGCTGCCATTGCCAGCGCCCCCAATGGCATCTGCCAATGTGGTGTACAGCTGTGTGCTTCCATCTGTATTAACTACAGAGATATTCTGAGCCATGAGGAAAGTTGTCCACATCAAGGCTGTACACATAATAAATGATTTCTTTTTCATGATTTCTTTTATTTTGATTAATAGTTATGATGATATTTCTTTTGGATTTGGTTATAAAAAACGTGGACTTCTTACTTCGTCTACGTTCTATCAGGTATCGGCAAACACCAGTGCAGCATATTCGAGTAAAAGCCCACGCCGTAGCGTGAGCACCCTTACTTTTACTCTTGCTGCTCTTTGAAATTTTGCCGATTTCGATAGAACAAGAATCAAGCGGACGCTTCAGTCTTTATATGTAATCTTTTATCTCAGCCCATAGGCACTTCTCTGTTTTTTGTTCAACAAAACAACATGTATTCTCTCCATTATAAAATGGTATGATAAACAATGCCGCCAAAGAGGACTATGTCGGTATCGTTAGACCATCTTAGTTCGGTTACAAAGTTACGGACTTTTTCTGAGACGGCCAAAGAAAAAACGCAAAAGTTATGGGGACTTCTTTTTATCCCTGTAATCCGCAACTACTTTTATTAGTTATTCAACTTTCGCTGCTCTGCTTGCTTCAGTTTTAGAGGTAAGTGGTGAGAGGAGAGAGGTAAGTGGTGAGAGGTAAGAGGTGAGAGAATACCTCTTCCGTCTCCTTTTTCTTGTTTCTATTCTGGGCTTGCCCGCATTCCTCTTACCTCTCACCTCTTACCTCTCACCTCTCACCTCTCACCACTTACCTCTCACCTCTAAAGACATTGCCCATCTTCGCCCAGCCAGTGGTCAATGAGCTTGCGGGCGATGGACAGTTTTTCGGGAAGCCTTGGAAGGTTGCCGCGGCGGAACCAACCGGCGTTCGATAGTTCCTCCTGCTGCAAATGGATGGCACCGCTAACGTAGTCGGCATTGAAACCCACCATAAGACCGCAGGGATAGGGCCAGGGCTGTGAGTCGAAGTAGCTGATGTTCTTGATGGTGATGCCCGTTTCCTCCATCACCTCCCGCTGCACGGCCTCTTCGAGAGTCTCGCCTGTTTCCACGAAACCTGCCACCAGACCGTAGAAATCGCCCCTGAAATTGCGCGCCCTCACCATCAGAATCTCGTCGCCGCGATGGATGAGTACGATGACGGCAGTGGCCAGCTGGGGCCACACTTCCTTGCCGCATTGCGTGCATCGCTTGGAGATGTTGGTGTGCATTTTCATGGGAGCGCCACACACGCCGCAGAAGCGGGTGTTGTCGTCCCAATAGAGAATCTCCTGGCATTTTCCGGCTTTCAGGTAGAGGTCGTGCGGCAGTTTATAGTAGGAAGCGCGCAGAGGCGACGTGGCAGGACCGTCAGCGCCCGTTGGCAGGGGCTGCGACGTCCTGTAGGTTTTCACGGGTGTACCGTCGGGCATGGGGTCGATGTCGTGGATGGTAGTCCACGGCTTGGTCTCCGTGGGCGGCTCTTCCTGCAGCGGTATGGTGAACGTTCCGTCGGGAAGAGGCGAGAGCAAGAGCTCATTGGGGCAGAAAACGAACCAATAGGATTTCATAATGCGTGGTGCTGCAGCACCTAAATGAATGGTGATGATGATGGATAACGGGTGATGGAATTCAGTTGCGGAGCAGACGGTCTATCTCTTCAAACTGCTGTCCGAGGTTCAGGTTGAGGTAGATATTGTAGAGGGCGGTGGCCCATTTGTCCTTGTTCTCGGGCCGCAGTGCCCTGTAGGTCTCCATATAGGGCTTCGCTTTCAGATAGTATTCCTGCTGCTGTTTCTGCTTTTTCTTGGCCGGTGTCGTTGTCTTTTCCATCTCGAAGGCCTTGTTCAGCCATGCAGCTCCGGCGTTGTAGTGTGCGTCGGCGGCCGCGTCGTTGCGCGCGATGATGGAGTCGCACACGGCAATGCAGTCGTCATAGTGTCCCATGTTGAGAAGGATATTGCTCTTGGCAATGAGGAAGAGCTCGTCGTCGGGTGAGGCGTCGAGAGCCTGGTCGGCTATGTCGAGGGCTGAGTTGTAGCAGCGTAGACTGCCGTAGAAGTCGATGAGATGTGTGAAGAAATAGGGCGAAGTCTTGTAGCGCAGGAAGCCTTCGTGGAGGGTTGACACGTATTTGGCGGTGTCTTTCTGCTGCAAGTATGTCTCTGAGAGATACTGCAATGTGTTTTCCAGATGCACGGAATCGCGTTTGGCCAGTTCGGCATGTCTGAGTGTCTTGGCCGGACATGCCAGTTTGTACCCGCAGAACAGTGCCCAGTAGGCGGCTACGGAGTCGGGAGCATAGTGGTAGGCGGAGAAAAGAGGCTGCTGTCCGCAGGCAAGATAGTCGTTCATGAACATGTAGCCCTGCTCGAAGTCTTGCTTGCGAATGAACCACGCACCGCCGTTGAACAGGTTACGGCGGTATTTGTTCAGGTAGGCAGCATTCTTGCTGCGGTATCTGATTTTCACGCGGCCCTTCTCGTCGGGCTGTGCGTCGAGCGAGTCGAGTGCCTGGTGTTCACGAAACATTCTGAGGGCGAGACGGAACACGGCCGCCGTGTCCACTTTCTGTCTGAGATACATTTTCTCGTTGCTCTGCTCATACTGCGCCCTCAAGGCCTCTGCCAGTGTGGCGTGTATCTTCATGTTCTGCTGGTTGGCCGTGTCGGCGAGCAGTTTCTGCATCATCTGGTCGGCTTTGTCGAGGTTCTTTCCGCTCTTGATGTAGGTCTTGGCCTGGGCAATCTCCTTTTTCTGTGCGCAGATGGAAGAACAGCAGAGCAGGGCGATGGACATGCAAACGAACAGTCTTTTCATAACCTGAATAACAATGCTTTTTATTTGTAGGGTGTATGGAAGGCTAGTGCCTCCATGAAAAAGAAAGGCGGGATGCGGGCAGTTGTGCTGCCGCATCCCGCCAGTTGTTTGTCAGCAAAGATGCTGTGTTTTCTTATTTATCAGCCTCGGCAGCCTTTGTTTTGGCGTCTTCTTCACCATAGAGCTGCGAGTAGGCAGACCAGCGGTTGTAACCCCAAGGTATCATCTTGTCGGGATCCAGTTCCTTGGTGCGGTCGAAGTGCTTGATGGCCTCTTCCATCATGCTCTTGAACTTTGAGGGGTCAGCATCGGAGAAAGCCTGAGCCTGAGCGCGCACGCAGATGGCGTAGTAGTAGTGAACCACGGCGTTGTCTTCCTTGGCATCGATGGCCTGCTTCAGGTATTTGGCAGCCTCAGCAGCGTTGTCCTGGTCCATGTAGTACATACCCTTGTCGGCCAGAGCCACGAAGTTGTTCGGGTTCTTTGCCAGCACATCATCGAGGAAGCTCAGAGCAGCGGCCTTGTCGCCCATGCCCATGTACATGTTGTACACCTTCTCCAGGATGGTAGCGTTGTCGCTGTGCTGCTTGAAGAGTTCCTTCACGTTAGCCAGATATTTCACGGAGTCCTCGTGGTTCTTCAGGTCGGCACCGAGAATCTCAAGCTTCAGGGCCAGCGCGTTCTCAGCCTCTGAGGGGTCATTCACAGCCACGTCGCAATACTTCAGGGCCGTAGCCATGTCCTTGTCCTGATAGGCAAAGATGGCGGCAAAGCGAGCAACCTGTCCGAAGAACGGCTGCTGGAATGTGCGGTCGCAGTCCTTGAAGAGGGGGGCAGAGTCAGATTCGACGAATGCTCCCCAGAACTTCTTGGCCTCGGCCTGGTTCTCATTGTTGAGGGCATCCTGTCCGGCATTCACCAGCTGCTGGCGTGCCTGCCATGCGCGCTGAGCGTTCTTGGCGGCGAATTTCGGAGCCACCTTGCCCTTTTCGTTGGGCTTCTGGTCGTACTTGTCGCACTCTATGGCGGCCAAGACTGCGTTGTAGGCAGCCTCGTTCATGCCGGCTTCGTCCACGGGCTTCGTTTCCTGACCCATCTGGGCTGCCGTCTGGTTCCATGTCACATTGGTGCTCTCCTTTGTGAATTTGTCCATGGCCAGGTCAACAAGCTTGTTGTAGGCTGCGGCTTTCTCTGCATCATTGGCCAGCTGTCCCAGTGAGTTCATCACCAGGTTCTGAGCCTCGTTGAAGTCCTTGGCTTTCTTAATAGCCTTTAAGGCATCGCTGTCGCCAGCGAAGGCGCATGTGGTACCCAGTACCATCAGTGCCAGAATCATGAATTTTTTCATAAGCTTTTTTATTAAAAGGTTGTTGTATTTTTTTCTCTTCGACTAATGTTGTTCAGAATGGTTTAATCCTGACCATTCTGAGGTTCCTCGTCAGCAAAGTCAACGATGGGTGTAATGCTGTTCTCTTCTTCGTGTGCATTGTTCCCAACTTCGGCATTGCCTGTGCTGTCGGTGGTCATGTCCTTGCGGATGGCATCGTTTGTCTGAGCCCATTCCTCACGGCTTTTCTGCTCCACGATGGCCTCCAGTTCGGAGCCCATCACCTTGCACACGCTGGCAATGACGTCGTTTTTCTTCGTCAGATTGATGAGTCGCACACCCTGAGTTGCACGTCCCATAATCCTGCAGTCGGCCACACCGAGTCGGATGACGATGCCGCTTTTGTTGATAATCATCAGGTCGTTCTGGTCGGTCACGTTCTTGATGGCCACCAGACGTCCCGTCTTGTCGGTGATGTTGAGCGTCTTCACGCCCATGGCTCCGCGCTTTGTCTTGCGGTAGTCTTCCACGCTTGAGCGTTTGCCATATCCGTTTTCGCTCACCACCATGACGCTCTCAGAGGCGGCATCGTTCACTACGATCATGCCAACTACGGCATCGTCGCCCGATTCGTCGAGGCGCATGCCGCGCACACCTGTTGCCACGCGTCCCATGGTGCGCACGTCGTTCTCGTCGAAGTAGACGGCGCGTCCGTTGCGATTGGCAATGATGAGCTCGTTGTGGCCGTTGGTGAGGCGCACGTCAACCACCTCATCGCCCTCGAGAATGTTGATGGCGTTCACGCCGTTTGCGCGAGGACGGCTGTAGGCTTCCAGGCAAGTCTTCTTCACGATGCCCTTCTTTGTGGCAAACACCACGTAGTGCGTGTTGATGAAGTCCTCGTCCTCGAGGCCCTTGCCGCGCAGACGCAGGATGTTGTTCACGGCGTCGTCGCTCTCAATGTTGAGCATGTTCTGTATGGCGCGACCCTTGGAGTTGCGGTCGCCTTCGGGTATCTCGTAGCACTTCAGCCAGTAGCAGCGGCCCTTCTTGGTGAAGAACAGCATGGTCTGGTGCATGGTGGCGGGATAGATGTATTCGGTGAAGTCGTTGTCGCGTGTGCGAGCGCCCTTGGCGCCGACTCCTCCTCTTGCCTGCTCGCGGAAGTCTGAGAGCGGGGTGCGCTTGATGTAGCCCAGGTGGCTGATGGTTATCACCACGGGGTCGTTGGGGTAGAAGTCCTCGGCGTTGAACTCGTGTTCGTCGGGCACAATCTGTGTGCGGCGCTCGTCGCCATACTTCTCTTTCACCTCCTGCAGCTCGTCTTTCCTGACCTGCTTGCAGCGCTCGGGATTGTCGAGAATCTCCTGAAGGTCGGCAATGAGTTTCTGCAGGTCGTCGTACTCCTGGTGCAACTGATCCACTCTGAGTCCGGTGAGCTGGCTCAGGCGCATGTCAACGATGGCCTTCGACTGAAGCTCGTCAAGATTGAACCGGCTCTCCAGGTTGCGCTGGGCATCGGTGGGAGTTTTCGAGTTGCGAATGATGCGCACCACCTCGTCGATGTTGTTCACAGCGATGATGAGTCCTTCCAGAATGTGGGCTCTCTCTTTGGCTTTGCGCTGGTCGAACCGGGTGCGGCGAATGGTCACGTCGTGACGATGCTCCACAAAATATTTCACACAATCTTTCAAGGTGAGCAGACGCGGGCGACCCTTTACCAATGCGATGCAATTCACAGAGAACGAGCTCTGTAGAGCCGTCATCTTAAAGAGTTTGTTCAGTATCACGTTGGCGTTGGCATCACGTTTCACGTCGATGACGATGCGCATGCCCTGGCGGCCGCTCTCGTCGTTGGCATTCGAAATGCCCTCCAGTTTGCCTTCCTTCACCAGGTCGGCAATATACTCGATGAGCTGCGCCTTGTTCACGCCATAGGGAATCTCGGTCACCACAATCTTGTCGTGGGTGTCGTGGCTCTCAATTTCGGCCTTGGCACGCATCACAATACGTCCGCGACCCGTCTCATAAGCGTCTTTCACGCCCTGAATACCATATATATATGCTCCCGTGGGGAAGTCGGGCGCCTTGATGTACTGCATCAGCCCCTCGGTGTCGATGTCGGGGTTGTCGATGTAGGCACAGCAGCCGTCAATCACCTCACCCAGGTTGTGGGTAGGAATGTTGGTTGCCATACCCACGGCAATACCGTTGCCGCCGTTCACCAGCAGGTTGGGCACCTTGGTGGGCATTACCGTAGGTTCCGGAAGCGAGTCGTCGAAGTTGGGAGCCATATCCACGGTGTCCTTCTCCAGGTCGTCCATGATGTGCTCGCCCATCTTCGAGAGTCGGCACTCGGTGTAACGCATGGCAGCTGCCGAGTCGCCGTCAACACTACCAAAGTTGCCCTGCCCGTCAACGAGCGTGTAGCGCATGTTCCAGTCCTGAGCCATGCGCACCAGAGCGCCATAGACCGAGCTGTCGCCGTGGGGGTGATACTTACCCAGCACCTCGCCCACCACGCGGGCGCACTTCTTATAGGGCTTGTCGCTGGTGTTGCCGATGCCGGCCATACCGTAGAGTATGCGACGATGAACGGGCTTAAATCCGTCGCGCACATCGGGCAACGCACGGGCCACAATCACCGACATACTGTAGTCGATGTACGAGGATTTCATTTCCTCCTCGATGTTGATTCTAATGATTCTGTCGTTGTCGGCGGTCAGTTCGCCGACCGAATTCTGAATTTCGTCCATTTTTATATTTTACAATTTCACGATTTCACAATTTAACAATTTCATTCCTAACTCCTATCTCCTATCTCCTAACTCCTAACTCCTATCTCCCAACTCCTATCTCCCAACTCCTATCTCCCAACTCCTAACTCCTATCTCCCAACTCCGAATCGCCTCTAAGGCCGTTTTTTTGCCCTCTAAGACGTTTTCGGCTTCTAACAAGTTACAAAATTACACGTTTTTTCACACCCACGAAAATCTTTTTAGCGTTTTTAGCCGCAAAATAGCAAAAATTATAGATTATTCAGCTTTCGCAGGGTAGATTTTAGAAATGATAGAATAATAACTTGGTACAAATTGTAAGAAACGAATGAGAATAATGAGAATGATTTTTCCACGAATCATAATAATAATTGAAGTTTCGTTTAAATAAAAACGACCACGGATTACTCAGATTTCATGGATTCTCTGTCAATTCCAGCAGCCAAGTTGCAATTTATTAGGATTGCACAGATTGAGCTGTTCTCGACTTCTGCCGCGACTCGGCAAAATTCAAGCGAGCTTGACTTTGCTCTCGCTGCTCCATCAGTTGCTGCATGCAGCCTAAATCTGAGAAATCCCAAAGAGAATCTGCGAAATAGCAATAGCTGGTGCGCAGCCCCAAAATCTGTGACATCTGCGTAATCTGTGGTAGAAATGTACCCCAGAGAAAGGTGAGTTATTTAATTCTTTTCTGCTCGGCAAACGCTTTCAGCACCCGCTCGGCCTCGTCGTCGTCGTCGGTGAGCGTGAGTAGCAGGTTGCGATACTTTCCCGTCTCCATCAGCTGTTCAAGCAGCGTGTAGATGGGCATTTCCTCCGTCCAGAAATGCCTGTCAAGAAACACCATCGGACTGCTGAAGCCAAACGAGAGATAATGATTCTGCACGGCATCTTGAAACACCTCCTGCATGGTGCCCGCACTTCCGGGCGTGTAGATGATGCCGCCGAAGGCCAGCGTCAGAATACTGTCCTCGCGTATGCTGTTCTCAAAGAATTTGGCGATGTGAGTGGCAAAGGGCGTAGAAGGCTCATGGCCGTAGAGCCACGTGGGAATGCCCAGACTCACATATTTTTGTTGCGGATAACGCCGCATCACTTCCAATGCCGACGAGAGCCACCTTTCGTCCTTAAACGATGCGGCCTCAGCAGCCAGCCAACCGAGCGCCTCATGAGCCTCCTCGCACGTGCGCCCAGCCAGCCATGCCCCCATGTGCGTTGCCTCCATGGCACCAGGACCGCCGCCGCTCAACATGCAGAAGCCCTGCTCCGTGAGCCGTTTGCTCAACATCACGATTCGGGCGAACATAGGGTCGGAACGAAGCAAAGCATGCCCTCCCATCACACCCACGCACCGGCGGCTGTCGTGCTCGTCGAAAAAGGCGTCGAGGGCCGTGTGAATGCCGTGGTCGTGGAGCGTGCGGGCCAGCGACTCGTTCACATTCTTGGCATTCTTCCCCATGGCCATATAGTGCTGATACACACGGCTGTCGTAACATTGGGCAAACAACGCCCGGTCGTCCTCCGCGTTCTCCGAAGGCTCGTAACCCTCGTACAGGTCGGCGGCATTATAGAGCGTGCGCCGCGTCACATCGTAGGGCACCGTCGTCAGCCATTCGGCCATGCCCTCAGTCTGCAGAAATCTGGAATTGCTAATCATTTTTCTCTCCTTTTTGCTCGCAAATATATGGAAAAATAATCATATATCCCCGCTTTTTCCGAAAAAAACGAGAACAACAAACGTTCTTCCATAAACAAATAACCGTAAACGGTAATTTTTTCGTTCCTCATTCTTCATTCTCAGTTCGCCCAAGTGTTCGGCGGAACGGGTGTAAGTAGCGTGTGAGTTGTGTAAGTTAGCGTGTAAGTTAGCGTGTAAGTTGTGTAAGTAGCGTGTAAGTTATTCAAATTAACTTACACGCTTTTGTTTGTGCCTGATTGTCAGCGTGTTAGTTGCGTGTAAGTTACAACTTGCTTGTACGCATTGCTCACACGTTTTACCATAGTATCTTTGCCAACGATAAGAATTAAACCTTTAAACCTTTAAACCTTTAAACCAAATGGTGGGTAAAAAAACTTATTTATATATATATAAATAAAAATTATTCATCAAAAAAAAGATGAAAATCAAAAATGAGAAATGGTTTAATGGTTTAATGGTTTAATGATTTAAAACTGTCTTTTCCTGTTTTACATGTTTTTCCCTGTTTTACTAACAAATAACATTTACTATCAGAGAGTGGATTCTGCGAAGTGAATAATTCTGGCAAGTAAATTTGCGAGTATCGTTGGGAGTTATTTTCGTATTGCCGTGGATTAGGAAAATATCGTCGGGAGTTATGATGAAATTATCTAGAAAATTTGCGAGTATCGTCGGGAGATATTTCCTGAATGGTGAAAAATCTTTTTGCCGTGAGTGAAAATAAATTTGCTTTTCGTTCCTAAAGTCGATTTTTTGCAGTACCTTTGCACCTTGTATTTGTAAAATATTCAACTTTCGCATATTGGAAGTTATCTGTAGTTATTGGAAGTTAAGAGGTCTGCGACCTCTGGAGTTAACTGACATTAGCTCTCATATCTTGGACTATTGTCCGTTAACTTCTCGAGCCAGGCTCGTTAACTGCCGCTAACTCCTGTTAACTCCGTGCAAGCGAAGCTTGCGAAACTTGAGTAAAATACAAAGCGGAAACGTTCAGAAACCAAATGATTATCAACAAAAAAATATAACAAACAAATAAGAAATGGATAAAAATACGATTACAGGCTTCATTCTGATAGCCATAGTATTGATTGGTTTCAGCTGGTGGCAGCAGCCGTCGGCCGAGCAGATTGAGGCTCAGCGCAAACAAGACTCCATCGCTGTGGTGGCCAGAGAGAAAGCCGAAAAGGAGCGCAAAGCGGCAGAGGCCGCCAAGAAAAACGAAGAGGCCAAGGCTCGCGAAGACTCTACGGCCGCTTTCTTCCAGGCCCTGAACGGCACGGCCCAGGACGTGGTGCTGAAGAACGAAAAGGTGGTGCTGACGCTCTCCACCAAGGGCGGCACCGTGAAAAAAGCCGTGCTGAAGGACTTCAAGAACCGTGAGGGCAAAAACGAGGTGACGCTCTTCGACGAAAAAGACCAGCAGCTGAAGTTCATGCTGGCCGGCAAGGAGACGAACATCATCAGCTCGGAACTTTACTTCACCCCGACAAACCTGACCGACTCTACCGTCACCATGACGGCCGACGCGGGCAACGGGCGACAGCTAGTGATGGACTGGCTGCTGGGGCGCGACTATATGCTGCACATGAAGATGCAGGCCGTGGGCATGGAGGGCATGTTTGCGCCCAACTACTCGCAGATGGACATTGAATGGACCGACCAGGCACGCCAGCAGGAGCGCGGATTCAACTTCGAGAACCAGCGCTCGTCGCTCACCTACCACCTGACCGAGGGCGGCACCGACTATCTGAACGAAATGAAGGAGGCCGTTGACAAACCCGGGGAGGAAACCATCGACTGGGTGGCCTTGAAGAACCAGTATTTCTCGGCGGTGATGATTGCCAAGGACAACTTCGCCCAGAACTCGCTCATGACCAGTCTGCCGCTGAAGAAAGAGACGCACTATCTGAAGCAGTACGGCGCCAAGCTGAAGACGGCCTTCGACCCCAAGGGGCAGAAACCGTCGGAGTTTGAGTTCTACTATGGTCCCAACGACTTCCGCCTGTTGCAGAAGGTGGAGAAGCAGAGCACCTTTGGCAAGGACCTGCAGATGGAGCGCCTGGTGTATCTGGGCTGGCCGCTCATCCGCATCATCAACCGTTGGTTCACCATCTACGTGTTCGACTGGCTCACCAAGTTCGGTCTCAACATGGGCATTGTGCTCATCCTCATCACGCTGCTGCTGAAGGTCATCACCTTCCCGCTGGTGAAGAAGAGCTACATGAGCTCGGCCAAGATGCGCGTGCTGAAGCCCAAGTTCGACGAGGCCACCAAGCAGTTTGACAAGCCCGAGGACCAGATGCAGAAACAGCAGGCCATGATGCAGATGTACTCGCAATACGGCGTGAGCCCGCTCGGCGGCTGTCTGCCCGCACTCATTCAGATGCCCATCTGGATTGCCATGTTCAACTATGTGCCTAACGCCATTCAGCTGCGTGGCGAGAG
>JAEEGL014683341.1_pt1 | contig 22861 bp, 19 predicted proteins | sample 9134231 | NCBI WGS metagenome assembly JAEEGL01 (sample SAMN16246548, study PRJNA631951) | gut metagenome | biome: gut microbiome; feature: rumen; material: fiber-attached | host: Bos | place: Iran: Karaj | collected 2018-10 | reverse complement strand
TTTTCCACTTGCTTGAGCTCCTGTCATCACAAGGCAGCGGTTCAAAGTAATTTTTGTTTCTTTTATAGGTCCTAAATTATTAATATAAATTTTTGATTGCATATTTGTTCTCTCTATTCTTTTTTGTGCATGTTTAATAATTCTTTTAAGGAATAGTCACCTTTTTCAATAATTTTTTAATCATTCATTTGTATTATCATTTTTATCATAGTGTAATTAAGCTTTGCTCGTCCTATTAGAGAAAAAGCTGTTTAACCACATCTAAAACAAATCCTTTCCCGCTTCCTCATTGATTGCAGAAACCAAAGCTTTCTTATTTCTAGCCTGCAAATAAGCAGGATTTAGTCTTTCCTTGCTGTATGCAAGTCCGGAATCTTTAGTTTTATCAACCAATAAGCTTGTAAAAAACCTCTCCCAGCTGAAATATCTTTCACTCTCAATAAAATCTGACGGATTATCAAGGATAGCCTTTAATTCATTTTCCTTTATAATACCTGATTTCAGGATAAGCCATTCAAAAGACTCCGGTAAGAAATATACCACATTTCTGGCTTTTCTGAGCGACAATGCTCTTTCCATCTCGGGTCCAAATGCAGCGCCATCGGCCACCACAAGAATGATACCTTCTTCAGAATCCCTGACACATCGATAAAGATTTGCTTTCCCTGAAGCCGTTTCACACTTAATGGTTTCCTTCTTACATAATTCACTAAAGAACTGATATCCTGAATTGGAATCCTCCACAATAATCTTATCCGGTCTGGATGTCAGCAGCTCTGCATTAAACAGAGGATAAAATTCACTGTATATCCGTTTTGTCCCTTGATACATATTCCCGGACTTGTTTCGCACTCCATACACCTCCCTGATACTGTATGGCAAGTTAAAAAGGCTGTCCCGAGTAGCAATAACATAGTAATTATCGCTATTCTTTACCATTTCCGAAAAATCATTGGATTTAACAAACCCATTTCCTTCATCGATAAATACGATACTATCGGAAATAGCTTCCAGATCCCTCTTCCAATTGCCACGTTCAAGAACCACACACCTTTTTTGGCACAGGACCTCAATACCACTGTCCACGCCATCTTTACTAAAAGCATCAACCATTTCTATCAGAGTAGTTTTGCCTGTGGCACTGTCACCGCGAAGAATGGTGATATTACGGTATACCGTGAATTTATACTGTATTCTGTTGTTTCTGATTATAATCTCATAACTGCCTTTCATAATCACAAAAACTCCCCTGCATATAAAACCAGTTCAGACATATTGTGGACAATTTTATCATTATTGAGAATCTTAATCTCAAACTGTCCGTCACCAAAATCCATAATATGCCGCAGATTTATCGTAATATCGCGATCAAGTTTCTTAGCGATCCTCAAAATCCATTTTGCACAATTGTCGCCACATGTAGAAGCGTTGAATATTTTCTGTGGCTGATTGTAGATCAGAAGCAAGGTTTTTAATCCCCCGGAAATCTTAGTTGCAGGAATTACACCGAGAGCTTTGCTATCTACAGCCTGACCGCTAAGAACAGTGGCTTTATCTACAGATTTGATCATTTTTTGAGCAAAATCATCCATCAGCCAGCCATCATAATATGTATTATTAAAATACAATGATGTATTGTATATTGCCTCCGGCATATCTCCATAAAAAATATTAAGCATAAGTTTATTACTCCTTATCGTAAGCAAAGCAGTCGGTTGAAACGTACTACTTTACACACTTCTTGCACGGTGAATACTTTTTTATCGCCACCTCTAAATCAATCGGGGTATATGTTTCGTTCCCGCAATTGTTCTTATAAACTTGTATTCACAGCTTCTTAATAGTATTAGTTCCTAGTGCCAACAAATCCCTTAACTAAAGCTTATCAATAAAGAATTCAGGAATATTTAGTGATTCAATTGATGTATTATTCCCATCAGATGCCACTATCTTAACCTTTATTTCCTCCCCATCGTCTAAAATATCCAACAATTTACATATTTTATCCTTATCAAAAATTCTGGCACTTTCAAACGTTTTATAATATTTAAAATCAAATTCAGCACCAAAAAGAGTTACATAGCCGCTTCCAATATATGATAAATTTTGAACCTTGTCACCAAATGCAATGATATTAGCACGTAGATTAGAATCTATAATTCCTGTAATTGTAGCCTCTGACCACTTTCCAACAACCTTTTCTTGCCTTATAAGATTAGAAAGCCTTATAACCATTTCATACTCATCTTTAGTTATTTCTCCAAATGGATCCAGCTTTTTATGAAAAAAATCCTCAATATCACAAACTCGTTCTAAAAAATCCAGTTCTTCCCCTATAGAATCAAATCCTGTACTATAGTTTACATCATCCACTTTCCCTGAAAGTAAATCTTCACCACATGACAAAATATGAATTCGAATCATTTTTTCTTTTGACAATGCATTAATAAATTTTACAAAATGTAAAAAAGTTTTAACAGATGTATCATTTATATTTATGCCAAATGAGATTCCTTTTAATTTTTTAAAATCAAAACCAACTTCAATACAGAATGATCCACCTTGTTCTTTATTATTTACAATATAAATTCCTTCATCGGTAATCTCTTGTGTTCTTAACAACACATACTCAAATAACACTTGTTCCCCAACCATAATTGAACAAGGAAACGCAGGAGGAAATGCAGGAGGAAATGCAACTAAAGTTTGCCCTACCAACTTATCAGCTTCAGTTTGTATAGGATCAATTTGGGAGCCTAAAAATTGTTGTGCTTTGGTGACTTCCATAGTAATGGACAGTTGATGTCTATACGCATAATCAAATACATTACCCTTTATATTTCTTTCTTGACTATTATTTATTCTAGCCTTTCCGCTCATTTTAATGCTTTTCGGGTATAATTCTTTTGCTTTATGCGTTAAAGGTTTGCTATACAACTGTCCATCTTGATAATCATATCCAAATTCTGGATAACATGGATGTTCTATTGAAATATGATTTAAGAATTTCTTAAATTCTTCTTCAAGCATACCTGGACCATTATTGTTAATCATAGATATCGCGTTATCATACGAAAAAATAACCCCATTGTTATTTGCTAATTCATTTTTTATATTGTTAACTAAATTTACAAGTTTATCTGTAGAGGATTTAATCTCATCAGATATATCATCTACTATCATTTCCGCCAAAAGGAAATCCTTTTTTGAGAATCGTTTAATGTAAAAATCACGAATTATATCTATACAATTAAGAACAAACTTGGAAACCTTGTTTTTCGAAAAATCAGATTTAGCCCCTGAAAAGAATACCGTTTTAGAAACTATATCTTCTCTGTATCGCTCTCGATCGCGTCTATTCCGAGAAGTAATTCTCAACAAAACTAAGTGCAATAAATCATTGCTCAAATAATCAACCAATCGCTGATAATCAATATCATCAGAATAATCACTTTCATCAAAAATTTTTTTATTCTTTTGAATAAATTCCAATAGTGCCTCATGTAATTTCTTCTCATCTAATTTTTCCTTAATGCTTTGTTTTATAGATTCTAATCCAAAATCGGTAATGCTCGATAAAAGATTCCCTCTCAATTCATCTATCATACTAAAACCTCTATCACAAATCACTTATCTTCTAGAGAACTCTTGATTACTTTAGAATCCTTATGTAAGATTTCACACCTTCTGACTAAAAAATCCCATACTGCCAAGTATAAAAACTTCATTAATCAATTGTGCTTTTTGCTGTGGCGATAACCGTTCAAATGATTCTATTGCTTCCAAAAGATCCTTTTTAGCTTTTTCATAGTTGTCTTTAGGTTCTATAGATACGTCTACTTTATACCCCTCCATCGTTTGTCACCTCACTTGTTATCTAAATAACCTCTTCTTTTCCTTCTGGATACCTTTGCGATATCAGCTCAGATAACTGATAAAGTCACCAACCTCCAGTTCAACTGGGGGGTTGAATTTGCCCTATAAGGGCTGTTACATGCTCCGTCCAAAGGACGGGTGTCGCAAGCATTGTTGCGTGCCACCGCAGAATGCGGTTTACTCGTCTTCCTTGGATTCTTCAAACTGTTCCAAAATATACTTTTTTATTGCTTCTTCTGTTACATTTCCAACCGTAGCGACATAATACCCTCTCGCCCAAAACGCTTTATTCCATTTACTCTGGAGACTTGGGTGCTTGTCAAATATCATCAACGCACTCTTTCCTTTTAAGTACCCCATGAAATTTGAAACACTTAGTTTCGGCGGAATACAAACACACAGAAGTACATGGTCTATACATACTGCCCCTTCTATTATCTCAACTCCCTTGTAACCACATAGCGTCTTTATTAAATCTCTGATATTGGCGCGTACCGATCCGAACAACGCCTTCTTACGATATTTTGGGATGAAAACAATATGGTACTGGCATTTCCACGCCGTATGTGATAAACTTTTCTTGTCCATTTGGACTTCCTCCTATCTATTTTGAGTTTGGCTTGCGACACCATTCTCATTATACGATAGGAGAATCTTTATGTCATCCTTTACGCTTCCGCTTACTCTATTCTCCCCAGTATAGCTGGGGGGTTAGGTTTTTCAATTATGGCACACAGAAATCATCATATCCTTTATTCCATGTTCAAATGAATAATCCGGAGCGTACCCTGTGTCATTGATCAACTCAGTATTATCTGCCCCAAGGAACATTATCTGTTTCTCACCATAAGGTCTGGTTCCAAGTTTTAGTTCAGTATCGGGAGATATGATATCGCGCAGAGTCTTCATATACTCTGCCAAAGGTCTTTCCTGACCGCTTCCAAGAACATAAGTTTTTCCGTTGATACCTCGTTCTCCAACTAAAAGAAAGGCTTTTGCTGCGTCTTTACTGTAAACATAATCCCATACCTGTTCTCCCTTTGTTAATTCAGGAGACTTACCATGCTTCAGCAAATTGACAGCTTGACGCAACATGGAATTTTCACTGTCATTCGGTCCAAAAACGCTCAAAATCCTAAGCCAGTTGAATTCTACTCCTGTAGAAATCGCATAATCCCTACACATTAACCCGGCACACAGCTTGGCATATCCGTAACCCATCTCGGGGAATGCAGGCGTATCCGGCTTTAATCTGTATTTCTCGGCCGAGTCGGCGTTTATAACATCGGTTACCCCAGCTCCCATACGCAGATAAGGTCTTCCATACTCTGCCTGAGATCCGGCACCTACAAACTTTTTGCATCCGAACCTTTTTGCAAATCTGACTGCCGACAAAGCCACCCTGATATTTTCCGTCTGCAGGAACATATCATTTCTGTCGGTTCCTGTAGTCCCGGCCCATGCAAAATGGAAAAAACAATCCCACTCAATTCCGGTGTCATTTACAACTTCATCAAGATTTTCATAATCGCAAACTATCACTTTTATATGTGAATCATTCGGTATCCTGTCATTTCGCTTTGAATCTGCTCTGGTAAGAACCAAAACGTTTATATCTCTTCTGATGCAAAGTGAGATCAAAGCCGTACCTATTGCTCCGGTTGCACCGGATATGATAACATTTTTTATATCCACGATTTTATCCTATATATAAAACTCTGAAAGTCTCAAAGTTTTTTCACACAAGCCGGAACGGCTTTTCAACTCTAACCATAGCATCTACTATAAATACTGTCAAGGTGTTCAAACAGAGCCGTAAAAATCCTTAACCTGCTCGGTCATACATCTGTCAGCGTCTCCGCCCAAATGCCAGATCTTATACCACTCAACAGTCTTTTGAACCGCAATCTCAACATTCCAGACCGGCTTCCAGTTAAATGTCTTTTTAAGCTTACCGCAGTCAAGATGCAGTAATTTGGCTTCGTGAGGCCCGTTATCACCCTGAGTTTTCCAATCTGCACCCTCGCCCCAGTTTTTAACAAACAAATCAGCCATAGTCCCGGCATTAATACAGTCCTCCACATCAGGTCCAACATTATAATATCCTGCATAACAAGGATCCTCATACTGTTTTTGGGCTATCATCAGGTAAACAAAAAGAGGTTCCAGAACATGCTGAAAAGGACGGGTAGAATACGGATTCCTGATGATTATATCCTTGCCTGAAGTAGTTGCCCTGACACAATCCGGGATGATCCTGTCAGCTGCGAAGTCTCCTCCTCCAATCACATTTCCGGCGCGTGCCGTCGAGATTGCAGGTATGTTACCCTCTTTGTCTGCATTAAAAAAACATCTCTTATATGAATGTGTCACAAGCTCGGAACAGGACTTAGAGTTCGAATACGGATCATATCCATCCAGCTCATCCGTCTCAACATAACCGCGATCAAGCTCATGATTCAGATAAACCTTATCGGTCGTCACGTTCAGGAATGACCGGACAGAGTTACTGTTCCTAATACACTCAAGGATATTCACGGTTCCAAGAACATTGGTCTCATAGGTTAATTTGGGATTCCTATAGCTCTCTCTCACAAGTGGCTGGGCTGCCATATGGATCACAATCTCCGGTTTCGCCTCATTAAATGCTAATCGCAGAGCATCATAGTCCCTTATATCTCCTCTAACGGAATTAATCTCATATTTTATACCTGCTATATCAAACAGATTGGGCTCCGTAGGAGGATCTAAAGAATATCCTGTAACATTCGCACCGAATCCGGAAAGTATCCTGCAGAGCCATGAACCTTTAAAACCGGTATGTCCGGTAATAAAGACAGATTTATTTTTATAAAAATCTCTTAATCCCATATATTTCTCACTTTAACGATATTAACCATACATCATCCGGCTGCTCCTCAGCCACATCCTTCTCGCCGTGGTGTCATCTCTACCACTTCGGTGTAGAGATAATCCTATAATCCCCCTCAATTCAAAGGCTTAAACATAAAAGATATACGTTAAGTTAATACGAATAAATGTCACTCGACTTGTTTAATCCTCATTCGCCAACGGAATAAACATTATCTTCTTTAGTTCATCTCTGGGAAGGAACGGTGCCAGATCTTCAAGCGGAGGACTTACAAGCCTGCCGTCATCAAGCCGTTTTGTGCTGCTTTTCGGCTCCCATACCTGTTCTGTGTCCGTAAAGATTTCCGTAAATACCGGACCATCCGTTCCAAGTGCTTCAGAAACAGCTGCCTTCATCTCTTCGTTGGAAGCTGCCGAAAGGTATTTAAAACCAAATGCCTCGGCAAGCTTTTTAAACTCCGGGAACGAAAGATCGCCCGACTCCGGTCCTATCCCCACTTTTGCTCTTCCTTTAAAAAGATTATTCTGTGTGATCCTGATCGAATGGTATCCGTTATTGTTTATCAGAAATATCTTTATAGGCAGATTATTCGTAATTACCGTCTGCAATTCCTGAAGGTTCATCATTATGGAACCGTCACCTTCAAGACATATCGTATCCTTCCTTCCTCCTCCGATACATGTACCGATGGCTGCCGGGAGACCGTATCCCATGGAAGCAATTGCATTATTGTTCGCGAACCTGCTACCCTTCTTTATGACATAAGCCTGATGCCCCGCCACACAACATGCTCCGTTTGAGACGGCGGTAAGGCTTTCGGGCGGAAGGCTTGAGCTTAAATACTCAATAAAAGCATAGACATTTGCACTGCCACTCTTATCCTCTCTGTGTCTCGGAAGAACAACAGGATAATCTTTTTTCCATTTATGGCATGTTTCTATCCAGCTTTTCCCCTTAAACAATTCTTCACCGGACAAAGCATCAATCCTGCTCAGGAAATCCTTTGCGTCAGCCCAGATTGGCATATCCACATGTAAAGTAGGCTTATTAAGCTCTCCACGGTCGATATCGACCATTATGACCTCAGCGGCCCTTGCCCATGTTTTCCAGTTATATCCGACCTGACGGATGGAAATCCTTGTTCCTATCGCAAGAATAAGATCGGCGTTCTGAACGGCCCAGTTCCCGGGACGATCTCCCATATTACCGGCACGTCCAACGTACAGAGGATGCTCATCTTCTATGAGATCGATGGCATTCCAATATGTTACAACGGGGATATTAAGCTTTTCGACAACTCTTCTGAAACAGTCATAAGCACCTGACAAACGTATCCCATATCCTGCATACAGGACAGGGCGCTCGGCGTCTCTTATTTTTTCGATAACACTGTTTATAATCTCATCATTTACCTTTGGGGGCAGGGATGCATCATCTTCTTCAGGAGAATAACCCGTAAGATCATCGGTCTCTATGGTCATTCCTTGGTAATTGACCGGTATATCAACCCATACCGGACCCGGACGTCCGGTAGTCGCAAGATGCCAGGCTTTTTCAAGCGAATATCTGATATCTTCAGGCTTCTCTATCATAACGGCATATTTTGTCATAGGTGCAACAGATTTTACTATATCATATTCCTGATCTCCCATGGATCTCAAAACCGCACCGGTCGTGCTGTAAGCATACCTTGCAGTTGTGTCATACCTAACCTGCCCGCTTACGATGAACATCGGGATAGAATCAAGCCATCCCCCTACAACACCCGTCAATGCATTCGTTCCTCCCGGACCGGTAGTCACGCAAACAACAGCGATCCTGTTATCCAGTCTCGCATATGCTTCCGCAGCTATCGCACACGCCTGTTCATGATGGTTATAGGTAACTTTCAGGAATTCATTATGTCCCAGTGCATCATTAAGATGCATTGCTCCGCCACCCACAACACTGAAAACATCCGTTACACCATGTTTCACAAAAAAATCTGCCACATAATCGGCAAGCCTGATCTTCATAAACCGTATCCCCAAATATTTATTATCCGCTATTTCGTTCTCTTTATGTACAAAATGCAGGCAAAACCATCAACTTACCGCTTCCGTTATAACCTTAGCCATGTGATCGATCATCGCATCAGTCATCCCTGGATATACTCCAACCCAGAAAGTATTGTTCATAACAAAATCGGTGTTCGTAAGCTCTCCTACCACGCGATATCTTTCGGTGCCCCTTATCTGATCAAAGCAGGGATGTTTTATCAGATTCCCCGAGAATAAAAGACGTGTCTGCACATTCTTATCTTCAATATACTTTGTGATCCTGTTCCTGTCAAGTCCGCTTCCCGGTTTCACCGAGATAAGGAATCCAAACCAGCACGGATCACTGTTTTCTTCCGGTTCAGGAAGTATCAGCCTGTCCGATAAAGGCTTTAAAACGTTTAGCAAACACTCCCAGTTATGTTTTCTTCTTTCAATAAACGAAGGAAACTTCTTAAGCTGTTCACAGCCAATCGCAGCCTGCATTTCGGTAGCCTTCAGATTATATCCGAACTGACTGTAAACATATTTATGATCATAGCCCGCGGGCAGTTCTCCAAACTGACCGTCGAAACGGTGCCCGCACATATTGTCATGACCGGATGAACAGATACAATCCCTACCCCAGTCACGGAAGGAAAGCATTATCTTATGTAGTAAAGGATTATCCGTATAAACACACCCGCCCTCTCCCATTGTTATATGATGCGGAGGATAAAACGAAGATGCGCCTATATCTCCCCATGTCCCCGTATACTTTGTATTGCCGTCGATGGTATACGTCGAACCGAGTGCGTCACAATTATCCTCAATAAGCCAAAGCCCGTGTTTCTCACAGAAATTCTTTACAGCCTTGATATTGAACGGATTCCCAAGTGTATGTGCCAACATGACCGCTTTAGTCCGGTCACTTAATGCCTCTTCAAGTTTTGTAACATCAATATTATACTCAGGGACAGTTACATCAACAAAAACAGGCACCGCTCCGTAATTGATTATCGGAGTTACGGTAGTGGGAAAAGCACATGCCACAGCTATAACTTCATCACCCACCTTGATCTGACGTTCGCCAAGTTCTTTTGCGGTAAGCGTCATAAATGCCAGCAGATTTGCGGAAGAACCGGAATTAACCAGATGAACATACTTTACACCGATCCACGATGCAAAATCCATCTCAAACCTGTCGGCAAACTTTCCTGCGGTAAGCCAAAAATCAAGCATGGAATCTGTCAGGGCCTGCATCTCCTTTTCGTCAAATACCCTTGATGCATAAACAACCCGGTCTCCGGGTACAAAATCATTCTTTTTTTCTTTGAAATCATGATAATAATCAGCCACCAGAGTCTTTATATATTCTCTTGCTTCTGCTTCATTCGTCCAGTTTTTCATTATACTTTTCTTCTCCGTTCGTCAATCCCACTTCTTCCAAGGAGCAACACCCTGTTCCAACATGTTTTCAAGTATCTCCATTTCACGTCTGTTATCCATACACTGCCAGAAGCCTTTATGTATAAATGACATAAGCTGGCCTTCCCCCGACAAACGTATAAGCGGATCTCTTTCGAATACAGTATCATCACCTTCAATATAGTCAAAGACCTCAGGCTCCAAGACCATATATCCGGCGTTTATCGTTGCATTGTCAGAAACATTTTTCTCACGGAAGGAACGCACGGTATTTCCCTCAATATCCAGAACACCCTTTTGCTGTTGAAGCGAAACCGCCGTTAGCGTTGCTATCTTACCATGAGCCTTGTGAAAATCAACCAGTTCTTTTATGTTAACATCACAAACTCCGTCGCCGTATGTCATAAGGAATGTCTCATCTCCCACATACTCTTTGACCCTCTTTATCCTGCCGCCGGTCATGGTATAGAGTCCTGTATCAACTATGGTTACCTTCCATGACTCACAACTCGACTTATGGACCGTCATTTCGTTTTTTCCGTTCCTGAAATCGAAAGTAACATCGCTGTTATGCAGAAAATAATTTGCAAACCAGTCTTTTATGACATGCTGCATATATCCCGCACAGATAATAAACTCATCAAATCCGTAATAGGAATACTCCTTCATAATATGCCACAGGATAGGCATCCCGCCTATCTCAAGCATAGGCTTCGGCCGCTGAACATTATCTTCCGCAATCCTGGTACCAAAACCACCTGCAAGTAATACGACCTTCATAATATCACAACTACCTTTCATTATTTTCTTCTTGTAAACAGACTTACTTTCATTACTTGTAATTTGGCATATAACTTAAAATCAAGTTTATATGTAACAAATTCAATGATTTTTAACACCTTTGAAGTTATCGAAGCATCTTTCCAAACAGAAAACATTATACTTTTTGTATCACATTCAAATTGAGGAAAGTTTGATCTTATCTGCGTTAAAAGCTTTTCTATCCTTTTTCTTTCATAGGCATATTTATGTTCAGGTGTAAAACAATGACTGTCAATAATATACCTTATTAGTTTTAAAGAGTCATTATTTAGAAATTTTACTTTGGTTTTCGATAATATATTATTCTTTTTATACCGCCATTTTAAAAGCTTAAACAATACTCTTCCCTGATCTCGTAATCTCTTGTATCTGTTTTCAGGAGAAACACTCTGTCCTTGATTTCCAACGCGGTACAAATAGACCGGGAAAGGTAATTCAGCTATAGTTTCTGAATATCCGACACAATACTGCATAAACTCCCTGTCAACGTAAAAGCAGTTTTCGGTTATTGGGGGAGCGTTATCCCGAAGAAGTTCTGTTTTTATGGTTATCTCATGCATAACCATTCCCCTGAATTGTAAAACGTCTTCTACTTTCCTAATTATCCCGTCATTGTATTTCCCATAGTTACAAAGTGTTTTCCGACCATTATTTTCACAGATTGTTACATATTCTGACAGTATCAGATCAACATTGGTCTTTTTCAAATATTCGACCAGTCTGACCAAACCTTTTTCATCAACCCAATCGTCTCCATCCACAACTTTAAAATACTTTCCACTAGCGATTTTTAATGCTGCATTTATCGTCGATCCGTGTCCACCATTTTCCTTATTAACCACCTTAAAAGTTTGCGGATATAGTTTTTGATATTTTTCAGCAATAATTTCCGTTGAATCTGAGGAGCCGTCATTGACCACTATTATTTCTATTTCATTCAACACCGCTTCAACCAATAATGAATCCAATGTTTCTGCAAGTGTTTTTTCAACATTGTATGAAGCTACAGATATTGAAAGAGTTTTACCCATTTTTATACCCCCCGTTTCAACAATAACTACTAAAAAAGTATAGACTTTAGAATTATTTCCTGTTAGTTCTCTATTATTTTCTGAGTAAGATCTTAAATAGCATTTTCCTAATCCAATTAGGTACAAAAGAAGAAACTGTCCTTAAAGCTACACTTTTAAAATATTGCGTTTGAGAAATAAAACGACTGTTTCTCATGTACTTAAACAACAGTATTTGACTTTTAGCATATTTCCAGCCCGAACGCCTTTTGTACATCTCGGCTCCTGTTCGTACCCACAGAATTGGCTTTTGGATATTATATCCTATCGCACCATTCTGTAGCATTCGAATCCACAGGTAATAATCTTCCAACAAATAAAAATCCCTATACCCGCCTGCCGCTTCGACTTTGTGTTTTTTATACATCACACATGCATGATTAAAAGGTGTTCTTTTTCTAGCAAAACGTAGTATTTCTTCTTGGTTCTCGGGTATAACACGTTTAGACTCAACATCATCAATTGATGCCGAAAACTCTTCAATAATTCCGGAAACAATGCTTACCTCTGGTTTATTACAGAATATCTTTAATTGCTTCTCGCATCTGTCCGGATATGAAATATCATCCGAATCCATTCTAGCAACAATCTCATTTTTACAATACTTCATGCCGATATTTAAGGCATTACCAAGACCACCGTTCTTCTTGAGTCTGACAACTGTCAGTTCCGGATGTGCTTTTTCCATTTTTGAAACAACGGCGTCAAGTTTCGGAGTAAGCTTTCCATCACATACAAGTATGAAATCATCTGTCGGGACAGTTTGATTCCAGATACTGTTCATGGCTTCACGGAGAAATTTGGCTTTTTCTTTATAATATACACTCATCAGGACGGAGTACTTTTCCATTATTGACTAACCCCCAATACCCATCGTATCTATAAATACAATCTATTTTGTCATAAATGCTTCCTTTCGCTTTTCTATCTCATCTATAATTCCACCATCAACGGAAACATCTATCTTTCTTACCATCAGTTTATTACTGTCAAACACACGTTCCAAATCTGCTGTTGTTATTATTTTGGGTGAACTGCTGTTATCATCCCACTCAATATAATGCAAATAATCTTCCCTGTAGGATTTATAATCGCTATTCATAAATAACGTTTGAAAGAAGGACTCATCCGGGCAGCTGGAGTTATGAAAGCAATCAATAAACGAATGGTTCTTCTTTATAAAACATAATGCATAATTGACGAAATCTCTATTTAGGCACCACCACTGAGAGCCGTAATAATATGAAAGCATAGTAGATTCTTTTTGCTTAAAAATTTTAAATGTATGATGATATCCTCCTGTCAATCCAACCCATAAACGCTTTATGATTCTATGGAAAATGTCCCGCTTAAACATCCAGTCCGGAAATTTTATTTCATTTCTCTTATCATAATTGGTATTCTTCCCAACCATGTAGTTTTTAGATGGGAACAAATTGATATAATTTATCCCTGGTTTTGATTCAAGCTTTGAAATAATAACTTCCGGAGTTACGAGAGGATAATCTTGACCACTGATGAGCCAATAATAATCATAACATCCATTTTTGCTTGCCGTCTCCAACAACACCAATTCTGTCTCGACTTGGGAAAAAGTCGCCCATTTCACATTAACCCGCTTATCATCAGGAATCAATGTAATATTACCTGACCCGGCAATTTCTCCTGAAATTCCACTCTTTTTATCGACATGTACATACACATCAATAGCATCGTTTGAAAAAGCATCTATCAATCTGTTGATCTGATCGGGATTTTTATAACACATCATTAGTATTGCTAATTTCATTATGCTTTTCCTCATTTTTTTCTCTTACATATCCCATACCAAGGAATATGAACAGAAACATTGCAGTACTAAATACAGTAAGCCCAAAAAACGAACTGACAAGATATCCAAATGCCGCAGTAAGACAGGCTAATGTGGCGCCGTCCATTATTTCTTTCCTTTTGAGAGCTCTTATAAAAACACCCAAACACCCGGCAATATACAGAATACCTACCGGAATACCGTAGAACAACGTATATTCAATAAATTCGTTATGTGGGCGATAATTATATATAAACACATCATCTCTATATGCGGCGCCCTCAAATCCGACTCCAAACAGTTTATTCTCATTTATAACTTTAATTGAAGCCTTCCATTCATCCCATCTTTTTGTTCCTGCGTCTCCCGCATTCTCGTCTCCCGACACTATTTTGCCTATATCCGAGAAAAGATTTGAAAAATTGTCTTTAAACACTCCGGTGAAAAGTCCGGGAACAAGCAAACATATAATAAATACAGGAATCAACAAAATTGCTTTCCAGTTTATTTTCTTCTCTACAATATAGTGAACAATAGCAATGAAAATAACAGCGAATCCGGCTCCGATCCATGACCCCATAGTATCATTCAGTGAAAGAGCGACAGTATTCGCTATAAATGCGATCATTGCAACAATCTTCCACGATATCTTTTTCTCGTAAAGAAAGGCCGACCCGGCTAAAGGAACAGAAATGGCAAGATAATAACCATAATAATTCATATTTCCAAAAATAGAAACAAAACCGTCAGGTCTGATATGTACAAGTTCAAAATCAAAAACATTTTTCCACAGTACAAATCCTGCCAATACCAGAAGCATACTTACCAGCAAGTGTACTCTCAACAGAAACGCTTTATGTTTTTCAATCTTAACCTGTGTACCGCAAAACAGAACAAAAATGAAATAAGACAGCTCCATATCAAAAGTCTCGCCAAGCTGCATGATAAAATATTCCCCAAAAGCGTAATCCAGTCCATTATATGCCTGACTTATAAACATCAGAAGCACCAAAAGTGAGAACAGGATAAGAAGCGGGTTTTTTCTTATTATTTCCTTCAGATTCGCATTTTCCAATTTTGCACGTGCAAATACAAGTATATAAATGGCAAAAGAAATAACACAGACTGCCGGTAAAACATAGCTCTGAGTGTACAACATATGCCAAGCCAATGAAAAATCCGTTGTTTTAATAAGCATGGCCAGTATCGCTACCACGGCCGGGAAAATAAAAGCTATAGATATGGCAATAGTGGCCAACAAACTTACAGTGTTTTGCGACACACTACCCAACTTTTCCCAAATTCCTTTTTTGTTTTTTGCTTCAGTTTCCATTTTTCAATCCTTATATTATTTGATTTATATACTTTTATTCCTTTTTATCCTCTTTTTTCCTTTTGTTCATCCTCATAATTCATGGCAGTAGTCTGACCGGCCGAAATCCCCTGAGTACTCTCAGGCATAAAAAGGATTTCTACCGTTGCAAACATTATCCTGATATCTGTCATGATATTCATGTTCTTTATATAGAGAAGATCAAGTTCAAGCTTATTATACGGATCCGTATTATATTTTCCGTATACCTGTGCATAACCAGTCAACCCTGCTTTAACCTGAAGGCGCATTTTAAAATCAGGCATGGTCTCATAATACTTCTCTGCTATCTCCGGACGTTCAGGTCTGGGACCTACAAAACTCATATCCCCTTTAAAAATGTTAAATAACTGGGGCAGCTCATCTATACGGCACTTTCTGACAAACTTACCAATCGGCGTTATACGTTCATCATTATCGCCCTGACTCAAACGTGCAACTCCATCTTTTTCGGCGTCGATACGCATTGACCTGAACTTTAATATCTTAAATTCCTTACCATCCTTTGTTAATCTAACCTGTTTATATATTGCAGGTCCATGATCATATAGTCTTATGGCTATCGCGATAAAAAGCATCAGCGGGCTAAAGATAATGATCCCGACAGCACTCAGAATCATGTCAAATGCCCTCTTTATTATCAGATATTCCGGTGGAAGTACCTTTCTGTTTACATAAAGAACCGGTGAATCAAAGCTCTGAATATGAGAAGCCTCCTGCATGATCACGTCGCCGACATGCGGAAGGAAATAACCCGGAATATCATTTTCTTTGCAATACTTCAGTATCCCGTTCCTGCATCTGCTGTTTATTCCCGCTACAAAAACAGCTTCATACCCGGAAAGCTGAGCTTTTAAATCCTTAAATCTGCCATCATACTGTAGTTCTTTTTCTATACTGTAAATCTTTTCTATAGGCTTACCTTTTATACTGGAAAACCTCAGTCTGTCTATAGGATTACGATACACAAGTATTGTTTTTTTAGGTTTGTTTAGTTTATAGTATATACGTGTAACAAAAATGGACCAGATGATATCTATGACCAACTGAACACCAAGCATGGCAAAAAAGATCAAAGGACTGTATATCTTTCTCCATGCAATACTTACGCCTACCCATACGATCGCCACCGAGAAAAATTGGGCAAGGAACTGAGAAAACACTAATGATCTGGCCCATACAAACCCGATAAGATACGCATTATATGTTCTGTTTAACAGAAGTAAAATAACGGCATATCCTGCTGTTACATAATAGTTATATCTATATCCGACACCCTTAAGAGTATATGTTCCGTACCGGAAGAATATCCAACATACATAAAATAGTAATATGCAAAGCAGAAAATGTATCAGCTTAAACTCAGATAATTTATTTGTACTTTTTTGATTGCTTCCGTACATCAGATAAAAAACCTCATTACTTTTGCGCCTTTAAATGCATTATTATACAGTCCCTTCAAAAAGAACCTTATCTCCTACCTGAACCCTTTTTACTCCGGTTTCTTTCTTTTTGTTGAAATTGAAACTCAGCATAAACCCTGTATCAAGTTTCCAATAATCAAGATACTCACTTATCTGTTTTTCTCCTTCAGCATTATACCTTTCACCACGCCAGATCTTAAGTTCTACAATATATTGCTTTCCCAAATAATCAACTATAACGTCTGTTCTGGTCTGGTCACGGGTTTGAGCCTCTATATAATAATTTCCGGTTCCGTTTATTATAGGTTTTAGATAAAGCAGAAATTGCTCCCTTCCATCCTTCTCCTTGAATCTATCCACCAACGGTCCGCAAACTTCCGTATATGTTTCAATAAACTTTTCAAGGATCAGTCGCATATTGAGCTTTCCATCTTCCACGAATCTATTTTTCGCCAATTCACCTTCACGTGAAAAGATATTATTATTCATTTCTTCATCAGACAGGAAAAGATTATAAAGGACAGTTTCAAAAATCCTGTTAGATATTCTTACAGTATTATGGTCATTTCTTATCAGTCCATACATCTGCAGTTGGTTGATCGACTCCTGCTGTGCATTGTAAGTTAATCTTGTACCATCCATCAATATACTTCTAATTGATGCTTTCAGTTCAGGATAATTCTCCAGTTTTCCGGTTATGGACTGAAACAGTGTATTATCTTCAGATAATAACAATTTAACTGCTTCATCAATTCCCTGTGTTGTCCATGCCTTAGTAAGTGACATCGTCTTGCAGACTCTTGTATCTATCAATTCACATATCCTGCTTACAAGGAAAGGATAACCATTTGTATAATCCCTGATCAAACCTGCAATAAGCTTTGTGTCCATACCTGTATGATGATCATTTTCATACTCTTTTAGCATGTCGCATATGCCATCTGCAGACAGACTCATATCTATATCGAAATCCGCAGCAATATTCCATGGACTGTTAACTCTATGTTGATCTTCCAGTCTTATTTTTCCTTTAAGATGTTTTATATCAGTTACCCCTGCAAGAATAACGGACTGAAAACATGGAAGTCCATCACGATCCCGAGCTATATAACCATCTCTAAGCTGAGAAAGGAAATCCAAAAACACCTGATTATTAGTAGCGCTGTCAACCTCATCAATTATCAGTACTATCTTTTTCTCAGATTCTTCACACCATTCCGTTAATGTATCAAATAGTTCCGGTAAACGTACTATCGGCAGTTTTGCTTCTACCCATTCACTTATTTTCTCAAGAAACTTTTCAGATAAACCTTTAGACACTTTTCGCCTGCTCCAGATACTTCGGCAAAACTCCTGAACGAATTTTTCTTCTGTTGAAAAACCTGCATTACTTATCTTTTGGAAGTCAAGTGAGAGAACCGTATATTGTTCAGACAGGCTTTGTGATAAAGCTGAAATAGTAGTTGTCTTACCATATTGCCTTGCCCTGTTTATAGTAAAGTACTTCCCGGCGTCAACAAGCTTCTTGATTTCCATTACTTTATCAGTTATGTCAACCATATAGTGTTTTGAAGGAATACATATTGCAGTTGTGTTGAATGATTTCATTAACATCCTCACTTTCAGATACGAGTTCTCACAATTGACTACTTACATTCATTGCAAGTTGAAGTAATACAGAATTTGAAGCTTCTTAAACACAGAAATTTCAGTTGAACACATTTGCATACTACTACTCAAAACTCGTTGTTCAACAACTAAGTTTCACAGATCCAGAAATGTATAGCATTTTTCAATATAATTCCACATTTTACAAATAGTAATCTACTTTTTACTACTTTTGCATTTATCATTTTTCTTTTTATAAAATGTTTATTTTAATTTTTCTCAGTGCATTTGTTACATTATAATCAGCCTCATCTGCGTCTTTACCAATGGCAATAATATGTCCTACACGATCGGAACTATTCTCAAGTCGTTTTATACTTTCGCCTGGCTTCATATACAGCTCAACTTCTTGAACACCAGGCATCTTCTTAGCTTCTTCAATACCCTCAATTCCTGATAAAATACCCTTTTCCCCTTGAATAAACCTGATTGCCGAACCTCGTGACAGAGTATTCTGATAGCACACTTTTTCATTAAGCAATGTTGAAAAAGAACATTCTATCATATCAACGCCAGTAGAAAGAGGAACTAATCTTGAAGTGATAAAATCCCCTCCGAGACGTGCAGCTATTTCAACTAGCTTAGCACCGTTTGGCGTCATTTTTATTTCTGTGTGATTTGGTCCATTACACATTCCAATTGCCCTAATAGCATCCTCAGCAACCTTTTTTATTTCTTCTTGTTGTTCAATTGATAATCTACTTGGTTCAGTATGACCTATCTCAACAAAAAATGGCTGTTCGGTAACCATCTTATCGGTTATGGTTATTATATTCGGTTCACCATTTACAGTATATGACTCCACACTTACTTCCGGTCCTGTCATATATTCTTCAACCAATGCTTTTCCACTTCGTGAGTACTGCATACTATACCTATATATCTCTTCTAAATCAGGATTTTTATTCTTATCAATCAAAATCACACCTCTACTAGCAGAATTATCTGCAGGTTTAAGTATAAACTTGTTCGCCATTTTTCTAGTCACATCTAAAAATTCACTAAATTTAGTTATTTCATAAAACTCAGGAATAGGAACTCCACACTCTTGCATACGCCTTAGCATTACCACCTTATCAGTCGCAAAAATAGAGCCTTCATAAGATATATCACTTGCTTTTCCCAATTTCTGATTTACCCAAGATACCGTTCTAACCGGCATATCACTTGTAGAAGTTATGATATAATCAGGATTTAATGTGACCGCGGCATTGTAAACTGCTTCCTTGTCTATAGTACTGATTTCCAGAAACTTATCTGCATACTTTATTCCCACTGCATTAGAATCGTAATCAAGTACATATACATATAGCCCCTTCTCTTTTGCTTTTATTATTGCAGGAACCTGTAACCTGCTTGCACCAAGTATAAAAATCGACTTCATTTTTCATCCTCGTCCTCATAAATAATCACACTTTCCGATTAGTAAATAGCGAAGGATAAACACCATGTTCCATCTCATATATATAATCCTTTACCATTTCTTTAAAATCAGAAAACTGAGGGACATAACCAAAATCTCGTTTTGCCTTCTCTATAGAAAACAAATAAGACTTTCCCTTATTTTTCATATCATCCCGATAAATAACCTTCGATTTGTGAATATTATCTTTTGCAAAGAGAGCAGAACAGACTTCAGCCTGTTCCAACAATGTCGTAGCACGTCCCGATGTGATATTATAGAGCCCGCATGTATCTTCACTCTTTGATGCCTTATAAAATGCTTGAGCGACATCCTTAACATATACGATATCTCTAGCAAGATACCCATATACTTCAATGTCCTCCCCTTTCTTAGCCTTATCTACAAATATCTGAAAACCTGATTTGACAATTTTACCATTGACCTTAAGATATCCATGTGGTCCAACACCATAAACCGGTGGAAATCTAAACCACGCATTTTTCATTCCATGTTGCCTATTATAATACTCAGCTATATCCGATGCGGCATTCTTTGATATGACATATACTGCATGATCTCCAGTAAAGCTAAAATTTCTAGGTTCAGATTCATCCAGCGGAGGAGTCATCCTCAACGAATTTGAAACATCAGCAAATGAAATCGAATTAATAAGTCTTCTTATTCTATTTTTTCTACAATATTCCAATGCATAGCAAGTACCAAGAACATTTACTGAAATATACTGTTCTGCATTTTCATCAACTATTAAATCTGCATTCTCACTTGCCGGGAGAACCCCCGAAGTCATAATAACTCCTTCTACACCTTCTTTAGGAAGATTTTCAAAATCCATTTTATTTCTCAGATCAAGGTTTAAATATTCGACACCCAACTTATCATAGTATTCTTTGAATTTATTATTCCTACCTGTTACAATAATCTTTTCACCTTGCTCTAAAAAATACCTAGCAGTATATACCCCAATAAAGCTTGCTGCTCCAATAATTACAAACATTACAATACTCCTTTCACTTCAGGCAGATTAAAGCATCCGTGATTCTCTGACTCCCATTCCCGTCAATGATAGAATGAGCTCTATGAGCAAGTCCGATCAATTCCGTATTATCGGACAAGTAATATATGACTCTTTCTATTATCCTTCCTACACATCCAATCTGGTCAACAAATGATTCTCCGCAATAATCTATTATATCATATATCGCCATTGCCTCTGCATTTTTCTTCTGTTCTTCCACCATAGCAAAAGTTATGGTTGGAATTCCTATCGCTAATAATTCATAAACTGTTGTACCATTAGCAGAAACCGCAAGGTCACATTCTTTCATCACTTTTGACATTGATTCTACATTTTCATGAAAACATACTTTTCCACTTTCATTATAATTCCTATATAGATTTTCTATATCATCAAACATTCTTCCGATAACAACGTCAATAATTATATTCTTTCCCTCGATCTCAGATAACAAACTCTTTAATAATCTATCAACAATATGATTATTATCAGTATTCCCTGTTGTTATTAATATTCGTTCAATATGATCTTTATAGTCTTTGTGTACATTTTGAAATTCTTCCCGGAGTGGCGCATAAAAAGGACCTAATAATAGACAAGTCCCCAATGAATACATATTTTTATAATAATCATAATCAATGTTTGCACTATAGCTAATAAGCATATCAAGCGGGCCAAGATATTCTGTCTTGCTTCCTAAATAAACAATCTTACAATAAGGTTTCAGACATTCCACATATTCTTTAGTTATGCTATAAGTGTCAACTATAAGAATCGGCGACATCTGATTTTTAAGGATTTTTTTTACTTTTTCAACGTCAGTCATTAGATTGTGCCAATCTGAATTCAACACAATAAAATCTATATTGTTTTGACTTAAAATTGAACACGAATTGTCATCTGAAATCAAGAAGCAAACTTTCTCCCCCTTCTTTATTAAGATATTTGCTATTGCCAAGCATCTCATAACATGACCACTTGCAATATAACTATTGCTATCCACACGAAAGAAAAACATCTTTACTCCTTATTCACATATTCCCATTTCATAGCAGTTCCACGTTTTATGTCTATAGCTGCCTTTTTCCCTAATATATCCTTAAGATGCCATGTTGGCATCCCTCTGCCTGGACGTATAGAACGTACATTTGTTTCGGTAAATTCTTCTCCTGCTTTAATATCTTCGACAACATAAAGCGACCTGGCATTTTTCTTTCCTCGTTTCTGAGCTTCCGTAAGTTCATATGTACATTTTCCTATAGCCTGCTCAACCTTATGACCATTCATACACATTTCCGCAAACTCTTCTGGTTCCAAAGAAAAGAAACTATCGGCACATCCATCAGAGCGATGTAATGTCAAGTGTTTTTCAATAATTTTAGCCCCCAAAGTTACCGCAGCTACATCTACAGCCGAACCCATCGAGTGATCAGAAAGACCAGGAATACAGTTAAAGGTTTCCGCCAGATTTGGAATCGTTTTTAGATTAAGATCTCGATATGGAGTAGGATACTGTGACACACACTTTAAAATAGCAATCTTATCATTACCTTCTGCCTTACACGCTTCAATAGCTCTTTCAATATCAGACAAAGTAGCTATCCCTGTAGATAAAATAATTGGTTTTCCTGTCTTGGCCGCCTTCCTAATCAGCGGAATATCAAGTATTTCATATGAAGCTATCTTATAAACAGGCGTATCTAATTCTTCCAACAAATCCACAGCTGAAAAATCAAATGGAGAAGAAAAAATAGTTATTCCTATTTCTCTTGCATAGTCAAATAATCCCTTATGCCAATCCCATGGCATATATGCTTCTTTGTATAACTGGTAAAGGTTTTTTCCTTCCCATAAACTGCCTTTAGTTGCCATAAACTCTTCACCCTTACAGTCTATAGTAATGGTATCAGGACGATATGACTGAATCTTAACCGCATCAGCTCCCGATTCTTTAGCTGCTAATATGATTTTCTTTGCCCTATCATAATTCTGCAAATGATTTGCTGACATTTCCGCAATAATGTATGCTGGAGAACCTTCTCCAATTCTTTTGTCTCCTATAA
>JAEEGL015754343.1_pt1 | contig 22862 bp, 20 predicted proteins | sample 9134231 | NCBI WGS metagenome assembly JAEEGL01 (sample SAMN16246548, study PRJNA631951) | gut metagenome | biome: gut microbiome; feature: rumen; material: fiber-attached | host: Bos | place: Iran: Karaj | collected 2018-10 | reverse complement strand
CTGCAGCATATTGGTTGCTAAAAAATAATAATAACGATATTACCCTTGTAATGTATGCACTTAATCATACTTCCATTTCGGTAACTATGCGCTATATTGGCTTAACCCAAGAAAATGTTGATAATGCTTTCAACTGCTTAAATTTATAGGTAATATAAGTGTTACTTATTCGTTGTATAGATAGATTTATGATAATATATAAATATGAACCCTCAGTTGTCGTATAAACAGGTTAAACTGTAGATATAACAACAAAAGGAGACAAAACATGAAAGACGAACACCACTATACAAGAGCATTAAAATTAAATCCTGCAAATGCTGCTGAATATTATATCGGCAGAGCAGAATTTTATTGTATTGAACACGAATACGAAAAAGCTTACCAAGATTATTGTAAAGCGGAAGAACTCGGTGCTGATATTGGGAAAGAATATCGTTACAGCACATGCGTTGATTATATTAATGCAGATGAACATATTGAACAATTGACCAAAGAGATTGAAAATAAGCCGAATGATTATAAATTATATTTCCGCAGAGCAACTCATTATTTACTCAAAAGACAATATGATAAAGCTATTGCCGATGCAGAATGTGCTATTAAAGTAAATCCTTGCTTGGAAACATTTGATTTTATGCATGGTTTAAGTGAAAAAATAAAAGAATCTAATGTATTTGATGCCGTGAAGTTATCTGATAAGAAAAACATTATTGATGCTTACAAACTTAGAATTCAATATGCAGAAAATAATGTAATTTTATTTGAACACGCTGAATATTGGCAATACAGAGCAGAAAAGGACTTGGATAGTATAATTGAACTTGCAAAAGATAAAACGCTAGCTCTATATCTCAAAGTAAATTTCTACGAAAGAATTAATAATATTGGAAATGCAATTATGTACTGTAAACGTGTTGTTGAACAGTCGAAAGGCAGAAAAGACAGCTTAGGCAAGGTGCTAACATATTTATATGAAGTTAAGTTGGCAACGTTATATTCTAACGAGCGTAAATTGAAGGAAGCAATGCAGATAGCCTTGAATCATCCTGATAAACCGAATATTCCTGAAATTAAAAAGGGATTAGAGTATATAAATAACTTTGCATTTATACATGTAAACGTATTAAAAAACAAACGATTTATAAATTCATAAGGAACTAACAAATGGGCGATGATATAAGATATTCACGAATGACTGATTTTTTACAATTACTCTATATGATGATGGCTGACCCAAGAGGTATCACATTAGACGAAATTTGCGATGAATTTGGAGTATCACGCAGAACTGCGGAGCGTATGAGAGATGCTATACGTAATGAATTTTCTCAGGTCGATGTTGTATCTGAGGATAGCAAAGTTAAGCGTTGGGGATTTATAAATTATTCTATAAAGGAAGTTATCGAATTTACAGATGAAGAAATCGCAGCTATGCAAGCAATAAAATATAATTTTAAAAGCAACTTTATTCCTGAAATTGATTCAATTTTGAATAAAATGAAAGCTCTAAGGAAGAAAACCAAATAAGTTAATCATTAAAAAATAATTAACATTTGAACCTTTTTATGAAAATTCATGTATAGTAGAATTGTGGTTTTGTTATCACAAGGACAACTGAATATTTTATTTTTTCTCTATGTTATTTTTTAATAATATGTCTATCGCAAATACTTAAGAATAGTTTAATTTACCTCAATCGTGGTCGGGCGATTGTTCCAATCAGACACGTTTAAATAAGGGATGGAGGTATGTGTATAGGATTGTATCCATATACATTGGTAGTGTTTGTCTGCATTATGTAGCTTGCATCCGTAATTGCAGCTTGAATAAGCTGTAAGAAAGGACTTTTATGCTTTTTCTCAACAAATTATTAAAAGGGGTTAAAGACGACCCGCTAATTTTCAAAAATCCTAAGATTGGATTTGTCTTAGGTCTAACTTCTTCTCAAGTCAAGGATTTAAAGAAGTTCGCTTTATCAAACTGTTTTATTAAACAACAAAAACAGGAATATTATTTAACTATCTTTGGAGAAGATTATTTAAACAATAATCCGATTCAATCTTGGCACACGGATGAATTTCCTAAAAGACCTGAGCTAAATTTAGAATATTTAAAAGAAGAAAAAACTCCTGCAACTGTAACAAAAGCTACACGCAGTCTTGCAAGGCATTTATTAGATAGTGAAGAATTAAAGCCTAATTCTATGGAAGAATTTATTAAGTTAGAGTTATTAGGTGAAAACAGTTCGTTTGCAGAACTGTTTAAAGAAATTGATGAATATTTTTCATCTGATAAAAGAACGAATTTAAGAGATTTCTACAATACTTTTTTAGGCTATGGACTTACTAAATCTGTTGTTTCTGTGTTGTTGCTTAAATTTTTAGCGGATAACAAAGATTCCCTTGCTGTATATGAAAAATACCAGTTCCAACTGAATATTAATCCGCTTTTGTTTGATAAGATGATGTTCAATCCTGAAAATTTTGAGATACAAAAAACTGAGTTTAAAGGTTCTTCTATTTTAGAAGAAATCTCTACCTTTGTTCTTCCAAAGAAAACAAACAATGTTCTTGATATAACTAAAGGGTTGATAAACTTTGTCAGACAGCTTGATAAATACGTACTTCAAACGGAACATTTATCCACAAAGGCAATAAAATTAAGAAACGCAGTGATTAACGCAAAAGACCCGATTAATCTTTTGACAATAGACATTCCACGCATAATGCAATCACGCAGGATTAAAGATTGTGATAGAGAGTTTGTATCAAATTTTAGAGCTGCGTTAGAAGAATTGAAAGAGGCTAAAAACAACATGGTTAAAGACATTAATGCATTTACTCTCTCATCATTCTTTGCAAAGAAACGTTCCGAACTATCCGACAGATTTAAGAAAATAAAAGAATTTATCGGTTCAAAAGAGTTGTCGGTTTTGTTTTCCAATGTTACTGACGATAGCAGTTCCGATAATTTTTGGATAGAAAGAATTGCAGCATATACTAATAAATTAAGAGTTCCGAAAGATTGGACAGATGAAGATTTAGCGGATTACAAGGTAAAAATAAAAGAACTTGCACTAAAATTTTCTGTACTTGAATCAACAGTAGGAACAATCGAAGAACCTGTGTCAAACGGTTATAAAGAGGTTTTAAATGCATATTTAAAACTGACTAAGGCAGAACAAAATACAATGTTAAGAAAAGTTGTTAATGGTTAGGAGGGAATTATGAAAGATAAAGAATATCATATATTGAGCCTGTCAGGCGGCAAAGATTCGACAGCACTTGCTTTTTATATTAAGGATAATATGCCTGAAATACATGAGAAAATAGAATACATTTTTTGTGATACAGAGTGTGAACTACCTGAAACCTATGATTATTTGAACAAAATTGAATTGTTCTTAGGTAAAGAAATCAAGCGAATAAAGCCATACAAAAACTTTGAATACCTTATGGCGATGTATAATTACTTTCCATCGCCCATAAAAAGATGGTGTACGGTTGAGATGAAGACAAAACCGTTTAGAAAGTATGTTTATGACATGTTCAAAGAACGTGGAGAAGGTACAATCCACTTATATATCGGAATCCGTGCTGATGAATCTTTTAGGGCAGCAAAAGGTAAATACGGAGATAGCTATATTGAAGAGGAATATCCGTTTGTTGATAATGGTATCACGCACTCAGACGTTATGGACATTTTAGAAAAAGCAGGTGTCGGACTTCCTGATTATTACAAATGGTCGAAACGTTCAGGCTGCTACTTCTGTCCTTTCCAAAGCAAAATGACTTGGCTGAACCTTTATGACAATCACCCTGATTTATTTGAAAAAGCCAAAGCATTTGAGGATGAGAAAAATCCTGAAGGTTGTGAATTTAAGCCTGTTGGTTGGAATTTGGATATGCTTTTAAAGGATATGATTAAGCCTGAAAATGCTAAAAAGATACGTGAGGATTTTGAACGAAAACAACAAAAGAAAAAGCAGGAATCTCCTCGTAAACTAATTAATATGTTTGCAGATGAACCTATGTTTGATGAAGATGACTGTGGCGAAAATGGTTGTCTATTCTGCCATATTTAGTTTAGCGGATTGAATTCCACAAGTCCAAAAAGTGAGCTTTATAAGCAGCGGTAAGAATAGGTGCATTTTTGATGATTAGGCAATTTTCGTCATTAACCTGTTCTCCCTGCTTAGTAAAGTTCATTGAACCAATTATTAGAGTGGAGTTATCTATTATAATAGATTTCATATGCATCATTCCACGCCAATGCTCTATTTTTACATCGACTCCGTTCTTTTTCATATAATCAATATCAACGTATTGACCTTTTATGGAAGATTCGTCAACAATAATTTTAACGTCTATACCCCTTTGTTTAGCATAAATTAATTCGTCTATAATATCAGAACGTGTCATATAATAAACAGGAACGTAAATATTATCCTTTGCCGATTGAATTAGCGGTATAATTTGTTCCGTACCTGTTTTATTTAAAGGTGAAAAATAAACAGAAACAGTAGAAGTTCCTGCTTGGATATTTTCGTTATCTGATATAGCTGTTTTTTGATTATGGAAATTGCCGTTATACATTTGCTCAAATTCTTGAGAAAATACTTTTGCAACTTCTGAATTGTCAATTAATACAGCTATATTAGAGTTATATCCTGTAAGACAAGTATCCGAAATATTGGTTGAACCTGTGAAAACTTTCTTATTATCGAATATAAAGAATTTGTCGTGCATGATAGCTTTATGTGGAATTTTGAAGTTTGTAGTAATATCAACTTCGTTTTTCTGAGCATCAAAATCAGTATTGTATGCAGGAAGATATTTCATTAATTTATATGTATCAGAATAAATATTTTGTTCTTTTTCATTCATATCAGTTACCCAACGAACTTTAACCCCACGTTGCTGTGCTTGAACAAGAGCTGCAAATACTTCGTCCTGTTTTCTAATTCCATATATAGCAAAATCAATGCTCTCTTGTGCATGGTCAATGTTATATACAAGAGCCTTACAAGCATTGGTTACACATTTATTTACAGGTCGTTTCTGTTCTAATGGGCTCAGGAAAAATAGCTGTATATCGCCCTCTGTTACGTCAGCAGGTGCAATCTTAGTAAAAGGTTTATGGCTTAATTTTTTCTCTTTGTGGTGCTGTTTAACTTCAAAACAACAACTTGCAGGGTGCTTTCTTATGCTAAACTTTGGTTTCTCAATAACAGCTAATCGTTTAGACATCCAACCATATTCACATGTTGTCTTATGATATGCACCGCTGCGTTTGTTCAGAACCACAAGTTCCATATCTTTTGAAGCCAAAGCATTTTCTTTCATCTTTTCAGGGTTTTCAAAGATATCAAGTTCGGTTCTGAGATTTGAGGGGTAATAAATATTTGCAAGTCCTGCTCTGAGGATTTCTTGCTCATAGTTCTTGCAGGTTCCGTACTTGTCACAATTATAATATATGGATACAAGCGGTCTATTATATTTATCCGCAGGTATTTCAGCCGAATACACAACCTGCACCTTCTTATGTAAAAGATTGTTCATTGCAAATTGCTTGCCTAAGTATCCGAGTTTTAAAGCCTCATCAACCGTAATTCCGTTATTCTTAGCCTGTCTTTTTAGAGTAGGATTCAACTTCGTTTCAAAAGCGTCAATTCCATTAACCCGAACTCTTTCTTCAGATTCAGCTTTGTGGTTACCATTAAAATCAACAAAAACCGTATCCCCATCAAGCACTTTCAGGACTCTATACTCTGTAGCATAAGAAGATGTAACAGATAAAAGAACAACTAAGAATATAGTAATAAATATCTTTTTCACAAGATAATTATAAACGAATTTTAATTATATTTATACACTTAAAACATTGTGGTAGGATTAATATAGTTAATTATTAAATTTAAGGTTTTAAAGTTAGAATATGAAATATTCGACTAAGATTACATACTTAATATATTTACTTAACAATGTGAGTGAAAATAACATAAAACAACTTATTTGTCTTATGTATGATAAAAAGGAGTTTTTTAATCCTTACGATACATATAAAGAATTCTTACTTAATTTATATTTAGATAATCCTGATGATGTATATATTACAAATCATTTCGCAAAAAATTATTTAGTGTTTAGATATCCTCCTTCGTTTATCAAGTCAAGTAATGTTGATAATCTATTAATAAATATTCCACCAACCATTATTGAGAAACTTAAAAATTATAATTTTTTTAATATAGAACTTCAAGAAGCAGCCAACATAAACGATTTTATACGTGAATATATAATCAATCCAAAAAGAGAAAATTATAATTACTGTTATGACAGAGTTTTTATAGATAAAATGCTTGAATCCATGAATAGTTTTGAATTCGTAATAAACGAAAATTTAAAAAAATACATAAATAATTTATTTAAATCTTATATAGATGTATTAAAAACATATGAGATGTTCTGTACTTATCATAAGGAATATACGGTTGATTCTCAGAACAAGAAATTAAGGAAACCTCTGACTGATGTAATTACAATTACTTCAACTTCCTTACCTAAAGATATCGAAACAAAAGAAGAAGATATTTATCAACTAATAGAAGATAGTAATAAATTGTACATAGGATTGTACGATGATTTAGATACTTTAACTGAAATAAAAGGTTATCCTTCTTTAAGAGGAGATAATTGTCCATTACTAAAAGGAAGTCCAAAAGCAGGAATAACAAACAGAATCAAAGCAATAATGGATGCCATTGATGAAGTAAAGAAATTAAAAGAAAATAATACAAAAGCGCTTTGTTCTATTTGTCGTACTAAACGATACATGTTTGATAAAAGAAATAAAAACAAAAATATTAGAACCTGTTCTGTATGTAATAGAATTATTAAATATATCAGTGATGAAAATATTAGCGGTTATGATAGCCAATATATAAGAAGTAAAATTCGTAGAAGTAAATCAGATTCAGAAGAAAAACAAAGAAGAGACCACTTGAAGAATTTAAGAGAATTGTTAAAAGAATTGGGATGTAGGTTAAAAGATAAAGACCGTATTGAAAGAGAAATAAAAAAAGTTTTTGACAGGTAAAAATACCCCATTTTTAACAATGATTTGTATCTAGTTGTATACAAATATAGTAGGCTTATTTGAATTAGTATAAACTTTTCATTAAATAGAATTATTTAATTTTAATGTCAAATTCCTGACATAATGACCGTTTTAACCATTATTATAATTATTAATTTATTAGATTAGAAATAGATTTAGTTTGTATACAAATTTATACAAGTCTATACCTGTTTTGAATTAGACAAACTGTTCAAGTTCAATTACTATAAGGTTGCAGTTGGATTTATTACATAAAAAAAAGTCAATTGTAAAATAATGACATTAGTTATCTTAACAAGACAATAAATAATGTCAATCCTGTACATTAACAAATGCATAGCATAAATAAAAGTGGTTCAAAAGAAACGGTAACAGATTGGACTTGCTTATCATAATTATAAGTATGAACTTTCTCGATCGTTTATAGAGGGATTAACTATATTACATGTTCTAATGGTATTACATATACTACTATTCATGTTATTAGGTTAGCTCTCTCCAGGCTTCGTCGGCACCATAATTGTTGTCTGTGCCGACTGCCGCCCACTTGCGAGGGGTATAATGCTATGCTAGCGTGGGAACCACAACTCCCACGCAAACACCCCTCTTTTTCAACAACTAGTAAATAGGGATATGCAAAAATGAAAGCCGAAGAAAATCATTTATATAGAGTAAATTCACTTGAAGAGCTCGCAGTTGTAACAAGAGTGCCTATAAAATGTATTGAATACGCTATAGAGCACGGTTATAGAAGATATTATAAAAAAAGTAACAACAAGGGACAGAAAGCGAGACTAATTGAACAACCGAATCAAGTACTCGCAAGCATATTAAAAGTTATAAATGAATATTTACAACAACTAGATTGTCCAGAATACGTCATGTATGCTTGGAAGGGGAGAAATGCGTTATTAAACGCAAAGACTCACTTGGGACAATTTGCATTTGCAACAATGGATATAAATCATTACTTTCCTAGTACGAAAATAAAATATGTTCGTGAGTTCTTTGCAGATATTTTAAAAATTAAAGGCGAAGCATTGGAATACTTAGTTAAACTAACTACACTTAATGGTCATTTGCCTACAGGAGCACCAACAAGCCCAATTCTCGCTTATCTTTCACACAAAGAATTATTGGACGAAATTTATGAGCATATGAAAAAGAAAGATATTACATATACCTTGCTTGCAGATGACATAACGCTTTCAGCAAAGCATGGTATCACTCGTAAAGAAGTAAGATATGTTGCATCCGTTCTTGGCAGGCACGGATTAAGACTCAAAAAGAAAAAGACCAAGTTCTACAGTTATAAAAAAGCACTCATAACAGGTTTTTATGTTCTACAGTGCGGTAGAATATCTGTTCCTTATAAGATTGCTCGCACAATTATTGGAATACTCAAAGAAAAGCCTATAAAAGATATGAATAAGAAGGAATTAATGCGTTTAGGCGGATATGTAAATTATCAGCGCTTATCCGATAAAAAGTCTTTTCTTACCACAAAGATGAAAGTAAAAAGACAACTCAAAAAACTTGCCAAAAATGAACAAAAGAAAGGAATATAGATATGGAAAGATATGAAAGATATGAAGAGTACCTAAAAAATGTTACTATACCAATGGTTGGGGTATTTGATGAAAAGATTAATGAAATAGCAGTCAACTTCTCTCCTGTAGCAACAACCACAGACTTCAACAATGGATATTATGCAGGGTTCCCTGAAGATGTAAAAGTGTTCGTACGGCACTTCGAGGATATTACGGATTTTACAATAAATCCTTTTATTGTTGACCCTAATGGTAAAGAACTGTTAAAAACGTTAAAACAAGGCGAAGTTATCTCATTTGATGGGACTTTTACAATAACTAAAAATACGGTATTCCATTCAGATATGAATGAAATATATTATAAACTGAAACCAACTGGAATGTTCAATCTAAAAAAAGTTGAAGATAATAATGCCGCTAAAAAGTTGGTTGGAATGTGGGAAAAAAGACTCCAAAGATATATACTTACCACCAAGCAAAAGAGTTTTGAGGAACTATTCACCTCTCCTATAAAGGATATGATACTAATCGGAGCATCTCCAAATACAGCAGGAGTGTATCTTGCTTGTTTAGTGTATCAGGGTGATACCTCTTTCTATGTAGATGATATTCAAACACTGACAGGATGGTCAGAAGAAGATATCAAAAAAGGGTTGAACGAGTTGGAAGAATTAGGTGAAGTATTAGTTGACCCTGTTTATGAACTTGTGGATGACGAATATTTGCCACCTTATTTTCAGCAAAATTAAGGTATATAGGCAATAAAGAAAGGAAACTATAATATGTCAAGCAATAATATTAATGATTCAAGTACATTAACTGTAAGATTTACAGGACAATTTTCATTTAAAAAGAACAACAAAAAGAAAAGAACGCTAATCTTGAATGGCATAATTGCTAATCCGATTTTGGAAGAAGATTTAATTACAGGTTCTTTAAACGGTATTGATATCAGTGGAAAAACCTTCTTTAGCAACAAGCAGGATGAAAGTTACGGAATTTTCTGTTTCACAAAAAAAGATTTGAAATTTCCGAATCAAGAAGTTTTTGAGAACTTGCTGTCAGAAAAAGATATAACAACCCTTAGAAGTTTAAAAAAGAACAAAGACTTCTTCAGTTTTGATGCTACCATTAACCTGAGTGATTTTGATAACAAGTTACATAAAATTAATAACGTCCAAAAAATTGAAGATAAAGAGCAAATTAAAAAAATTAGAAAATTAATGAAACTGGCTCGGAATAACAACAAAAGTACATTCAATATAAATGTTAATACAAATAAGCCCCAAATGAGTAAAAACAATTTAACTGCTTGTTGATTAAAGAAGATTTTTATTACAACGCAAATGGGTTTAAATATCTTCTAGTATCTTCTATTTACCCCTTATTAAGCATAGGTACCCCCTACGAAAAAGTCAATATTTATGGGCTATTCAGAAACAACAAAATTGAGAACAATGTCAAATAATAAAGCGAAAGAATTAAATAACAACCAAAATAACGAATTAATTTGTTCAACAGACTTATCTGATGAATACACTTTCGCTGTTGAAAAAGAGAATTCTAATAAAATAATCTCTTTTAAACCAACAACAAAATTAAGATTAAAACTTATACAACCAACCGAACAAGAACAAATAACTCGGGAAAAAATAGTAAATTTTTACACTGATTTAATAAACATTTATACTTGTAGTGACTAATATTAAGAAATTTATGGTAGGATAATCATATGAAATTAGCAGTAGCATACGCACGTGTATCATCAAAAAAACAAGAAGATACAGGTTTTTCAATACCTGCACAAATAGAACTGTTTAAGCAATATTCTGAACAGTCAGGTATTAGAATAGAAAAAATATTTGTTGAAAATAAAACAGGTGGCAAGGTTGGTAGAAAAGTATATAATGAAATGCTTGCATATATTAAGCAGTACGACATTAAAGATGTATTTGTTGAAAAAACCGACCGTATATACAGGAATTTTAAAGACTATGTTGTTCTAGATGACTTGTCAGAAAACTTTAACCTTGTTGTCCACCTTGTAAAAGAACGTGTAATTTTAAGCAAAGATTCAACAAGCCATGAAAAACTTGTTCATGGTTTTAAAGTTCTGCTTGCAAAAAACTATCTTGACAACTTGCGTGAAGAAGTCCTGAAAGGTAGAGAAGAAAAAATACGTGAAGGTGGTTATCCTCATAAAGCACCTGTAGGTTATTACAACGATACGAACAAGGAAACCAAGAAAAAAGAAATTTATGTTGATGAAGAAAAATCAAAGTTTGTAAAACGTTTATTTGAATTATATTCAACAGGTGCTTATTCTGTTGATGAACTAAGAACAAAATTATATAATGAAGGTTTTAATCACAAAGGAAGACCTTATTCAAAACCCCGTTTGTTGTTTGTTTTAAAAGATGTATTTTATATAGGTAAGATGAAAATTAATGGTGTTATTTATCAGGGTAAACACACACCTATTATTGACATAGAAACTTTTAATCGTGTTCAAAGAATGTTTAATGATAGTAAAGCAAGAAATCATGATGTGGAATTTGCATACGCAGGAATGATTAAGTGTGGGTATTGTGGCTGCCAATTAACGGCAGAACTCAAAAAAGGCAAATATGTTTATTACCATTGCACAGGAAAACGTGGTGGTACTTGCAAGAAAGATTACATTAGGGAAGAAAAACTTGATGAAGTATTTTTAGAATTGATTGATAAATTACCAGACCCTGATAAAGGATTATTTGAGGAAATTAAAAAGGCTGTTAAGGAAATACGGCAACTGAAATCAGACTACGAAGAAGTAAGTTTAGAAGAAGTTCAACAGCAAATATTAAAACTTCAGGCAAGATTAGATAATTTATATACTGATAAATTAGATGGTAATATATCGCAGGAAGAATGGTTAGAAAAACACAATCGCTGGCATGACGAAAAAGATAAATTGATTGAAAAACTGAAGTCAATCAACAACACTTCAAGAAATTTTGATGAAGGTTCGAACTTATTGGAAAACTTCTGCAAACACGCTCGTAGTGAGTTTTTAAAGGCAAGTCCGAAGAAAAAACGAGCAATTTTGAAAATTTTAGGTTCGAACTTTATCTATAAAGACAAAGAAGTAAGCGTAGTGCTTACTTCAGTGTTCAATTTTTTATTAAATAACCGTTTTGTTAATTATGGAGCGGGAGACGAGGCTCGAACTCGCGACATCCTCCTTGGCAAGGAGGCATTCTACCACTGAATTACCCCCGCAATTCATAACTCAATAATACATGCTCATATTCTTATGTCAAGAGAAATTGTTTATGAAATTTTTATATATGCTTTCAAAATTTTGTTAGCAACAGTATCGTCGAATGCCTGCTGAACTTTTTCCAAAGGGTAAATTGTAGTTAAACCTTTCACGTTAACTTTGTGTGAAGTGAGTAAATCAAAAGAGTCCTTCAAGTCCTTTGGTGATGGTGAATAACTTCCTAAAACAGTTAATTCCTTATAATAAATTTCATTATTCGGATAGCCGGAATTTTTAGGAGTGCTTGAAAATACTAGAATTTTACCGCCTTTTCTCACAACCCTTAATGCGACATCCAGTGCTTTATCCGCACCTGAGGTCATAAATACAGCATCTATTCCGGAGCTTTTTCCCTGAATCACTTTATCAAATTCTTCCAAATCACGCGAACTGTATGATTCTATTCCTAATTTATTTCCGAGAGCAATTCTGTCCTCAATCAAATCACATCCGTAAACTTTATATCCAAGAGCCTTAATTCCTTCACCCATAAGAAGTCCGATAGAACCCAAACCGATTACAAGAACGTTATCACCTTCCGTTAAACCGCATCTTTTTATTGCCCTTACGCAGCACCCGAGCGGTTCATAAAATGATATCTCTTCATCCGTTATATCCTCCGGCACAAGGTGTGCTACATTTTGCAGATGTTCTTCCGAAACAAAAACTTTCTCGCTGAATCCGCCGGGACGTATATTTGTAGATTTAAAATGCTCACACATAGAAACATTTCCGTGTCTGCAATATGTGCATTTCCCGCAGGGAATATGGTGCGAAGTTACAATTTTATCGCCTTTTTTAAAATTGGTATCCGAATCTATTGCATCTATAACTGCAACGATTTCGTGACCTAAAACAGCACCGTCATGAACAATTTTTTCTCTGAATTTAACAATATCCGAACCGCAAAGACCGCACCCGAGAACTCTTACAATCGCACCTTTACGCCCGTCTAATTTTATATCTTCAACTTCTTTTATGACAATTTTATCCTGATTTACCTGTGCTGTTTTCATTTCGTCTATCCCTTTAACCTTGCAAATTTCGTATTTGCATAAAAATATTTAAGAATTTGATATCCGTTATACCCTCGTTTTGCCAGATTATTTGCCCCGTGCTGACTCATGCCGACACCGTGCCCGTTCTTTTTGACTCCGTCATCAAACGACGGAACGGATTTTATAAACGGCAAATCTTTTGTCCAAACCTGACTTGCATTAACGGTTTTACCGCCGGCTGATGCGGAATAATATGCGGGAACAATTTTTCCCTGGCAAACTAATACAATTCCTTCCGTTTCAGTTACGGCACTATTTGTCTGAACCGTTTCAACTGATGCTCCGCCGTATGCCTGATCTTCGGGAGTATCTTTTAAATCGTAACCATATTTACCCCTTTTACCCATATTTGCAACTGCATAACTTCGTGCTGCAATAGCCTGTGCTTTGTGGGCTTCGTGTTCCCATCTTGAAGGCATTTCAGATGGTACAACACCTCTTATGTATAGTTCAAGAGGTATGTCATTCATTACGGTCAGGGAATTGTTATCGTTTATAATCTTAAAATGTCCTCTGTACCATTTCCTTTTAACACTTACAAAACCGTTTTCCTCAGGTTTAATTATGATTTGATTGGTTTTAATCTTGCGATATTGTCCGTCTATTTTTATCGCAATTATTCCATGATAAGGCTTAAGTTCGTACCCCTTCATTTTTTCCATTTCATAAAGAGGTTTATTCGTTCGGGCATCAATAATCTGAGCTTTTGTTGAAGCACCGACAAAAGTTTTATGTACTTGAGTCTGCAGCCCGATTTTTATTGCAAAGCAAGGCATTACAAATAATACATAAATAAAAGCAAATATTATAAACCTTCTCATCCCCATAGGTATATTATACAACAAACAGTTCATTTTTCGTTTTATAAAAAAAATACCTCACTTTTCCGGTGAGGTATTTTTTATTATGCACTTTCTTTTTCTTTTGGTTTAGGAAGTTGTATCAGCTCGGCTGTTGCTGCATTTTCTTTTTCTTCCTGTTTTTCCACCATTTCTTTTGTTATTGTAAACTTCTTAATATCGTGTTTTGACGGAATATCGTACATAATATCCAACATAAGTTCTTCCACTATTGAACGTAATGCTCTTGCCCCGGTTTTACGTTTAATTGCTTTTTGTGCAATCAAATCAATAGCTTCCGGTTCAAAGTCAAGTTCGACATCATCCATTTCAAGAAGTTTTTTATACTGTTTCAAAACCGCATTCTTGGGTTCGGTAAGAATCATTTTCAGAGTATCTTCATCAAGAGCATCCAAAACTGCAAATACAGGAACACGACCGATGAATTCAGGAATCAAACCGAATTTAAGCAAGTCTTCAGGCTGCAGTTTTTTAAGCAATTTTGAAGATGCCTGTTCTTTTTCTGCCTGTGTTTGAGCAACATTACCGAATCCGATTGAGTTGCCGTCTTTGACACGGTGTTCAATAATCTTATCCAAATCAACGAATGCACCGCCAACTATAAACAGAATATTTTTTGTATCAATCTGAATAACTTCCTGCTGAGGATGCTTTCTGCCACCCTGAGGAGGAACGTTTGATATGGTACCTTCAATAAGTTTTAATAAAGCCTGCTGAACACCTTCCCCGGATACATCTCTTGTAATTGAAGTATTTTCGGATTTTCTTGCAATCTTATCAATTTCGTCTATATAAATAATACCTTTTTCAGCTTTTTTTGCGTCATAATCAGCATTCTGATATAAACGAAGTAAAATATTTTCAACATCATCACCGACATAACCGGCTTCTGTTAAAGTTGTAGCATCTGCAACAGCAAACGGTACATCAAGCATTTTTGCCAATGTCTGAGCAAGTAAAGTCTTACCTGAACCGGTCGGACCTACAAGCAGAATATTTGATTTCTGGATTTCAACATCATCCTTATCACTGCTTACATTATGTTTAAGACGTTTATAGTGGTTATAAACAGCAACGGAAAGAACTTTTTTTGCATCATCCTGACCTACAATATGCTGGTCTAAATATGCTTTTATTTCATGCGGTTTTGGAATCGGTTTGTTTTCTTCTTCAGATTTTTTATCTTTTCCTTTTCCGCTTTTTTTAGTATCTTTTTCTCCATCGCTATCTTTCTGGTCAAAAAATTCTTCGTCCAGTATTTCATTACAAAGTTCAACGCATTCATCACAAATAAATACGTCAGGGCCTGCTATTAATTTTTTTACCTGATCTTGCGTTTTACCGCAAAATGAACATTTTAGTCTGTCGTTTGCCGGCATAGTGCCTCCTTCTTTAATGGAAAATTGAAAATGTAAAAGAGAAAATCGTTTATAGCACTATTTTTTCCGTTTATAATTTTCCGTTTTCCATTATAAAAACAACCCATTTCAAGTTGTTATGATTCTTTAGTAATAACTTTATCAATCATACCGTATTCAAGAGCTTCCTGAGGAGTCATGATGTAGTCACGGTCTGTGTCTTTTTCAATTTTCTTGATTGATTGACCTGTATTGGAAGCCATGATTTCATTTAAGGTCTTTTTAATTCTTAAGATTTCCTGAGCCTGAATCTCGATATCTGTTGCTTGTCCTTGAGCACCGCCTAAAGGCTGGTGGATAAGTACTCTTGAGTGAGGAAGAGCCATTCTCTTGCCTTTTGTACCTGAACATAACAGGAATGCACCCATTGAAGCTGCCTGACCTAAACATATAGTCTGAACATCAGCTCTTATGTGCTGCATTGTATCATATATTGCCAAACCTGCAGTAACACTTCCTCCGGGTGAGTTAATATAAAGCATTATATCTTTCTCAGGGTTTTCGCTGTCTAAAAGCAGCATTTGCGCAACAATTAAGTTTGCTACCATATCATCAATGGCTGTTCCTAAGAAAATGATTCTTTCTCTTAACAATCTTGAGAAGATATCAAATGCTCTTTCACCTCTTGAAGACTGTTCGATTACTGTAGGTACATAACTTGCGAAGCTCATTTTATTATTCCTTTCTTATTTATAAAATACAATTCATTAGCTATATTATACAATATTCGGTTTATTTAACCAATAATCAATTTGTATGAGATTTGGTTTATATACTGACCTTCATTATACCATAAAAGGGGTAAATATAAAAGTTTGGTATCAGCTTTCTTTTGCAAGTTTTTTTTGCAAAAGTGCAAGTATAAATATAATAACAAACAAAATATATGCCAAAGCACATGATTTTCCGACATCAAAATATTCAAAAGCATATTTGTATATTGAATAAACAATAACATTTGTAGAATCCTGAGGTCCGCCGGAAGTCATAACATAAATCAAATCAAAAATCTGGAACGAAGAAATCAGAGTAACAAGCATAACAAAATATGTTGTAGGTTTTAAAAGCGGTAATGTAATTTTGAAGAAAGTATCATTTACCCCTGCTCCATCTATTTTTGCCGCTTCGTAAAGACTGTTATCGATTGTTGAGAATCCTGTCAGGTATAAAACAACATTGTAGCCGATGAGTTTCCATACGGAAACAAATATCAGAACGGGCATTGCAAGAGCCGTATCAAAAAGCCAGGTATAGTGAGTTTTAAGCAGCATATTTACTCCGCCGATATTAGGATCAAATATCCAGCCCCAGACAATTGCAATTACGACAGCCGGAGTTATAAAGGGCAGAAAATATATTGTTTTAAAGGTCTCACTGCCTCTGATTTTTGTGTTTAATGCGGCAGCAATAATTAACGGAATTACCACTGCAAAAATGGTTGTAGATATTGCATAAACAAATGTATTAATCAGTATTTGCAAAAATTCTTTTTGAGATAAAACGGCTTTATAGTTTTCAAGTCCGACATAATTAATCTCGTTGAGCAAATCCCAATCCGTAAAACTGAGAGCAAAGCTGCAAAAAATCGGAATAACAATAAATATTATAGTTCCAATCAGTGCAGGTAATATAAATAGCAATCCGATATTATTTTTCCGCATAAAAATATTATACATCAAATCAAGTCTTAAATATTTGGATTTTTTAATATTGGTTTATTTAAGCTTGTATATTATTCTGCTGTTTAGCGAGTTCTGCTTTGTGTTTCTTATCAAGTTTGTTTGTGATGTATATATTGAGGTTTGGAATACCAAGACCAAGAACAAGACCGGAGAACAGATAACCTGCCATTTGTGCTTTATTCAAGGCACCAAGACGTTTCTTGGTTGCTTTCTTCAGAGCTTCGTCTTTCAATCCGTCAAGTTCTTTCAGCATTTCTTTGAATGATTTTGCTGTAACTTTACCGTTTTCTGTTTTAACCGGTGAGAAGTCTTTTGAGTTTTCTGACAATGTCTGAATCAGAATTTCATCTCTTGTCTTGAGTTTTGCGTTAAACATCTTCTTCCAGTAACCGACTTTTTCATTTGTTTTCTTAAAGTTCAGAACACTTGTATCAAGTTTGTTAGCAGCCATTCTGTTTACAAAGTCGCCCAAAACAAGCCAGCTTAAGAATCCGAGAGTATCTTTCGTCAGTACTTCTCTGAGTTCATCTTTATCACGGGCAGAGAATATTCTGGAAATAATAGTAATGCCGTAAATACCCTTTAACTGGTTAATTGTCGGAAGTTTTCCGGAGAAGAACATCTTATCCATAAACTTCTTAGGTGTGAATTTAAGCGGGTTAATATTAAGAGTGCTTAATACCATACTCAGGAATGCAGCACAGCTTACACTCTTTAATCCCCAGAAGGAAGCACTGTTATCTTTTGAACGACCTTCAACACCGACAAAACCGTCAGAACCTGTTTTTAATTTTGTTAGGTACATATTTATCGGCTGAACTGATAAACCAACGGCAGATGCTATTGCAAAGCCCATACCGGCTCTGGTTTTCATAAATTTATCAACACCCTTGATGAATGTATTTTCTTTTATGCCTTTGCCGGAACGAATTTGTTCTTCAAATGCTTCTTTAACCTTATCACCATTAAATGAATCAGAAACAATAAATATGTCATTCAATAATGATTTAAGATTTGTTTTGCTTTGTATCTTCTTATCCGTAGATTCCAAAATAATATCGGATTCGGCACCAATATCCGCAATAATTGTGTTCATCAGTGCGGTTCTTGATTTGTCGGACTTAGTCTCAATCCATTCTTTGAAGTTTACTTTTTTATTCAAAAGTTCATCAAAATACTCAGCAACGGTGTTAACGGTTTTTTCGTTCAGTTTAACATATCCGTCAGCATTGTTTGTTGCACCGGGGTTATATCCTCTTACATGGTTCAGTGTAGTTTTTAAGTATTCAAGTTGTGATGTATTATTCTTAATCTGATTAGACTTGTTATCGGCAAGTATGTGCAAAGTATCCGGAGCAGTAAACATACGATTTACTTTTGTCTGATACTTAGAAGTCAGGGCACCTGCAATCAATGCACCTGCAGCGGCACCGTATAAACCGACAAATGAATCGTTAACAGTACCCATAATTTCACGTCTGCCGGTTTCCATACCTGCAGCCGGTCCACGTTTTACACCGTCATTGATTGTTCTGGGCGCAACCATCGCACAAAAATCCATAAGGTTAGCACCGACAGCCTGATTGGTTGCCAAATAACGCAGTGTTGTATCAATCGCACCTTTAAAATGCGGTTCTGCTTGTGTATTATTCTTTTGTGAGATTGGTTGTACGTTCATTTTTTCTTTTTGTTTTGCTATTTATTAAAATTGTTTATGCTGTTTTTTTGTTTCTTTCTGACCTGAAGCCTGCTGTCAGTTTTGAATATTGAACATTTAACGGTGTAACCGTTTCTTCTTTGTTTTCTTTGTTATCAGTTTGCGCTTGCACCTGATTATGTTCCTGAGCAAGTTTTAGTGCTTTTTCATGTTTTCTTTTTGTATTTCGACGTGTAAATATCGGAATTACTAACCCTAACAATGCCAATGATACACCCAAATTTGTTACCTGACAATAAGAACGATAGTTAACAGCTTTCTTTCCGATAACTTCATTAGATGCTTTGACGTTAACATCTTTCATCCAATGTTTAAATTTCTTCAAGATACCCGGTTTTTCATCTTTGCCAAACGGTTTCATATCATTCAGAAGAACAGTGCCGGTTTTCTTTTGTATAATAGTTGCTGCAGCTTTAGCTGCTACATCGCCAAGGTAGTACAAACTTGCAAATGTAGCGATATCTCTTACGGTAGCTTCTGCAAGTTCGTTCTTATCATCTGCGGCAGCCATACGTGATGCAAATGTTGTGGTTGATATAATTCTTGCCTGATCCATAGTCGGGAACATGCCTTTAAAATCAAGCATTCTCCATGTAGGCATTTTTGTCAGCGAGAGCAGTGAAACAGCAATCATAGAAGATATTGAAATAATTTTCTGTTTCAATAATCCCTTCTTAGCTTCAGGATTTTCTTCTATGTTCTGACCTTTGCCAAAATCATCATATATCGGAGCACCTTTTGTTCCGGAAAGTTTGCCTGTTATCCATCTGTTTATATATTGCATCGATGCGGCAAGCGGAAGAACTACTGCCAAACCCATAAGGCTCTTAGTTCTTACCATGGTTTTATTCTTTTTGGCAAAATCCATAATCGACATTTTTCCGTCTGTCCGCTGAAATTCTCTGAAGAATTTAACAGTATCTTCAAGCATGCTTTGTACGGAAGATGCACTAACGTTTTCGACTTTAATGTTTTCGGAAACTTTGGTTTTTTCAACCATTTCTTTAACTATATTGCCGACTTCTTTTCTCATTTCCCAGTTCTTAATCTTCTTACGGGAAATTTCGGCAAGTTGTTTTGAATAGTTATCAATGTCAGCTTTTATAGCTTCAGATTCAGAAAATTTAATTCTGTCTTTGCCATCTACACCTTCAATATTACCGATTAATGTTTTTATGGATTCTTTTACTTTATCACCGGATGATTTATCATAGTATTCTGCAGCTTTTTGCAGTAAATCTCTGTCAGCCCAGCTTCTGGACATGTTAACACCCTTCGGCATAAAGATAGGGTTTAAGCACTTTGCAATTCCCAAAGTAATAAAACTCGGTATCAAACAGTTTACAATCAAGCCGGATGATTCACGTCTGAGAGCTTCAAAGCCGGCAAACCAGTTAGTCATGGATTCGACTATGGTACGGGGTAAAATAGCGGAAAGCATGTCAATTACGGCAACGTTAATCATCGGAACTTGCTCACACTTCTGCAAGCCAAGCAAAACAATACCCCCCACACCCTTAAAGCTGGGATCATTATAAACCCTTCCGTTTTGTTGTTGGGTTATTATGCTATTTTGTCTTTCGCTACTGTTTTCTACACCGATTTTGTTAATCATACGTCACTGTACACATATTCTAACCAAGTTGATTATAACAACTACTATATATATTTAAAAGCAGTCAAATTTAGAAATTGCCTAAAAATACTCAAATGTTAAGAGAATGTAAAGACGAATTTTTGAATATTTTTTTTAAGTAAAGAAACTTTTGTATATTTTTATCTGCAAATTTTAAATATTAGTTTTTTATGACAAATTAAATGCTAAAATTGCCAAAAATATTAAGAAGAAAAATTGTAAATTTTTGTAACGATATTCTGATTAATATAGAATTAATGTATTTATATTGACACAAATTTTTTATCAAAATATACTTAATATATCGCTAAGTATGTGTGTTGTTATATTAATTACGATTTGTTGGTTTATTTCTGCAATAAAATCGGTTTTTTGTTTTGAATGGCATGCATGGGCATGATTTATCAAAATATTTCATAAATACAGTATCAATAAAAAGAAAAGCAAGGATTTTGTCCTTGCTTTTGTTTAGAGTAAATGTAAAGATGATTCGTTCATCTTTCCTCTTAATTATAGTAAGTTCAGTGCAATGCTTGGTGACTGGTTCGCAGTAGCAAGCAATGTTGCGGAAGCCTGCTGCAGAATTTGTGCCTTTATGTAATTTGAAGATTCTGTAGCTACATCTGCATCTCTCAGTGTTGAAAGTGAAGATGTAATGTTTTCCGACTGAACTCCTATTGATTCAATTGCAGACTCAATTCTGTTCTGAGCAGCACCTAATGTCGTTACACGGCTTGAAATGGTATTGATAACATCATCAATGTATGTCAGCATTGATGCAGCTCTTGTACCATCAGTTAAACCTGCACAATCTGCAGCAAGCCTGTCACGTCTTGCTTCTTCAACGGTTGCAAAACTGCCGTTTCCAGTTACCAATGTTTCCAGATTGTATGCCGGAATGCTTTCACCGTTAACAGTCTTAGCAGCTGATTGGAACAATGCTGAAACATTGCCTTTAGCAAATAAGCTGTTGTCGAGTGTGATTTGTGATTTTGAAGCACTTCCGTCAATACCAACCTGAATAGCAATATTAGTCATTGAACCATTCATCATGTATTGTCCGCCAAATTCGCAATTAGCAGCGATACGGTCAACTTCTTCGAGTCTTGCAACAATCTCAGACTTAATTGCTTTTAGTGATTGCTCACCATAGGTACCGTTAGCAGCCTGCTCTGTCAAATCTCTGACACGTTGAATGTGAGAAGAAATAAGTGCATAGTTTTCTTCCAGAGTAGACATCATATCTGCACCGGTTGCAGCATTATCTGCGGCAATGTCAAGAGAACTGATTTGAGCTTCCCAATTCCTTGCAATTGAATAACCAGCAGCATTATCTGAAGCATGGTTGATTTTGTACCCTGTAGTCATACGTTCAATCGCATTATTCAACTGGCTTGTTGATTTAGCTAAATTGTTTTGTACGATCATTGAGGATAGGTTTGTGTTAATTGTAATTGCCATGATACATACTCCTTTCAGGCATTTTTTATTCCGATTCCGTTCTAATTAAAGAAAATTAAAGTAAATTTAATGCTATACTTGGTGTTTGGTTAGCTGTAGCAAGTAAAGTTGCAGATGCTTGTTGTAAGATCTGAGCTTTGATGTAGTTGGAAGATTCAGTAGCAACATCAGCATCTCTCAGTGTTGAAAGTGAAGATGTAATGTTTTCAGACTGAACACCGATTGATTCGATAGCAGATTCAATTCTGTTCTGAGCAGCACCTAAAGTTGTTACACGATTAGAAATAGTGTTGATAACATCATCAATGTAGCTAAGCATAGATGCAGCAGTTGTACCATCAGTTAAACCTGCACAATCTGCAGCGAGTTTGTCTCTTCTTGCTTCTTCAAGGCTTTCAAAAGTACCTTTGTCTGTAACTTTTTCCTGAAGTTTGTAAGCGGGAACAGTTTCACCGTTAACAGTTTTTTCAGAAACAGTAAACAAAGAAGAGATGTTACCTTTTGCAAATAAGGTATCAGATAATGTGATTTGTGATTTAGCTGAATTACCGTCGATACCAACCTGAATAGCAATAGAAGACATCGTTCCGTCCATCATGAACTGACCGCTGAATTCGCAGTTAGCAGCAATACGGTCAACTTCTTCAAGTCTTGCAACGATTTCTGATTTAATTGCTTTTAATGACTGAGAACCGTAAGTGCCGTTAGCAGCTTGTTCAGTAAGGTCTCTCACACGTTGAATGTGAGTAGAAACGAGTTGATAGTGGTCTTCCAAAGTAGATAACATGTCTGCACCTGTTGCAGCATTGTCAGCAGCTACGTCCAAAGAACCCAATCTAGCTTCCCAATTCCTTGCGATAGAATAACCTGCAGCATTATCAGCAGCGTGGTTAATCTTGTACCCTGTTGTCATTCTCTCAATTGCACGATTAAGTGATGAAGTTGCTTTAGTCAAATTTGACTGTACAATCATAGATGAGAGGTTTGTGTTAATAGTAAGTGCCATGTGATACTCCTTTCTGGCTATTTTTTCTCATGTGCATCCTTGCACACTCAT
>JAEEGL012285974.1_pt1 | contig 22863 bp, 18 predicted proteins | sample 9134231 | NCBI WGS metagenome assembly JAEEGL01 (sample SAMN16246548, study PRJNA631951) | gut metagenome | biome: gut microbiome; feature: rumen; material: fiber-attached | host: Bos | place: Iran: Karaj | collected 2018-10 | reverse complement strand
TGAATAATCTTGATGATTATTCAAAAGCTACTACAGCACCATCATAGTTATCCGCGATATACTTCTTTACATCATCAGACTTAAGAACATCTACTAATGCTTTGATGGCTTCATTGTTCTCGTTGCCTTCCTCTACAGCAATGATATTAACGTATGTCTTTGCAGCCTCTGAATCTGTAGCCTCATAAGCGATAGAATCCTTTGCTACTGAAAAACCTGCCTCAAGAGCATAGTTACCATTAAGTACCACAAATGCTACCTCATCCTTTACACGAGCAACCTGTGCTGCCTCAAGCTCCTGGAACTCAATGTTCTTTGGATTCTCTACAATGTCATTGATTGTAGCTGTAAGACCAGCACCTTCCTTAAGTGTAAGAAGTCCATTGTCCTGAAGAAGAAGGAGTGCTCTAGCCTCGTTTGTTGTGTCATTAGGAATAGCGATTACATCACCATCTGCTACCTCATCAAGAGATGCCTTTGTACCTGGGTAAATTCCAAATGGCTCATAGTGAATATCTCCAGCATCTACAAGGTGTGTGCCCTGCTCCTCATTGAAGCTGTCAAGATATGGTACATGCTGGAAATAGTTTGCATCAAACTCACCAGACTCTACTACCAGGTTTGGCTGAACATAATCATCGAATACTGTTACATCAAGCTTGTAGCCCTTTGCCTCAAGAAGTGGTGCTGCAAACTCTAAAATTTCCGCGTGTGGTGTAGCCGATGCTGCCACCTTAATTGTAGTAAGCTCGCCGCTTGCTGCCTCTACGGTCTCCTCTGCTTCCCCTGTAGCCTCTTCAGTTGCAGCTGTGTTAGTATTTGCTGCGCTGCCACATCCTGTAAGAGCTGCTACTGTAAATGTTGTTGTTAATAATCCTGCTAAAATTTTCTTTTTCATAGTTCTTTTCTCCTTTATTGTGTAAATTTTTATTGTGTCCTTAATTTTTTGTGGTTTGTAGTTTTTATATCTTATGATTAAGCTTTCTTGCTATAAACATTCCGGTATTTTGGAAAATCTGAAACAGCACAATAAGTAAAATTACTGTTACAATCATTATGTCTAACTGATATCTGTAATATCCGTAGCGAACAGCAATATCTCCAAGTCCGCCACCTCCCACAGTACCAGCCATTGCTGAATATCCAAGAACTGTTCCAAGTGCTATTGTCGCGTTGGTGATAAGAGAAGTTCTGGCTTCTACCAGAAGCACCTTGAAAACTATCTGGATATTTGAGGCTCCCATTGCCTTTGCTGCTTCGATAACGCCATCGTCCACTTCCTTTAAGGATGACTCCACCATTCTTGCAATGTATGGTGCTGCACAAATAACAAGTGGAACGATTGTAGCTGATGTACCATAGCTCTTTCCAACTACAATTCTTGTAAATGGAATCAAAAGTATCAGCAAAATAACAAACGGAATGCTTCGAACAATATTGGATGTTGCATCTAAAACCTTATATAATGCACGATTTGGTCTAAGACCGTCTTTGTCTGAAATAGTAAGTAATACTCCCATTGGAAGTCCCAGTACATATCCAAAGAATGTAGAAACTATACTCATGTATACTGTTCCAACAATTCCCTCTAATATCATGTTAATTGTTGTGCTATCCCACATAGTTTCTTACCTCCTTGCCAAAATTATTCTTTGAGAACTCTTTATTCTTTAGCTCATTTTCCTTATTCAGCCAAAAGAATTTATCCTCTGGAAGATTAACCTCTTCAAGTCTTCCACTTTCCACCAGCTGTCCTTCCTCAAGTACTGCCACCTTATTACATATAGCCTTTACAACTGACATCTGATGAGTGATAAGAACTATCGTAATTCCGTATTCCTGGTTAATCTCCTTTAACAATGAAAGTATTGATGCTGTAGTCTGTGGATCTAGAGCGCTTGTAGCTTCATCGCATAGTAGAATCTTTGGATCTGCAGCAAGTGCTCTTGCAATGGCAACTCTCTGCTGCTGTCCTCCTGAAAGCTGTGAAGGATACGAATTTGCTTTGTCCTCCAATCCAACCTTTGAAAGGAGCTCAAAGGCCTTTGCTCTGGCCTCCTTTTTCTTAACTCCCTGAAGGCTGAGTGGGAAAATAATGTTGTCTATAACATTCTTCTGCTGAAGCAAATTAAAATGCTGGAATATCATGGCTATATCCTGGCGCTTTTCTCTAAGCTCCTTTTCATTAAGCTGTCCTAATTCCTTACCTTCTACGATTACCTGACCACTTGTTGGTTTTTCTAAGTAGTTCAAACATCGAATCAGTGTACTTTTGCCAGCTCCAGACATTCCTATAATTCCAAAGATATCTCCCTTATCAACAGTAAGATTAATATCTCTAAGAGCATCTACCTTTGTATCCTTATCTACGAAGCTTTTACAAAGACTTTTTATTTCTATTTCGTGCATTCTAAATATCTCCTCATATCAGTTTGGGCAATAAAAAAACCATTGCCAGGTTTCTAACTCCCAGGCAATGGCTCAACCAAATCTAAGTGATTTAATCCGTAACAGGCGCAAGACAAAAAGCCATCGCGCCAGGGCCATAATCAACTGCCTGGGAGATAAGCATTCGACGCATGCACATGTGCATCATAGTTGTCTGCATCATCTTTTTCATATGTCTTGCTCCTTTCATTTAAGATATGATTATAATATTCTTTATCGGTTCAAGGTTCAATAGGGCCAATTCTAGGCTAAAATAATAGCTAGTTATCAATCCAATTGATAACTAGCTATTAGAAATTTACCAATTATTCTGTATCATCCTTAAAGAATGAAATCTCTTCGTTAAGCTTAATAGCTATGTCCTTAAGGTCATCAGCAGATTTTGCAAGGTCTGAAACTGTTCCAGATAATTCCTGAACAGAATTTCCAGTTGTTTCTGAAGATGCTGCATTCTCTTCTGAAATAGCCGAAAGTGATGACATGGCATCTGATACGACATCATTAGACTCTACACAAGTGCTTGCTCCGCCAGCGATATCACGCACACCATCAACAGTTCCATCAATATCTGCAAGCATACCATTAACTGATTCCAAGGTCTCGCCAATGGCCTCCTGCTGCTCCAGATTTCCCTGTCTGACAAGATTTGCTGCTGTAACAGCTGCCTCAGACTGCTTTAAAAGAATATCCATCTGTGTTCTGATATCCTGAGCCATGCTATCTGAATCATCGGCCAGCTTTCTAATCTCCTCAGCAACAACTGCGAAGCCCTTACCTGCCTCACCAGCTCGCGCTGCCTCGATAGAAGCATTAAGCGAAAGAAGATTTGTCTGTGAAGCAATTCCCGAAATACCTTCAACACTTTCATTAATGCTTGTAACAGCATCCTTGGTTGCCGAAATGGTTCTTGCAATTTCTTCAATCTTCTCAGTCATATCGCTACTAGAGCTCTGAAGATTGATAAGGGATTTACTAGACGCTTCTGAAGCCTCCTTCATCTTTCTAGCAAGATTCTCCATATTTTCAGTAGAATTCTGTACACCTGTAACTGCGTCTGTTATACGACCAACATTTTCAGCCGCCTGCTGAATCTCTTCTGCCTGCTGAGTAGCACCTGTAGCTATTTCCAACACCGCATTGGATACACCCTCAGTTGTTGAAGAAATCTGATTAGCCATATCAGATAAGTTCTCAGAGGAATCTCCTACAATAGACGCAGAGGATTTTATATGTCCTACAATTTCATCTAACTTACCAATTACCGAGTTTGTACTACGAACTATCTTACCAATTTCGTCTTTACGATTTGTAAAACCATCAATTTGTTTAAATCTGCCATCTGCCAAATTTGACAAAGATGAATCTACCGCTGTAATAGGTTTTGAAAAACCATTTGCCAGCATAATTGATAAAATAGCTACAATTATAAGTAATATAATACCTATTCCAATAACAATATAAGCAGCCTGTCTGGCTGATGACATGATTATATTTTCTTTCTTTGCAACACAAACTGTAAATCCTGAAAAATCTTTATCTTTAGCATAAGCTAAATAAGTAGGATATCCAGCTGCTGTGGATCTATAAGAACCTTCTATTTCATCATTATTCATATATGGCGATGCACTAAAATTTAAAACCTCATCATCTGCACTAATCTCATACTGTGAATGAGCAAGCATGTCACCATTTCTATCTACCACGAAGCCTTCGTCGCATTCTGCTGCAAGAATTTCATGGAAATCATTCAGATTATAATTTCTATGAACTGTTCCAAGGACCTTACCTGTATGATTGTCAATAACCGGGCATGCCATACTAATACTTCTGGTGCCGGTAGAGGCACTTACTATAGCATTGGATACGGAAAATTTACCAGTCATTGCTTCCTGCCAATATTCCCTCTGACTAATATCTACAAGAGCACCGTCATCATCCCTAAGAACCATCTGGCCCTCGGCATTAGAAAGTACTATAACATTGCCATCTCCAAGATACTCATCCAAAGACTTCATTTGAGTCTTTAACTCATCCATATCAACTTCTTCGCCTCTCATAAAAGCAATTGTTGTAGGCGATTCAGCAAAGGATCTAATCGTCGACTCATTATTCTGGATAACTGTAAGAATTGCACTCTGTACATACCAGGCCTGCCACTCCAAAGAATCAAGAGCATCTGCAACTGCTTTTGTTGTAGAAGTGTAATAACTTATACTTACAGCGATTAACAAAGGGATAGCCGCCACAAGTAACATTGATGAAATAAGCTTCGTTTTGATGCTATTCTTCCATGAAATATCATTTTCATTATTTTTCACCAGTTTTGTCTTTCCCATTGTTACACACCTCCAAAGCATCGCCTTTACAAATAAGAATCAACTAAGCCGACCCTAAAAAGCATATCAATTTATTCAGTATCATCTTTGAAGAATGAAATCTCTTCATTAAGCTTAACAGCAATATCTTTCAAATCGTCTGCAGAGTTTGCAAGACTAGAAACTGTAGCTGAAAGCTCTTGAACAGAAGCTCCTGTAGTTTCTGAAGATGCTGCATTCTCTTCTGAAATAGCAGAAAGTGATGACATTGCATCGGAAACTATATCATTTGAAGATACACAGGTTTCTGCCCCACCTGCAATCTCTCTTACGCCATCAACAGTACCATTGATATCCTCAAGCATACCATTAACAGATTCAAGGGTTCCACCGATTGCTTCCTGCTGCTCTAGGTTGCCCTGCTTTACAAGATTAGCTGCTGCAACAGCTGCCTCAGATTGCTTCAGAAGTACATCCATCTGGGTTCTAATATCCTGAGCCATGCTATCCGAATCATCAGCAAGCTTTCTGATTTCCTCTGCAACAACTGCGAAGCCCTTACCTGCCTCACCTGCACGGGCTGCCTCAATAGAAGCATTCAGTGAAAGGAGGTTTGTCTGTGAAGCGATTCCCGAAATCCCCTCTACGCTTTCATTAATACTTGTAACAGCATCCTTAGTAGCAGAAATCGTTCTGGCGATTTCTTCTATCTTAGCTGTCATATCACTACTAGAATCCTGTAGGTTAAGAAGTGATTTACTAGATGCCTGAGATGCTTCCTTCATCCTTCCTGCAAGACCTTCCATATTGTCTGTAGATGACTGAACGCCTGATACAGCATCAGTAATCTTACCTACATTCTCTGCAGCTTCCTGTATTTCTTCCGCTTGCTGAACAGCACCTGTTGCAATCTCCTGGACTGCAGTTGCTACAGTATCTGTGGTAGCTGCAATCTGATTAGCCATATCTGCCAAATCCTCAGAAGATGTTGTAACAGTGGCTGCAGAATGTTTAATAGATGCTACTATTGAACCTAGCCTATCAATAACGGAGTTTGTACTACGGACAATTTCACCAAATTCGTCCTTACGTTTTGTATATCCATCGATTCTCTTAAATCTACCATCTGCAAGTTGTGTGATAGAACCTGTAACAGCAATGATTGGCTTTGTAAAACTGGTTGCCATTATCAATGAAATAACAATAGCTACAATCAAAAGGATCAAACCGACAATTACTATTAGCATTGCTGAACGAATTGCAGAGGCCATAATCTCTGAATTTGTTTTAGATACAACTACATAATAGCCTGTCATTGGCTCTTTAGTCCATGACATGTAGGTTAGACCTGCATCAAAAGTAGCCTCGATAACTCCACTTGACTCTTCTGAATCTACAAATCCAAAGCCACTAAGGTCGTACTCTTCCTCTGGAGTGATTTCAAACTGGGCATGTGCTGCCATCATACCTGTTCTATCAGCGATATATCCATCAGCGATATTCTCTGCAAGGAACTGATGAATATTATTTAAGTCAAAGCTTCGCTGGATAGTACCAATGATTCTTGAATGATCTTCGTTGTAAATAGGAACACAAATAATTGTAATTCTATTTCCATTTTTCTTACTAACTACGATGTTTGATACAGCAGGTGCTCCAGAATTAATAGCTGCCTGGAAATAGTCTCTGTCTGCAATATTTGCAAGTTCACTTCTATCTGAACGTAAAAGCTGCTGACCATTTGGAAGAGTGAGAATAACACTTACATTGCCATCATTCATATATGTATTAATAGCATCCAAATGAGCTAACATAACATCATCTGGAATAGGCCTCTCCTCAGGCGGAAGAGCTTGTGTTTCTATATAATTAATTGTACTTGGCGCTGTTGCAAATGTAGCTAAAGCTGCTGTATTTTTCCCTACAATTTCTGAAAACTCTGTTTCGACCATTTTTCCATTGGCCTTAAGAAGCTCTAGCGCATCCTCCTGTGCCTTTGATGTTGAACTTTGATAACTGATAATAATCGCAACTAAAAGAGGCACAGCTACCAACAAAGCCATAATAAGAATAAGCTTTGTCTTTACACTATCCATTATCTTTATAGTGCCAGCCTGTGCCTGGTTTTTCTTAACTTTCTTTTCCTTTGCCATAGTATAACTCCTTATAAAATAGCTAACGTAAATACGTATACCCACTCAACTTGGATTATAATTGGCAAATATGAAAAAATAGTTAATTAAGTTTTATAAATTTATGTTTTACTCATAAGCAAAGGTCTTTGCCCCCCGTTAACCATCTTTGAATCAAGGGCGAATAATATTAATAACTCATCATTGAACAACCTACTTACCTATGTTATATTAGGGTTAATAATAATTATAGGAGGTATAACATGTTCAGTACAAAAGGAAGATATGCTTTACGTGTTATGATAGATTTATCTCAGCAAAATCCCGAGGAATATATTCCATTAAAGGATATTGCAGAGCGTCAAGATATTTCAAAGAAATACTTAGAGATTATAGTAAAAGAATTGGTTCACGGCGGATTTGTAAAGGGCGTCAGCGGAAAAGGTGGTGGCTACCAGCTCACTAGAAAGCCCGAAGAATATTCTATAGGTGAAATCATAGAGCTTATGGAAGGCAGCCTATCTCCTGTGGCCTGTCTTGCAGACGAAAATATGGAATGCCCTAGAGAGGGCGTTTGCAAAACTCTTCCTATGTGGACAGAGTTCTATATGCTTGAAAGAGACTTCTTCTATGGCAAGAAACTCAGTGATTTGGTAAATTCATAAATAAAATAAAACTCAGGGTTTATGTAGCCCTGAGTTTTTTAGTCCTATTTTATTCCTCTTCATAAATAACAGACTTATCAATCTGCTCTAATGCCTTATCAACCTCTTCCAAAAACTGCTGCCCCATCTTAGACATAACAGTATTTTTCTTGGTGATATAGCCAATATCCATAACACTGTTTGGATTTTCTTCATCTCCACGGAATGGTACAACAATATAGCCATCTCCGTTAAGATCGCCCCATACGATACCTGAACATAAGGTATATCCGTTAAGTGCACGGACCAGATTAAGCATTGTGGAACGGTCTGTTACACGAAGCATCTTTGGGTAGAAGTTTTCGCTTAGGATTTCCTCTGCAAGATATTCGCTGTTATCACCCTGCTCAAAGAACATACATGGATAATCCTGTAAATCCTCTATGCCGATAGATTCCATCTTTGCAAGTGGATGCTCGTGCCATAAATATACAAAGGCTTTACACTTAATCAGCGAATGAAACTCCAGGCTGTGCTCTGTGAAAAGACGATTTAATCCCTTACGATTGAGCTCGTTAATATAAAGAATACCTATCTCACTCTTAAGCGAGCTGACATCCTTGATAATGTCCATAGTGGTAGTCTCACGAAGAGCAAAATCAAAATCGTTCATATCGTACTGTTTTGCCATATCAACGAATGCGCGAACTGCAAAGGTATAATGCTGAGTAGAAACACCAAACTTTCTTTTGTAGGTGCCTTCACCGCTGTACTTCTGCATAACCATATCGTATTGACGATAAAAGCCTCTAATGTCGTTTAAGAATTCCTCGCCCTCAGGTGTAACAATAACCCCCTTGTTGGTACGCATAAAGATTGTGATTCCAACTTCGTTTTCAAGCTCCTGAATGGCGCTTGTAAGTGTAGGCTGAACAATATAAAGCTTTTCTGCAGCCTTGTTCATAGAGCCATATTCCTGAATAGTAAGTGCGTATAAAACCTGTTGTAATGTCATTATTCTTCTTCTCCCTTTGCCTCATCATAAGAATCTAAAAAGTGATGCTTTACCCCATCCTGCTTGTAAGCAATAACTGTAGCCAGATTAACATTTTCTACGCTACGGAAAATATTAGATTCTACGTAAGGATTAACCTTTTTTAACTCTGCAATAAGTCTTCTTGTCTCAATTCGCTTTGATTCTACAATATCATCAGGTGAATAGTTTGCATTTCGTTCTGTAAAGTGGCACGCGCACTGCAAAAATCTAAGATTATTGTACTTTACCCATGCAATGATATCATCCTGACGAATAAGATAAAGGGGACGTATCAATTCCATTCCTTCAAAGTTTGTGGAATGAAGCTTTGGCATCATTGTCTGAACCTGGGCTCCATAAAGCATTCCCATAAGTATAGTTTCTATAACATCATCATAGTGATGACCAAGTGCTATTTTATTACAGCCCATTTCCTTTGCCTTGGCATAGAGATGACCGCGACGCATTCTAGCGCAAAGATAGCAGGGATTCTTTTCTATATTATCCACTGAATCAAAAATATCACTCTCGTATATTTCTATTGGAATGCCCATAAGTTTGGCATTGCTTTCGATAAGTTCTCTATTGACTTTGCTATATCCAGGATCCATCACAAGAAAAGAAAGTTCGAAATTAACCTTCTGATGACGCTGGATTTCCTGAAAAAGCTTTGCCATTAGCATAGAGTCCTTGCCACCTGAGATGCACACACATATGTGATCTCCTTCCTTTATCAGCTCGTACTGCTTGCAAGCTCGGGCAAATGGTGAAAAAAGTGACTTGTGGAATTTCTTCCTGATACTTTTTTCTATTTCTGCCCTTCTGTCATCATTATCCAATTCTATATTATTTAAATTTGTATTATCACTCATAGATTACTTGATCAAATCCTTTACAACTTCACTGGCTATTATAAGTCCTGCCACTGGAGGACAAAAAGCTGATGAACCAGGTACTGCTCTTCTGCCATCTGCTGGTTCCTCTACATCTTCCACATCTGTAGATGGTTCAAGTGGCTTTTCGTCTGAGAAAACTACTTTAAGGGAATCAACTCCACGTTTTTTTAGCTCTTTTCTCATTACCTTTGCTAAAGGACACATAGTAGTTTCGTTTATATCAGCTATCCTAAATCTGCTAGGATCCATCTTGTTTCCCGTTCCCATACTGCTGATTATTGGTGTCCCACTCTCTTTACATTTCATTATAAGAGCAAGCTTTGCCGTAACAGTATCCACCGCATCTACAACATAATCATATTCATTAAAATCAAAGGTGTCTGCATTATCTGGCAAAAAGAAGCATTTATGAACTGTCACATCAACCTGCGGATTAATATCAAGCATACGCTCCTTCATTACCTCAACCTTATCTCTTCCTACGGTAGAATGTGTAGCTATAATCTGTCGATTAATATTTGTAAGGCTAACGTCATCATTATCAATCAAATCAAAATGGCCTATGCCACTTCTAACCAAAGCCTCACACACATAACCGCCAACGCCGCCTATTCCAAAAATAGCGACCCTTTTATTATTTAATTTCTCAACAGAGGATTTACCTATCAAAAGCTCTGTCCTTGAAAATTGATTCATTATTTCAATACCTCATTCATGCTTCCAGTTCTGTATCCCTTTAAATCAAGTGATACATAATTAAACCCATATACTTTCAAAATATCGTATATGCGGATTCTATATTCCTCATCCAAAAATCTATTAAAATCCTCTGGAAGAACTTCTATTCTAGCCAAATCATCTCCATGAATTCTAACTCTAAATTGTTTAAAGCCTTCGTTAAATAATAGCTCTTCTGCCTTTTCTACCATAAAAAGCTTGTTTTCTGTAATGGTCTCCTCATAAGGAATTCTGCTTGCAAGACAAGCAAAGGATGGTTTATTTGCAGTAGGAAGCCCAAACTTAGAAGATAAATCACGAATCTCTTGCTTCGTAAATCCGATAATTCTAAGTGGACTAAGAATGCCAAGCTCAGCTATAGCCTGCATTCCTGGACGATAATCTCCTTCATCATCCAAATTAGAGCCCTCTAAGACATGTTGAATATCTTGTCCTACAGCCAAAGCCTTCATATGGGAAAATAAATGTTTCTTACATATATAACAACGGTTTGAAGGATTGCCAGAAAAACCTTCCACTTCGAAAGGATTAGCCTTGTATACTATCTGTTTAATCCCGTTATCCTTACAAAACTTAAAAGCCTCCTCCTGTTCTCTCTTTGGAATCAAATCCGAGATGGCGGTGATAGCGATAGCTTTTTCTCCCAGGGCCTCCTTTGCAGCATAAAGCAAGAAGGTAGAATCCACACCGCTGGAAAAAGCCACTGCTACTCTATCAAGCTCCTTAATATATGCAATTAGACTTTGATATTTTTCTTCTAAGCTCATTTTTGATTATTTCTCTTTAATAATTGATATTCCTACAAAAACCAACAACACAAATGGATAAATCAACCATGGAATCAGTGAAAAGCTGGCAATCTTTGCAATATTTGCTGCCACAAGAAGCTGCGCACCATAAGGAATGATTCCCTGCATAATACAAGAGCAGGTATCAAGAAGTGATGCAGTCTTCTTTGGCTCTACGCCGTACTCGTCACTAATGTGCTTCGCTATTGGTGCCGCTATTACAATTGCAACAGTATTGTTTGCTGTAGCAACATCCATAAACATGGTAAGAAATGCAATTCCAAGCATTCCTCCCTTTCTATTCCCTGCTTTTCTTCTGATTAGCTCCAAAATAGCCTCAAAACCACCGTGTTCCCTAATAAGGGATGCAACAGATGCCACAAGAATTGTTACTATCATAGTCTCAAACATTCCTGCAATACCTGTTCCCATAGAAGAAAGACCTGAAACATAAGTAAGTGAGCCTGTATACATTCCCACAACTATAAACATAAAGCATCCAATCAATAGCACTTTAAATACATTTATACTAAGCACCGAAAGTATAAGCACAATAAAATATGGCAATGCCTGCAAAAGATTGTAATCGAATGTTCCAATTGCTGTCACACCTGTTTTGAATGAACATACTATAAGAATGATAAGTGTGATAATTGCCGAAGGAAGAGCCAGCCTTAAATTCGCCTGGAACTTGTCCTTCATCTCTATCCCCTGTGTCTTTGTGGCTGCAATAGTGGTGTCTGAGATAAATGAAAGATTATCTCCAAACATTGCTCCACCTACAACTACACCTACGCAAAAGGCCAGATTAATATTTCCATTTTCTGATACTGCACAGGCTATTGGTGCTAGAACTGATATTGTTCCTACACTGGTACCCATAGCCATAGAAATAAGACAGGCTATGATAAAAAGACCTGGTATGGCAAATCTACCAGGGATAACGCTAAGCAAAAGATTTGCAGTGGATGATGCACCACCTGCTTCTCCCGCTACGCCACTAAAAGCACCTGCTAATATAAAAATGAAAAGCATAGTAACAATATTGTCATCTCCTATGCCCTCTGCACATATGTGAATTTTCTCTTCAAAGCTTTTTCCTCGATTCTGACAAAAAGCGAGAATTAACGCAAAAGTGAAGGACAGTACTACTGAGACTACGTAAAATCCCATCTGCCCTTCAATTGGTGAAATGTACTGAAAATATATTCCATTTCCTAGATATAAAACCAAAAACAATGCAATAGGTAAAAGTGCCTTAGCATTTGGATTTGGTTGCTTATTTGTATTACCCATTAAATAGTTTCCCTTCAATTACTGATTAGAAACTATTTTACTTATTTAATTGGCTTTTGGCAAATTAATGCATGTGGCAAGACTCAACCTCTGGATCTGGGAAATCCTTTGGATCATATTCAATGCCATTATTATCGTAGTAATTCTTTACAGCAGACTTGATTGCCTCCTCTGCAAGAACTGAACAGTGAAGCTTGTGAGCTGGCAGTCCATCAAGTGCCTCTGTAACAGCCTTGTTTGTAAGCTGAAGTGCCTCAGATACAGGCTTTCCCATAATAAGCTCTGTTGCCATTGAAGATGAAGCAATAGCGCTACCGCATCCAAAAGTCTCAAACTTTACATCCTCAATAATCTGCTCATCATTTATCTTAAGATAGATTTTCATAATGTCGCCACAGACTGGGTTACCAACCTCGCCTACACCATCTGCATTCTCAATCACTCCTACATTTCTTGGGTTTCTGAAGTGATCCATTACCTTTTCACTATATAATGCCATTTTTTATTCCTCCGGAATTTTATCTAATTAATTTACAAAACAATGAAGAAGTGCCATGCAAATTTGCTGCGCAAATGGGCACTTCTGGGCATCAAGAAATCTTCCCTAAAAGGGCCCCTTCTTGATGCAGTACGTGTGGACGCTTGCCACTTATTAAATCACCCCAGAAAGGTGAAAATCCACGAAGATATTCAACAACTTCTGTTACCGCTTTTACGATATAGTCAACCTGCTCCTCTGTTGCATCCTCACCAAGAGAAACTCTAAGTGAACCGTGTGCTACCTCGTGTGGTCTACCAATTGCAAGAAGAACATGGCTTGGGTCAAGGGAACCTGATGTACAAGCTGAACCAGATGATACTGCTACCCCTTTGTCATCAAGTAATAATAGAAGTGATTCACCCTCGATTCCTTCGAAGCAGAAGTTTACGTTTGACTTTACTCTCTGCACTCTGTCTCCGTTGAGCTCTGAATAAGGAATCTTAGAAAGACCTTCAATTAATCTATCCTGAAGCTTAGCAAGCTTTTCATTGTTCTCGTCAATATGAGCAACTGCCTCTTCAAGTGCAACTGTCATACCTACGATACCTGCAAGGTTTTCTGTACCTGCACGCTTTCCTCTTTCCTGAGCGCCACCGTTGATTACGTTAGTAAGCACGATTCCGCCTCTTGCATAAAGCACACCAACGCCCTTAGGTCCGTGGAACTTGTGAGCTGAAATAGAAAGCATATCAATATTCTGCTCCTTCACATTAATATGAAGGTGGCTAACTGCCTGAACTGCATCTGTGTGGAAAAGAACTCCTCTTTCCTTACATACAGCACCGATTTCAGCGATTGGCTGAATTGTACCAATCTCGTTATTTGCGTACATAATAGTAACAAGAGCTGTATCCTCTCTGATTGCATCAGCTACCTGTTCAGCTGTAACAACACCGTTTGAATGTACATCAAGAAGCTCTATTTCGAAGCCTTCCTTCTCAAGTGCCTGCAAAGTATGAAGCACTGCATGATGCTCGAACTTTGTAGAAATGATGTGCTTCTTTCCCTTCTTCTCTCCGATTCTGGCTGCTGAGATGATAGCCTGATTATCAGCCTCGCTACCGCCAGAAGTGAAATATATTTCACGTGGCAATGCCCCAAGAAGCTTAGCGATTCTTTCTCTTGCTTCTTCAAGCTCCTCCTTTGCCTTCTGTCCTACTGAATAGAGGCTGGATGGATTTCCATAAATCTCTGTAAAATATGGAAGCATTGCCTCAACCACCTTAGGTGAAACAGCTGTAGTTGCTGCATTATCTGCGTATACGAACATATTCTTTTACCCTTCCTTTTTATTACCTACTTGCCTAGTATTTTAGTCTGCGATTAATATAAAAGAAATCACCTATCTAGTCAATAGGTGATTTCTTAAAATAAGCTTATTGGTAATTTTTATCAATATATCAATAAGAACTATATTCCAAAGTATATTTTCACAGGGACTTTCACTACAAACTTGCTTCCTTTATCCTTTACGGAAGTAACGCCAATTTCTCCTCCCATCAAATCAACAATTTGTTTAGCTAAGGTGAGGCCCAGACCAGCTCCACTATTTCCTTGTGAATCCTCCTTAGCGTAAGCTTCAAATATATGTTTTTGGAATTCCTGACTAAAGCCCTTTCCACTATCAGTTATGGTAAATACCATATTTGTAATACTAGGATTATTGCAACGCAGCTCCTCTATCTCACAGGTAACGTGACTACCCTTTGATGAATACTTTACAGCATTTGAAAGTATTGCTGTTAAAATCTGTGTCAGCCTTTGCTCGTCCGCAATTATTAATTTATTTGTAACTCCGTTAGTGCCAAATTCTATGTTGATATTCTTCTTTTCGCTGCTGTTTCTAACGTTTTTTTCAACGTTTTTAAGCAGTTTAATAATATTAATAGTATCTTCCTTTAGAGTGACCTTACCAGTCTCAAAAAGATTAAGATCTATAATATTATCTACTGTAGAAAGCAATCTGTTAGCTGTAGTACTTTCGGTTTCTTCTGCTATTTCTGCAATTGGCTGCCTGATATTCACTGCCATATTATCAATAAATTCAGTTTTAGAAATATAGTCACTCCTAACTTTTTCAATAAGAAGACTGTATTTCTTTATTCGTAAAACCAATAATGCAATAAAAGTACATAGTAGAAGTATCAGAACAATTGCCACTATATAGACATAGTCTAAAATATTAAATCCTCTGACATCTGTATAAAGCCCCTCCACATATTTATATGCCTGATTTTCAGCATATTCTCTACCTAATATGTGGATTCCACGGTTGAATATTCTAAGTAACCCCTCATTTCCTATTTTGATGCCCATACATCTGTCATCAGTATAGGACAGCTGTCTAAGGGATAAATTTCTGTACTCTCTATTTTTTAATATTGTATTTGCCCTCAACCCATTTAAGGTTGTGCAATCCGCCTTGCCATCCAATACAGCTTTTAGGCATTCTTCAATACTATCATAGAAAACCAGGTTAGCATTTGGATAATTGGATTTCACATAATAGTATTGCATCTTATTGTTGCTATTTACTGCGATTGTAGCTAATTCAGGATTAATAACAACATCCTTATAAATTAAATCTGTGGTTGAGGACAGAATTGTATTTGTCTGGAAAATGCCATTTTCTTCGGAGTAATAATATCCACCAGCTACAGGAAATGCGATGTCTACCTCCTCTGAATCCACAGCTGCCACCATATCATCGTAATTATCAAATCCTACATAGGATATTTTCAGGCTATCGATTTTTAGGGAATTAATTATCTTTGGAACAATATCCTTAACTATACCTGTCACCTTGCCATTATCGTCTGTGTCGCAGTATGGCAAATAATTGTTTAGATATCCGATAACTAAGGAATCGTGAGCATCAAGCCATTTTCTTTCCCTGTCGGAAAATGTCTGTACTGAAAGACTTGATGAAAAATATTTTGAATTTAATGAGCTTAAATAATAAGGTTCGTCAATAAATAAACTGTTTAGAGCTTCGTTTAACTCTTTTAATAAAAGAGAATCAGCCTTGTTAACACATATATAGTAATCAGTAGTAGCATAGGCTAATAGAACCTCAGCATGCTGTCTGATATTAGTTCCATCACTTTCTGCAGCTAGGATATCTATCTCATCAGAATCGAAGGATGCTAGAAGCTTTGCTGTATTATCAAATAAAACCACATTTGCATCTATTTCGTGCTCATTCAAATATTTATCCAGTGTGAAGGACATATTACTATCTAAAACACCAATGGTATGTCCGTTAAGAGTAATTGGATCTGCAGTTATATCATCATCAAAATCATGTTTTACCAGAACATAAGACTCTGTTCCCATAGGTAAATCAGGATAAGCTATCTCTTCCTTTCGATCCTCTCTGTAGGCAATTCCAGCAAGGACATCTATGTCCCCGGCTACCAGCTTCTTATACAAATCATTGTAAGAGCCATAAACATATTCATATCTCCAGCCAGTGTACTCAGAAAGCTTCATATAGAATTCATAAGCATATCCTGATTTAACTTGTCCGGCTCCAGCACCTTCTTGAAAGATTTCGTTCTCATAGTAGCCCACGCGAATAGTTTTATGAACAGGACTATTTGCAGACACAAAAACAGGGCTTTGTAATATTAAAATTGCAAAGCCCATAATTATTCCTATTGTTGTTTTAAATATTTTTCTTCCCAAGAGCCCTTACTACCCCCTACAATTATCAATACCCATGCATCATTGTAGCAGATAATTATGCCTTGTAGTATAAAAAGATTGATAAATCCCTAAGTTTTTTACCAAATATATTTAATTATCATCTTTGAAGAATGAAATCTCTTCATTAAGCTTAACAGCAATTTCCTTCAACTCATCTGCAGAATTTGCAAGACTTGAAACTGTAGCTGAAAGCTCCTGTACAGAAGCTCCTGTAGTTTCTGAAGATGCAGCGTTCTCTTCCGAAATTGCTGAAAGTGATGACATGGCATCAGAAACAATATCATTAGAAGATACACAAGTCTCAGCACCACCAGCGATTTCCTTAACACCATCAACAGTACCATTAATATCATCAAGCATACCATTTACAGATTCAAGTGTTCCACCGATAGCTTCCTGCTGCTCTAAGTTGCCCTGCTTTACAAGATTAGCTGCTGCAACTGCTGCCTCAGACTGCTTTAACAGAATATCCATCTGAGTTCTAATATCCTGTGCCATGCTATCTGAATCATCAGCAAGCTTTCTGATTTCCTCAGCAACTACTGCGAAGCCCTTACCTGCCTCACCAGCACGAGCAGCCTCTATAGAAGCATTAAGTGAAAGAAGATTTGTCTGTGAGGCGATTCCAGAAATACCTTCTACACTTTCATTGATGCTTGTAACAGCATCCTTAGTAGCAGAAATTGTTCTGGCGATTTCCTCAATCTTAGCAGTCATATCGCTACTAGAATCCTGAAGATTAAGCAGTGACTTGCTGGAATTCTGAGAAGCTTCTTTCATCTTTCCTGCAAGAGTTTCCATATTATCTGTAGATGACTGAACGCCTGTTACAGCATCAGTAATCTTACCAACATTCTCTGCTGCTTCCTGGATTTCCTCTGCCTGCTGGACAGCACCTGTTGCAATCTCCTGAACTGCTGTTGCTACAGTATCTGTAGTAGAGGCAATCTGATTAGCCATATCTGCCAAATCCTCAGAAGATGTAGTTACTGTTGATGCTGACTGTTTAATAGAAGAAACAATATCTGCTAACTTATCGATAACGGAATTTGTACTGCGAACTATCTCGCCAAATTCATCCTTTCGGCCTGAATATCCATCAATCTTCTTAAAACGACCATCTGCAAGTTCAGTGATTGTACCTGTAACTGCAATAATCGGCTTTGTAAAGCTGGTTGCCATGAAAAGAGAAATAACTACAGCAGCTACCAAAAGAATAATTCCAATAAATACTACTGTGGTTGCAGCCTTATTAGCCTCTGCAGTAATATCTTTTTCCTGCTCAGCAATTACTACAGTATAACCTGTTACAGGCTCCTTAACCCACGAGTTAAATGTATTAATTCCGTCAAATTTCTGCTCAAAAAGACCGCTGCTTTCAGAAGATGTCATATATTCACCAGAGCTCATATCATATTCATCTTCAAGACCTATCTCGAACTGAGCGTGTGCTGCCATGATACCTTTAGAATCAAGAATATAACCATCGCTAACGTTAGATGCCATAAATTCGTGAAGATTATTTAAATCTATACTTCTATGAATAACACCAATTAAGGTGCCGCCATTATCCTTGATAGGAACGCAAATATTGGCGATTCTCGTATTTGTTGATTTACTAACTATGACACCTGATACTACTGGTGCTCCAGTATTTACTACCCCCTGGAAATAATCTCTTTCCCCGATATTAGCGCACTCTGCACCATCAGTTCTTAGAATCATCTGTCCGGAAGGAATAGATAAAACTACACTGTTATTCCCATCATTGATGATTGTGTTAATTTCTGACATAAAAGCTAGCATATCTGAATCACTGCCAGGATCATCAGTGCCATAGCGCTTTAGATAATCAATTGTGTTTTGTGACGCCGCAAGCATCTGCAAACAATCTACATTTTCACTGATTATCTCAGAATACTTAGTTTCAACATATCTAGCTCTGGTATTAAGCAAATCCAAGGCATCATTCATAGCTTTGCTAGAAGATGTTCTGTAACTAATAACAATAGCTACTAGCAAAGGAACTGCCACAAGTAAAGCCATAATACATATAAGCTTAGTCTTTACACTGTCCTTAGGATTAATTCCCTGATTGTTTTTAGGTTTTGCAACCTTGCTGCTATTTCCCATACCCCTCTCCTTTACAAATAGAAGATATAACTCGCCATTAAGAGGATTATAGGACAAATATATGTATAAATGGTTAAATTTCTGAAAACATTTCTAAAAAGGGGCTCCCCTTACTGGAAGCCCCAAATAATACTTTTACCACCAGCCAAATAGCTTCTTAAGGATGTTTGTTACAACCTTTATGATAGGCTTGATTACTGGCTTTATTACCTCAACTACTTTCTTAACACATTTTACAACCTGTTCAATTACCACCTGAGCCTCTTTAGCAGGGTCAACATTTTCATCCTCCTTAGGTTTATCCTCAGGTTTTGGTGTAACTGTAGGAGTTGGTTCATCATTATTCTCTGAAGGATTTTCTACTTCACCGTTGTCATCCTCCTTCCCAGGCTCTACTTCCTCAGAAACATCACCTGTACGATAGAGATAAAAATCATCCCATGCGCCCCAGCCTCCAGCTATAGCCTTTACCGAAACACCTACTTTTACAGTAGTTCCATCTGCATTGACCTTTATTTCCTCTACCTGTGGATTAGCCCAATTCTGCCAGCCTGTTACACCAGTTGGTGTCTCAAAGCTATGCTCTCCAACTTTGGCATAAAGCTTAAAGTCTGCATTTTCACCGCAGTCTCCACCTTCTACATAGGCACCAAGCTTGTAGATTCCTTTATCTAAGGTAACCTCCTGCTCTACTGTGAAAGCAATACTCTCATTATCCCAGAACTTCAAGCTCATTGTTCCAGTTCTAACATTTGATGAATCAGCCTGAATAGCCACGCCATTTTTTTCATCAGCATTTCCATCATCCTTGATGGTCCATACTGTGTTGCCATCCTCAAAGCCTGGATTAGCAAGAAGATTTCTAGGATTGATTGTAAGCTTACATGAAACCTCTTCTTCTTTGTCAAGGACAGTGACTACACCCTTGATAAGATATTCACCAGCTCCACTATTTACTGCAGATGCAAGAGCTTCTGCATCCCAAGTAATGCCAACCTGAATTTCGGAGCCATCATTATAGACCACCTTAGCATTCTCAGGAAGCTTCACCTCGTCGCCCAGCTCGAATGTAACATCTTCAACATCGATTCGTAAAACCGATAATGGAGCTGATGCACCTGTTCTTACATAGCTATAAATCCTTGCTGACGGAAGGGCATGACCTTCGAAATTAAACCATGCCTCGTTATCTACTGCTGAACCTCCAAACCAATCTCTGGCATCCTTATCGTATTTTCCGGAATAAGATGATGCCCAGCCTGAGCCATATTTCTCCCAAGCTTCCTTGTTTGATGCAAGTATTTCCTCAGCATTTTCCGCATCCTTGTCATATACATTTACTGGAATCCATGCTGGCTCCCAGTAGAAAACACCAATACCATTATCAATTGAAGCTACAGTGCTAATGACACTGCGAACAGAATCTGCCTGTCCCTGAACTGAGATGTCATAATTTAAAGCATCTCCGCTTTTTCCCTCATATTCAGTATTGGTATGACCATCGCCATCCTCTAAGGTATAAACATAAGAAGTTTCCGCAACCATTACCTTCTTATTGTATTTATCTGCTATATTAGAAAGAACATTTTTCAGATTTGCAAGTGTTCCATGCCAATATGGATAATATGAAGATGCGAAAACATCATAATCTACTTCATATTTTTCAAGATTGGCTGCATAGCCTTCATATCTTCCGCTTGTCTCTGGGTTTGTAAAGTGAACGGCTACTAAGATATCCTTATCATTCTTCTCTGCTACAGTTCTAACAGCTTTACTTCCTGCAGAAAAGATTTTAGCCATATTAGCCCATGACTTTTCTCCTGCCACTCCATTATTGGTTTCATTACCAACCTGAACCATTCCTACATCAACACCTGCGTCCAAAAGCTTCTGCAGACTTTCTGATGTGAATTTCTGACAAGCCTTAGCCTTCTCATCTGCAGACATTCCAGTCCATGACTTTGGTGCAGTCTGTTTTCCTGGATCAGCCCAGAAATCTGAATAATGGAAGTCAATGAGTACCTTCATACCAGCGTTAGAGATCCATCTTCCCATTTTAACCGCTGAATCTATATCGCAGTTTCCACCGCCATAGCCATTACCATTTTCATCTGTTGGATCGTTCCATACTCTGAGTCTGACGTAATTAACTCCGCAATCCTTTAAAAACTCAAAAAACCCTTGATTACTAAGCTCATTTCCATCGAAATCGTAGAAATTAACACCACTGTTTTTCTCTGAAAGATACGAGCTTACATCAACACCTGTGATAAAGTTTGCATCACAGCCTGGTACCTTCTCTACGTTAATATCAGCTTCTATCTTGTTATCCTCTTCCTCATCTTTATTATCATCATCCTTTTCGTCGTCATCTGATGATTCCTTTAAGGAATAGAGTACGAAGTTATCAACATCTCCCCAATAACCTGCAGCTACATCTCCACTTAGAGCAACAGTTAAATCCTCCTCTTCTTCCAAAGTAAACTCTTCTGTTGTAAAAGTAGACCAGCTATCCCAGCCGGTAGTCTTAATTAAAACACTCTCACCATTAATAGATACTGAGACACCTGCTTCACTTTCAGCACCATCTGCTTCAAAAGAAAGCTTGTAGGTACCTGCTGGAACTGAATCTACAGTCTGCGAAAGCTCAAGTGAAACAGCTTCTTCCTTGTTGTTCCAGTAGTTAAATATGTTTGTTTTGTTGTTGCTTGCCCACTGATCAACTTTGATTTTACAGCCTGCACTGTCTCCATCATCTTCTGGCATTTCAACAGTCCATCCCGATAAGTCACCTGTTTCAAAATCGCCATTTTCAATAAGGCTTGTCTCTTTCCAGCTTTTCTCTTCCTCCGCTTTTGCAGGAATAGCCACACCAACCTGGCACAAGACAGTTGCTGCTGCAAGTCCTACACTTGCAGACTTTGTTATAAACCCTTTTTTCAATCTTCCCATAGTTTTACTCCCTTACCTCCTGTTATTAATTTGTCATCTATTTTTATTTTAGCAAAGGCTGTTTTTCAAACCGCATAGTTCCCATTTTATTTCTTGCAAATTCCACTATCTTAAACGCAAAAATAGCGCAACCCTCGGTTGCGCTATTCATAAAAAATCTGCTATCTCCCTCATCATGCCCAAAGACATTCTTTTTGCCTTTAACACCTATTCTCTTCAATCCATTTAACTGCAAAATCCACTAATTTTCTTTGGTTCATACATCTTATATGAGCATTTCCAAGTGATGCCTTTTCCACTTTATTTTCATTTTCAAAAGCAACTCCTATATCTACAAAATCCTCTCCGTCCACAAAAAGGGTCTCATAGGTTTTCCAGATGCGCTTGCCATTTTCCATAACGGCACTATGCTCAATTGTATTATGCTTGCTCTTATATTCGGCTCTCACATCGGCAAGGTGAATAGAGGTATTCTTATCGTAATCCACACCTATCAGCAACACCTTTCCATCCAACTTATAAAGCTTTCCTACGGGAGATTCCTCTCCGAAAATATCGCATAGGTCGTGATTTTCTGTAAGATATTTGGCATTCTTTCCCCATGCTGCTACAGATCTTGCTGGGTGGTCACTTCGAAGAGCCCCTGGCCACTGGCGGAACATTTCTGCCGTAGCACCCATGGTGATTGTTGGGGTTATTTTTTTATCATAGGCTGGCCAGTTCTCTCGAATTATATTCCAATACTGTTCGTCCACATCCCAGTGAACTCCAGTATCAGGATCTAAGTTTTTCCAGGACTGGGTAGGCATCATAATTGTGCCTTCCTGTCCCACCACGTCTATCAGGGCTTCAATAACAGTCTGTGCACCTCCGCACACATATCCAATCTGACTAAGTGAGGTGTGAACCATAACTGCATCACCATTCTTTAGCCCTACTGCCCTAAGTGCATCTATAACTTCATTTTTCATAACTGGTTTCATAATTATCCCCCTAATGTCTTAGCCCTTTACAGCTCCTTCAGCTATGCCATTAACCATGTTTTTCACTAGGGCAAAATACAAAATAACAATAGGAACTGCTATAAACACACTGCCTGCTGCAAATCTGGCAAACTCTGTTTCATCAAGACTCATAAGGCCTACTGCCACTGTATACAAATCCTTTTCCTTAAGTAAAAGCTTTGGCAAAATAAAATCCGACCATGGCCATGTAAAAGAAGTTAATGCCGTATAT
>JAEEGL016326737.1_pt1 | contig 22864 bp, 19 predicted proteins | sample 9134231 | NCBI WGS metagenome assembly JAEEGL01 (sample SAMN16246548, study PRJNA631951) | gut metagenome | biome: gut microbiome; feature: rumen; material: fiber-attached | host: Bos | place: Iran: Karaj | collected 2018-10 | reverse complement strand
GCGAGTAAATAGGTACTTGAATAGTGAACCCGTTTTGTTTACAAGTCCGAATAGCAATACTACAAACAGAATAGCGTTCTCAATCCACATTACTATTAGGTCGAATAGGTAGGTGTCTACTTTTACGCCGAAAACCATTTTGTATGGCGAGAATATTGGCGCGTAGAACGATTTGTCGGTATCTTGGAAAACAACATCATTCTTCTGCCAAAGTCGACCATTGTATTCTACTATTATGTTGCTCTGATTAGCATCTTTTGCGCAAAGGAAATCCTCGAGCGATTTGTTGTAGCATGTCTGACGAATCAGCTCCAGTTCGTCGGCACTCATCGATTTGCGGAAGTTGTCTTCGGCTTGGAATACCTTGTTGAAGCGCTGCACGTGGTAACGGCGTACATGCTCAAGATATTGGTCGATGTTGTCGTGGATGGCTGCGCAATAATATTCTGGTTTGAATAGGTCCTGACTTGGCAGCGTCACGCTTGGGAATTCGTGCTCTATGGCAAAAATCTCATCGTGTATAAGACCCATTATAGCTTCAAGACCGTCGTTGTCGTTGTTGCGTTGGCACTTGTCTGCGCGGTTTAGGTAGTTACGCATTGTAGGCACCCAGAAATCTTTGTAGTATGCCGACTGGCTCTCAGCTTTGTCGTACGTATAGAATTTCTCTTCGTATTCGTTGTAGATAAACTGGTCGACAGCTAAAGCTTCGAATGCCCAGCGTGCCGTAATTATCTGACCATAGGTCGGAACACTTGTTACGCTACTTGTGTCGGGGTTCATCTTGTCGAAGCGAACAAATACACCGCTGAGTATCAACTGTGGAATCACCATAAAAGGTATGATGATATATATGTTGATGGTCTTCTTCATGGTGTCGGACAAAATCAAACCAATCAAGTTGGCTGCCACGGCCGTAGCAAATAGCACAAGCCAATAGTCGATCGTCATGCCGTGTATTTTCAGTATCGAATTGCCCACCAACACGAATATTATCATCTGCAATGCAGATATTATCGACGTTAGTACGCATTTCGACATTATGTAGCTAAAGTGGCTGAGATTTAGAAATTTCTCGCGCTTCACTATCGCTCGGTCTTGTATAATCTCTTCGGCGCTGACAGTCAACCCGAGGAAGAATGCTACAATTACACCTATAATTATATATACTGAAATGTTCGGGTTGTCGCAATATACGTAACCTTGCTGATTCTCAATGTTGTAGTAACGCAGCAGAAGCGACAACATAATGGCAATGAGCGGCGTCTCGAGAAGGTTTATAAGTATGTATTGGAGGTTTGCAAGTTTCGCCTTTACATCGCGTATGAAGTAGAGGTAAATCTGCTTAAACTTGTTTGGCGTGTGGAATGTTATAGGCGGCAGTGGTTCTGGGTCGCCTACGTATGCAATATCTATGAAACCCCAATTGAACTTGTCGTACCATTCTTTCGGAGTGATTTTTCTTATCTGCGTGGTGTTGCCATACTCATCGATGATGGGCTGGCTAATCATATCGAGAATCTGCTCCACGTTCACGTTGCCGCAACGCTTACACTCAGTTTCTTTGCTCGTACCCATATTCAGGTTGAGCTTGAAGTAGCTCACACTCTCAATAGGGTTACCATCATATATAAGGTATCCGCCAGTGTCGAGCACGAGCAACTGGTCGAACATCTTGAATATGTTTGACGATGGCTGGTGAATAACCACAAAAATCAGTTTGCCTTTTATGGTCAGGTCTTTGAGCATCACTATGAGGCTCTCAGCGTCGAGTGACGAAAGACCTGACGTAGGCTCGTCGAGGATAAGAAGTGCTGGCTCGCGAATGAGCTCAAGGGCAATATTGAGACGTTTGCGCTGTCCACCACTGATTTTTTTGTTCAGCACGCTGCCCACCTTCACATTACGTATGTCGAAGAGTCCGAGCTGCTGCAAAATGTTGTTCACCTTGTCGACAATCACTGGCAATGGTAGGTTGTCGAAGCTGAGGCGCGCGCTGTAGTAGAGGTTCTCGTATACCGTGAGGTCTTCAATAAGGCTGTCATCTTGCGTCACATAGCCAATTGAACCCTTCACCATCTCGGGATTCTCGTGAATATCAATATTATTGATATAAATATGTCCCTCCGACGGATTTGAAAGGCCAGCAATCACGTTGCACATCGTACTCTTGCCCGAACCGCTGATGCCCATCACGCCAACCATCTGACCTGAGTGCGACTCGAACGAGAAACTATGTAGGCCAATCACACCTGGGCTGTGATGATAGACTACGTTGCGCGCTTCGAGGGTGATAGGTATGTGTTCGTTGAGCGAAGGCATACGGCGCATCATATCGTTGTAGTAGAGCGACGCTGCCACCGACGGGCGAATGGTGTTACCCGTACGCATTATATATACGTGTCCCTCGTTCACCTGCTGATTGTTGAACGTCAGCAAATCCTCGCCTTTGAATTTGAAGAGGAATATTGATGCGCTTACGAGGTATACGTATGAAATCTCGCCTTTGAGGTCCTCCCAATAGAAGTGGCGAGGAGAAACGATAGATTCGCAGTTGGCATTACCCGATATTACGGTGCGCTCTATCACGGCATCGCTATTCAAAATGAATGAGCGAATGGTGTCGATATCCTTCTGGTTAAGGTTGAATTTGTCAACTATGACATCGTCGATGAGACCTTGCTCTATATACGAAAAATGACCTGTGTTGAGGTATTCATATAGTTGTATAACTATGGTATACTTCTGAAGTTGAGTAAGGCTTCGGTTTATATTATAGGCAATGCGAGTAACCTTGGTCGAAACGCGCGAAATGACTTTATATTGGTTGTCGCTTCGCTTGTTTTGCTCTATAGCATTCCTATAAGCAATATCGAATTGTGTTATGAATTTGTTGGCTAATTCGTTATTGAGTTCCCTTTCGAGAAACTTATAAACCACAATGCGTCGTTCGCTCATGTCGCTCGAACCACGCACCGATGCCACTACGGCAAACAGTTGTACAAGTAAGTCGATTACCTTATCGTTCATAGGCCAAAATCGCTGCCTTTAGGGTGTTTTTATATATATATAAATATGTATGAGCAACCGCGCGAGTTGCTTTGGCTATGCAGAGCCAATCGCTATTAATCGATTTTGAAGCCCGTCATAAGTATAACGAAGCCCGACGACGTGATAGCTTTGTCGAGTGTAGCTTCCACTATGCACTCCATATAGCCATCGAGCGTAAAATCCCAATAAGGTGCATTTCCATATTCGGTGTTTGTGAATATGAGGTTGTGGTCGCCATCGTAGAGTGCAAATTGCACATAGTTGTTGCCTGCATTGCCTGTAGCTATGCGATAAGTAACGCCCGAAAGGAATGTAGCGCGGAACTCAGCCACCTCTTCGTCGGTGATGAGAGCGCGGAAAGGACGACCGGTAAGAATGAACGGACGCTGGAAGTGCGCCTTGCAATTCTTCTCGGTAATCTCTGCTATATCTTCCTGACTCTTTATTTGTGTTGGCATTGCCAAGCCTAATAGAACGGCCGCTACGGCAAAAATTTTAGAGGTCTTCATAGATGCTATTTCTTTATGTGTATAAAAACGGCTCTAATGTACGTAAAAAACCTGTAATGCCTTTATATATTTTTATAGATACTGCATTTATAAAATGTTTTTTTGTTTAGGAAAAAGAGTAATTTCGCGCTGTTTTGCGTAACCGCTGGTCGGACGTAGGGAGTCGGCGAATGTTGCGTTAGTATAAATAAATAAATCTAACAAGATGGATTTAATCAAAGTAGCAGAAGAGGCATTCAAGAGTGGTATTGAGATGCCTGCTTTCAAATCGGGCGACACTGTTGCCGTTTCGTACAAAATTATCGAAGGTAACAAGGAGCGTATCCAGGTTTTCAAAGGCGTGGTTATGCAAATCAAAGGTGAAGGCGGTAACAAACGCTTTACTGTTCGCAAAATGTCGGGCAGCATAGGTGTTGAGCGTATCTTCCCTATGAACTCTCCGTTCATTGAAAGTGTTGAAGTAGTTCGCCTTGGCAAGGTTCGCCAATCGCGTATCTTCTATCTCCGCAAGTTGACTGGCAAGAAAGCCCGCATCAAAGAGAAGAGAAACTAATTCGTTCTGCTTTCAGAAATCGAATAACCGTTTGGCGCAAGTCAAACGGTTTTTTTATTAGGTATAATGATGTGAGATTGTTTTGTATATATATTCGCAGAAGTTTAACCATACCTAATATGAAAGTATTTATTTCCCTTGTGTTATTGCTATCATGCATATACACAAATTCTTATGCTCAGCGTGATACGTTAGCCCTTGATGCATACCTCAACGTATTACCAAATTTTTCTGAAGCTTATTTTATTGGAATAAAAACCCAATTGGATAAGAAGCATACCCAATTGAATGCCTATACTTTAGATGGCATACTATCTAGAGCTATAACTTATAGCAAGTTCTCAGATCTGTATCGTGATCGTAAATTAGATGGTCGTTGTGTGTGGTGCTATGAAAGTGGAGAAGATAGTTTGGTGATGCATTTCTCTAAGGATAAATATGTTGGATATGATACGGTATACTACAAAAATGGTGGTGTCATGTTTATCAAAAAGCAAGATAAAACTACTCGTTTTAGACAATTCTGGCCTAATGGACAATTGAAACGAGATCAAAAGCTTGTCAGACGAAACCAATACGGTGATGTTTATTCGGGAAAATGTTTTGATGAAGCTGGTAACGAAGTTGAATTTACTCCATACGAATCGTTACCTCAATATCCTGGTGGAATATCATTGCAACGGCTTATATCCCAAAATCTTAATTATCCATATGGCGCACAATTGCGTAATAAGATGGGTGTTGCAATTGTTCGTTTCCTAATAGATGTAGATGGTCAGTGTATAGAATATAAAATCGTAAGGAGTAGTGGAGATAAGTTACTTGATGACGAAGTGTTAAGAGTAGCTACTAAAATGACAAAAGGAAAATGTTTTATACCAGCTAAAATTGACGATGTGCCTATAAGGGCGTCGATAGCTATACCAATTAATTTTGTTATAGAGAAACAACCAGCACAAGATTCTCCTTTTTTATAATAGTATAAATGTGGTTACACAGTTGAGGATATATGGGGCTGTCGCAAAATTAGCGGCGGCCCTATTGTTTTATATACAATCCTTTGAATCTTGTTGAATCTGCGTAATCTGTGTTCTATTTATGGTACAGATACATAGTACAAAAAAATTGAGGACACCAATCTCAATGATGTCCTCTCTCAAACAGTCACAAACCTTACAATTATGAAACGAAACACACATTCCACTCTCACAGTGGCAAGCAAATCTTATTTCTTTATGCTGTCTGTATAATTAAGCTACTACACCCGACTTGTATAGGATAAACCTTTTCAAAAAACACAAAACACGAGAGAAAACATCAAAAAGCAAAATACCAATCGGATGTAGTAGCTGTGAATCAGATGAATACTATTCAATAGTTACCTGAAGCGGATTGTTCAAGTTGTTCTCGAATGTCTCGAGATATGTTGTCCAATCGCTAAGCGAGTTGAAGTTAGTTTTAGGGTTACGACTCCAACCTGCACCCCAATAGTAGGTGAATGCGCCGTCGTATTGGCTTTTGCCGAGTATATGACCAAGAGCAGTGCCATTGCCGTGGAGAGGCTTTTCCTCTTCGGTGAATGCGCGGAATTCGGTCTCTACGTTGCTCGTAAATACTGCGCCTACGTATATTTTGCCGAAGTCTTTGTTCTGCGCCTCGCGATATTTCTCTTTATATTGATTAGGGTCGCCAAGGTCTTCGTATGCAATAATCTTGTTTTTGTTGTCGAGTACGTATGCTTCAGGATTCTCTGGGTGAATCACTATGCCCGCTGCAACACTATGCTCGCTGCTTAGGTTGGTATATTTCACCGTGGTTTTGTTGAGGTGCGAACCAGCATCGAGGCTTATGAGGCGGGTCTCCACTACGCTGTCACCATCGACATAAGTAGGATTATATGTAAGCTCAACAGTGAAACGAAGCGGACCATTGTCGAGAATCTTGTGCTCTGCCCAACAATACGGATAGACGATGTCGCCGTTAGCGTCGAGTAGGGCAGCAGTGCCACCACCAAGAGTAGGTCCAACTTTGTAGCAGTCCATGCCATTGCCATGATCTACGTGGTAGCTGACTGAGTTGTAGAGGTCGTCGGCTTCGTCGTTGAGGCCTGCAGCGCGTAGGCTATCGCATTTTGTCTTTACACTTGGGTTGAGTTCGCCGTTGTAGCGAGCGTCAACAACAAGCTCTTCTGTGCGTTTATTCCAAATATCGTACCCGAAAGCACGCTCATTTTTCCGCTGAAGTTGTGGACCATATGTACGGAAAGCCACGCGGTTGTTCTCCCAAGCAATATCATCGACGCGCTCTGGATAGTGCTTGCCGAAAACTTGTGGTGCGAATTCTTCGCATTTGCCTGATGTTAGCTTATATGTAGAGGACGAATTGGCTTTTGTGCACACAGGGAAAATAACCATTTCATCGTGGGTTATCTGGTAAGGAACTTGTTTGCCGCTTGCGTCGGTAATTACAAGTTGTTTGTTGTTGCTGAAGAACGTGTCTACATCAGCTTTTGCTATCGAAACTAATTCACTACGGTCGTTGCTGGTGGTGTTGCTTACGACTAATTTTTTGCTGTTCTCGGGAGCGCAGAAGCAAAGTGAAAGTGCAACACATGATGTTAATAGCGAAAGTTTGATATTCATTTTTCTTTTTTGTTTTAGAAATGTGTAGCAATCGTTTTTTGTTGATTGCTACACATTGATTTATACCTAATACTTATGTAAATCTTATTTAGGTTGCTTGCCTATGTATGCAAGAATACCACCGTCTACATAGAGAATGTGACCATTCACAGCGTCGGAAGCTTTAGAAGCGAGGAACACAGCAGGACCGCCGAGTTCTTCAGGGTTGAGCCAACGACCAGCTGGGGTCTTAGCGCAGATGAATGAATCGAATGGGTGACGTGAGCCATCAGGCTGTTTCTCACGGAGAGGTGCAGTTTGAGGCGTAGCAATGTAACCTGGGCCAATGCCGTTGCACTGTATGTTGTATTCGCCATACTCAGAGCAGATGTTGCGTGTGAGCATTTTGAGACCGCCTTTAGCAGCTGCGTATGCCGAAACGGTTTCGCGACCAAGTTCCGACATCATAGAGCAGATGTTGATAATCTTACCTTCGCGACGCTCCATCATTTCAGGAATAACAGCCGCTGCGCAGATGTAAGGTGCAACAAGGTCGACGTCGATTACCTGCTGGAACTCAGCGCGTTTCATTTCGTGCATAGGTATGCGCTTGATGATGCCGGCATTGTTTACGAGGATGTCGATTTGACCAACTTCTTTGTGAATGCGGTCAACGAGAGCCTTCACGTCGTTTTCTTTAGTTACGTCGCATACATAGCCTTTTACGTTGGTTATGCCAGCCTCAGCGTAGTTGTTCAAACCGCGTTGAAGTGCCTCTTCATTGATATCGTTGAATACGATGTTTTTGATACCAGCGGCAACGAATGCTTTAGCAATGTTGAAGCCGATGCCGTATGATGCGCCTGTAATCCAAGCGTTTTTTCCTTCGAGTGAAAATGGATTTGCCATGTTTTTTATATGTTATTATTAATCACTTTTTGCCAATTATTAGGTACACTATAAAAGCAATCAAACTGAATAGAATACCCATTATTATTGCTAAAGTTGTATTACGTCCGTTCTTTTTAGCTACCGAATAACAGCCATAAATACTTAGAACCCAAATAATTAGTGAAACGATGCTCATAGTATGAAAAATTTATGATTAACAATTACTTCAAATCGGTGATTTTAGAGAAATCTTGATCGCCATAGTCGAGGTTCTCGCCTGCCATACCCCAGATGAAGGTGTAGTTGCTCGTAGCTGCAGCCGAGTGGATCGACCACGATGGAGAGAGTACTGCCTGCTCGTTGTGCATCCAGATGTGGCGAGTTTCATCGATAGGGCCCATGAAGTGGCAAACTGCCTGATCTTCTGGTACTTCAAAGTAGAAGTAAGCCTCCATACGGCGATTGTGAACGTGAGCTGGCATGGTGTTCCATACAGAACCTGGTTTCAATTCGGTCATACCCATTTGCAACTGGCAAGTAGGAACTACCGAGTTGATAATCATACGGTTGATGGTGCGGTCGTTTGAGCCTTCAAGTGAACCAAGAGTCATCACGTCTGCCTCTTTCTTGGTGACTTTCTTGCAAGGATATTCCTTGTGAGCAGGAGCCGAGTTGAAGTATAGTTTAGCTGGTTTGTTCTTGTCGACGCTCTCGAACGTAACGTTCTGTTTTCCGCGACCTATGTAAAGCATCTCTTTGTAGTTGATTTCGAAAGTCTCGCCATCAGCAGTGATTTTGCAAGCACCACCAACGTTGATGAGACCAAGTTCGCGACGCTCGAGGAAGAAGTTTGCCTTCAAGTCGCTTACGTTAGCGTCGTTGAGGTTCATCACTTTATTTACAGGCATAAGTCCACCTACGATATAGCGGTCGTAGAGTGAGTATACCATGCTGTAGTCGTCAGCGATGAAGAGTTTTTCAATCAAGAATTCTTTGCGCAAGCGCGCTGTGTCGTAGTGTTTTGCATCTTCTGGGTGCGATGCATAACGAAGTTCATAATTCATAAGGTTGTATCTTTTATTTGATTTAGTTGAAATATATATTTATTAGTCCTGTTGTTTTATTGATGATTCTCTGATAATCAGTCGCATAGGTACGTTTATGGCGAGCGCTTTGTCACCGTTGTCCACTTGTCCCGATTTTATATTTAGGAATGCTTGAGCTGCTCTATTGCCCATGTCGAACGCGTTTTGTTCGAGCGTTGTGAGTGCTGGCGAAACAACTTCGGCGAAGGTCTCGTTGGCTGTACCTACAACACCGAAATCCTGCGGAATTCTGATGTTGTTATGGCGTGCATATTCAATCACACCAAGGGCAGCGTAGTCGCCGGCGCAGTAGAGTGCGTCGCAGTTGGACTCCAACGCTTTAGCCATGTAGTAGAATCCCTTGTCGCGCGTGATGCAGTCGGTAAAGATGAGTTTTTCGTCAACCTGCATGTCGGCATCGGCGAGGGCAGAGCGGAAACCAGCCAAGCGGTCGGAATAGACGTTCGACTGCGTGTCGCCGCCAAGGTGTCCGATGTGCTTGTAGCCGTTCTTTATCAGGTGTTTAGTAGCTATGTATGCACCCGAGAAGTTGTCGTTGGATACGAATGCGCCTTTCACCGAAGCAAAAATTCGGTCGAACTGAACGAGCGGAATGCCCGCTTCGATAATGTCGTCGAATGCCTCGGGCGAAAGTGTCTCGAGCGAGTGCGAAATAATTATGCCTGCCACTTGGTTGCGCATCAGCGTTTGAATGGCGCGGCGTTCATCATCTTTACGCTCGTGACTTTGCACAATAATAAGGTTGTAGCCTGCTGGATTCAGAATGGCTTCTGCGCCGCTTATGGCGTTGCTGAAGAATTGTCGATTGATTCGTGGTACTATCATTCCCACTGTGTCCGTCGTTCCTTTGCGAAGCGACGATGCAAGCAAATTGCGTTCATAACCCAACTCTGCTGCTTTCTCTTCAATAAGCTTGCGTGTATGCGCACTCACTCTCGTGTTGCCAGAGAGTGCCCTCGAAACCGTTGATGGCGTAATGTTTAGTGCTTTGGCTATATCGTTTATTGTAGACTTGGCCATTTATTATCTTAGATTTTTATTCTCGCAAATATACAATCGTTTGCGCATTTGCCAAATCTTTATTTGTATATTTTGTAATATGCAGATAATCAGAGATGTAAATATGTGTGTGCACTGATCTGATGCAGTTGTGGTGTGCAATGGCAAACAAGTTTGGCTATCGTTTGTCAATTTATAACACGGAATGCAACATTTGTATTTCACAAGAATTGCTAATGGCGTAATTTGTAATATGCTGAAAATTAGCCATGTAAATAATTTTCAGTTAATATATTTGGCGAGTATGGTAGAATGGTATATTTTCGTGTCCGTTAACGTAAAATAAATATTAACAATACATAATATTAAGTATGTCAAAACCATTCATTACTCCGGATTTCATTCTTACCAATGAAACTGCGAAAAAACTCTATCACGAGCATGCTGAAAAAATGCCGATTATCGATTATCACTGTCATCTTATTCCGCAGATGGTAGCTGAGAATAAACGATTTGAGTCTATAGCTCAAATATGGCTTATGGGTGACCACTATAAATGGCGCGCGATGCGTTCAAATGGTGTAGATGAGCGTTTCTGTACGGGTAAGGATACTACCGATTGGGAAAAGTTTGAAAAATGGGCCGAAACGGTTCCTTATACGTTCCGCAATCCTCTCTATCATTGGACGGCTCTCGAACTTCACACTGCTTTTGGTATAGATAAACCTCTTAATCCGCAGACGGCGCGAGAGATTTATGATGAGTGTAATGATCAGATAAAGAATGATCCTAAATTCTGTCCTCGTGGTTTGATGGAGTTCTACAATGTAAAAGTTGTCTGCACTACCGATGATCCTATCGATAGTCTTGAATGGCACAAGATTGTAGCTGCCGACAAAAATGCTAAAACTCGTATGCTTCCGACTTGGCGTCCTGATAAGGCTATGGCAGTGGAAATTCCAGCAGATTTCCGTGCTTACGTAGAAAAATTGTCGGCTGCAGCTGGTAAGAATATCTCAAATTTCAATGATTTTGTTGATGCGCTTCAAGCTCGTCATGATTTCTTCGAGAGTATGGGTTGTCGCTTGAGCGATCATGGTATCGAAGAGTTCTATGCTGAGGATTATACTGATGCTGAAATCAAAGCTATATTCGATAAAGTATATGGTGGTGAAGAACTTACCAACGAAGAAATCTTGAAGTTCAAGAGTGCAATGATGATTGTCTTTGCTGAACAAGATGCAGCTTCTGGTTGGACTCAGCAGTTCCACTACGGCGCTATACGTAACAACAATACTAAGATGTTCAAACTTCTTGGTCCTGACACTGGTTTCGACTCAATTGGCGAGTTCACCACGGCTAAGAAGTGCGCTAAGTTCCTCGATAAACTCAATACTGAAGGCAAACTTGCAAAGACCATACTCTACAACCTCAACCCATGTGCTAACGAAGTGCTTGCTACTATGCTTGGTAACTTCCAAGATGGTAGCGTTCCGGGCAAGATTCAACTCGGTTCTGGCTGGTGGTTCCTCGATCAGAAAGATGGTATGCAGAAGCAGATGAACGCACTCTCGGTTCTTGGCTTGTTGAGCCGTTTCGTAGGTATGCTCACCGACTCGCGTTCGTTCCTCTCATATCCACGTCATGAGTATTTCCGTCGCACGCTTTGCAACCTTCTTGGTACCGACATCGAGAACGGCGAAGTGCCTTACACTGGCTACGAAGCTGAGCGCGTAAATCAGATGGTAGAGGATATTTGCTACAACAATGCAAAGAATTATTTCAATTTCTAAATCTTTGATTAGTAATAATTTATAATAATATGAATAGTTTGCTGCTATATAAATATGGCGGCAAGCTATTCTCTATTTATCAAAATAGAACAGATGGCAAAAATTGTAACATTAGGCGAAATCATGCTTCGTCTATCGCCAAACGGCAATGACCGTTTCGTTGAGACTGAAATTTTCAAAATTATTCCTGGTGGTGGCGAGGCTAACGTTGCTGTGAGCTGCGCAAACTACGGTCATGAGGCTTATTTCGTAAGCAAACTTCCAAAGCACGAAATTGGTCAGATTGCCCTCAACGCACTTCGCCGTTATGGCGTTAACACACAATTTATCGCTCGTGGTGGCGATCGTGTAGGTCTCTATTATGCCGAGACTGGCGCTTCTATGCGTCCTTCGAAGGTAATTTACGACCGCGCTCACTCTTCAATTGCAGAAGCTGAACCTTCAGATTTCGACTTCGATAAGATTATGGAAGGTGCACAGTGGTTCCACTGGTCGGGCATCACGCCAGCTATCTCCGATAAGGCTGCTGAACTCACTCGCCTCGCTTGCGAAGCTGCTAAGCGTCACGGCGTTACTGTTTCGGTTGACCTTAACTTCCGCAAGAAGCTTTGGACATCTGAAAAGGCTATCTCTATTATGCGTCCGCTCATGAAATATGTCGACGTATGCATTGGTAATGAGGAAGATGCGGAACTCTGCCTTGGCTTCAAACCAGATGCTGACGTAGAAGGTGGCAAGACCGACGCTGAAGGCTACAAAGGTATTTTCCAAGCCATGATGAAAGAGTTCGGCTTCAAGTATGTAGTATCTACGCTCCGTGAGTCATTCTCTGCTACTTACAACGGTTGGAAGGCAATGATTTACGATGGCAAAGAGTTCTATCAGTCAAAACGTTACGAAATCAATCCTATCATCGACCGCGTTGGTGGTGGCGACTCATTCTCGGGTGGCCTTATCCACGGTTTGGTTTCTGGCAAGTCACAAGGCGAAGCACTCGAATTTGCAGTGGCAGCATCGGCATTGAAGCACACCGTACCTGGCGACTTCAACCTTGTTTCTGCTGAAGAGGTAGAGGCTCTTGCAGGTGGTAATGCTAATGGACGAGTACAGAGATAAGTAGTAGTAAGTACAAATTGTAATATTTACGAAGTACGATTTATGTACAATTCGGCTATTTGATGATTTATGGATAAAGACGAATTGAAAGAGCGGTATCGTCAGTTTGCCCTGCGAATTATCAATTTGGTTGATGCAATGCCAGATACAATATCGGGAAAAGCAATTGCTCGCCAAATAATTCGCTCAGGGACTTCTCCCTCTGCTAATTATAGAGCAGCTTGCCTTGCTAAATCTGATAAGGATTTTATAAATAAGCTGAAAATGGTTGAAGAAGAGATTGATGAAACCTCTCATTGGTTGAGTCTTATCATAGATAGCGGTAAACTACCAAAGCAAAGAGTTCAGCCTTTGTATGATGAAAGTGTTGAATTGCGACGGATAGTAACGCGCTCTATTCTTACTACAAAAAAGCGAATGGAGTCTGATGAACGAAATAGTAAATCATAGACTAAAATCGATAAAATATGATGAGGAGTAAATAAGAAAATGCTTCAATCGTAAATAAATCGTACATCGTACATTGGTAAATTTATAAATAACTAAAAATGAGTCGTTTTGATAAAGTAGCCGTTTTGGCTAAGATAGGCGAAACAGGTATGGTGCCTGTATTCTACCACAAAGACCTTGACGTTTGTAAAAATGTAGTGAAAGCTTGCTACGAAGGTGGCGTTCGTGCTTTCGAATTCACCAACCGTGGCGATTTTGCTCACGAAATCTTCGGCGAACTTGTGAAATGGGCTGCTAAAGAGTGCCCAGAACTTGCTCTCGGCATTGGCTCTGTAGTCGATGCTCCTACTGCAGCTCTCTACTTGCAACTTGGTGCAAACTTCGTTGTTGGTCCGCTCTTCAACCCTGAGATAGCTCCTGTTTGCAACCGTCGCCTTGTGCCTTACTGCCCTGGTTGCGGCACTGTAAGCGAGATAGGTAAAGCACAAGAACTTGGTTGCGACCTCACCAAACTCTTCCCTGGTGATGTTTATGGCGCTAACATGGTGAAAGGTCTCAAAGCTCCTATGCCATGGTCGAAGATTATGGTAACTGGTGGTGTGGCTCCAGAGAAAGAGAACCTCGAGAAGTGGTTCGCAGCTGGCGTATTTTGCGTAGGTATGGGTTCAAAACTCTTCCCTAAAGACAAAGTAGCTGCTGGCGATTGGGCATACGTAACTAATAAATGCAAAGAGTGTCTTGAGATTATCAAGAATGCTCGTGCATAAGTATAAATACAAACAATAATTAATAATGACAGCTAATAAAATGACTCAGTACCGTTGGGTGATTGCGGCGTTGTTGTTGTTTGCTACAACTATCAACTACATGGACCGCAACGTCATCGGTTTTTTGAAGGACTACATGTGCTCTGAGGATGGCTTCGGCTGGACTCCGCAACAGTATTCCTATTTGACATCAATCTTTACGTTATTCTATGCAGGCTTCACACTCGTAGCCGGCTGGATTATCGATAAACTTGGTACGAAAATCGGTCTTGCCGCTTCGCTCATTCTTTGGTCTGTATCGGGCATCTTGAGCGCATTTATGGGCAAAGGTCTTGTTCCACACTGCATTGCACGAAGCCTCTTCGGCGCTGGTGAAGCAGGAAACTTCCCTGCATCTATCAAGGCTGTGGCTGAATGGTTCCCAAAGAAAGAGCGTGCTCTTGCTACAGGTATCTTCAACTCTGGTTCTAACGTAGGTGCAATGATTTGCGCCATCTTCGTTCCTTGGTGCTTGCTTACGTGGAATAGTGGTTCAGAATTCCTCGGATCGCTCCACGGCTGGCAGATGGCATTCATCATCACTGGTGTGCTTGGCTTCCTCTGGCTTATCTTCTGGGGTGCTTTGTACAAGAGTCCAAAGTCTATGCTCGAGAGTGGCAAAATCAATCAAGCTGAGTATGATTATATCAATAGCGACGAAGTAGCAGCTGCTGCTCCTGCAGAAGACAACAAGAAAGGTGTTTCTTGGGGCAAGATGCTTACCTATCGTCAGACTTGGTCGTTCGCATTCGGTAAGTTTATGACCGACGGCATTTGGTGGTTCCTCCTCTTCTGGTTGCCTACATACGTAAAACAACAGTTCTGCGTAGGTATGGATGCTACCGAAACTGCTCATACCGTGATGATTACCAACTTCATCGTGTTCGGTGTAGCTATCGTAGGTTCGGTATATGGCGGCTCAATTCCTTTGATGCTCATCAACAAAGGCATGGAGACCTACAAAGCACGTATGACCGCAATGCTTATCATTGCTGCATTCCCAGTATTGTTGCTCTTCACTCAGATGGCAGCAGGCGCGTGGGGCATCGTGGCAGCTATCGCCATCATTTGCGTAGGTGGCGCTGCTCACCAGGCATGGTCGGCTAACCTCTTCACCACTGTTTCGGATATGTTCCCGAAGAAAGCCGTTGGTACTGTAACAGGTATCGGTGCTGCTGCTGGTGGTCTTGGCGGTGTGCTCGTTCAGCTTCTCGCAGGCTACTGCGATGGCGCATTCGGTACAGAGAAGGCATACGGCATCATGTTCGGTGTTTGTGCATTCGCATACCTACTTGCATTGGCAGTTATGAAATTGCTCGTACCACGCTATAAGGAAGTACAACTCTAATATTTATAAAGACAGAACTTGAGGGCTACGGCTCTTGAGTTCTGACTTTTTATTCATTTTACACATATATATATACGTAACGAAGATGACCAAGAGTCATATAACCATCAAGGATATAGCTAACGAAGCTGGAGTGTCGATAGGCACGGTGGACCGTGTGCTTCACAATAGAGGTGAAGTGGCTGAGGCTACCCGCAAGAAAATCGAAACCATTGCGGCGCAGTATAACTATAAGCCCAATCTGATGGCGCGTGCTCTCACCACCAATCGTACGTTTCACATAGGCATACTTATTCCGCAAGCCTCGACGAGCAACAACTATTGGTGGAGCCATTATGAAGGTATTCGCCAAAAAGCGCTCGAACTCGAAGCGTATGCCGTGAAAGTGAGTTTCTTTAGGTTCGACATTAATTCCGCAGCCGACTTTGAACGTGCCTCGCGCGAATTGATTGACGCCAAGGTGAATGGTGCTGTTGTGGCACCGCTATTCCGTGTTGAGTCGGAAAAACTTTCTGCCGCACTCGACGAACACAACATTCCCTATCTCTTCATAGATACGGATTTGAGCAATACAAACGCCATAGGTTTCGTGGGCGAAGATGCCTACCAGAGCGGTCGCGTGGCAGCCAGCGTGATAGATTTCGGCTTGCCCACAACGAGCGACATACTTATGGTGAACCTCGCTAAAGACTTCGACAATGCGCAGCACATCACATCGCGCAATCAGGGGTTCTTGAGCTATTTTATGGATTTAGGTCGCAACAACGGCATGCGTATGGCCATAGATATTCCGCAAGCTACGACAGACACCGTATGCGAACGCCTAAAAACCGTGTTTGATAACAACAAAAACATTGGCGCCATTTGGGTGTCGGGTGTGCATACGTATTTAGTGGCACAATTCCTCGAACGAACGGCACGCCGCAACATCATTCTTGTTGGTCACGAGGTGTATGAGCAAAATGTAAATTACCTTCAGCGTAACTACATACAATTCCTTATAGCTCAGCAACCTAAGGATCAAGGGATAAAGGCGCTCAACTCCATGTTTGCCTATCTTACCGACGGCAAACAGCCTATAAAACAGGAGTATCAAAAAGTGGAAATAGTTAATTCTGAAAACGTCAGATTTTACATATAAACAACAATATAAATCAAAAGTAATATGGCAATATTTGGAACAGTTGAGACACTTGGCAAACAGGCGTGCTCTAAAAAGTATGGCAAGGTTATCGAATTTCTTCAGACCGAAGATTTGGCTAAACACTTTGCCGAAGTAACTCCAGACAAGAAGAAAACCGTTGAGATAGATGGCAAAAACCTCTTCGCTATCTTCCAAGAATACGACACTAAATTCTACACCGACGCAAAACTCGAAGGTCACCGCGCATACGCCGACGTTCAGTATATCTACGAAGGCTCTGAAACTATCGGCTACTGCGACATCGCCGACGTTCAAGGCGATATTGACTACAATGCCGAGAAAGATATTTTCTTCTGCAAAAGCAATAGCCTAAGCCAAGTAGTGCTTAGCGCAGGTCAGGGTGCAGTTCTCGAACCGTCGGACCTTCACGCTCCTTGCATGCGCGTTGGTGGTAAGCCAGCTCACGTAAAGAAAATCGTATTCAAAGTAAAACTCTAATTAGTTGAGAATTAGAAATTACGAGTTGCGAGGTAATTACAATTCATAATTCGTAACTCATAATTAGAAACTCGTAATTCGTAGTAAATCGTAAATAACAAAATAGTAAATAACTATGGCACTTCCAGCACTAAACAAACGCACTGCACCTAAGATGGTTGCACCCGAGAAGATTATTCAATTTGGCGAAGGCAACTTCCTCCGCGCGTTTATCGATTGGATAGTTTGGAATATGGATAAAAAGACGAACTTCAACGCTTCGGTTGTTGTGGTTCAGCCTATCGAAAAAGGTATGGTAGATTGGCTCAATGGTCAAGACTGCCTCTATCACGTAAATCTTCAGGGCCGCATCGATGGCAAAGCTGTAAATACGCTCGACCGTATTGACGTTATCAGCCGTGCACTTAATCCTTATAGCCAAAACGCCGCTTTCATGGCTTTGGCAGACCAACCAGAAATTCGTTTCGTGATTTCTAACACCACTGAGGCTGGTATCGCATTCGACCCTTCATGCAAGTTGAGCGACGCTCCTGCTTCGTCATATCCTGGTAAGCTTACACAGTTGCTTTTCCGTCGCTACAAGACGTTCAATGGCAATCCTAAGAAGGGCCTCATAATTATGCCTTGCGAGCTTATCTTCCTCAACGGTCACCACCTGAAAGACTGCATCTTCAAGTACATCGAGTTGTGGAAAAACGACTTTGGCAAAGACTACGAAGGCTTCAAGAATTGGTTCACCAAGTATAACTATGTGTGCGCAACGCTCGTTGACCGCATCGTGCCTGGCTTCCCACGCAAAGACATCGACAAGATTCAGAAGACCGTTGGTTATGCCGACAATTTGGCTGTTCAGGCTGAGGCATTCCACTTGTGGGTTATCGAGAAGCCAGAGAACATGAGCATTGCTGCTCTTCGCAAGGAATTCCCTGCCGACAAAGCTGGTTTGCACGTACTCATTGCAGAATCTGAAAAACCATATCACGAACGTAAGGTGACATTGCTCAACGGCCCTCACACCGTTTTGAGCCCTGTTGCGTTCCTCAGTGGTGTGAATATCGTTCGCGATGCTTGCAACCACCCTGTTATTGGTAAATATATACATAAGGTTCAGTTTGAGGAACTTATGGAGACGCTCAACCTTCCGAAACCAGAACTTCAGAAGTTTGCAAGCGACGTTCTCGAGCGCTTCAACAACCCATACGTCGACCACCAAGTTACGAGCATCATGCTCAACTCGTTCCCGAAATTCGAAACTCGCGACCTTCCTGGCTTGAAGACATACCTCGAGCGTAAAGGCGAGCTTCCTAAGGGCTTGGTACTCGGTCTTGCAGCTATCATTACTTACTACAAAGGTGGCAAGCGTGCCGACGGCGTAGAAATAGTACCTAACGACGCTCAGGAGATTATGGATTTGCTCAAGAAACTTTGGGCTACAGGCGACACTCAGAAAGTTGCCGAGGGCGTTCTTGGTGCTACCGACGTAATCTGGAAAGAGAGCAAGCAAGACTTGAACAAGATTCCGGGTCTCACCGCTATGGTGAAAGGCTTCCTCGATTCTATCGCCGCTAAGGGCATGATAGATACTGTTAAGTCTATTCTCTAATTGATATTAATAATGAGTCCACGAGCAGCCGCCGAAATGCGAAGTTCGTGGACTTTTTTTCGTAAATAAAACTTGCACGCGGCAACGCAGATAACGCCGATTTTTATGTATTTACTATGTAGATACGAAGAATTCTTTCGTGTGTTTCGTAGTTATAAAAATCTGTGATAATCCGTTCAATCTGAGTCATCTGTGTGCATATAAACAACGTTCAAGATGGCAGTAAAGTTTCTAAAGATAAACCCAGCCGACAATGTGGTTGTAGCTATCGAGCCTCTCAAAAAAGGTGAGACCATCAGTGTAGATGGTGCTAACATCACGCTTCTCGAAGACGTTCCTGCTGGCCACAAAGTGCTCATTTCGCCAATCAAGAAGGGCGAGAATGTCATTAAGTATGGCTATCCTATTGGTCATGCTCAAAGCGATGTGCAGCCCGGTTCGTGGATGAACGAGAACAATATAAAGACCAACCTTGCCGGTTTGCTCGAATATACATACACACCGAAACTCGTAGATGTCTCTGCACCCGACGAGCATCGCACGTTCAAAGGCTACGTACGTAAGAATGGCGATGTGGGCACGCGCAACGAAATTTGGGTTATACCTACCGTTGGCTGTGTAAATGGCATTGTAAATCAACTTGTTGAGAAACTCAAGGCCGAAACAAATGGTGGCGAAGGCGTAGACGCCATTGTAGGCTATCCGCATAACTATGGCTGCTCACAGCTTGGCGACGACCACGAGAACACCAAGAAAGTTCTTCGCGACATGGTGCTTCACCCCAATGCTGGTGCGGTGCTCGTTGTTGGTCTCGGTTGCGAAAACAATCAGCCAGACGTATTCCGCGAATTCATTGGCAAGTTCGACGAAGACCGCGTGAAATTTATGGTTTCGCAAAAGGTTGAAGGCAACGAGGTTGAAGAGGGCATGAAGATTCTCCGCGACCTTTACGCAAAGGCTAAGCAAGACAAACGCCAAGATGTGCCCATCAGCAAGCTCCGCGTTGGTTTGAAGTGCGGCGGCTCTGACGGATTCTCGGGCATCACGGCAAATCCGCTTCTTGGTGTATTCTCCGACTATTTGGTTTCGCAAGGTGGTACCACCGTTCTCACCGAAGTTCCTGAGATGTTCGGTGCGGAGACCATACTTATGAATCGTTGCGAGAATAAAGACCGTTTCGACGAGACCGTAAAACTCATCAACGACTTCAAACAATACTTCCTTAGCCACGGCGAACCTGTGGGCGAAAATCCATCGCCAGGCAACAAAGCAGGCGGTATATCTACGCTTGAAGATAAAGCTCTCGGCTGCACCCAGAAATGTGGCAAGTCTATCGTTCGCGCCGTTCTCCGCTATGGCGACCGAATAGAGAAAAACGGTCTTAACCTTCTCGAAGCTCCAGGCAACGACCTTGTAGCCTCTACTGCACTTGCTTCGGCAGGTTGCCAAATTGTACTCTTCACCACTGGTCGCGGAACGCCATTTGGCACTTTTGTACCTACGATGAAGGTCTCTACCAACAGCAACCTTTACAACAACAAGCCAAATTGGATTGACTTCAATGCTGGTGTACTTGTAGAAGGCAAAACGTTCGACGAAGTGGGTAAACAGTTTGCCGATTACGTCATTGCTGTTGCCAGTGGCGAACCTGTCAACAACGAGAAGAAAGGTTATCGCGAAATAGCTATCTTCAAAACTGGCGTAACGCTATAAGCAGTTTATTACATAAATTATAAGCAACGTAGTTAATCGAGTCGATTTGCTGCGTTGCTTTTTATGTCACTCAATTATCAAATTCTGAGTTTTCTTTTGTTCTACAAGGATAATATCTATTCCGATGGATTGCTTATGTCTGCTACGGGTAATCAGTATTTCGGAATAGACCCACAGACGCGCGATGGTTCGTTGTTTAGGGCTATGAGCGGAGCAAACAATAGCTTGCGCATGACCGCCAACGGTCTCGCCTTCCAGTAAGGCTCATCTTCGTGGTGGAGACTCAATCCGCTTGCGCTCATCGTGAGGTTGACGTATAGTAATGGAAACTGGTCTGCTTCTGCGTTATATAATCCAAAGGGCATAACACCTTCTGCATCGCATATATCCACTGGTAGAGTAACTCTTACGCACAATCTTAATATTGCGAGCGCAAAGTATTCCGTAATGGCAACTGGCAACACCATTAACCAAACTTGCTTTACGTCCGCTTATGAAAGGCAAGCAAGCTCATGCAAGATTGATATTATGAGTGGAGGTTCAAATTATAATTTCCCGATAGACGTAATGATTTATGATTATAGCACAATTTGAAAAATATTATATATTAGTAATCAAAATGTTAACTATAAAAGCGATGAAAAAATTACTATTAATTCTATGCGTTGCGTAGCCATTGTCGGCTACGCCTTTTATTATAGAAGTAACAATTTGAAAAGGCTGTCCTTCGGGGCGGTCTTTTATATATGTGCAAACAAAGGCGTAACAATATTTGGGGAGGACTACTTAAGTTTATAGATAAGTATGAAAAATAGTATAGTCATGAAGCAAGCATTTTCAGTTTTATTCGTAGCATCTGCTATAGTGGCATGTGCTGGCGCACCATCGGCAAATGCAGTGGAGACAAATGATACCATCAAAGAGGAATCTAATTTTGTCGAGGAGGTCGCACCATGCGCCGAATTTCGTATCGATACGAGTGGCATGACCATTCGTACGCGTTTCTGTTGCACTGCAGATGGCTTTGTGCGTCCAAATGTAAAAGCTGGTTCGTGGGCCGATTATCTGCTAAATCTGCCGTTGCATCCTGCCGATTATCCATGTCATTATTATGATGGTGGCACTAAAGAATGGAGTTTTACTGCGGCCGTCATCAATATGGACATCGACAACGAAGACATACAACAATGTGCCGATGCAGTTATGCGCTTGCGTGGCGAATATCTCTACTCCACCAAGCAATACGATAAACTGCATTTCAATTTCACCAATGGCTTTCGATGCGATTTTGTGCCATGGGCAGAAGGTAAACGTGTTGGTATTCAGGGAAATAAAACATGGTGGAACGAAAATGCTGCTCCGCAAGATTATTCCTATTCCAACTTTCGCAAATGGATGCGAATGGTATTCTATTATGCCGGCTCTTACAGCCTTTCTCGCGAGTTGAAGCCTGTTAGTTTTCCCGATTTGCAGATTGGTGATGTGTTGATAATAGGAGGTACGCCAGGTCATGCCGAATTGGTTGTCGATATGTATAAAAATTCAACCACTAGCGACGTGAGGATTATGCTTGCACAGAGTTATATGCCCGCGCAGGAGATCGAGATTATTTATAATAGCGATTATTCTCCGTGGTATACCATCACGCCCAATGATACAGATGTCAATACAACATCATACTATTTCTCTACATCCAACTTTATGCGATTTGCCGAATAGAGCAATTATCATTGGCTTGACAATATGGCATAACAATGTTGTTATAATTATTCGATGCAAACTCTTCATTGGAGCGAAAGAGAATCTCATCAGATATTGCAGCCCTTGGTTTTGAGTGGCATCTCGCTACGTAAAAACTAAAAACAAAGCTCCTGCCTTGCCTATATACATAAATAAAGATTCCGCAAGGTAGGAGTCTTGCTATTATATAACGAAGTAGGCATCGCCTATACCTAACTTATGGCGACCAACTACGCAACACACCAAACGTTTTTCGTTCTTTTCGCGCATTTCGTAGTTAATGTTCCAAAATTTCAAATAATCGCATAAGCCCCTTGTAAGCCTCGCGTAAGCCCCTCGCAAGCATAATGCCGCATAAAAGCCATATAGCGCACCATATCGCATTTTGTAGCGACGTAGAGCACATAAGCGCATCAATTGACATCAATTGACATCAATTGACATCTTATCGCATGCAAACGCGTTTTATTGCCCAGAGGCCATTTGCTACTTAAACCGCCCATCGAATCCATCGAAATCCGTTAGAACGGAAACCTACGAAACGCAACAATCGCATGTAGGGACGCACCGCGTGCGTCCGATAATTAATCTCATTGCGTGAAGGGATGTTTCGCTTCGCTCAACATGACAACATTGAGACGCTACGGCGTAATTAGACTTCGCCACACAAATTGAGACTAATAATTCCACAAATCAGGACAAATATTTATAGCAATTAGTGAATTCAATTTGTGCCAATTTGTGAGAGGTTAATTACGAACCACACTAAAAACACTAAATGTTTTTCGCGCTTTTCGAGTTTTCTGTAGTTCTTTTTCAAAAAATCACACACCAATTTTCCCCCCTTTGCGCCCTCAGTTTTCTCTGCGCTCTCTGTGATAACCACGAATTAACCATCATTAACACAGTTGTAACAAGCAGAG
>JAEEGL012892059.1_pt1 | contig 22865 bp, 19 predicted proteins | sample 9134231 | NCBI WGS metagenome assembly JAEEGL01 (sample SAMN16246548, study PRJNA631951) | gut metagenome | biome: gut microbiome; feature: rumen; material: fiber-attached | host: Bos | place: Iran: Karaj | collected 2018-10 | reverse complement strand
TTTCTCCTTCGAGTCCAAAAGGTTGTGGTAGTTGGTGCGGTAGGTGTTACCGTTGTATTCGTTCACAATCTCGTTCAGCGAGTACTGCTCAACAATATTGCCTTTCAAATCGATAAGCGACAGATAGAGCAAATGTCTTTCGCCGCGGTCGATACCGATAATGTGCGTGGCGTTCGATTCCTTCAGATAGGCGTTCACCAGCGAGTTGATATTGTTGATTCCCGCCGCCTTGAAATTCATTGTAATTGGCACGTGGAATTGGAACTTGTCAACCGTGTAGCGGCGGTCTTTTATTAGGTCGTAGGCAAAGGTGCTTTGCTTTTTCTCGTTTTGGGCGTTTTTATTCGCAATCGGTTGGTTTGCAGGGTGTGTCGGTTTATTCGCCACAAGGCTATGCTTGCGGAAGAAAACTTCGGCTTCGCCGTTCAGTTTGTACACCACATCGGTCAGATTCCTTTCATCGAACAGCGCCTTCCAATAGAGCGTGTGCATATTGGGCGTGCCTTTGCTGTAGGGCGAGAAATCCTTGTTGTAGATTTGGAAAAGATAGATTTTGCCTTCGTCAACCAATTGGTCGATATATTTGGCTGAAACGTTGCGGAAATTTATCTTATAGCCTTGCTGTTCAACCTCGCGGTAGAATCCGCTCAAATCCTCGTAACTGCTTGTCGGCGAAAACTTAAAGCCGAATTTGCTCCAGTCTTCGTGCTTGTTGATTGAAGATTTGAAGAAGTCGATAAGCGCGTGGCAGTCGGTCAGATTAAATTTGTCGCCTTTTTTGTGCGTTTCATTCTCGTAGTTTTTCACAATCGTTTCGTTGGGATTAAATTCCGCAATGCGCGATTTTGAGAAGAACACTTTCGGCAGCATCTTGTTGGCTCCAGGCAAAAGTTTGTACTCCATTTTCTCGTAGCATTCGCCTTCCGAAACCAAGTTTTCAGGTTTCAGCACCTTGTTGTGCCATTTGTCGATAATGGCCAGATAATAATTGCCGTCTTTCCGCAGCAAGGTGCAAGTGTTGTCAGCTTCCTTGTTCAAATCCCAACCAGCCAGCAACGTTGAATTATCAAAATTGATTTTGATTTTCTCTTCGGAATATGGCTTTTTAGTCATTCGGTTTCGTACCATATTATAAAGTGGCGTGATTTGGTCGAGATTTTCCCAAAGCGGCGTGAATTCTCCATAGAAACTATTGTCTTTTTCGCTTTCAGTGCCACTACCTAACAATGGTTTCACGAAATGCTGCAAGTCTTTTATCGCATCAAGCAAACTCTTGATTTTCTCAACATTGGCCTTGTCTTGCGAAAGACTTTTGCCTTCGGGATAAGTTGTGTTGAGCAGTGTTTTAATCTCTGTGTAGGCGTTCTCAATCCGTGCAAAATGGTTCAGTTTCTGGTCGTTTTCGTTGTCTTCGGCGCCCATTCCAGCAAAATAGTTTTCAATCGGTTCATAATCGTCAGTTTTGCTTTTCAACAAATCATTAATGAACCCGATTGAATAACTGTCGTTGACTTTCAATAGTTTGGCAATTCTTTCATCATATTTCTCGCCGCTTTCGCTTTTCTTTTTCGGATTTGCCGATAGTGTTTCTTCTAAAACCGCATTCTTTATCACCGACCAGTTGTCAAAGTGTTTTTGTGAAATGTCGGTAAGTTGCAAATCGTTAGGCAGATATATGTGTTCAAGGTCGTAGTCTTTTATGTTGGTCAACAACAGTTTCAGTGCGCCAAAAACCTGCTCATTCAAGTCTTGATAGCACTTTTCAATACTTTGCAGCATATCATTGTCATTCTCAAATTCATCGGGTAGCCACGATATGGCGTTGCGCTCACTCAAAATCTGCTTGAAAAGCGGTTTCAGTTTTGGCAGCCGCTTCGTTTTGTCTTTTTGTTGTTGGTTGTAAAGATTGACATACTCGTTAAGTCCTTGAATTTTAGCGCCATCGTCCAATGTTTTTCCGCCAATAATAGCGTTGTAAACATCAATTTGGGTTTGAGTCAGCACCATTGAGAAATAGTCCAATTTGAACATATCAGCCAAATTGCAAACATTCAGATATGGCTCCATTGCTTTGTAAAGTTCGTCGAAATGCTGCGACACGTCGCTTGCGGCAATTTTCTCAAACACGTCCATATTGTCGATGAACTTCGGCAGATTTTCGTTAATCATTCTGTATGCGATGGCAGTTGCCTTATCTTCAGCCACATACATATTCCGCCGATTGTCATAAAAGCCGACAAAGTATGTGGTGAAATCGTTGAATTGCGCAATTTCTCTTTGTGTGTTTTCTTGAATCTGTTTCACTTCTTCATTAGACAGTTGCTCATTGCCGGGCATACTGCGAATAATCTTTTCGTAGTAAGGCGTACTTACAAATTCCGTCAAGTCTTCGCGGATAAGTTCCTTGCCAAACAGCCGTTTGTAATAGTCGTCTTTGACAAAACGGTCGGAAATCTGTTTGCGCAGGCTCTCCTGAATCTTTGGCAAATCGGTTTTTCGTTTTTGGTCGGAAGTTGGAAGGTGATAGAGCATATAAAACTCTTCCAATTGGTTTTGCATCAAAACAAGGTCGGCAAGTTTGAGTTCAATGAAGGATTTGTGGTACTCATCAATCACTTTTTTCACGGCTTTGTATGCAGTTGCACGTTCGCTATCGCGTTCAAGAATGCCGTTTTTCTCAATGTTTTCTTTTGTCTTGCCAATTGGTTTTAATTCAAACCTAAGGGTTTTCGACAATTGATATAGTCCACAGAATTTAGAAAAATTTGCCATTGTATTTATTTAAAATTAATTTTTAGTTTGTTAATTGTGTTCAAATATACATCTTTTTTTATTTTCTTCAGTGTAAAAGACATTCTTAGTATTGGATAATTTATTCACAGTACACACGTAATGACAATTTGTTCCATATCGTGGGATATTTTGACATCAGCAAACAGATCTGCCCAGTTTGTTGGAATTTTCTTCCATCGTTTCGGCTATGGAATTAATAGCGGTGCATTCGTTTCGTGTAATTCTTTTGTTTGGATTGACATCTGCTGGTGCTTGCGAAAGAAAGAGCACTCTGCCTTGTGCACAAGATTCCATAAATTCACCCGTGGGTTTGTAATAGTTCGAAAAACTATAGGGGACCAAAACAATAATTGGCAGATGTTCTTTCAAAAGAACTTCAAGCACTTGTTTTTCCTTTGGACTTATAAATGCACCCACTAAAACAGCTCCATTTCGTGCGGCAATAATGCGGTTGTTCATGTAGTCGCGTGCCTCTGTCTCGGAATAACGCCTGCGTATATGCACGGCACAAAGCGGACTTTCCAATAAATGCAGATTCCCAACGGCGGAAAATAGAAGATTTTCGTATTGTACATCTCTTTGTACGGCAAAGTAAGCGGGAAATTTCTTTTTTAGCCACAAACGACGGGGATTGTCTTTCACATAGGCAATCATATTTTTCAATTGACCGGATCTATGAAGCACGCGTTCGTGATAGCCAGCGGGCGTTTGTTCCCAGATGCTATTGTTTTTGGCAAAAATACTGGCATATTGTACGAAGATTGGCAAAAGTGGCGCTCGCCTTCCATGTTCGGTGGTGTCATCACCACCGACATAACAACGCTTGAACACACTCGTACAAGCACTTTTAATTCCATGAACAACCGTTCCTATTGACTTTGGTAGCGGCTCAACCGCATAAATAACAAAGTGAACATGGTCTGGCATAACTTTTAATGCGAGTATCTTCAAATTATATCCTTTGGAACGGTAATATTGAGGAGTGTCATGTATTTTGTAATAAACTTGTTTTCCAAAACTGTTGAGCTCTATTCGGGCGTTGTCGGCACTGTCGCCAGTTAGCTCTCCGAAAAGGTGCTTTCTTTCTGCAACAACAAGGGTAATATGGTAAATCCCCTTTCCTTTGTAATCCCAATTGTTTTCTCGGTGGTGGCGGTTACGGTCAACAGGGTAACGCCAGCCTTGTTCTGTGTATTCTAATTTGCCAGCCATCTTGTGCGGTTTGTAGTTGCGCAAATATACAGAGGTTTTTGTTTCTAACAAGGGTGGCGTGAGTTTTTGTCTGCAATGACGCAGACAAATATTACTAATTACTTCGCTTTCACCAGGTCTTTCAAATAGCGTTCTGCCATAGCGCCGTTTTCCATTCTCACCACGGCAATTTCGCTTCCTTTGAACGACATGATTGTTGCGGAATACATCTTGTCGCGCATTCTGTAGAATACTTTTTCACCAACTTTAAAGTTCTGGTTTTCAAATGAAACGCGCGCGTCCGAAGGATCTGTGGGCGTTTGTACGGCCTCGGCATCGTGTTGGGGTATGCGTTGTGGGGAAAGATTGTTTTCCTGTGCCGAATAGTTTGGAATATCTTTTCCGTGAGCTGCGTTTTCGTTTGTCCTTTCGTGATTGGAATTGTCTGAATACGAAGAGTTTGCCATCGAAGGTGCTGTTTGGTTGTTGTTCATTGGATAGGCGGAACCACCTTTCAAAGCGAATACTTCAACCGTTCTCGACGAAGTTATGCCAAACGTCACAACGGAAAGCAAATAATCCACGAATTTGGATTTTACCCGAATCATACACGGTTCGTCGGGAATCCGTGGTTGTGGGTGTCCAAGCGGAATAAGTCCGCTCAGTAGGTAAAATTGCCGGGCTTGGTCGTATTCATACGATTCCATTGTTCTCGACAGTTGTTTATATTCTCCAATATTTGTTTTTGTTGTATAGCAAGAGGTAAATAATGCTATGGAAATGACAAAAAATATAATTTTCTTCATTGTAACTTATTTTTGAGGTTACAAATATAGTAAATATTCGTTCGTATGCACCGCAATCGTGTCTTTATGTGAAATTCTATTCTATATTTTCTGGCTCCACAATTTGTCCAATGTATTCCAACAATTCTTCCTTGCCGTTTTTGTTCTCGGCTGAGGTGTAATACATCGGGGGCGTTTCTTCCCATTCTTGGAGGAGTGTTTCAACATACACGTTGATGTTGTGTTCCAATTCTGCTGGTTTGAGCTTGTCAGTTTTTGTCATCACTATGGCTATGGGGATTTCGTTCTCGCCGCACCAGGTAATGAATTCGAGGTCGATTTTACGGGGCTCGTGGCGGCTGTCAACCAAAATAAACAGGCAGTCGAGGTTCGGACGATTGAGTATGTAGTCGCTGATAAAATTCGCAAACGTATTGCGGAGTTGTTTGTTCACTTTGGCGTAGCCATAGCCGGGCAGGTCAACCAAATACCACGATTTGTTGATGAGAAAATGGTTGATAGTCTGTGTCTTACCTGGCGTCGATGAGGTCTTCGCCAATTTTCGGTTGTTGCAGAGCATATTGATTAACGACGATTTTCCCACGTTCGACCGCCCAATAAACGCCACCTCGTGCTTGCCGGGCAGGGGACAGGCTTTGTAGGTCGTCGCACTTTTTATGAATGTAGCTTCTTTTATAACCATAGCTCCGTTTTTGCGCAAATATAAAAAAATAGGAGATAGAAACTCCTATCTCCTAAAACCAACTTCCTAACTGAATTTATTCTTTTACTGTTTCGGCGGCTGGTGCGTTCTTTTTCACGCTTTCTATGCCATTCATACAGCTTGTTTTTGTCTTGTAGCCTTCCGAAGTTGCAATGATTTCGCCGTTGCGGGCTTTTAGTCTAAAACGGAATTCGCCCGATTTGTCGGTGTAAACTTCGTATTTTGGATGTTTCAGTTGTGCGAAGTTTGCTACGGTTTGGTCTTCCACATCGGCGGTGCAGTTCGATTTCACACTTTCAATGCCGTTTTTGCATGCCGATTCTGTGTTGTAAATTTCCGACGTTGCAATTACTTCGCCGTTTCCTGCTTTTAGGTCGAATTTCACGCCCGATTTTGTTTCTTTAATGACAAATTTTCCCATAATCTTTTGTTTTTATTGAGTAAGACATCTTGTTTTTTTTCAATTAATCACAATATTACAAAAAAATCCGATTCAATTTATTGACTGTTGATAATTTGCAAATAAACTTTACTTTTACCTCAAAATCTTTGATATGGAACAAGAAATTCTATTGGAGCTCGTAACTATGGAAATGCCGTATGGACGCTATAAAGGACGCATTCTGTGCGATTTGCCCGAACCGTATCTCGCATGGTATCACCAAAAAGGATTTCCCAAAGGCAAATTGGGCGAACGCTTGGCGCTGCTGTACGAAATCAAACTCAACGGGTTGGAATATTTGCTCAAAGCATTGAGAAAATGAACTTTTCTTTTGCGAAGAAGTCTAAACTTTGACATTCCACGCTTGCAGAATCCTAATCTTTTATATTTTTGTAAAAAATAGTTGAATTATGATACAATCAATGACTGGTTTTGGCAGGGCAGTGGCTGAATTGCCTGGAAAAAATGTTGTGGTCGAAGTTAAGTCGCTCAACAGTAAACAGTTAGATTTGAATTCGCGTGTCGCATCCATCTATCGCGACAAGGATTTGGAAATCCGAAATTATATATCATCCCAATTGGTGCGTGGAAAAATCGACGTCCTTGTGTATCTCGAAGCAAAAGAAGGCGTTATGGAACGTACATTGCAGGAATCGTTGGTGAAGACGTATTACGAAAAAATAAGCAATTTGGCGAATGAACTGCACGCCGAAAATTTTTCTCCAATGGATGCGGTGATGCGCCTTCCCGATGTGTGGTCAACTGATAATCAACAACTTGCTGATGAATCAGAATGGAAGTCGGTTATGGCTGCCGTGGTTGAAGCCACAAAACGAATTGCAACATACCGCGCCAACGAAGGCGAGGCATTGGATAGGGATTTGCGTGCTAACATTCAGACAATCAAAGATTTGTTGGCAAGCATTGAAACGTACGAAAAAGCACGTGTGCCGAGCATCCGCGAACGAATCGAACAATCGTTGCGTGAATTCATTGATTCTGATAAAATAGACAAAAATCGTTTGGAACAGGAAATGATTTTCTATTTGGAAAAACTCGACATCAACGAGGAAAAAGTCCGTCTGGCGCAACATTGCAAGTATTTTCTCGATACAATGGATTCCGATGAATTTGCAGGTAAAAAATTGAATTTCATTGCGCAGGAAATGGGACGTGAAATCAACACAATGGGCTCAAAATCAAACGATGCCGATATGCAGCGCATTGTGGTGCAGATGAAGGACAATCTTGAAAAAATTAAAGAACAGGTGCTAAACGTATTGTAGTATGCAGGAACGTAAAATGATAATATTGTCGGCACCGTCTGGCTCTGGAAAATCAACTATCATACATTATTTATTGCAAAAAGGTTTTCCACTTGAATTTTCTGTTTCGGCAACCACACGGGCACCACGGGGAACGGAACAAAATGGGGTGGAATATTATTTTTACTCGGTTGATGAATTCAAACAGAAAATTCAAAATGGCGAATTTGTTGAATACGAGGAAGTGTATGAAAATAGATTCTATGGCACGTTGAAGGCGGAATGCGAACGGATTTGGAGCAAAGGCAACGTAATTGTGTTTGATGTGGATGTGGCTGGCGGACTACGCCTGAAATCTCTTTTTGGCGATAAGGCTCTGGCGTTGTTCATCAGGGTCTCTTCTATTGAGGAACTGCGGAAACGCCTTATGGGACGGAACACTGAGAGCGCCGATGAAATCCAAAAACGTCTCGATAAAGCTGCGTACGAGATGCAATTTGCCGAAAAATTCGACGCGATTGTCACAAACGATGATTTAACAAAAGCCTGCAAGGAGGCTGAAGGTTTATTGACAGAATTTTTGAAATAAAAGAACATTTTTTATCTTTGTAAATCTAAAATTAACGTATATGAAAAAATTACTATTAATTCCATTAACAATGTTGCTTGCGTGCGGCGCTGCATTTTCGCAAGGAACCGTAAAGAACAGAGCGATTAAAAACAATTCCTATTTCAATCTTTCGTATATCCGTCCGATTATGGATTATGGAAAAATTGAAGGCAATGAATCGCCGAACAATATGTTGAAATACTACAAAAAGAAAGCTGGTGACGATTTGCAACACTACAGCGCAGGCTTGAACGTTGGTGCTAATTTCTACATTCATCCTGTTAGTTGGATTATCGAAGGTTTTAAACCAGGTTTGTGCGTCGATTTCATCGACCTTGGCGTTGATTACTACCGTTTCAACGATGGTGTGCAAAATCAAAGTGGTGTTATCGATACTACAAAGTATAGCGATTTAACCGCTTCGTATTCGTTGAACGTGGGTGTTATTGCAACAATCAATCCTGTAAAAAATTTCTATATTGATTTGACAGCAAAAATCTGTCCGACTTTTGCTGTGAATTATTTCAAAATCCCTGCATTCAAAGCCCCATCGGCAATTGCAAGCTGGGATGTGTATGAATACAGAATGCCGGGCGACCAATATGGTGGCTATGATGTGTCGGGCAGCATTTATCCAGTACCTGACCAAGAAGCTGAAGATACTGGTATCGGTCTTGGCTTGGATTATGCGTTTGGTTTCAATCTTCGTTATTCAAAGGTTTCAATCGGTTGCGAATGGTTCCTCGGAAATATCCGCTATTCGTACGACACTTGGACAGACCAAAAAGTTAATAATCAACGTTTGAAAGTGAAACTCGGATTGTCATTCGATTAATGGTACGGTTTTTGCTTTTAATTTGATTGTTATTAAAATTTAAAGATTATGAAAAAGATATTTGTATTATTATCGGCTGCGGTTTTCGCTCTCAGCGCTTGTAATATGGGCGAAGACGGAAATGCATATTTAAGTATTGATTACAGCGACGAAGTAGGTGAACCAAATTTTGTACGTGTTTCGTATGATGTTGAATATGATGATGGTCGTGTTCAAACTGTTGACCTTAAAAATTCTTGGGACTGGGGTGTATATTATCTGATTGACAGAGGATACTACAACGTGTACTGGGAACTTGAATACCGAAACGACAGAAACAAAGTTGTTCGTGTTGGTAATGAGGCCGAAATCGAAATTTGGATTGACCGTGGTCGCACAAAACATCGTGATGGCTTGGATGTGTATTTCGATTTGCGCTTGTATGATGAAAACTACGTGAAATTCACCCACGAAAAAGTTCGTGAACCTCGTGAAAAATCATTCAACGCTGCTGGCGAAAACGAAAAAGTTGCATTATACAGCAACGAAGAAACAAAAGGCGGATATACTATGAAATATACAGTATATCAAGTGTTTGAAGAAGTTGTGGAAGAGTAAGATCTTCGGCGTGAACGTAAAAAAAGAGTCAATGAAAAATCATTGACTCTTTTTTTTGTGTAGTGATTTGTTTTTTATGCAATGTTTGTGAATACAGCTTGAACGTCGTCGTCTTCTTCAAGTCTGTCAATCAATTTGTCGATGTCGGTCATCTGTTCTTCTGTGAATTCCTGAACATCGTTGGGAATACGTTGCAATTCTGCTTTTACAAGTTCCAAATTGTTGTCTTCCACAGCTTTAGCCATATTACCAAAGTCTTTGTAATCGGCATATACGATTACAATTCCTTCCTCGTCGTCGGATTCAATTGATTCGCAACCAGCGTCAATCAAATTGAGTTCCAATTCTTCCAAGTCAAGGTTTTCTGTTTTTTTGATTTGGAACACTGCTTTACGCGAAAACATATATTCAAACGAACCTGTTGGCACCAATGCGCCGCCCAATTTGTTGAAATATGATTTTACGTTTGCCACGGTTCTTGTTGTGTTGTCGGTTGCGCATTCCACTACAATCAGCACACCGTGAGGACCTTTACCTTCGTACAAAACTTCAGTATAGTTTTCAACATCCTTGCTCGATGCACGTTTGATAGCCGCATCAATATTCGCTTTCGGCATATTTTGTGCCTTAGCTGTCATAATTGCGGTACGCAGTTTCGGGTTCATCGATGGATCTGGTCCGCCTTCTTTGGCTGCTATCGTGATACTTTTTGCCAATCGTGGAAACACACGTGACATTGTTCCCCAACGTTTTTCCTTAGCTGCACGTCTGTATTCAAATGCTCTTCCCATACTATCTGTTTTTATAGATTATCATCTTCATCATCTTCGTCTTCTTCGTCGGCGATGTTTTCCAAATCATCATCGTCGTCGTCATCTTCGGAATCATTGTTTTTTGTATCATCATCTTCGTCCTCGTCCTCATCTTCGTCCTCGTCCATTTTGAGTTCGGCAGGTTTGTCAATAGAGTCAAGACCGAGATTAGTCAATAAATCGTCTGCTTTGAAGTCATCGTCGTCATCCGTATTTCTATCAGTATCAATGTATTCGTCCATACGAATCATATAATATCTATCTTCTGTCTCGTATGGTAACGCAAAGCGTTCTTGACCAGTTTTTGGGTCGGTGTAGGTTACCAAGAATTCTGTGAAACCGTTCGGATACAATTGAAGAACTTTCTCTTGAATTTCTTTGTCTAATTTGTCAAAATCTTTAATGACATGAGGTTTAGATTGCATACTGTTAAAAATTTACAATGTGACCAAATATTAATTGTTACTTATGGTTATTTCTGTATTTTGTTCATAATTTCTTGTGCCAACGCATTTGCCGCATCCATTGAGGAACTTTCCGCATAGATTCGGATAATTGGTTCGGTGTTCGATTTCCGTAGGTGAACCCAACCTTGTGCGAAATCAATTTTTACGCCGTCAATTGTGTTGACCTTTTCATTTTTGTAGGTTTCGGCTATGTTTGCCAAAATAGCATCGACATTTGTGTCGGGGGTAAGTTGGATTTTATTTTTTGAAATAACATATTCTGGATATGTCTTTCGTAATTCGCTGCATTTTTTGCCTGATTTTGCCAACAAGCTTAAAAATAGAGCAATGCCAACAAGTGCATCACGGCCGTAGTGAATTTCAGGATAAATCACGCCACCATTGCCTTCACCGCCGATTACCGCGTTGGTTTCCTTCATTTTCGTTACCACATTGACTTCGCCTACAGCTGCTGCGTTGTATTCTTTTCCGTATTTCCGTGTCACATCGGAGAGCGCACGGGTGGAGGATAGGTTGCTTACCGTGTTGCCCGGTGTATGTTGCAGAATATAGTCGGCAACCGACACCAATGTATATTCTTCGCCGAACATTGTTCCGTCTTCGTTGATGATTGCAAGACGGTCAACGTCAGGGTCAACCACAAAACCTACGTTAACATTGTTGGTGCGGATTGCTGCCGCGGTTTCCACTAAGTTTTCTGGAATTGGTTCTGGCGTGTGTGCAAATTTTCCTGTCGCTTCGCAGTTCAATTTCAATACATTCTTCACACCAAGTTTTTCAAGCAATTCTGGTAGAATAATGCCGCCAACGGAATTCACGCAGTCGATTGCCACCGAAAAATTCGCTTTTTTGATTGCGTCAACATCAACAAGTGGAAGTGTGAGCACTTTTTCTATGTGTTTACTATTATATGTATTGTTGATTTCGATTGAACCAATGGAATCAATGTCGGCAAAGTTGAATTTGCTTGCCTCAGCCCGTTTCAGTACATCGTTTCCTTCCTGTGCGTTGAGAAATTCACCTTTGTTGTTCAATAGTTTCAACGCATTCCATTGTTTCGGGTTATGGCTTGCTGTGATAATCACACCGCCGTCGGCGTGTTCCTCGGTCACTGCAATTTCGGTGGTCGGAGTGGTTGCCAATCCAATGTTGACTACCTTAAAACCAAGAGCTACAAGTGTTTGCATAACAAGACTGCTGACCATATCGCCCGAAAGACGGGCATCGCGGCCAACAACAACTTTGTTTGAGCCGTTGGTCACGTTGTCGCGCAACCAAGAGCCATACGCCGAAGCGAATGCAACAATGTCCACAGGGGTCAAATTGTCGGTGGTTGTGCCGCCAATAGTGCCTCGTATGCCCGAAATTGATTTAATGAGACTCATATTTATACATTTTGACGGCAAAAATGATAAATATTTTCAAATAGCAATAGAAATTGGGATAAAATTTATTGAAATGTTAGTAATATTTATTGTAGGAAGAAAAATTCTATGAGTTCCGACAATTCTTTACTTGAAAATGAAGCACCCGGACCAGCATTTGGACCTTCGTCGAAGAACGAATTGATGGTGTTCAGAAGTTCCGTCAAATCAATGTAGTCATTATTGTCGGTATCGCAGATTTTGAATTTTTTCGGAATGCGTTTGTAGAATTGTTTTGTAAGCGTGCTTCCGTTGAGTAATTCTGGATAGAAGCGGTACAATTCTTCTTGTGCGAGTTTTTCATCTTGTGTCATTCGTTCGCGCAGTTCAGCTTCGGTCATTCCTTTTCCTTTTTCATCGTGCCAGAATGCGCGTGTCATACGTTCCACATCGCAGTAGTTGGGAATCCCGTCGTTGTCGTCGTCGAACGGACAACCGTTAGCGAACACATCAACACCTTTTGGGGTGTAAGGGCATTCATCTTCGGTTTCGTCAATACCATCTTCGTCGGCGTCCCATTCTGCAAGATAATTCTCGTGCTGCAGTGCGTCGAATTTCGACTTTCTCGGAAAGTTGTCGAGGTCGAACAGCACGCTTGCGTAAGCGTACGAGAATCCGTCAGGCAATTTCGAGCCTTTGCGTTTTTCTGTACCTTTGCCAGTAATGTCGTCCAATGTGTTGGTTGCCGCAATATGGTATTGATAGCCAATATTCACTTTCGCGAATTTTGAAATATTGTACGAAAATCCGAGTTCTATGGGAAACGTTGCTATGATAGGGCAGTAGTAGTCTTTTTTGTTAAGATTTTCGACTTGCAGTGCCGTTTCGTAGTCGTAGTCGCGATATACGATTGTTGATTTCGAGGCGTTGTAGTCCGATTCCGTTGTGTTGCGGAACGTTCCGTCAGACCACAAATAGAGCTTTTCGCCTTCGGAGAACCAGTCGCCGCGTGCTTCGGGGCGTTGCAGTATTGAAACACCCGCGCTCACGTAAGGCGTAAGGATTTTGCTTCGTCCGGCAATAGCCTTTATGTTTGCAAAATTATAGTTGACGAATGCGCCAAATGAATTCACTTCTGTCTTGAAATCGAAAAATGTGTGGATTTCAGGATAATAGGTGCTTCCGCGAAGTTCGCCACGCAAGTATCTGATACCAATTTTCAGTGATGGCGAAAGGGTTTGCATCATTTCGAGATGAACTGCATTGCAGCCTACGGTAAAGTTCGCAGGTTCGTCGTTGGTAATGTCGCCATGGTATGAGATTACACCCGTACCAATACCTGTGATGGGCAGTTTAAGTTGGCTTGGCAAGGGTTCTTTGTCTATTTGAAGAATCTTGTCGATAGGGGGCACAATTTCTTGCTTTTCTTGCGAGAAAGTAAGAAAAGGAGCGAAAAACAATATGGCAAAAAATATGTTGTTTTTCATAATTCACCTACATACATTACAAATGTAGTGAATACTCCTTAGATTTCCAAGTTTATTTCACCCATTTTTGATTCGACATCATTAAGGCTTCCTGTACTGTTATGCGCTTTTTACCGTTATAAGCCACAACAAATGCGCCTTTGATAGGAGTTTGCTCCCAGATTGTATTTCGTTGATTACGAGCCTCTTGATATGTTTTTGATGGCTGTTGGATGGTGTATTTGAACCATGCTCCGTTCTTCTCAACAGCCACGTTATCGGTAATATTTCTTTTTTCAAAAAAGTTTTTCGAATTTTTAATTTTTTTGTGCGTTGCCGCTACTTGCACACGATACGAAACGTTGTTTTTCACCGTGTTGTTTGTTGTTTTTACTTCTACATTTTTGTTTGTCAGTGTAGGAGCAGGTTTGTTTGTCGTTTGAGTAGTTTTCGCAACGGTTGTTGGTGCGGGAGTTGTTTTTGTTTCCATGCGTTTTTCTTCCGTCACATCGTTTTTCGGGGTTTCAATCGGAGTGATTGTTGTTGTTGTGGTTGTAGTGGAAGTTGTGGTGGTTGTTTGCACAATCTTGCTTGGTTCCGCATCAATGGTTGTCATTGTTGGTTTTGCTGAGTTCGACGACAATATGTTGTTGATGAGTTCAGGATTGTTTTTCGACGAAACATATTCCGTTTTTGTTTCGGTGGTTTGCGTTACTTCGTAGTCGCTATCGCCGTCGAACGAGCCCACCTCGAACAAATCGTCGGATTTGCCTGTGCTTTCGCTTACACGTTTGTCGTTTTCAAGTGGAATTTCGTCGGCTGTGCCTGTCACGCGCACGTTCATAGGTTTAAGTTCGGCGAACCGTTTTTCGTTGTTTTCAACATAGCCGAATTTAGCAGAGAAGTTGAACGAACTTTTGCTTTTTTCAGGTACAATAATATTGAAATTGAATGAGAACGAACTGCTTTGTGGAAGTTTCACCCAAAGAACGGTGATAGTATTGTCGGCGAACGAGAAATTCTGGTTCGTTGATGTTGCCACAAAATCTTTAGGCAACGTACACGTGAACCGTCCGAAACCTTCAACCTGACCTTTGTCTATAGTGACGGTTACGGGGATTACCGCGCCTGGACGAACAGCCTTAGGCATATTAGAAGTTACGGAAACCACATTTGCCAAATACAGATTTATGGCACCAGCCACAAATAATACCATAGAAAAACGAACTAAGAATTTCTTTGTGATTTTTGTACAAGAGGTATTCATAATAGCCTATTTTAGAAACTGTTATGGCACAAAAATATAGCAGAATTTTTAGAAATGCAAATTTATTGCGTAGAAATGTTAATAATTTTGTTAATAAAGTGTGAATTCGTTGTTTATAGCTTATTGTGTAATCGTGTAAATTATTGTTTTTCAGTCACTTGCGCTTTCTTTGTGTTTATGCATAAACTATGCACAAAAAAAGCGATGTTTTAAGAAAAAACACCGCTTTTAATTGTAAAACAAATAGTTAGAACCTATTTTATCAAGTTTTTACCGCTCATATCGGTTGGTTGTTCTATACCCATAATGTGGCAAATGGATGGAGCCACATCGGCAAGAATGCCATTTTCAACTTGTGCGCCCTTGTTTTCGCTGATATATACGAAAGGAACAGGGTTCAACGAGTGGGCGGTGTTCGGAGTGCCGTCATCGTTGAGTGCGTGGTCGGCGTTTCCGTGGTCGGCAATGATGATTGTTTCGTATTGCGTAGATTTTGCTGCCTCCACAACTTCGTTCACACATTGGTCAACGGCAACAACGGCCTTTTCTATAGCTGAATACACGCCAGTGTGTCCCACCATATCGCCATTAGCAAAGTTCACAACAATGAAATCATATTTGTCGGTTTTGATAGCCTCAACCAATTTATCCTTAACTTCGAATGCGCTCATTTCTGGTTTTAAGTCGTAGGTTGCCACTTTCGGCGAAGGAACCAAGATGCGGTCTTCGTTTTCGTATGGTGTTTCGCGTCCGCCGTTGAAGAAGAACGTTACGTGGGCATATTTTTCAGTTTCGGCAATGTGCAATTGTTTTTTGCCAAGGCTCGAAACGTATTCGCCCAGTGTGTTTTGCACGTTTTCTTTGTCGAATAAAATATGTACGCCTGTAAACGAAGCGTCGTATGGAGTCATACAATAATATTGTAAACCTGGAATTGTGTTCATTCCTGCTTCAGGCATATCTTTTTGTGTAAGAACGATTGTTAGTTCTTTTGCGCGGTCGTTGCGGTAGTTGAAGAATATAATCACATCGCCGTTTTGGATACGTCCGTCAACGTTTGCGTTAACAATTGGCTCAATGAATTCGTCGGTTCCTTTATGTTCAGCGCAGTCGGAATCGTAGCTTTCTTGAACGGCTTGTGCCATATTCGTTGCTTTTTTACCTTTGCCGTTCACAAGCATATCGTAGGCGATTTTGATGCGTTCCCAACGTTTGTCGCGGTCCATGGCGTAGAATCTACCGATAATCGAAGCGATTTTTCCTGTGTTTTTTGCCAAATGAGCTTCCAATTGTTCTATGAAACCCTTTCCCGATTTCGGGTCGGTGTCGCGTCCGTCCATAAAGCAGTGAACAAACGTGTTGCTAATTTCGTAGTGTTTTGCGATTTCAATCAATTTGAACAAGTGGTCCAACGAGCTGTGCACGCCACCGTTAGAAACCAAGCCCATCAAGTGTACGTTTTTTCCGTTTGCCTTAGCGTAAGAAAAAGCATTCACAATTTCCTTGTTTTGCAAAATGGAATTGTCGGCGCAGGCACGGTTGATTTTCACCAAATCCTGATATACAACGCGTCCGGCACCAATATTCAAGTGACCTACTTCGGAGTTACCCATTTGACCGTCGGGCAAGCCAACATTTTCGCCAGAAGCCTGTAGTTGGGAATAGGGATAATTTTTCAATAAATAATCCCAATAAGGAGTTGGGGTAGAACTAATTACATCGGATTTTGTCTTGTCGCCGAATCCCCATCCGTCAAGGATCATTAATAATGCTTTTTTTCTCATATCTTGTAGATTTTTATTTCGTGCCGCAAATGTAAGAAAAAACTATGGAACACGTAAATACAAAATCCACCTATTTCTCCACAAACGTTCTTACATTTTCATACGTAAGTTCCATCAATTTTTTGAGTGCTGTGTCGCTCACCCACGCAACGTGTGGTGTGATGAGCAACCGGTCTTTAATTGCATCGTCGAGGAGCGGGGATGAGAGGGGCAATGGCTCTTTTTCCATCACGTCGAGACAGGCTCCGGCTATGCGTTTCTCTTTAAGTGCTTGTGCAAGAGCGTTTTCGTTGATTATGCCGCCACGACCCACGTTTACAATGTATGCGTTATTTTTCATTTTATGAAATTGTTCCGTTCCAATCAAACCCTTTGTCTGTGAGTTGAGCGGTGAATGTATGGAAACAATGTCGGCTGTTTGTAACAGTTCGTCAAGTGTAAGTTCTTGATAATCATTTGTATGGTTGTTTCCCGAAGTTGAATAATACACGACTTCGCACCCGAACGCCGATGCCACTTGTGCCACACGGCGCCCAATTGTCCCCAATCCGATAATTCCCCACGTGCGGCCGTTCAACTCCATATAGCCAGGACCAATGTGTGTGAACAGATGCTGGTTTGAGTATTGTTTCGACGAAACGTAGTGCGAATAATATTCGGTGTGCTGGAGCAATGAAAGCAGCATTGCAAATGTGTGTTGCACAACGCTTTCGGTGGAGTAGCCAGCAACATTTTTTACAATGATTCCTCTTTCTTTTGCATAAACCAAATCAACGTTGTTCATTCCTGTAGCAGTAAGGCAAATCAGTCTCACGGCAGGGCAGGAGTCCATAATTTCTTTGTCGATGATGACTTTGTTTGTGATGATAATTGATGCATTGGCAATGTGTTGCAATCGTTCTTCACTTGTTGTTGTTGCAAAAACACGAAGGTTTCCTAAGTTTTTGAATGAATCGAAGATGCTGTTTTCTCCAATTGTTGCCGCATCGAGCACTACTATTTGTTCCATACATTTCTTTTTTTCAAAGATAGAAAAAATGGGAATACTTTTTAAATATTTGCCCGCCTCGTTACCGAAACGGTATTGTGAATTTTTATTTCCGCAATAAGTAATGCTGAAAAATATGGAAAGAATATCTGACAATCAGGATTTTACGCCAAGCAATGGCGAAGTTGCCCTTTACAATCCCGATGACACAATCCGTTTGAAAATGCAGGAAACAAAGGAGGGGGGATTTTGAAGAAAGTTTAGGGGAATCTTAAAATGGATTTTCTTGAGAAGAAGATTCTAATGTTTTTTCTTATTGAAAATGCACTTTTTTGCATAGACAACATATCAGATGTTTCGTTATATTTGTGAATATTTATATTTGTCTATGATTGATAATAAAATATGCAAGACATTAATACAAGCAATTCGGGAAGCCAAATGTGTTTATATTGTCTATTTGAATAAAGAAGAACGAGAGACAAAATATTGGATTGCTGTAGATGACATAAAATTTGACAATGAAGAACCGCGATTAAAGTGTCATGGCTATAACCCTCAAATAAACCCAGATAACGTGTTGGATAAACTGGACTTATTTCTAAACAAAATAAAGTCTGCGACAATAGTTGATTTTACACATTACGACGTATCGGATTCTTTGCTGAAGAAAATCAATGATAACATGGGTAAATATTCGTGGTTAAACTACGAACCAGATGTAAAATATCTTTTGGATTATTATGAAGCATGTAATCGTTTGGATAAAGACCCATATCAAAAAGAGAGTTATTTGATTCCAGGCGTTGATTTATCTGTGTTAATGCAAAATAAACTTATCACGTTAAATAAAGAGCAAAAAGAACAAGTACTGAAAATATACAAAAGTCAGCAATCAACCAATGAAAAACGGAATTATGAAGAACTGGCTTTGACACGATTTTCAATTGATAAACAAAATAAGCATTACATTGTTTGTTACTACAGCGTAATGTTTAATCCAATAAATAATAGTTTGAGTATAGATGACACGTTAAGATTTAATAAGTCATTTATTCATAAGCGTTTATTGGAAGAAAAAGTTGCCGAAGAGGAATGTAAATCGACTTTATTTCAATATACAGAAATGGATGTAGATACATTTATTGAGGATTTTAGAAATAATGAAGAAAATTGTATTGCCATAATAGAAAATAATTTAAGAAATGGTGAAATACCAAATACAAGACCTGAAATTGTGTTATTGGAACGAGATGTTCCCATTGACTTGAGAACAACATATGATGCAATTATTCGGAGAGTTACAGATGGACAACTCAATGTTCCATTGAAATCGTTTTTAGGAAAAATTACACATCGTGACAAAAGGCGTAAAGAGCCTGAAATCATAATATGTGACAAAAAAATTAATGTTGACCAAACGCGTGTCCTTTACAACGCAATGAAACAACCAGTGACTTTTGTACAAGGACCTCCAGGAACAGGAAAAACACAAACAATCCTAAATGTAATTCTTAACGGTTTCTATAATGAAAAAACTATACTGATTTGTTCTGCAAATAATAAACCTGTAGATGGAATCATAGAAAAACTTTCTATAGAATACAATGGGGAAAAAATACCATTCCCGTACATCCGTCTTGGAAACAAAGAACAAGTAAAAAAAGCAATTGCACGTATAAAGGAATTATTTGAATTTTCTACCGATCGAGAACCTGATGATGACAAAATGAATAAAATCAAATTGTCAACCAATGAAAAAAATGAGCGACTACAAAAAATTTTGAAGCGTCAGGAAAAATATGTTGAACTACAAGAATATAAAGAAAATGCTAAAAAAATACTGAGTTACGTAGAGCAGTCTCCTCATCAATTTACAGAAAATATAAAGAAGAATATCAGCAAATTCACTTTTGAATTAGACGATAATCCAGAGGTGAAAAACGAAGAAGTTTTGGAGTTGTTTACGCCATTAAGCGAGGATTATAAACTCCAACAATTATTTTATTTTTCTTCTCTAAAATGCATAAAGACATTGCGGGGATCTGCTTATGAGGAGTTAAAAAATATTTGCGAACTTGCAAATGAAGAAGACCGAACAAAAGAATTCAACAAGTGGTTGACTAACGATGAAAATATGAAAAAACTTGTTAAGGTTTTTCCAATAATTTTCACGACTAATATTTCTTCACAACGTCTTGGAACACCTGATTTTATGTTTGATATTGTAGTAATGGACGAAGCAGGTCAATGCAATGTCGTACATTCTCTCATCCCAATAACAAAAGCCAATTCTTTACTTTTGGTTGGAGACCCTCAACAATTGAAACCAATTATTGTATTGGAAGATTCAATAAATAAAATGTTTCGAGAAAAGTATTCCATACCAGAAGGTTACGATTACAAACATAATTCAATATTAGATATAATGAGAAACCACGATACAATTTCTCAATATGTTATTTTGAAATATCACTATCGTTGCGCAAAAAAAATTATTGATTTCTCAAATCAAAAATACTACAATTCATGTTTGAATTTAGCCGCAATTAAGGAATCAGGAGAACTTATAAGCATTCCCGTAGAAAACAAAAATGTAAAAGAAAAAAATTCCGCTTACGATGAAGCAATAGAAATTATAAAATACTTGAAACACAATAATTTCCACGATACTACCATTATTACACCATTCGTAAATCAAAAAGACTTACTGAATGATTTGTTAAAGCAAAATAATCTTTCCGATATTGAATGTTGTACAGTGCACGCAATGCAAGGGGGCGAGAAATCAACAATAATTCTTTCAACAGCATTGTCAACCAAAACAAGCCAAAGAACATTCGATTGGATAAAAAACAACACGGAACTAATAAATGTTGCTGTTACCCGTGCAAAGAAGCGTCTAGTCATAGCAAGTGATGAAGAAGCGATTAACGCTTTGGCTAAAAATTGTTCTAGCGATTTATTGGATTTAATTCAATACGTAAAAAGTAATGGTAAAATTTCTGTTCCGGAAAACGAAACTCTAAAAATAGAAATTGGAAAATCAAATGGTAGCTTTTATGAAGACGAATTTTACAAGACAATATCCCATTTTTGTACAGTCTATACATCTTTTGAGGTAAAAAGAAATGTTCCTTTCAGTAAAATCTTTTCTGACGATGAAGAACTAAAGAATATTGATAGTGAATTTGATTGTGTATTGTACGAGAAACGAAATGGGCGATTATATCCCCAGATTGTCATCGAAATAAACGGAGGAGAACATTTTGGAGATAAAAAACGTGAGCAATCCGATGCAAGAAAATCGAAAATTTGCAAGGTCAAAGGTTGGGAATTATTGATGATTTCAAATTCATTTGTGAAAAACTATAGTCAATTGTGTAAAATAATCATAGAATCGAAAGATGTTGTTGATACACAAAAGTCCTTCAATTTTGATGATTTAGAAGACAATGAAGTCAAACAGGAGGAGAAGCCTGCACCACAAACAATTCAGAGAATAAAAATACGCAAACAAGACGGGTATTGCATACGATGTGGAAAGGATATTTCTTATAATCCACAAATTCCCTATTGTAAAAAATGTTATTACACATGGAATAAGTATGGCGGCTACGAATATTATTCAGAGAATTATTGTCACCAATGTGGTAAAAGTTCTTACGGAATATGTTTCGATAGACCTGAATGTAAATCTTGTTATTACAATTAAAACAACTTTTAAATGGCAATAGAAAAACAATTAAATATAGAATTGTACTCGGATGGGGCTTCTGAACCGACAAACCCAGGTCCAAGCGGCTATGGAATAATACTTCGTTGTCCGGAATTAAACTATCAAAAAGAGTTCTCTCAAGGATATGAAATTTCTACAAATAATAGAATGGAATTATTGGGAGTAATTGTCGGGCTAGAACAGATAAGAAAACCTTCTAATGTTACTGTTTATTCTGATTCAAAATATGTGATAGAACCAATAGAATTAGGATGGTTTCAACGTTGGGAAGATAATCATTGGATGCGTTCAAAAAAAGATAAAGTCGCTAATTCAGATTTATGGGAGAGATTAGGATTGATGCTGAAAAAGCATAATGTAGTTTTTGAATGGATTAAGGGACATAATGGTCATCCTGAAAACGAAAGATGTGATTTTTTAGCGGTTGAAGCCTGCAAAAGTTTGTCAAAAATTGTTGACGAAGGTTATAATCCCAACGAATGTCTTCATTATATTGTTAAAAAAGAAGGAGACTTATGTTATCATTGTTCAACACCAGTTGTAAAAATTGAGAAGCACAGAAATAAAATGCCGAAAGGGACTCATTATTTTGATTGGTATCTAAAATGTCCCAATTGTAAAGCCGTATATATGGTGGAAGAAGCCAAACGACTGAGTTCAGAATGGAAAGACACTGATCAATCATCACCTAAATTGTTTGAATTATAATTTTCAATCTTGCCAGAAAACTCATAGAGTTGAAGAACTTGTAGAAACTGTATGAAAACCAACAATTATTTTTTTCAACCCTTGACTCGTAATTTTTTTTGACATATCCGCTCTAGTTGATAGCTTCACCCTTCACCAACCATAAACTTCATCAAAGCAGTCTCCAAGTGCTACACTTTTCACTGCGAATCTGGTACAGTTTCGAATGAGAATATGTACCTAATCCGAAAAAACTATTGACAACCGCCGAGGAATGTTGTATATTTGCAACGTCCTAGGTGAAAAATGAAGACGAAAGTTTAGAAACACGTGGACAAAGGCCGATTAAATTCGTGCGAAATTCTGGCTACGGCGCGGAATTTCTTAAAAAGGAGAATCAAATGATTCTCTTTTTTATTTATGGAAACTCCAAAGATGGGAAAATGTCTTGAAAAATTTTTTCATCAATGCATCATTTCGTTTAATAAAAATCAAACGTGTCCCTTTAAACATATAAATGCAACGTAGATTCTCATTGTGTTCAAACGTTGTTTTTATATAATACGAGATTCGATTGATGCCAGCATTTCCCATAAAATTCACAACAATTCTGTCTGCTTGTTTTGCTCCACTGTCCAAACGCGATGATAACGCACTACCACCAGTAGAAGTTTTCCCTTCTACATAATATAGACAATTCCGTTTCTGAATAATAAAATCCGCACTTTTGGTTGCCTTGGGATTTGAAAGCAGAAAGACATCGTAGCCGTTTGTCACAAATTTCTGTGCCATTTGCAGATTATTAGGGGTTTCGCCTGTTTTTAATATTTCGTCGTATTGGTTTGTGTATAAGGTGTAAATCTTGTTTTCTGCCGTAGAAAATCGTTGTAACTCGGTAAATTCTGATTGTGCAACAATCCATTTCAAAACTTCAACCTTTTCACGATTCGTTGAAAACCTATAATAATCTTTTAATGCATTCGTAATCGTAGTGCCTTGATAAGCAAGAGGTTTCTCATACTCGGCAGCTGGTTCGCACACGAGTACAA
>JAEEGL010942750.1_pt1 | contig 22865 bp, 13 predicted proteins | sample 9134231 | NCBI WGS metagenome assembly JAEEGL01 (sample SAMN16246548, study PRJNA631951) | gut metagenome | biome: gut microbiome; feature: rumen; material: fiber-attached | host: Bos | place: Iran: Karaj | collected 2018-10 | reverse complement strand
TCAGTCTGCTGATATTGATATACAGTTTCGTCAGACATTACCTGGGTGAGACCATACAGGGTTGGACGACACTTATGGTTTCCATCTGGGCGATCGGCGGACTCATCCTCCTTAGCCTTGGTGTTGTCGGAGAATATGTCGGAAAGATATATCTCGAGACCAAGGGACGTCCCAGGTATTTCGTTGAATCCTTTTTGGATGAGTGACAGGTTTTAACTACGATTCAAAATGATCACACTTCTTTCCGGTTTGTTCATCAGGAACAGAACTGAATACAGGAATGAAAAAGTGCGCCGCTCATACGGCGTACTTTGCGGTATATTGGGGATCATCCTCAATATCTGTCTTAGTGCGGTCAAATTTGTCGCGGGAGCGCTGAGCGGATCGATCGCGATAACGGCTGATGCATTAAACAACCTCTCTGATGCCGCATCATCCTGTGTATCATTGCTTGGATTTAAACTGGGTGCTACAAAGGCCGATTCAGAGCATCCATTCGGGCACGGAAGACTTGAATATGTCTCGGGCCTTGTCATAGCCATATTGATAATCCTGATGGCTTGGGAACTTTTCAGACAATCGGTTGAGAGGATACTTCATCCTGCTGAAACAGGGCTTGGTCTGACCGTCATCATCATTCTTGTCATCTCCATTGCAGTCAAGATCTATATAGCTTCATACAACTTCCGCATAGGTAAACTGATCGATTCTGCCGCCATGAAGGCAACGGGGATCGATTCTTCATCCGATGCTGTTGTTACATTGCTTGTCCTTATCTGCGGCATCATAACAAAATATACGGGTATCAGACTCGACGGATACGGTGGCTTTATTGTGGCAGCCTTTGTTATGTGGGCGGGAATAAGCGCCATCAGGGAAACATTAAGCCCCCTTCTTGGACAGTCTCCTTCGCCCGAAACTATAAAAGAGATAGAAGATATAGTTATGTGCAAGGAGCACCAAGAACTCGGCATACTTGGAATGCATGACCTTATCGTACATGACTACGGCCCCGGAAGAGTCATCATTTCACTTGACGTGGAAGTTTCATGTAACGGAGATATCATGGAACTTCATAACATCATCGATGATATAGAAAACGATATCGCCGAACGGTTCAGCTGCCATGTCACGATCCATATGGACCCTGTCCTTACAGATGATCCGGAAACGGAGCGGATGAAGGCTATTCTTGAGAGCATTCTTCATTCGATCAACAGCGAACATGACGGAAACGGATTGACTTTCCATGACTTCAGACTGTCAAAAGAAGAAACAGGCACAAAAGTCATCTTTGATCTCGTTGTCCCCTACGATTATAAAATGTCCGATGATGTTATCACAGAGCGTATAACGAGCGAAATCCGCAAGGTAAACCCCGGCTATTCCTGTACAATCTATACCGATAAGATATAGTTCATTACCACTAAACGGCAAATTGGACCTTCTATACAGATAATATTATCTATATAATAGATGACAGATTGATCCTGAAACTAAAAATCCGTTGTAGTGAAAGATCATTTTAAACTATAATTATTTGGGACTAATACATAAAAACTATAAAGGTATGATTTGATAATGAAATATTTCAAGCACATTATGCTTCTAAGAAAAAACGATCCAGTATTCAGATATCTGACGACAGTCGGCTTATTTTTGGTAGTTGCGATCCTGATAGAACTATCTTTCTTTAATATCAGACACTGGCAATCCGTTACAAACAAACCTTATGAGCCGGAACTGATCTTTGATAACGGATATGCACGTAATGAAGACGGAACTTATACCATCACTTCCGAAAGCCGGTTCATACTTTTACCGAACCTGTCGGGCAGACTGGACAATATATATGCCAGGATCGTATATGCAGGTGATGAAGCAAGCGAAAATCCGACTCCTATCTATGTGAATTTCGATGCACGCGATACTTCCCATAGCAATTACTATTCGCTGAATACCAGACCGATATATCCTACAGAGGAAAGGAGCTTTTATCTTCGCCTTCATATGTACGGCGATGTAAAAGAACTCCGCCTTCATGCTTTTGCCGAGGTGGGCAGGCAGGTTGAGATCAGCATCATCTGTAATCCTATCGTTCCCATGTTCTTCTCAATTGGAAGAGTGCTCATGGTCTTTTTGGCATGCTGTTTGGTATATTTCCTTCGTCCTTCATCGATCCTTCATGAGGTCAGATATCTTAAAATGCAAAAGGCAATAAGGATTCGCATGCTGGCCGGCTTTTTTGTGGTTAATGCTGTGATCCTTATCTGGGCCAACGGACTTAATACCATGTATCACGGGGAATACAGCGTCAATAACCAGCAGTATCACGAATTGGCCGAAGCTTTTGCCAAAGGGAGTGTTTCGCTGCTTGATGAGCCTGATGATAGGCTGAAAACTATGGAAAATCCTTATGATATCTCTCTTCGTGCCGAGACTATGCCGTTTGAGGCATATAAGTTCGATCATGCATATTATAACGGCAAGTATTATGTGTATTTTGGAGTAGTTCCGGAGGTACTGGTTTATTTTCCCTATTATCTGATCACCGGAGAACATATCCATAACCGAACCGTTGCATGTATCGGGAGCATATTCATACTTCTTGGTTTGATTCTGCTTATAGATGAGACGATCATGAAGTACTTTAAGAAATGTTCGGTGGGAATGTGGTTTATGACTCTGGAACTGGTCATCATGGGAAGTTATCTTATTTATGTGACCAAACGGCCGGATCTCTATGCGGTTCCAATGATCTATGCCGTTATGTTCTCAATCTGGGGAATGTGGGCTTATATGCACGCCATCAAGACCGACGGCTCAGATAAAGAGCTTGACTGGAGATTCATGCTGGCAGGGTCGATTTTTACTGCCCTGGTGGCGGGATGCAGACCTCAGCTCTTTTTGATAATAATTCCGGATATATTGTTATTCTGGGATTATCTGTCTTCACTAAAGTACTTAAGATCACGTAATGGTTTGCAGGCGATTGCTTCTGTAGCCACACCGATGGCAGTTATAGGCGGCTTGCTGATGATCTATAATGCCGCAAGGTTCGATTCACCTTTAGACTTTGGAGCGTTTTACAATCTTACGTTCAATGATATGCGTTACCGTGGATTTGTTTTCGACAGGATACCGCTTGGAATAGCTACATATCTGTTTAGACCGGTCGAATTCGTTCCGCAGTTCCCGTATTTCGGTAATATTTTCATGAGTACCCAGTATATGGGCGAGACGATTCAGGAAACAACATATGGAGGAGTTTTTGCTGCCAGTCCGTTTGCACTGTTCGGGCTGATGTCCTTCTTTCGGCCAAAGAGCTTAAAAAGCGCAGAACACTCTGGATGCTCTCCATCTCGGTATTTGTAGCTGCGTTGGCCATTATCATTTTTGATACCGTCAATTCGGGAATACTGGCCAGGTACTTTTTTGATTTTTCGTACCTCCTGATGCTTGCTTCGGCTTTTGCACTGTTTAATATCCTTAGTATAAAGAGACTCAAAAAGACCCCGTTATACACGATTATCATATGGATAATGCTAATCCTGTTGCTTTATGGATTCCTGTACAATATGCTGACGTTTATGCTGGATTCCGGCGATTATATGATGAATAATCAAAAGAAGCTGTTCTATAAGCTTTATTATACTTTTGGTTTCCTGATGTAGGTGCTTTATGAAAAAATTCTTTTATGTGTTTATAACAATCGGATACATCTTTATGCTGCTGAGCCTGATCATAAAATCCGGCAGTTTCGGAATGATCGTGGGCTCTTTACTGATAGCAGCTGTCTTTGTGGCTATAGTGATCCTCGGGAAAAGGATCGATGTGTTCCTTGAACGGAAATATGCTTTGTGTACTACAGTCATAATAGTGTTTGCGGCTGTTATACAGTTTCTGCATATCGATCTTTTAAGGTACACTCCGGCATTTGATATGGAGGCTATTTTTAACGGAGCCACAGAACTGATCGAAACCGGGGATTTTGCATCGTATCACTCTTACTTCGGTTATTATTTCAATAACTACGGGGTGATGCGTCTCCTTTATCATTTTTTACGAGTAGGTCGTCTGTTTACGAAGGATTATTTCCTTATCGCAGCGCTGTTTAACGAGATAACCATTCTGCTGACGTTCCTCTTTTCAAGTCTGATAGCCAGAAAACTCTTCGGGGCACGCTTTGGGATCCTTGTTCTGCTGTTCTTTGTCAGCATGCCTCCATTCATCTTCATGACGGATGTTTTTTACACGGATTCGCTTTCGATGCTATATCCTGTTCTGCTGATTTATCTGGCTATGATGAACCGCAAAAGGGCCAAATGGGTTCAGTGGCTTATCTGCGCTGGGTTTGCCGTTCTGTCATATATCGGAGGCACTGTTAAGGCCAATGTTTATATAGTGCCTGTAGCGGTCTGCATATGCGAACTGGTTTATAAGAACTATAAGAGATTCCTTCAGTACCTGGTCTGCCTTTTGGTCATATGCATCAGCTTTCACGCGCTTTCAATGGGATATCTTTACCGTCACTATATTCCAAAGGATGAACTGAGCAGGACTAAAACACCTATACTTCACTGGGTCATGATGGGCCTTGAAGGAAACGGACGGTATAACGGAACTGATGAGGCTTTTACTCGCTCGTTTGATGATCCGGATGAAAGAGACAAAGCGCTGCTTGAGGAAATAGGAAAGCGGCTTAAAGACAGAGGCTTAACCGGAATGGTCAGGCTCTTTGCAGATAAGACTAAAATAGACTACGGTGACGGAACTCTGGGATTGTCGGATTTCCTTGATGACGGACCGGTCAATCAGTCCCAGGTTCAGGAACATATACTGTACGATGGGGCATATTATGACAGCTATTATAAATGGTGTACGGCAATCTTTTATGCGATCCTGATGCTTGGGGGAGCCGGTATCTTATGTGAGGTCTTTGCGGGATTCATGCACAGAAAGAGTAATCTTTTTGTCGTGTCCCTGGCATTTTTCGGAGATTATGCATTCCTGATGATGTGGGAAGCCACGCAGAGATACTGTACGAACTTTCTGCCTCTGGTGATGATCATGGCATCAGGAGGAGTCTTTTATCTTGAGAATCTGCTTGAAAGATCCGAAGTCCCGGACCGCATTTTGAAACTGACCCAAAAGTACAGCCGTGAGATATCAGTCTTTGCCGGCGCATTTGGTCTTAGGCTGGGGATATATGTTTTCTCATTCTTGATCATTGTGGTCCTGATGACGCAGGGACAGTTCATTCATCTTAGTGACTTTATTGACGGGTGGAGAAGATGGGATGCGTATAATTACGTACGGATAGCGCAGGAGAGTTACACGAATGCATGGCTTATGGAACCGGGCTCTCTTTCGTATCTTCCTCTGTATCCATGGCTGATGGGGGTACTTCATCTGTTTATTCCGGACATGATGATCTGTGGAATGGCAGTATCAACGATATGCTTTTCGGCAGGATGCATATTCTTTGATAAACTGATGCGCAGAGAAACAGGGACCAGCCGGGGAGGATATGCACTTGCGGCACTGATATGCTACCCCTTTGCTTTTTATCTGGGTGCAGTTGATACACAGGCTCTGTTCTTCCTCCTTTGCTCAATGTTCTTCTGGTATTTGAGAAATCACAGATGGAGAGTAACGGCGATCATAGGCATTCTGGCCTGCATGACTCAGCTTCAGGGACTTCTGCTTTTGATCGCGGTGGCAGCGGAACTGATGTATTTTAAGAGAGGGTGGTCGCTGCTCAGAAAAAAAAGGATCAAAGAGTTTTTCCGCAGGCTGGGGATCCCGTTTGGAATCAACCTTTCGATGCTGGCAGGTTTTGTTATATATCTTATCATCAACATTACCGTGGCAGGCAGTCCGCTATATTTTATCAGCAGTAAACATCAGAAACTGACGGACGGCTTTTCATTCGTCTGGAAAACGATATATTATATCACCTGTTCGGTCAGGGATATGTGGGGCAGTCCTGAGTGGTTCTGCATATGGCTTCCGGAGTTTGTTATCTTCTTTGTTTATATCTGGGGGATCATCTATCTTATCAGGAAGAAGATCCGTCCTGTTTATACAGTTTATCTGACCGCATACGGTCTGATCCTTTATTCATCTTCATGGCTGCTTAACGGACCCAAAATTACCATTACCGCACTTCCGCTGTTTATGGCGATCGGCATCTTTATAGGCGACAAGCCTCAGATACGGAAATGGATACTGATCGGATCGGCAGTTTTATCGCTGCTGTATCTGACTGCTTTTCTGAGATTCCTTCCGGTATTATGATCTTAAGGGATTTCATCATGGATTACTGTTGCCAAGGTTTACATAACGGATTATAATCCATTTAGGGGGGAAGATCTGATGAAAGAAGCACTTAAGCCTGTCGAATTTACTTCTAAGGATACCAGATTTATAAAAGGGTTTGCCATATTGCTTCTGATGTGGCATCATCTTTGTGCATCTCCGGATACCTATTATACGGGAACGACGTTTCCGTCGATAATATCGTTCGGAGGACGCAGCCTTACTTCCTGGTTTGCCGACATGGGGAATATCAGCATCACGATTTTTTCGTTTCTCGGCGGATATGCCCTGGCCAGATGTTACGAAAGACCGCATTTTTTCTCTGGAAAGATAATTGCAATCTATAAGAATTTCTGGAAGATATTCTTTATATTTGTTCCGATAGGTTTTCTTTTCTTTGCGCACCAGACTCCCTACAACAATTCGGATTATGTCCTCCACAGATTTGAACAGTTCGATCTGCAGGGGCTGCTATTTAATCTTGTCGGTTTTTCTACCAGCTATAATATAGAGTGGTGGTTTTTCTTTCCGTATCTCAAAGCTCTGCTGGTAGGTCTCGTGTTCATCTATCTGAACAGAAAAAGACGCTCGTATTATGTTGAATTTGCCGAAATGCTGCTGCTGATGATGATCGTATCGATGCTTCTTTCGCTCCCGCATTCGGATAACTATGCTTTTATCGTAAACAATTCTTTTCTGAACGATTATTTCTACAGGACTGAGATCGTCACCTGCGTTATAATGGGAACCATATTTGGTAAATACAACCTGCTCCCGAGGCTGATCAACTGGACGCATACGCTTCCGTTTGTCATAAGAAAAGCAGTGTCCATTGTCGTAATCCTGTTTATACTGGTGCAGAGGAACGGAGTACCAACGTACGATTATATTTTTGTTCCCCTTCTGACAGTAGCACTGTTTGAACTGTTCGGCTTTTCTGCCTGGATATACAAGTGCATGGAGTATGTCGGCAGGAACAGTTCCAACATGTACTATATGCATACTTTCCTGATCTTTTACTTCGGTGCATGCGCCAGACTTATCTACAAACCGAACAATTCACTTGTGTCGTTTTTGATCTTTGTTGGCAGTTGCCTGTTGATTTCGATAGCGATAAACAGGTTTTATATGGTGCTGGGCAAACTCTTGTCACGATCATTCCTCTTCAGACAGGGTGTCTTCGAGACAAAGTCCGATGAGGTCAAGGCCATGGCTGTGACTGCCGAACCGGTAGCAGGAGCCGTAAAGGATGATAAATACAATATTGAAGCAACTTCGGCTTCAGAGCCTGATACACTGCCGGAGACGATCTTTGTAGATGATTATTCTGCTCCGATAAGGTGTGACGGATGCGGCAGAGAGCTGAAACTTGGAAAAATGTTCTGCTCCTGCTCCGAATGCGGGATATATTATGTCAAAAATAAATACAAAGATGATAATGCAATAGGAGAGATGTGCTCCGGAAGCAAAGTGATATGGATAAAAAAGAAATAAAAAAACTGATACTTAATGACAAATTGAATTACTGGATACTGGCCGCGGTGACGCTGGTCATATTAATTGTCGGGATAAATGCCATACTTAAAGTCGTGCCGGTTGATATGTCTGTTTCGACTGACGAGATGGCATATGACCAGGAATGGAATCAGTATGAGGCGAGATTCTACAATAATTTTGCCAAAGGGATATATGACATATCTGTTTCATATATATCTACAGATAATGTTGCTGTTGAAATAAGCTCCTCTATTCCCGGGGCCAGACTTTTTCATGCGGACGCTCCGGTGCTCTCAAAGTATGGTACGGACGAGACCATCGCAGTATGGTTGGATGAAAAGTGTGATTCGATCTCGGTTAAGCTTAGGGCAGGAGAAGGAGACCTGAGAGTTGAATCGGTTTCCATTAAAACTGCTGCTAATTCCAAGGCTTACAACATTACGAAATATCTGATGTGGTTCGTGCTATTCGGACTGGTGCTTCTGTGCATCAGGCTTCGTGAATCGATCAGAAAAAACTCTCTGGTCATTCTGGGACTTGCTGTCATTGTTATCGTCTCTTCTGCGGGGTGCCTGTCGAGATTTGTGACCATGGGTCATGACCTGAATTTCCATCTTCTAAGGATCGAGGGACTTAAAGAGGCAATTCTGCTTGGAGACATACCGCCAAAAGTACAGACTAACTGGTGCTTTGGATATGGATATGCTGTGTCTGCAACATACGGAGATCTGACGCTGATTCTCCCGGCGATGATGCGTGTGCTCGGGTTCACTATCCAGTCCTCTTACAAAGCATTTATCTTTACGATGAATCTGCTGACTGCACTGACGGCATTTTTCTGTTTTATAAAGGTTGGAAAAGGGGAGAAAGGGATAGCCCTTCTGGCGACTTTCCTTTATGTATGTGCACCGTACAGACTGTGCTGCATATATATCCGGGGCGCTTTCGGTGAATATTCCGGAATGCTCTTTATTCCTCTGATTATTTATGGCTTATATGAAGTCTATGCATCCGACTCGGAAGATGCGGATTATGGCCGATCAGTGCTCATACCTGTCATAGGGTTTACCGGCCTTCTTCAGACACATATATTAAGCTGCATCATGACGGCCATATTCATGTTCATTTTTATGCTGATAAACTGGAGAAAAACCTTTACCAAAAAGGTTTTCATTTATCTGATCAAGATCGCAGGATTTTCGTTGCTCGTGAGCCTTTGGTTCCTGGTTCCCATGATGATATTCCTGAAGGAGCCTCTTCGTGTGCACATAGAGAACGGATATTCTCCGGATTTCCAGCTTTACGGTCTAAGCCTGACAGAGGTATTTGCACAGCACAGTTCGGGAAGCTCGTCGTTCAACTGGGCTTACGTGACCAATCTGGGGGGCAGGATGTCTATGCCTGTCGGAAACGGATTTGTAATACTTCTGTTGTGTTTCCTTTATTTCAAATCTAAAGGCATGCTGTCATCAAGAGGCAAAATCGCAGGGGTGTTTGCCATACTGGGCGTACTGGCTACTTTTATGGCAACAAATCTGTTCCCTTACGATCTGATAGATAAGAAGATCAAGGTGCTATCAAAGATCATAACCAGGGTTAATATTCCGTATAGATATGTGACCATGGGTATAGTCCTTTTCAGTGTGTTCACAGTGTATTTCCTTACGGGTATCAAAAAGAAGATAAAGAAAAAATACGTCATGGTCATAATGCTCGTCTGCTTGCTCGTAGCTTGTGACCAGTCGATGGATTACGTTTACAGGACTCTGTACAATGCTCCGATCGCCGAATACAACGACGACGTGTCACTTTATTCAAACGGCCTTATTGGCTTTGAATATCTTTATGAAGGGACCAATCCCGACAGGGCTGAGTATGAAAGGGAGATCACAGGAGACAGCATCGGCTATGAAAATCTGAAAAGAACAGCCAACAGATTTGATCTGACTATAACCGGCGTTGGAGAGAACGGATATATGGATTTTCCGTTGTACTACTATCCTGGCTATGAAGCCCGGACGGAGGACGGAAGTCTCCTTGAAATACAAAGAGGGGATAATAACAGGATAAGAATTGCTCCGAAGAGCGGATTCACTGGAAATATCTCCATAAGATACCGCGAACCACTGTTGTGGAGGATCATGGAGATAATATCACTGCTTGGCTTGCTCTTTATCATAGCCATGGAGATCCGATACAGGTATTGTGGCGGAGAAAATAAGATTACCAGGCTTTTTAAAGGTAAATGGTTCAGATCGGAGAACAACGAATGACAAATCAGGAAAACGAGCTCAAAAAGGAATATGGTCTGATATGTGTATTTACGGTAGTAGTGTATCTGTGCCTGATGTGGGCATTTACCGGAAACGGACCTTATACTCATAACACATATAATAACTATGCGCTTCAGGCTGATGCATGGAGACACGGAAGACTTGATCTTGGGCAGGATTACGGTCATCTTGAGATTGCGGAATATAACGGGAAGTATTATTCGTCTTTTCCGCCCTTTCCTTCGTACATACTCTTTCCCTTAGCGTTCCTGTTCGGAAGCAATACGCCGGATGCGCTGATCATGTGGATTGCTGATGTCCTGATTGCAGTATACCTATACAAACTGGCTCTGCATTTTGGACTGAAACCTCCGCAGGCTGCATTGTCGGCTCTGTTTGTATCGATAGGAACCAACGTGACATTTAACATGCTCAATCCGTGGGTCTGGTTCTGGGCCCAGACACTGTGTTTCCTGCTGGCAATACTGGCCATTTACTACGCTTTCAAGGGCAAAGGAGCATTGGCGCTGGCTTTTTGGGCATGCTCTGTGGGCTGCAGGCCTATGCAGGCCGTATTTTTCCCTGTTCTGATAGCGATTCTGTATAAAGTTGAAAAGGATAAGGATCCCGAGATATCGCTTCTTATGTTGATACGAAGACGCATCCTATGGATCGTGCCGATGTGCATTATAGCGTTTTCATATATGCTGTTAAACTATCTGAGATTCGGCAATCCGCTTGAATTCGGGCACAACTATCTGCCCGAATTCGTTGAGGCAGAATATGGACAGTTTGATCCGCACTACTTTTCCAACTGTCTTCACCTCCTATTTAATTTTCCTGAATTCAGGGATGGAAGGATGGTGGTCGATCATTTCGGAAATCTTAATATGTTTATAGCCAGTCCCTTTTTTGCATTTGCAGTCATAGTTCTGGTTATCGTCCTTTGCTGCAAAGAGTATAAGCTGGCTGCAGCAAATGTGGCGGTAATGTTATTTTGTTCCTTGTATATGATCATAACCATGATGCACAGGACCATGGGAGGATGGCACTTCGGCAACAGATATTCAAATGACATCCTGCCCTGGATATATATGGCCACTATGATGTGTCTGACGCGACATCCCCGTGTTGTAAAATATCAGATACCGTTTTTTGCATTCGGGATCTGTCTTAATGCCGTGGGCCTGGTAATAGTATATAACGGGTTGTAGATTTTTGCTGAAAGATCAGTTTTTGTCATTAATCATGAAAAATCTGGTAATTGGTACCCTGTCACGAGGAAAAACTGAAACTAAAGTACCGACATTGACAGATTGTTTTTGTGAAACTTGCACAAAAAATCGGCTGGTTGTTTTTGTGGCTAATTAAAACTATATTTGCCGTCGTCAATATAATGATAATAATCGGCTATTTTTATGGCACTTCAGTTTAAATTTGGTCAAAATAGTGATAGTAATACGTAGCTAAAATCGACTATAAATGTCGGCTTTGCTACGCATTTCGAATTGATTCATAAGGCCAGATCAAAATATTTTTATATTTTTTCAACCCTTGTGCGGAGTGTTCGACATACCGATCATATGATCACTATAAATCGATAAGAGTACATCAATCGAAAATGGCCATTACAGTAGTGAAAACGCTTTTTTTTGACATTTTTAACAAAAAGGAAAAACATATCTTAAAAGGGTTGAAACCGGTACGTTATATGGCATAAAATGGATAGTGAGAGTGAGTGGGTGGCTTTATGCCCATTCCCTCAAATATAAAATATTTCAATTTGTTTTGGGAGAAACCCAAAGGGGGCAAAATGAAAAAGATTTCAAGAAGAACAAAACGACTGATAGCCCTTCTGATCGTAGAAGTAGTTATTGCAGTCAACGTCTTCAGCACATTTGCAGCTGAGGACAACGCTGATCCGGAAGTGGTATCAGTTGAAGAGAGCGCCGGCGATGTCGACACTTCTTCGGATGATGCATATTCGGAAGAATCCTATGAGGAGGAATCCTTTGATGAAGGTTCTGAGGAGAGTATAGAATCTGAAGAATCTGTTGAAGAAGGGTCAGAAGAAGAATCTGAAGAAGTTTCCGAAGAAGAATCTGAAGAAGAATCCGAAGAGAGCAGAATGAACACACAGGAATGGGAATCAGACGAACTGGTACCCGATGTCGATCCTACCGATGTTACGGCTGCTGAAGCAGTCGAATCTGAAGAAGAGGATCTTATATGCACGTGTTCAGATGCCTGCACATTAGACAGTATTAATGAAGACTGTCCTGTTTGCGTGAAGGCAAAAGAGATGCTCGATAGCGGTTCGGATAACGATACGGTTGACGAATATCTCAAATCCCACTGTAAGGGTGTAAGAGCAGTTCCTACCGCAGTACCTACACCGACAGCAGAGTCTTCTGAAACACCGGAACCGACAATGACTCCTGAACCTACTGTAACACCCGAGTCTACACCTACAGCTACCGGAACACCTATTGGAACACCTACCGGAACACCTACTGCAACACCTACAGTAACACCTACTGAGACCCCTACCCCCACTCCCAGTGCAGATGTTAAACTTACAGGAAGCGTTTCACAGACCGCTACCCTTGATAGAGATAATAAACAGGTTAACATGAGTTATTCGATTAATATAAGTAATAACTCAGATGCTGATGCCCAGAACGTTACCGTCGAAGCAGTCATTCCTTCTATAATTACTATTACCGATGGCGGCAGCACCAGCGGAAGCAGAACAACATTCAGTATTTCAGAGATCAAAGCAGGTTCATCTGCAAGCCTGTCTATGTCAGGATATGTAAATGAAAATACAGATGACGCAGGAAACTTAAGCGGTCTCTTCTATGTTAATGGTGTGAAGATCGATGATGTATCATTCTCAGGCGAAACCAATCTTCTTGCACCTGAAAAAGGTCAGGGACCTTCTTCACTCTCAGGATCGTATAACGGAGTGACAGTTACGGTTTCTGCTCCCGATAATAACACGTTACCTGAAGGCTCATATCTTGACCTTTCCGGAGCTTCAGCAGACGGATTTATAAGTGAGATCGAGAGCTCACAGGATGTTGAGGTCATTGATTACATGGCTATCGATGTCAGACTGATGGTTGACGGAAGTGAAGTTCAGCCTGACGGGGCAGTCAGAGTTTCATTCAGCGATATCCCTCTTGCTACCGAAGAAGGCGGATACGTTGGTATAGCACACCTTGGTGACGGATCGGTTGAAGGAGTCAGCGGTAGTGATTCCACACAGGAAGCTTCTATCGGTGCAGATCACTTCTCTGTATACGTACTTTATTCAACATCCGGTAAAGCCAAGAAGGCAGACGGATCAGAATTAAGCGATGCTGATACAGCTAAACTTCAGAATTTCATCGATTATGTTGAAATGCTGACCAACTACGATATATATGCCAACACCTTCTCTACCAAGACACACGTCGATGGTAACATGATAGTTGGCAAACTTGCCAAGAACCCTGATGGTAAAGCCTGGGTTGAAAATATCAAGACAACAAATCTTGCTGACAAGAGTGAGAATGGCTCTTATATCGGAACTATCGAAGGCAAGAATGGTTCATATGAATCTATCGATGGTATGACGGTTGTTATAGGAGATGATTCTTATTTCCATAGAAACAACGGCTGGGATCAGGGTAATGTGAACTCTCCGGGAGTTATTATAGATGCTAATGATATTGGAAGAGGCAAGGAGTATAAAAACATCGATGCAGCTCTGGAGAAGGCAGGAATAGATAAAGAACTTATTAATACCGAGGAGGTTCTTGATCAGATAAGTGATGTTGCAGAGCAGGCAAGAAATATAAATACTGATATTAGGAAGAGATATGGTGGTGAATTATCATCATATGAGCTCCTTGATGCTGCCAGCAAAAACCTTAAGGACTTTGAAGATGGATCAATAATGGCAATCAATCTTGATACCGCTGATCTTAATAGCAACGATATCATGAATAAACTGTCAGAGTTGATCAACAAGAACGATAACAGGATACCTATCGTTATAAACGTTAATTTCCAGGAATGGCAGGATCAGATCAATATCGCTGCTCCCATGAACGGAGTTGAGGGATATTCTGACAAGACCGGATACATCATCTGGAACTTCGGAGATTATGACGGAACAGTTAATATCAGCCAGTCATTCTACGGAGTTGTAATGGCTGCTAATGCTACTGTACTTGCAGATGGAACAATTAACGGTAGAGTAGTTGCTGATACATTAAAGCAGACTCAGGAGATTCACCAGCCGAAGATTACACCAAATCCTACGCCTACCCCTAATGAGATACCTACGCCTACGCCTACACCTACACCTACAAAGACGCCGACTCCAACGCCTAACTATCTAAAACTTCCTTATGAAATAGAAGTAACAAAGGTGTTTGAAGGATATTGGCCGGACGGTGCAGAATTTAAGGTTGATATTTCTGTAGATGATGTAGCAAATGGACATATTGATCATTCTGCTTTACACAGCGTTATCCTTACAAAAGATAACCCTACTCAGTCAATGGGAACAATTTGGTGGGATTTAAAGGATTTTGATGGTTGGATTTCGCCGGTATATAATGATACAAAATGTTATCCTTATACATTCACCATTACTGAAGATTCAAGTTATAAAACGGTTCCGGGAGTAATATATGATACTGAGCCAAGACATATTAAGATCTGGGTTAATGTAACATTTGTTGCCGGAAGACCAGTGTACGCTTGGATAGAGCCAAGAGAGGCTACCGGTGATGCATGGTGTAATCCCAGAGAGGGATCTACAAAGTTCACCAATAAGGGGACATCTACACCTACTCCTACGCCGACACCTACAAGTACTCCTACGAGCACACCTACGTCGACACCTACAAGTACGCCGACAAGTACTCCTACGAGCACACCTACGTCGACACCTACAAGCACGCCGACGAGTACGCCTACATCAACACCTACAAGTACTCCGACCAGCACGCCTACAAGTACGCCGACAAGTACTCCTACGAGCACACCTACATCGACGCCTACAAGCACGCCGACGAGTACGCCTACATCAACACCTACAAGTACTCCGACCAGCACGCCTACTAGCACGCCGACAAGTACTCCTACGAGCACACCTACGTCGACACCTACAAGTACTCCTACGAGCACACCTACGTCGACACCTACAAGTACTCCGACCAGCACGCCTACTAGCACGCCGACAAGTACTCCTACAAGTACACCTACGTCGACACCTACAAGCACGCCGACGAGTACGCCTACATCAACACCTACAAGTACTCCGACCAGCACGCCGACAAGTACTCCTACAAGTACACCTACGGCAACGCCTAGTGAGACACCTACTCCTACGCCGGATGAGACTCCTACTCCTACACCGGATGAGACACCTACTCCTACGCCGGATGAGACTCCTACTCCTACACCTGTAGAAGAGCCTACTCCTACGCCTGGTGAAACACCTCCTCCGACACCTGGAGAGACACCTCCTCCGACACCCGGAGAGACACCTCAGCCTACTCCTACACCTGGACAGGTTCTTGGAGCTCAGAGAGCACCGAGCAGTGTCCTTGGAGCTAGACGTGGTATGGATAAGGCCGTTCTTGGTAAGAGAAGGGCACCGGCAACCGGAGACAGTTTAGCACTGTTTGCATACCTGGCTGGATTAGCAGCCTCAATAGGAGCAGCCGGAGCTGGAATTGTCGGTCTTAAGAAAACCAAATAAAGATCAGGGAGTATTCAGATGAAAAAGAAGATTGTCTGCCTTGCACTTGTTATCGCGATGATCCTTTGCGGATGCGGTAGCAGTAACGGCAACACGACGGATACTTCTCAAACAGATAACACAGGATCAGCAGTGGATAATACCGCTGCTGATTCTGATACTGTCAGAGAAGTCCAATCCGATAAAATTGTAGAAGAATATAATAATGAAGAGATCAGTTTCGGTGGTTCCGAGATAGTTTGTGAACTCCCGAAGGGATTTGTGCCATCTGATTATGAGGGCGAGTACATTCCCAAAGATAAAAAGGATCTTTCTTCCATCAATCAGATAATATATGATTCCGATGAGAACATTACACTGTTCACGCAGGAAGAGTATAAGAATAAAATAGACCAGGAATTCTCTGAGACCTATGGTATGGATATCAGTATCAATGTCACTCAGTATGACAAGATAATGGTAGACGGGCGTCCCGGACTTTATATCGTATATAACTACGAATTCAGAGATCAGACATATAACACTATAGTTGTAGAGTTATATAATGGAAAGGAATCAAATATTATTACTTTCCTTGAAGCTCCCGGGCATAACTGGATGGAAAAGTATGCTACGAGTGCAAAAACTATAAGATACAAGGATTCTCTGGAAAATGGGCAGTGAAAGAAAACTTGATGAATTTTTGAATTATGAAATAAGGATCAAATCGGTCATTTTTAAAATGGTCGATTTGATTTTTATGTTGTGTCTTTTTGTTCTTGCTTTTATGGTCAGGTGGAAGTTATTCCCGATAGAATCAGCTGATTATTGGGGATTTCTGAAGCTATGGATGGACCAGATAAAGGCGCTGGGAGGATTTGCCTCCCTCGGTACGGAGATATCTAATTATTCTTCGTCATATATGTACCTGATGTGCATGGTCTCAGGATTCGATAATTCCCTTTATGCACTTAAGTTCATATCTGTATTCTTCGATTATGTGGCTTCGTTTGCAATATTTGCGATTGTTTATGAACTTACTGGTAATGTCCGTAAAGGCATTTTCGGTATGAGCGTTTTGCTTCTTTGCCCTATTGTGGTATTAGACAGCGCTTACTGGTGCCAGTGCGATATTATCTATACTTCTTTTATACTATGGGCATTGTATTTCTTCTATAAAGATAACAGCAAGTGGACGTTCATATTCCTTGCCTTTGCTTTTACCTTTAAGCTTCAGACGGTATTTATCCTGCCGTTCTTTGTGATCATGTACCTTAAGAAAAAGACGATCAGATTAAGGGATGTTCTTTATATCCCTGTGATCTTCTTTGTTTTCCAGTTGCCTGCATGGTTATTTGGACGGCCGCTTAAGGATCTGATGCTGATATATTTTGACCAGTCGAATTTCTACCCGTGGGGAACGTTGGAATATCCTAATATCTATGCTCTGGTTGATGAAACCATAGATTCCAACCATCATATGGACGAAGTCAGTGGTGCAGGTATGTTCCTGACGGTCATTTTGCTAGGTTTTATAGCCTATTATATCTATACTAAGAAGATTGAACTGACAAACGATCTGACGATCACTCTGGCTCTGTTTACCGTTGCCGTTACTTTGTATACATTACCTCACATGCATGACAGATACGGCTTTTTGATCGATCTTATCGCCATTATCTACTGCATGTTAAGACCGAAGAAAATACCGGTCACCGTGGGACTGATGTTTGTTTCGATATGCATATCAATGCCGTATCTAATTGCATTCAGGGTGATGGATCTAAAATATGTAGCGATAATACAGCTTGCACTCATTACTATGATCGGCTATGACCTTTATAAGCTTGTCTGTGAGAATATAATAACGGACAGTCCCGAAGAACTGTCCGAAGATATCGATGAAGATAATGATGAAACTATAGATGATCATATCGATGGTATTACTGAAACCGAAGAGTTTATAAGTGCTTCAGATCCTGATGAAAGCGAAGAGTACGAGGATGATGATTTTGAAGAACTCTTCGACGAACCCGCTGAAGAACCTGACCCTGAATAAATTGATCAAGTTCCGAAGGAACTCGGCCTGTCGTCAGACAAGAGCCCAGGTATCAAACCACTCCAGGGAATTACCCCAGTTTTCCGATGTAGGTATTCCCGATATTACCGGATAGAAGATAAAGAACATGATAACTGCCAAAGCAAGAAATCCGTAAATGTATTTCTTGCTTTTTTCATTCCATTTAATAATCTGCTTAACGGTATATCCCATCATGAACATTGCAAAGAGCATTGCCGGAAGATAATGGTATATGAAAATGCATCTGTCAACTCCGAACCAGGGAAGGTACTGGGCAATATATGCGATGATCAGGAATCCTGCCAGTCGGTCCTTTTTGCGGATCCAGCTGTAAAGCGTAAACAGTATACAAGGTATAGATGCCCACCAGATAACGGGATTACCGATATAGCTGACTGCTGAACGGATATATACGGTAGTATCACCGGATACGTTAGTCTTGACGAGGTCATTGGCTGCAAGCAAAGATCTGTATATTACAGGCCATGACTGTGCCGATGACTGGAAAGGATGTGTAGCAACCAGATTTCTGTGATAATTAATCATATAAACGGTATTCCTTATCGTCCTTGCTATAAGACCTGAATAACCGTATCCAAGGTAAAAACCGTCATTAAACGAGATCGTCTTATCTGTGCTGCCTGTAAGTGCGCCGGCTTCAACGACCGGAATATAGGGCAGTGTATAAAGAACAAGCGGGATAGCGATAAAGAAAAGTACACAGAACCAGAACATTTTCTTTGCCTGTTTCTCAGGCCAGTATCTTATAAGGTGTATAACAAAGATCACAGCAAGACCTACTCCGGCATAAACTCCGGTAAGCTTTGTAGATATTGCGAGTCCCATTGCAATACCCGACATTGCCAGCAGGATATAAACATGTTTTGGAGGAAATTTATCCTTTTTCCACGAACCGGTTTTGCGATATTCGCGATCTGCTTCTATATATCTGTACATGTAGTAATACATAAGGATGATAAAGAAAGCAACGAAAATATCAATAGTACAGATCCTGCTCAATGTAAAGTGCATGCAGTCAAAGGTAATGAATATCCCGACACATGCAGCGATAAAGGTGTCTTTGAACATCACCTTGGCAAAGATATACATGAGAGGAATAAAGAATATTCCGAATAAAGCGACCATTATCCTCCATCCGAAGGGATTGGTTCCGAATATCTTCATTCCGAGGGCTATAAAGCATTTGCCAAGCTGGGGATGTGTTGTCTCGTAAGCAGGCTGATGAGTAATGAACTCATATCCCGTACGTGCATAGTAGATCTCATCAAACATCGTACCGTCCATGTAGGTTGAATGTTCGGTCTTGGGATACATATCCTGCTCGTCAAACAGTTCAGGATAACTATCAGTATTTACCGGCGTAACGATACCGTTTGGACCAGTGAAAACAAATTCATTAAATACACCCTTGTCATCGGTGGAAACGAGTCCCAGGTAACGAAGGGTATAGTAGATATCAACATCATTCCACTGGAATACCGAACCGACGTTTACTTCGGGGTTTATCATTTCCCATTGTCCTGTCACTTCATTGAAGGTGGACATCGAGAATTTACGGCTGTCAAAATTCCCTAAATAGACGTGGAGCTTTTCGACTGTGATGTAATCACCGAAATCGATAACGATATCCCTGTTTGTCTCATCGGTTTTATATGAAGTCCGAGGCGCGTAGGTATTTCCCAGCTTGAAGAAGACCAGAAAAGCAAAAGCTACGGTAAGAATACATATAATAAGGAAGTCATCCAGCGATAATATTTCAGACTTCCCAAATATTGACTTGATTTTATTCCAAAAATTAGGCATACTAACTCCTAGTGGGACTAAAAAAATTACCCAAATAGTATACCGCTTTTTAGCCCATTTATCAAATAAGAAGGGAAATAATATATGAAGTTTAAGGCAATGATCAAGAAGCTGACCGCAATGGTTCTGGCCATCAGTATGCTGACTCTGATGCCGGGTGTTGAATCAAATGCGATCACGTCATCAGGAAATATCGCCAAGGGTATCGATGTTTCTAAATACCAGGGTGTGATAGACTGGGGCGCAGTAGCAAGATCAGGCGTCAAATTTGCATTTATAAGAGTCGGAAGCACATATTCGGGACTTGATCCGACATTTGACTACAATATGCGCAGTGCGCAGGCTAATGGGATAAAGACCGGTGTATATATTTACTCATATGCAACAAATGCCGAGCAGGCTGCAATGGAGGCAGTTCTGGTCACACAGTGGCTGGCCGCTTATCAGGTTCAGATGCCGGTTGTATTTGATATAGAGGATAAGTGCCATAAGGATCTTTCGACCGCTGAGATCAACAATATCATCAACTCATTCTGTATCATAGTTGATGCAGCGGGTTATTATCCCATGGTTTATTCTTACAAGAATTTCTTTCAGGGCAAGATAGGAGCAACGCCCTGGGATAAATGGGTCGCTCAGTTCGGAGATTCGCTTGACTATTCCTCATGCGCATTCTGGCAGTATTCATCAAAAGGTTCTGTTTCGGGAATAAACGGTAATGTTGACCTTGACTACCAGTACAAGGATTACAGCAAGCTGATCATCAAGGACGGATTCCTTGATCATAACGGAAGCAAGAGATATTACAAGGACTATAAGATGCAGATCGGATGGGTAATCCATGAGAATGCCAAGTATCTGTTCGATCCCTACGGGTATATGATCAAAGGATGGTATCCGGATGCTGACGGTAAGATGTATTACCTGAGCACATCAGACGGCAAGGCTTCGGTCGGACCTACTCAGATTGACAACTTTACGTTCTATTTTGATCCTTCGGGAGCGATGCAGTACGGGTTCATAGATTACGGCAAGGGAATGAAGTACTTTGATCCGCTGATGAACGGCGCAATGTCAACAACCTGGTTTGCTTATAACGGCAAGATGTTCTATGCGTTAAGTGATGGTACCGTTGCAACGGGTTATCAGGAGATCGACGGTGTACCTTATTATTTCGAGCCTGACGGTTCAATGGCTATATCTAAGGAAGTAACTGCCAATAAGAAGCAGTACATGGCAGGTCCTGACGGTATACTTGTTGAGATAATACCTGAAGTTCCTACAGATGCCTCAGGAGCTCCCAAGAAGCTCGATGCTGAGACAATGGCTGCAATGAACGGAATCGACTTAAGTACATTGAATCCCGATCAGCTCGCTGCATTCATGACGGCAGTCGATAATTACAATGCACTTATCCCGTAAAACTTGACACTTCGGGCATGTTATGCTATGCTATCACTTGCGCTTCAGGCAATAATTATTTTTCCGGTATCGTGATGGCGCTGTAGCAACCGGATACGGAGAATCATATGATAAAAGCAATCATTCAGATAATTTTTATTATAATTTGTTTGGCGCTTACAGCGCTTGTGCTAATGCAGGAAGGCAAGCAGCAGGGTCTCGGAGCCATATCAGGAGCAGCTGAGACATATTGGGGCAAGAACAAAGGAAGATCCATGGAGGGCAAACTCGTTAAGATAACGAAATGGCTCGCAATACTGTTTATGGTTCTTTCGATATTACTTAACCTCCCGCTTCCGATCTTCAAAGGTTAAATGATCAGACATCCTGCTTTGCGGCAGGATGTTTTTTCTTTATGAAACAGTCTGGTTAAAGGATCATGAAAACAGGTAACAGAAAAAAAGGACCAATTGAATATACAGGTACGTTCATCTCAAATCCCAGAGGATTCGGCTTTGTCGAGACAGAGGATTTAGAAGAGGATATATTTATCCCCGAGGGACATACGGGCGGCGCCTTTCATATGGATACCGTCAGGGTTCACCTGACCCGGGAAAAAAGCGGTGACAGCCGCGCAGAAGGTCATGTGGATGCTGTTTTAAGCCACGGGATCATCGATGTGGTCGGGACTTTTGACAAAGGCAAAGGGTTTGGCTTTGTGGTTCCGGACAACCAGAAGATAGGAACGGATATTTTTGTCCCGGGTGAAGATTCAATGGGTGCTGTAAACGGACACAAGGTTGTCTGCCATATTACAAGCTATGGATCAAACCGTCAGAAACCCGAAGGTGTGATCACTGAGATACTCGGACATGAGAATGACCCGGGAGTGGATATAATATCCATAGTCAAGGGCTTTGATCTGCCGGTGGAATTCCCTGAAAAAGTCCTTAATCAGGCAAATCGTGTTGCGAACCCTTTAAATGAGAATGACTATCTTACACGTAAGGAGCTAAGAGACCTGCTTACGGTCACTATAGACGGCGAGGATGCCAAGGATCTGGACGATGCAATATCATTAACTTACGAAAACGGGATCTATCATCTTGGAGTTCATATCGCGGATGTGTCAAATTATGTCCAGGAAAGTTCTGCGCTTGATAAGGAAGCCCTAAAGAGGGGAACAAGTGTATATCTCGTTGACCGCGTTATCCCCATGCTGCCTCATGTACTGTCTAATGGTATGTGTTCCCTGAATATGGGAGAAGACCGCCTTGCACTGTCGTGCCTTATGGATATAGATGAAAAAGGTCAGGTCATCGATCATGAGATCGCAGAGACTGTCATAAACGTCAATGAGAGGATGAACTACACGGATGTTAACAGCATACTGGAAAAGGATGATGAAACCCTTAAAGAACGTTATAAAGACTGCGTTGGCATGTTTGAGATGATGCGAGATCTGTCTGCTGTAATAAGAAAGAACAGGCAGAAGAGAGGCTCTGTGGATTTTGATATTCCGGAGACAAAGATAGTTCTTAATAAGCATGGCAAGCCTGTAAAGATCATGCCTTATGAACGGGGTGTCTCACAAAAGATCATCGAGGATTTTATGCTGATGGCAAATGAGACGGTAGCCGAGCATTTTTATTACCTTGAAAGTCCCTTTGTATACAGGGTGCATGGAACACCGTCACCCGATAAGATACTCAAACTGGCCACATTTATC
>JAEEGL016749928.1_pt1 | contig 22866 bp, 16 predicted proteins | sample 9134231 | NCBI WGS metagenome assembly JAEEGL01 (sample SAMN16246548, study PRJNA631951) | gut metagenome | biome: gut microbiome; feature: rumen; material: fiber-attached | host: Bos | place: Iran: Karaj | collected 2018-10 | reverse complement strand
GTTTCTTCTTCATCTGATCCACTGAATACTGCAGATTTTGCTTCTACAGTTCTATCATCAGTTTCCTCTTTTATCCCGAAGTGCTCCAGATAACTGTTTCTGTCAGCAAGGAACAGGTCGCCCATATATTCGGAGCTCACACTTATCGTATTATCAGCTTCATTGTATTCACAATCTACAGGGAAAAAGGAATCTGCTTCTTCATCCAGATAGAATACTGCATAATCTTCAAGAACAGCACTTTCCTCCACCACTCTGAAGGAGATCTTACCGGAGCTTACTTGTCCTGCAGTATAATCGATATGAACAGGCACTCCCGTAAACATTCCGTCTGCAAGAAGACCCATGTGATCGCTCACACCTTCTTGTATATATTTATTTACATTATTGGACGCTGTAAGCTCAACACTTACTTTAAACACTTCATTATATTCATTTACAGCGATATCATCTTCAGCAACTTCCTGCTTGATCTGTGTATCGCCGTCTGTCTTATCTGCCGGATCAAGTCCAAGTGCTATCTCATCCCCATCAAGCACTCCGTCGCCATCCGTATCCACTTTAACAGGATCGGTACCGTAGATATGTATCTCTTCTCCGTCAGTAAGATCATCACCATCGGTATCCTCAAGATGGAAGTCAGTTCCGTTCTTATATTCATCCAGTTCATTCAGGCCATCTTTATCATAGTCCTCATCCGGATCATTTATACCATTTCCATCCGTATCAATATTTAAGGGATCTGTCCCATGCTTTATCAATTCATATCCGTCAGGCAGGCCATCGTCATCAGAATCAGGATCGTTCTTATCAGTTCCGATTGAATCTTCAACCTCATCAGGAAGCTCATCTCCATCAGCATCGGGGAGACTGTCCCATTCATCAAAGGGAGGCAGTTTTATGATCTTTACAGCTTCATCATCTGATACACTGTTTTCTGATGACGATCTTTCCGGATCGTATTTCTTTTCCCTTAATCCAAGGACTGTGATCTCCCTTTCCTCACCTTCCAGCTGATAACCTATCACAGCAGTCTGACCTGCAGGGATATCCTGTGCATAAGAAGGGCAGCTAAGTTCATACTGCTCATCACCTGTCTTTTCTTTCTCGGCTCCCCAGACATTTGTAAAGCTTCCTTTTGTCTGCACAGTAAGAACCCAATCCTCTATATCTGCGTCACCATTATTCTTTATCCTTATCTCACCGGTGGAACCATTATCCCACTCTGAGAAGACTGACATCTCAACTGAATAATCAGATGGATCGACTTCTGCTTCGGTAGTACACATATAAAATGTGCCCGGAAGATCAAAGCTTTCACCGAAGTTTACCTGAAATCCGAACTGAACTGATGATCCCGCAGCTATATCCTGGTTATAACCAAGATTCTTTAAAACATATTTACCTTCATCATCACTCGAGATGAGTTTAGCATTATAGATATTCTGTATCTCATCGTCCGTGCAGAATGAAAGATTCCAGTTATGGATCACAGAATCAGAAGTGTTTTTGATCTTAACTGTTACATTGCAGTATCCCTCCCAATGAGATGTAACAGTATACTCAACTGAATATGTTTCGTAATCAAAGCTATAGGTCTTATCCTCAGGAATGATCTTTTCATCATCAGTTTTTTCAGTTTCCGATCCTATGATCGTATTTACCGATGCCTCATCCTCAACACTTATGCTTGCAACAGTTTCACTTCCATCTGCCGCAAAGGCATAGAATTCCCCCATATGTCCTGATAACAATACTCCGGTAAGAATTCCGGAAAGTACTTTTCTTAACTTTCTTTTGCTCATAGTCTTCTCTCCTTTGGTGTCCATATTTAACAGGTATTACGCATAAAAAAAGCTGCAAAAATACAAATCTATTTTTGCAGCGCATCTTCCAGACGTTTTGCCTTTATATAACGGATTCTATTATATATATATATATGCTGAGTCAAGTGGGATACTGTCCCAAGTCATCCCACAGTTTTCAACCATCGCTTCCAAAAACGATTATATTTATCATTTATTTACCGGTAAGTTTTTTTGATATCTTCTTACCTGCCTCTGCGGGATAATAATATATTCCGCTGTCTACTCTGTATAATGCAGTATCATCGGAAACATCTCTTATCATTAACGTCACATCATATATCAGTGACCCGTCAGCTCTTTTCACCGCCGGATCAAACACGATATGAGCATAGATCCCGTTCTGCTTTGAATTATCAACCTTCTCATTCCAGTCATCTACAGTAAAAGCTTCATCAACCTGATAATGACTAAAATCATCTGCAACAACTTCATCCATAAGTATCTTTATCAGATCCCCATCTTTGATCCTTGCAGAACTGTCGGTGCCTTTCAGCCAGACTTCCTTAGAGTAAAGAGTTGCATCTTTATACTGTGAGCCCGGAGCCTTCCCGCAGCCCGTAAACAAGATCGATACCGCCAACAGTACCGGTACTATCGCTCTGAAACTTTTCATTACTGCCCCCTTCATATATGTGTGTCATTAACAACGCTGTCAACAAAAGTATACTGGTTTTTGCCTTTATTTGCAAAGAATCTGCAACTAAAGATCCTTCAAAAGAATTCCGTTATTCATTTTGAGAACTTACTTTTTTAAGCATTTTCTTTCTTACTATAAAAAAGCAGATCAGATGTACCAGTCCCGTGATAACCCACGAGATAGGATATGAAACATACAGACTCTCAAGCGTATGATAAGTGCGGAAAAATGTGAATACCCATACAACTCTGAAACCACAGGCCCCTATCAGTGAGACCATCATCGGAAGTATACCGTATCCCAGCCCGCGCATCATTCCGCACATCACATCCATCATTCCACATGTAAAATAAGTGGTCATTATTATACTCATTCGAAGAAGTCCGTATTTGATCACTTCAGGATCATTCTTATAAAGCCTAAGCAGTGGCGTGCCGAAAAAATTAAACAGATTTCCCAGCACAAAACCCACAATGAAAACAAGAAGCAGACAGCGCCACATTATCTTGTTTATCCTGTCATACTTTCCGGCACCGATATTCTGACTTGTGAAACTGATAGCAGTCTGATAGAAAGAGTTCATCGAAGTGTATACGAAGCCCTCAAGATTCATCGCTTCCGTATTTCCGGCAATGGCATCCGTTCCGAAGTGATTAACTGATGATTGTATAAGCATGTTTGAGATCGAGAAGATCATTCCCTGCACTGCCGCAGGAAGCCCGATCTTCAATATGCTCTTCATGATACGCTTATCAATATGAAGATCTTTAACGATAAGCTTATATGAAGAATCCGTTTTCATAAGACAGTTTAATACAAGTGCAGCCGATATAGTCTGGCTTATTACGGTAGCAAGTGCAACACCGTCAACACTCATATGCAGCACGCATACGAAGAAAAGATTCAGCATCACATTTATCACGCCGCCTGCCGTAAGAAAATAAAGAGGACGCTTTGTGTCTCCTACTGCACGCAGTATGGCCGAGCCGAAATTGTAAAGCATCATAAGCGGAAGTCCTGCGAAATAGATCCGTACGTAAAGAACAGACAGATCTATGACATCATCCGGGGTCTTCATGAGTTCAAGCACCGGACGGCAAAGCAGGATAGCCGTAACCCCTACACCTACGCCAAGAATAACCGCTAACAGTATCGAAGTATGCACGGCATCATGTATCTCTTTTTTCTTTCCTGCTCCGAAGAAATGCGAGACCACCACATTGCTTCCTATGGAAATACCGATCGCCACATTCACAAAGAAGTTGATCAGCGATGATGTCCCGCCGATGGCTGCAAGTGCATTTGTTGAGGAAAACTGACCGATGACTATCATATCTGCCAGATTGAAGAGCAGCTGAAGTATGCCGGAGAGCATGAGAGGCACCGAAAAAACAAGGAGTTTCGGCAAAAGCTCACCTACCGTCATATCCATCTCATATTTGTTTGTACGGACTTTATTATTCTCTGTCATTTTATTTATCCCTGCACATCCCTGTATGTTGCCTGTCTGAAATCGCCGCCTTCTGTATGCTTCAGGTGCGCTTTTCCTGCAACAAGAGTTATCTTCATATCAGTTATCGGTGAACCGGTGTGTCTAATAGGAATACCCTGTGCCCCGGAAAGGACAGCACAGCCTCCTTAGAATAAACGGTGATCCCTCTTTCCTTTTCCACATCAAAAGTATCCAGAAAAGCATCTTTATGATCCACTCTTCCGGCCTTTCTTATGGTCCCTGTCAGATACAGAAGCGCTTCTGACAATGTAGTTTTTCCGGCATCTGCATGAGCCAGTATGCCCAATGATAATTTTCTCATTATTCAAACAAATATAGAGAATATAGAACATCATGTCAATATTCAGGGATTGAGAGTCGACTCATAAAAATGTATCATATGATGTATCAGGTAATGAATTATACATATATGATCACAACCACATAGAGGAGACTAAACATGAGCAGCGTAAATGCATTTATGAATTTTGATGAAATGGGCCGACAGAACGATTACATGAAGAAGCTTTCCAAATATTTTCTTTATAACGGCAAAACAATGCCTGACTATGACAATATCACCCCCGGCACATTGTCCTGGCACGAAGGCGAACTTATAATGAATGCAATAGAGAGTCTTGAAAACGCACACAATGAAGGCTGTGACCACGATTACGAGATCTATTCAAATGACGAAATAGAAAAAGATCCTGAAAAGGCAGATGTACATCTCTTCTTTTTCCCCGGCAAAAAAGATGCCCCCTATGTTCTCCTCGTCCCCGGCGGAGCTTATGTCCAGGTATGGAACTTCTCCGAAGGATTTGAAAGTTCCATGGAACTCAACAGGAACGGAATAAATGCTTTTGTACTAAGCTCACGTGCTGACCGTCCAGGCCTGCTTCCCGATCCCATTGACGATATCGCCGCAGCGATAAAATACATTAGCGAACATGATTTTCCCGTAAATAAGGAAAAATATGCTGTATGCGGATTTTCGGCAGGAGGACATGCCGTTTCAATATTCGGCTCAGATAATCACGGCTTTAAAAACTATGATATCCCGGCTCCTGACGCACTTTTCCTGATATATCCCGTGATCAGCACCGACATTCTGTATGATGAGTATAAGGCAAGCGGTGATGCTTACGAGCAGAACCTTTCTTATGTAATGCTCCAGAGGATCGGAGGAAACAGCTTCACCAGAGAATCCCTTGAGGAATACAATGCTATCAAGCACTGCAGCACCTATCCTCAGACTTTTCTTATTCACGGTCAGGATGATGACCTTGTAGATCCAAGGGGAACGTCAGACCTGCATGAAAGCCTTGACAGACTTGGTATACGGAACACTTATGAACGCATTGCCGGTATAGGACACGGTTTCTCCTGCGGCAAGGGAAGCCCTGCCGACGGATGGGTTGACCGCGCTCTTAAATTCTGGGGAGTATAAAGAAGTATAAAAAAGTCCCGGCTCTTAAGCCGGGACTTTTCATTTTCAATTAACTCTTTTTAAAATAAAACACGGCGTACTCACTGCCCGTTCCTTTTATAGTGATCTTTATTATATTATCATCTGTAAACTTTCCCTTCAGTGCAAGCAATCTTCCACCTATCTTTGCAAAAAATGATTCAGATGGCGGGAAACCGTTGTCATCATAGAAGAGATACTTGCCTGTTGCTGTCTTTTCTACCCTGCCGGCAAATGTTCCTTTTTTACCCTCAGGCTTGTCAAAGTACATTTCATATTGATCGCCTTCCACAGACAGAAAAAACGGATTCTCTCCGGAATAATCCGTCACGCCCTCATTTTTTCTTTCACACTGCACACACTTATACTTCCCCTGAAGTTTATCCGAAGATCCGATCGGATGTCCGGCATTAAGTATCCATGTTATAAGTACCACAATAATGATAACTGCTGCCGCCGCTATACCTATGATCACACCTAACGGCAATGTCTTCTTTTGTCCGGGATCGTTATTTACTTCCGGTATGATATTTAATTCTTCGCCCATTCCATCTTCCTCCACACATTAAACCTTTAAATGATGATCAGCATCCTATCCTCAGCATTGCCGCTTTACCATGCAGCGTGATCGTTTCCGATTCTGCAGGAATGAATATGCAGTCGCCTCTGAAAAACGGAAAAGTAACCGAAGGAGTACTGATCATTCCGCAGCCCTCAGTCACAAGCAGCACTTCAAAAGTAGTAGGTCCTGCATTAACTGATGCCATTTCCTTAATACGTTCTGTATTGAGCAGCATACGCTCAACCGTGAAATATCTGCATCGTCCGAGAAGCTCGGTTGCAAATCCTCTGTGGAACTTAAGACTCCTCATTGGCTGACGCGGAGCCTGCTTTCCTCTCATATCAAGCACATCCATAGCCTTGTCTATGTGCAGTTCTCTCGGCTTTCCATTCTTATCTGTCCTGCCATAATCATATAGCCTGTATGTAAGATTTGAGCTCTCCTGTATCTCTGCCACCAGAGCACCGGCTCCTATCGCATGGACCGTACCCGGTTCCACGAAGAACACATCATCGGTGCGGACAGGAACATACTGCAGAAGACTCTCAAGAGTATTAGATCCTATCGCCTTTTTTAATCGGTTCTCATCCACATCATGGCTGAAACCGTAAACAAGTTTTGTATCTTTGTGGCTGTCTATCACATACCACATCTCTGCCTTTCCCCTGGAACCGTTCTCATGGGCAGCTGCATATTCATCATCTGGATGAACCTGCACGGAAAGATCGGATTTTGCATCGATGAACTTTATCATTATGGGAAGATCTCCGGGTGCTTCGGAAAGTCCCGCCGCATGAGTTCCCATATATTCAGGATGTTCAGTAAGAACATCCTTCAATGTCCTTCCCGCAAACCTGCCACTCGCTACGGTGCTCAGACCGTCCGGATGAGTTGAGCATTCCCATGTCTCTGCAAGAGGATCCATATCAAACTCCTTGCAGAGATCATCCTTAAGTCGTCTTCCGCCCCAGATATAATCTTTGCCGGCGGGAGAAAGCAAAAAAGGAAAACGGGGTGATTCCGCCATCAACTATACCTCCAGCTCAAACTTTTTCTTATCATGAACCGAGATAAGTTTTCCTATCTGAACTTCTATCATTTCCAGATCCGTCTCTGCAATGACCGTATGTCTGCAGCCTGCTGCCATAGTAACCACATCACCGGGTTTAACCTTCTGTTCCATTCCGTCGATTATCACGGATCCCTTTCCGGAGATGATATTCCAGATCTCATCACGGTGTTCGTGGCTGTGATAATTCATCCTGTGGCCTTCATTGAGCGTAACCTTTACGGTCATGCTGTCATCTTCAACATCTATTACCTGATAACGTCCCCAGGACTTCTCGGCAAACATTATCTGCTGGTCTATCTTATCAACGATAGGCTTGATATATGAACTCTTCTCTTTTTCCGATACGAGGAATCCATCTGATGAAGCCGCAACCACAACATTCTTAAGTCCCATGCATACGATAGGAACATCAAGTTCATTCACCACATGCACATCTTCACAGCTCTCAAGCACTGCTCTTCCGATAACCGGCTCGCTCATTGCCTCTGTAAGTGTATTCCATGTACCGAGATCCTTCCAAGTGCCGCCGAAGCGGAGCACTTCTATACTGCTCTCCTTTTCAGCAACAGCATAGTCAAAGCTTATCTTTTCAAGGGTTTCATATTTTTTGAAAAGATCTTCATAATCCGTAAAGTCGATCAGCTCATGCGCACGTTTAAGTACGTATCCCACCTTATATGCAAATACGCCTCCGTTCCAGAGAGCGCCATTCTTTATGTATTCCTCTGCGGTCTTGATATCAGGCTTCTCCTTGAATGTTTCAACCTTGGATATCTCCTCCTTATCCTGAGGTATGACATAGCCATACTTTTCAGAAGGATAGGTAGGTTCTATTCCCATGAGCACAAGATTGGCTTTTCCTTCTGCGGCTCTGTTTCCGAGTGTCTCAAGGGCCTTGAAATAATCAGGCTCAACATAAGGATCTACAGGACATACTACTGCAGATTCATCTTCACCTACACCTCTCACATCATGAAGATATGCTGTGGCAAGCGCAATGGCAGGAAATGTATCTCTTCTGGAGGGTTCCACCGAAATGCCCACTTCATTTCCCAGCTGATTATGAATAGCTGAAACCTGTGTCTTGCTGGTAGCTATGGTAACATTCGCATCCTTGTCTACTGTCGTGATGCCACGGTACATACGCTGTACCATCGATTCATAGCTTCCGTCTTCCTTCCTGAATATCTTTATAAACTGCTTTGACCTCACATCATTTGAAAGAGGCCAGAGACGTTTTCCGCTACCTCCCGATAAAAGGATAATGTTCATTTGTTTTCTTCCTCCTTACTGAGTTCCCTGTATAGATCCCTGACTGCTCCATATCCACCCTTGCAGGAAGATATCCAGTCAGCCTTGCTTTTCACTTCAGGCTCTGCATCTGCGGGACATGCCTTGAAACCCACCGCCATAAATGCCGGAATGTCATTTATATCATTTCCCATAAAAACAGCACGGGAAGCATCAATCCCGTGCTCCGCGCAGTAATTCTTTACAGTCTCGCCTTTATCTTTTACACCGTGAACAACGGGTATGCCAAGCTTTTCGGCACGGCGCTCCACAACCGGGTTCACTTCTGTTGATATTATGACCTGTGTGACACCGGCAGCCTTAAGCGCGGCCACTCCAAGTCCGTCAGATCTGTTCACATATACATATTCCATTCCGTTCTGATCTACAAGCACGCGGTTGTCCGTCATAACACCGTCAAAATCATAGAATATGCAGCTTATGTCCTTTATGTTCACTTATCCCCCCTGAGTTCATGTCTCTTCTTGAGTTCGGAAGCAAAAAGTACTTTTTCACCGTTACCGAGAGATTCAAGTGAATCCCGTATCCTCTTCTTTAAAAGAGTCATTGCCTGAAGCTCGAGACTCGCCTTCTGATCGGATCCCCACATGTTATGATCAAGCGTAACATGACGCTCGATAACACAGGCCCCGAGCACAGCAGCGATCACGGACGGTTCAAGATTTGTTTCATGTCCGCTGTAACCCACAAGACAGTTGTATCTCTTCTTCATCGTCTCTATAAGACGGAGATTCAGTTCATTGTTAGGTGAAGGATATGACGAATTTGTATGACATATGATATAGTCGCCCTCGGAATAATCCTCAAGCCAGCTTACTGTCTTATCCATCTCGTCCAGTTCAGACATGCCTTCCGATATGATGACCGGTCTTCCCGATTCACAGGCTCTTCTGATCATCTCCTCATTGGTATTCATCGCAGATGGTATCTTTATGAATGGCACATCATACTGAAGAAGGAATTCAAGTGAGGGAATGTCCCACGGACTCGCTGTCCAGTCAAGAGGCTTCTGTCTGCAGTAGATGTCTATCTGATCATATTCGGGCTTTTCAAACTCGATACGCTTTTTATAGTCTATGTAAGGCATGGTTCCCCATGGCGTCTCACGCATTACCTGCTTCTGTGCCTCAGGAACTGCTATATCGGGCGTACGCTTCTGAAACTTGGCGCAATTCCATTCACTCGCAAATGCTGCATCTAACAGGCGCTTGGCGATCCCCAGATCACCATTATGATTGATCCCTATCTCGGCGATAAGATACGGTTCGGAATTCTCCGATACGGTATAATTGCCGAGTTTTATGGTTTTATTAGCCAATTATATTTCCTCCATACAGGCGTAAAAATCAACTCATATTCTATCATTAAAGGCCTGTTTCCTCAAGTTTGCGGCCTTAATCAATACCATACTGAGCCTTCATCTCATCGCTCATCACAGCATCTCCGAGATACTCTTTAGCCTGTTCCTGCAGCTCCTCAAAGTTCTTGATCGTGAAATATCCGAATGCCGGATATCTGTCATCATTTGCTTTGCATATAAGCTTGTTGCCTTCTTCATAGTACCCCAGCACTCCATATGTCCATGCCAGCATCTTATTATCATCATTTGAAATAATGAATGTATAGTTGTCGGCATTGATGAACATATATTTATCATAATGCACAAAACCGCACTCTTTGCCAAAGGATTGCATTTGAAGATCAAGGTCTGTTGTATCTATGACTTCACCGCCTTTTGTATATCTGACATATGTACCGTCATCATAAAGCAGGAGTATCTCATTATTGAATATATCCGCAGCAAGCACATTTCTGCCCTCATCAGGTATCACATACTTATCATTGCCGTCATCATCAAGTATAGCCGTACCACCTTCCCTTATCTTAAGAGTAACGCTTCCGTCATTTGCGCTTACAGTTCTTCCGTCGCTCTCATAATCCGAAGTTTGATATTTATCAACCGAGCTTATAAACTCCACATTCCCTGTCTCCAGATCAACACTGTAAGTCTTCTTCGTCAGGCTGTCGCCTTCAGCAGTATCATTCTCATTCGTAAAATACACCAGTTTACCGTCATCGGAAACTTCCGTTATATTAACGGAAGTATAATATTTTCCATCAACCTTGGCGTTCCACATATGTTCTTCCTGATCAAGGTTGTATGCACGAAGAGTCATATCATCATCAAAAGTTACCAGGACATTCCCTGCAACTATGCTGTCATAAACATGTGCATCCTTTGGAGCCTCATTTTCGGGTTCAAAGGTCAGATCATGAAAATCCGAACTGTATACCGTGACTGCTGTCACATCATTATACTGAATGACAAAAGATAAGAACCCTGCCTTGTTAGTGTAGATTGCCGATCTTTCCACATCATCCTTAAAATACGGTTTTGACATCATCGAGTTATCCGAAATACTGGCAGCAAAGGAATAATATGCACCATTCCTGAGCACAGGTCTTAAATATTTGCCTGAACCATAGATATCAATAAACGATGCCGGCAGGCTTACAGTCCTCATAAGTTCACCTGTCTTTATATTGATGATGCCGCAGCGATCCGAGAAAAGCGTAACTATCGCAGGTTCCCTGACCCCCTCGGACACTTCCACATCATACTGGAAAACCCTTGAAGCAAAGCCTGTTGCGGAATAAGGCACATCGCAGGTCCATAACTGTCTTCCATCCAGATCAAAGTAGCCTACGGTCCTGGTGCTTTCGCAGCCATAGCTTACATCACCAAAATCAAAACTCGAACTTAAAATATCAGGCTCGGTAAGGATCGCCACATGTCCGTCGGAAGTGAAACTTGCTGCCATCTGACATCCCGTCATTCCATTTATCGGTTTCCAGTTGTCTTTTCCCACATCATATATTGCATATTTATAATCGTTTATTCCGCCTGCAGGATCCGTGTATGACATTAGAATGTGCTTTCCGTCTCTGGAAACAGTCAGTTCACTCACGGAATATCCCAAACCCAATGAGTCCGAGCCCCAGATATCAATATCATCAAACACGACCTTGCATATCACTTCTCCGTCAGCAGAATCCACAAGCATCAGCCAATCATATGTGCGCGCCAAGATCACCGGGGCTTCTGCAGAAAGACTTAACTTTAGATTTTCATAATCACTCAGTTCTTCTTCGAAGGTTATCTCCCATTGTTTATCAAAATCACCATAACTGTAACAAGCGATGCTCTCATGTGAGCCAAGTACGAGATCGTTATCTGCAGTAAGTAAGATATCGTTTATACCTGATGCATCAGAACCCTTAAAAGTCTGCAGCACACCATGAGAATTCATATCCCATACTGTCGCTTTGCCGCTTTTATCTAGTCCCGTAAAATAATCTCCGCCTGCATCAACGAAGAATTTTTTCATTTTTGATCCGGTATCATATTTCCATACGGCTGTAAGATCCATAACTCCCGGCGCAATATAAGCACCCAGCGCATCAGACATTGCATAATAGCCTGCCGAGGTGAGCGGCCTGTTCTCACTCTCCGTAGGCATGGCTGCCAATGCAAGCTGCAATGCACCTGCCCTGTCACCATCTTTTAAGAGAGTTCCCGATGCATAAGAAAGATATTTCGATTGGTTAACAAGCGCCTGATCATAATTCGCTTTTATCTGCTCCCTGCTCCATAAGAGATATACTATTGCAGCTGTAAGGAAAACACCTATCACTGATGCAAATGCAGCAAAGCGTCTGATCTTGTACTGTCTGCGTCTCATCATCAGTTCATCATAAGTGCAATGAAGCATTGAGCATACAAGACGCGGCAGCTCTTCCTTGCGTGCCTTTCTTATAGGCATACGATAATCACAGGAAAGAGGCTCTGCCAATTCCTCAAAAGTTGCATATGTTCCGTCTGAAAGCTGGCGGGTAACCGTCTGATGAAGCAGTATATCGGGAATAACATCCCCGGGTTCTCCGTCTACAAGTACCGTAAAGACCTCCTCTTTTGAATGATACTTTAGAAAAGTCTCTATTTCCCTTTGCACCCACAGAGATTCATGCGTACGTTCCGAACAGATCACTATGAGAAAGTCGGAAACCTTCAGCGCATTTTCGATATCATGCTTCAGATCGCTGGTAGTAGGCAGTTCTTCCTTGTCGCGAAATATCCTGTCAAAACGCTTGATACCGGTCTTCTTTTGGATCTGCTTAGGGATCTTAAATCGCTCAAGCTGCGTCTGAATTTCCGAAGCGATCTTGTTATCGATTTCAGAATGTCTGTATGAAATAAATGCATTATATTTTTCTGCCAGTGCCATTTTGATCCTCCAACATTATATTTCTTCGTAGCTTTCCTTAAAAATCTCTTTGTTTATTATGTAGGCATCCTCGGGATCATTAGCCTTGCATGCAAGATAATCCCCGACTTCTCCTTTAAAATACTCTTCCCTGTTCCACTTCGTGAAAACCTTTGCCGGCCTGTTAAGCGCCCTCGCCCTGATTATATTTCCGCCGTTTGAAATACATATACGTGCATGCGGTGCAAGCGGAACGATCTCACCCGTGATGGAATTCTTGACCGTCGGAAAATACTCAAGTTCCATATCATAAAGTTCATCCGTGGCCTGATAGTTTCTTTCAAACACTTCACGCTTTGAAGCATAGACTTCACCGCGCATTCCTATCATTATAACGTTGTCATCACTGACTTTAAGGTTTGTATCTCCTTCAAGAGTTCTGACGAGCACCGGTGTTCCTTCGGGAAGAAACTCCGAAAGACAGGCATACCCTTGTCTTACAGGCAGTTTCCTGTAACGCTTCATGGTCTTTGCCTCATCCTCACTTAAACCATTCCTGATGATATCAGTCTCTGTAAAGTAAACATGAAGCTTCTCCCTTAATATGCTCGTTACGATATATCGTCTTGTCTTATCATCTGCATCTGCATAATTATCATATTGTTTGATAAGCAGTTCTTTCTGCAAAAAGCCTCCGGCCTTATCACCATGACCGCCGCCGGAACCTATTTCACGTGACATATAATCGGCAAGCTCATTTGCATTTACCTCAGGCACACAGCTCCTTACCGAGAACTTGACACCTGCATCAAGCACTGAGAATACCAGGCAGACATCCACCGTATCTACGGAAAGAAAAAGATCACTTATAAGTCCAAGGATATTCGGATCACAGGGTTCGCTCTCCAGCAATGCATATCGGTGCATCTCATGATACTCAACACCCAGCATGGCAATGCCTGCGATCTTGGCTTCATCAAGAGAAAGATTCATATTGCAGAGACGCTTTATCAGCGCTTTATCCGGATTGATCGAATCGAGCATATCCCTGTCAAGCGGATGATTGATCTCATTCAGTTCATTTGTGTCAGTAAAAAGACCGTAGTAAAGTGCAGTCTGAAGATCAGGGCTGATCTCAAACTCTTCATTCCTGAGCATATCCCATACAATTGTGGAACAGCTTCCCATACCCTGTCTCACATCAGACAACTCAGGAAGTTCCTTTGATATCATATGATGATCGATCACGGCTATATTCTTTGCAGGAAACTGTTTAACATTTCCCTCACCATAGAAGCAATCGCTCGTAATAAGCAGCTCCGGCTCATGGTCAAGTTCTGTCACAAATTCTATCGGTATATTCAAAGTAAGAATGAAAAAAGTAAGATTTGATTTAGACACCTTAAAACGCCCGGAATAGATAAATCTAACATCCTTTCCGCGCGCTTTAAGATATTCGTATATTCCAAATCCGGATGCGAGTGCATCCGCATCCGGATTGTCGTGGCACTGCACGACAATATCATCGTATTTTAGAAAATCTGAAAGTCTCATCTTCCTCCCCCATTTTTGGAATGATCATACGATCAGACAGTACTCAGCACTTAAAGAACGCAAGGAGTTCAGTAAGTTCATCGGATATACCGGAAAGCCTGACCGAAAGATTCTTTATATCATCAACCGTAGCATTCACCTGTTCCATGGATGCCATTGTTTCCTCACTTGATGCAGCATTCTCTTCAGATATCGCAGAAAGAGAAGCCATTGTATCATTGACTGCACGGCACTTATTGTCTATATCCTCACAGGAAACCTTTGCCATATCAAAGATATTTCTCACTTCAGATATAAGATCGATCACCTTAGTAATGGTTTCCTTGGTCTTATGGCTCACATTCTGCTGTGCAGCAACTGTCTCATCAAGTTCCCTGACAGTATTTACCGCTGATGCGGAGCGCTCCGAAAGCTGTGTCATTATATCAGATATCTCTGTTGCCGACTCACCTGACTGGATCGCAAGATGTCCTATCTCTTCTGCAACTACCGCGAAGCCCCTGCCTGCTTCTCCGGCTCTTGCTGCCTCAATGGAAGCATTAAGCGAAAGCAGATTGGTCTGTGTAGCTATGCTGTCTATCGTATCAACAGCTGTCTGTACGGTTTTTACAAAGTCATCAACCTTGCGCATGGACTGGGCCACTTCATCAAGCGATTCCTTTGTCCTGGTCATTGCTTCTTCGAGGTCTTCAAAATCACTCTGCATTTCTTCAGATGAACCGTTCATCTGCATCATCCTGTTATCAGCATTATTAATATTCGACGTCAGCTCATCAACACCGCTAAGTATATCGGAGATCGAAGTCACGCCTTCCTGTACTGACTGCGCCTGTGATGTTGCACCCTGAGCCACTTCACCGACAGCACGACTGACATCAGATGTATTATTTTCTGTATCATCGGCAGCCTTCTTCAGATCCTCAGCCGCAGAATTAACTTCTTCTGCCTTTCCGCTTATATTCGTAATGGTTTCGGAAAGACGCTTTCTTAAGGACTCCGTATTGCGGGCAAGTTCACCAAGTTCATCACCGTGGTTAAGTGCTTTACCGTCTATATAAAACTTAAGCTGGCCGTCAGCCATACTGTTATTTGCGCCGTTTACGCTTTCAATGATCTTCACCAGTTTTCTTGAGAATGCCAGTATAACGACACCTGAAAGGAGGAAAAATACGACCGCGATCACCACATTGGCGATCACAATTCCCATTACATCCTCATTAAATTCTGCTCTTGGTATGCCGGCAAAGAACATACCTTCTATCATGCCGGAATAATCTCTTACAGGGATGTACGAAACAAAGTAGGGAACGCCGTTCACATCCATCTTGGATGAAGAGAACTTCTCACCCTTTGTGATAACTGTTTCGATCACGGCAGGATCAGCCTGAACATTTACAAGCCTCTCACCATTAGCATTCTTAACACTTGTGATCCTGCAATAATCATCCACGAAGATTGCCATATCTATATCTGTCAAAGACTTGTAATTATCGAATGACATTGTCATGTTCTCGGTAATGTTGGAACTGTTCATGTATACCCGGCTCTTTCCTTCATCATACCTGATACTTTCCACGCCGAATTCATTCCTTGCATTCTGCTCATACATCATCTGAATGGCAGAATCCAGTTTTGCAATATACTGCTCTGTAAGATTGTTGTACTGGGAAATGACCGATGCAACTGACATCAAAGTACATGCAAGTAACAGCGGGATCATTGCTATCATTGTTATTTCGGTTCGAAAACTGATCTTTTTCTTCATAAAATCACTCTCCTTTGCCATTTTGTATTTCTGATGCCAGATCGTAGATCAACGGCGAATTCCAATATATGGTCACTTCATTTGTAGAATAACTCTGAACGTTATCCGCATAACTCATTGCAGGAGATGCGTCCGACAGAACGCTCTTTCCGTATGAATCCGAGGGGTTTGAATTGGGGCCTCCTATAAGCATTCCAGGCATTGCCTGCCCTGCCACCGTTGACATCCTGTGATGCGGATGTTCCGGCGTAAATGTTCCGAAACCTGTCACAAAACAATATCCCAGCGAATTGCATCCAAGTATATAATCGATCTGTTTCTTTGCTACCTCTGCATATGACATATCACCGGTCAGGCGTGAAGCCATATAGAAAAGCATTCCATTGTTTGCGACCAGCATATTACTGCCCCATGCATAATTATTTCTGAATGGCATGTAATACATATCTGTCTTCATCTCGCCTATCTTATAATCAGCTTCCTTCATGACCTGCTTCATCGCTTCATCCGCGATCGCGCAGCCTTCTGTCTTTGCCAGATCATAAAATGCATATAAGCCCACTTCGCTCCAGCCAAAGCCCCTCATTACAGCGTAACTATCCATTGATGCCAGGAGCTCGTCCTCCAGATCATTCCTTCCCGAAAGATAGAGTTCAGCCTCTGCCCAGTATTTTTCATCACCCTTGCTGGCATCCGGGTATTCACCTGTTTCCATCCCGGCAGGATTCTTGAACGACCTGTCTGCACCTTCCGTAAAAAGATATGTATATGCAAGCTCTGCAGAATCATAAGCTTCCTTTGAAAACTCCGGATCGATATCAGCAAAGACCCTTGAAGCTTTTGCCATCACTGCTGCAAAGTCTGCAGTTGCCGTAAAAGACTTTTCCGAAACTATAAGCGGATCCTTCTCTTCATCCGGCATGATGTCATTACAGAAGACCATGGGAGTAACTTTATGATATACACCACCATCGGATTTATCCTGCATCTTTAACATCCAATCTAATTCCCACCTTGCTTCATCAAGGATATCAGGCACACCGTTGCCGCTCTCGGGAATTCCCAGATCATCATCTGTCACACGAAGATCTTCATATGTTTCAAGAAGATCCGCAACGGTCTTAGCTCCGGAAACAACATATTTCCCGTAATCGCCTGCATCATGCCAGCCGCCGCTCACATCAAGCTTTTCTCCGGTGCCGAAAACTTCAGCCTCATCCATATGGCAGGCTTCATGTGCATATACCCCTGCTATGTCAGGATCGATCGTCGTGCCGCAGCGCTGCTTATAAAGCATCAGCACAACTTCTTTATAAAGACCATCATAGACATCATCTGCGATCTTAAACGGATAGCTTGCACCTGCATCAGTATATATATAGTATTCGCCGGGCTTTGTAAGACCGGAAAAATCACCGTGCGCAACATCTTCTCCGGAACCGGTATCTCCATTATGCGGTTCAAGAGTCCCCTGCCATACAATCTTTCCCGTACTGCAGTCAACTACATAGAAATCAGCACCATCATCAGATGTCTTTACAAACACGGTCTTACTGTCATCTGTTCTGTAACCGACCTGATTGATATTCACCGTATTGTACTGCGGCAGAGCCTGTATGACCTGAGCGTTCGACGAATCCTTAACTTCAAGCTTTATATTATCGATATAGATCTTGTGAGGACCGGGATCTTCCTTCATATCCTCCATCTTCCCCATGTTGAATACAAGTCTCGGGGCCGGATCCGAAGTTTCATCCATCGTGAAATCAACCGAGAAATGCTCTACATCAGGACCCACATCTATATAATCACCCTGATATGCATGATAATCACCACCATTTATCTGAAGCCTGTATTCAACCTTTCGTTTAATATCCGAAGATATATCAAAACTGTATGTATACTCACAGCCTTCACTTAAGAAGAAACCGTCCCAGTATATCTGGTTGGCATAATCCTTGCCGCCGCAGGCAGCGATCTCGCAAACTATCTGCCCTCCGTCTTCCTTAAGGCTGAAACTGCCGCCATTTAAGTATTTACTGAAGTCATCCTTTTCGTTTGTGCCGTCATCAAAATTAAGATCAACGACCACATCACCGTCATTTACTGAAGCAAAGGCGGCTTCTCCGCCCGCCGCACTGTAATTAAGTTCTGTCGTGGCTGCGGGCTTCTCAGCATCCGATCCAACCTTTTCCCCTGTAAGTCCGCTTTCAGGTGCAGCTTCTTCTGTAGCCTCTACCTCTGTAGCCTCAGGTGCTGCCTCTGTCACCTTATCCGTTGTCTCAGGAGCCGCTGCTTTTGGCACATTGCCCGTACAGCCTGCTGCAGGAAGCAGCAGAACAGTCGAAAATGCCACCGAAAGAAGTCCCTTTATCCCGTTATTTTTCATAATTTCTCCCAAATAAAAATACATACTTATACAAAGTAAATTTTACTTCAAGAATATGCTTAAAACAAGGGAAGCAGCCTCTTTTATCCGATAATGTCATGTGCAAAAAAGAAGACAGAACAGCCCGGTATTTATATGTTATAATTTTCATAACTGTCGTTTTTACGGGGAATAAATGCTATGAAAAAAAGAATCTTCACTAAGATCATAAGCCTTATCATGCTGTCGGTCGTTCTTGCAGGGACAATCCCCGCTCATACCGAAGCTGCCGGCAGATCAGCTTATTCATATAACAATTACATGCAGGTCTTCGATCCGGATTATTATGCGATACTCTATCCGGAGGTAGGGATCGCCTGCAACTTTAACAGGGATCTGCTCTTAAAACACTTTGTTGAAACAGGCATGCCTTCCGGCATGCGCGGATGCCGTGAGTTTGATCCTGTATGGTACAGACAGACTTATCCTGATGTAGCCGCTTCCTGTGGAGATAACTGGTCAGCTTATTACAGGGAATACATTACCTCAGGCATAAAAAAAAGAGCCGGCTCAGCAGAAGTCCAGCAGGCACTAAACGCTGCATCAACAGAAGCTGCGCGCATTGCGGGTGGCAGGTTTTACAGCGCGAACGGTGCAACCTACTTTCAGCCTGCCGGCGGCGGTAATTTCAAAGGTTGGATCTCCTACGGTGGAAAGTACTACTACCTTGACAGATGGTCAGGCGCACTTCATATAAATGATAAGGTGGACGGGATCTCGATATCATCCGACGGATCTGCCATTATGGATCAGTATGCGACAGAAAAGATCCCCGTAATGATAAAGGCAAGACAGATCGCATATACGATATGCAGCGACAAAGACACTTTAAGCACTAAAGTATGCCGTTCGATCACATATGCCGCCCGTTTCAACTACATTCTGAAGGACGCATATATAGGCGATCACAGATATAAATACGCCTGCCCCGAAGCGCACTATGCAAACAATATGCTCAATGTATATGGTGACCAGGTAGTTATAGGCGGCGAATGCTATGCACAGTGCTCTGTTGCCGCATTCATATTGCACGAACTGAATGTTCCGGAAGTATGGATAGAAGACAACATGTTCCACGGCTGGCTTTTTGTCGACGGTCATTACTATGATCCCGGCATCGCCCTTCAGAAAGACTTCTTTTCCAATTTTGATATAAAGATCGAAGGAATACCCGAATATGAAATATCCGGGTATGTCAGATTCTGAAAACTTACATTCCCTTGCTTTCCATTTCAGCAAGGATGGCTATCGCTTTCATATGTCCGCGCTTTGCGGCATACATGCCCCACTTGCGCGCCTTGATGATATCCGTCTGTCCGAAAGTTCCTTTATAATATGCTTCAGCCAGATCCGCTATCGCATCAAGGTCACCGCGGGCAGCATTGTCTACAAGTGCTACCCAATTTTCATCAGCCATCAGACCATGAACTTCCATAAAAATCCTCCATAAAAATACGTTTAACCTTTGCGTTATTATACAACAGGGATCACTGTGTTGCATCCGGCCTTCAATTCTACCGTTCCCATCCCTTCTATGGTAATCGTTCTGTCTCTTAACGAGTACAGTTCAAGACTCGTAAGCTTTCCGTTTTTCCAACTGAAATCTGCTGTTATACCTCCTTCTGCCCCAAGTCCTTTTACCTTGCCACTTTCCCATTCTACAGGAAGCGCCGGAAGAAATGAGACAGTAACTGCATCGCTCTGCATTAGCATCTGTGCTATAGCCGCTGTGGTTCCGAAGTTTCCATCAATCTGGAAAGGCGGATGGTTATCGAACATATTAGGAAGGACTGACGATTCAAAATACTTTCTGATACCCTCCCATGCTTTGGGTGCATTTCTCAGTCTGGCCCACATATTTATTATCCACGCTCTGCTCCAACCTGTATGGCCGCCTCCGTTTTCGAGCCTTCTGTTCAATGTTGCTTCAGCAGCTTTTTTCAGTCTGTCATCATAAAACTTTATCTGTCTCCCCGGATAAAGAGCATAAAGATGCGATATATGCCTGTGGCCTATCTCAGTCTCCTCATAGGCATCTGCCCATTCCTGAATGGTACCGTTTGATTCAATCTTTATAGCAGGAAGTCTGTCTCTTAATTCTGTATAACGTCTCTTCTCTTCTTCAGAAATTTTTCCGCATTCAATCATTCCATTTAAGAGCTCTCTCAGTATCTGACTGTCCATTGATGCGCCCTGACATAGATTTCCTGTTTCACCATTATCCAGTCTGTATGTATTTTCAGGAGAAGATGTCGGAGATACTACAAGCTCTCCATTTTCATTTTCTATCATTGTCTCTTCAAAGAATCTGACCGCATCCTTTGCATAAGGCAGATACTCCTCCAGAAACGCTTCATCCTGAGTATATCTGTAATGTTCAAAGATATGAGTACAAAGCCACACAGCGCCCATCTGCCAGTATGTGGAAGATGCAAGTGTATCCTGAGGTGCACAGTCTCCCCAGAGATCAGTATTGTGATGAGCCATCCAGCCGCCTGCTCCGTACATTTCATCAGCCACTTTCTTTCCATGAGGATACATACGTTTGATATGCTCAAATAAAGGCATATGCATCTCTGACAGACCGCAGGTCTCTGCGGGCCAGTAATTCATCTCGGTGTTTATATTTATAGTGAACTTGCTGTCCCATGCCGGCACAAAGCTTTCATTCCATATGCCCTGCAGGTTTGCAGGAAGGCTTCCTTTTCTGCTTGAACATGCAAGAAGATACCTGCCAAATTCAAATGACAGATTCACAAGGCCCTTGTCTTCTTCCCCATTCTTAACTCTTTCCAGCCGTTCATCTACAGATACTTCACTCTTATCCTCACAGTCAATTTCAAGCGTACACCTATTCATTATCTCATTGAAATCTTTCAGGTGTCTTTCGCGCAGCCTGTCATATCCGGCCTCTTTGCCCCTATCCAGAAGCATCATTGTTTCCTTATAAGGATCATCATTATAAAAAGATGTTTCACCGGCTGCGATGATCACGCAGTCATCACTGCACGAAAGCGTTCTGCCTATGATCCCCATAGAGCCCTTTATCGCTCTTACAGCAAAGCAATATTTCACTCCGTCAGGCCCCGCCTGTCCCTGCATGCAAAGTGTATCCTTATCGGGCCTGCTCAGATCCTGCAGATAAACTCCGCGTTCAAGGATCAGGGAAACAGGAAGCCCTGTACTCTTTATTACCATGAGCTTATCAGGAGCAGAAATAAAACTCTCTCTTTCACACTTCGTATTGTTTGTCGTATACGAAACTCTGTGTATACCATCTGTCAGATCAAGACATCGTTCATAACTATCACAGGGAAGCATGTCATATATCTGCGGACTCCATCTGTCTCGAAGCCCGAACATGCATACATTTTTATCGCTTTTAGGGATAAGGAACATATCGCATAAGGGTTCATAGTGACACTGAAAATCCGGAACTGCAGCCATGGAAAGATCGGCGAGAGCTTCCGCCTCACTTATCCTGCCTTCCTTTATCAGTTCACGGATCTTGGGAATATTCTCTTTGGCATCAGGATTAACACGATCTTTAAATCCGCCATACCACAGACTGTCCAGATTGAGCTGAAAACGGTCTGCGATATTCCCGCCAAAGCACATAGCTCCCATAAAACCGTTTCCAAGAGGGAGTGCCTCATTCCAGTTCCCGGCCGGTTTTCTGTACCATAATCTGTTGGTATTATTGCTCATAAGTCATTCCTTTCCTGTTACCGGTTATGCTCAGTTTTACTTGTCATTCAGGATGAGCATGCAGTAATGCGGTGACACATATGACTCCAGCTGTCCCGACAAAGCCGCTTCTTTAAAGGGGCTCTTTTCGAAATCGTCCAGTGTGTAGATAATAAAATTCGGAGCAGACGGAAGCCTGTCAGCATGAGACCTGCGCTGAAGGCAAGGGTAAAGAATCATTCCACCATCAGTATTCTCTATGACCCATATTTCCAGATAACCATCCGATAGTTCGGTAAATACATTAGACTCTTCGATCTCGGTATATCCCTCATGTATATTCTTATCTTTAAGTATAGTCAGAAAGGCAAGCAGTTCTTCATTTTTCTGCCTGTTGTCAGCACCGGGATAAACAAAAGCCGGGCTAGTTAAGACCACTGTACCGTGGATCAACAGGAGAAGAACAGAAGCCGCGATAGCCACGCCCTTAACAGCACGGTGTTTCTCGGGCATCTTCCCAATCAAGACCAAAGGAAAGAAACAAATTGCTATAGGTATGTTATATCGGCCTGCCACCCCCATATCTGTAAATGCATATAAAATAGTAAACTCTGTTAGGAGAAATAGCGAAAAATATAGCAGGATATACTCATCCCTGTCTTTCTTACGGAAAACGCAGATTGCTCCGTATATCGAAGCCGCAATAAGACATACCGAGATCACACATCCACATGGGCTCAAAACATTAAATCCCCAT
>JAEEGL012554688.1_pt1 | contig 22866 bp, 18 predicted proteins | sample 9134231 | NCBI WGS metagenome assembly JAEEGL01 (sample SAMN16246548, study PRJNA631951) | gut metagenome | biome: gut microbiome; feature: rumen; material: fiber-attached | host: Bos | place: Iran: Karaj | collected 2018-10 | reverse complement strand
CTCACCGAAGAGGAGCAGGCCTGCGCCGAGCAGCTTTCGGCCAGCGCCTCAGCGGCCCAGACCCTGAGCGCCCTGAAGGAAGAAATCGACGTCCTCGCCACCCTCTGCCAGCAGGCCCGCGAGCTCATCCACGGACAGGAAGACGAAAAATGGCTGGCCCTGGCTCAGACCCTCGATCGAGACGAAATCAGGGATCCCCATACAGGCCACCCCCATAAGATCATCATCTTCAGCGAACATCTCGACACCATCAAATACCTGCGCGCGCGCTTAAAGCAAAAATACGGCGGCGACGAAGGGATCCTCGAGATCACGGGCAGCACCCCAAGGCAGTCGAACCGAGGCTCAAACGACACAGGCCCCGATGGCAACCCTGCCGGCAACGGTTACGGCATCGATCGCATCGGCATTCAAACCCGCTTCCGCCTCGATCCATCGGCGTTCATCCTGCTCGCCACCGACGCAGCGGGTGAAGGCGTCAACCTGCAATGCGCCCATCTGATGATCAACTACGATCTCCCCTGGAATCCCAACCGGTTAGAGCAGCGCTTCGGCCGTATCCACCGCATCGGGCAAAAATACCCCTGCCGCCTTTATAACCTGGTCGCCACCGATACCCGCGAAGGCGAAGTGTTCAGACGCCTCTTCGAAAAACTGCAGCGCGAATCCAACGAGCTGAACGACCAGATCTTTAACATTCTGGGTGAACTCTTTACGGATTGCAGCTTAAGCGATCTGATCATGAAAGCGATCACCGAAGACGATGCGGGCCAGTCCCGCCAGCTCGAACTGCAGTTCGATCGCCTCTTCGATACCGAATGCACACAGGCGCTGCACGACCGCAAAGCGCTGGTCCAGACCCCAAGCGATCCTCAGATCCTGATCCGGCAGCTCGAGGAGCGGGACCGCGATCAGGCGATGGCCCTTCAACCCTACTACCTCTGCGACTTCCTGCAGCATGCCTTTGAAGCCTACGATCTTGGCCGCATCGAGAAGCGCGGTTCCAGTCCCTGGTCGATCAGGGTGCGATCCCAGGCCCTGCTCGATCGCGCCCGTAAGCTGCGCAATCAGGGTGAGGACGGATTGCGGTCGACCTGCAAATGCGTCACCTTCGATCCCAAAGAAGCCGGGGATCACCCCGATTATGAACTGATCGACCACGGGCATCTGCTGGTGCGCAGCGTGATCGCCCATTGCCTCGATCCCCGGAACGTGCAGCCGACCCAGGGCGCCCTCCTCGTCGACCCCAACGACGAAAGCACAGAGCCCTATCTCTGCGCCCTCATCGAAAGCAAACTCAACGACAAAGACGACCACATCCGGCACGTCAGCCTCGCCTTCATCCGCATCGACGAGCAGGGGCAACCTCAAAGACTCGCGCTGGCCCCCCTGCATAACTGCCGTCCCCCCACCGATGAGGAATGGAACGAATGCGCAAAGCTCATACAGGCGGAATGGGTGCGACAGATCCTGCAAACCCGGCTGACCGACTACGGCGATCAGACCTTCTCGCCCGAACATCTCCGGAGCTTCCGGTCAAGCCATCAGGACTACGTCCAAAAATACGCGGAATGCACCCAGAACCACTACGACCATGTGATCGAACAGCTCGATAAGCTGCGCCAGCAATGCTTTGAAACCCTCGATAAACTGGCGCCCGAGGATCCCAAGCGCGCGAACCTGAAGGCCCAGATCGAAAAGTTCAGCAGCGAAAAGCGCAGGATGGCTCAGCATTGCGAAGAACAGCTTCTGAAGATCCACGCGCAGCTGAACCTCAGGCGAAAGCCCTGCGTCCTCCAGGGCGCAGCCCTCGTGGTCCCCAAAGGTTACATCGATCTGCAGCGCGCTTTGGCCCAGGGTCCCGAGCAGGCGGAAGCCTTAAAGGTGGATGTGGCCCGAAAGCGCATCGTCGAGCAGCGCGCCATGCAGCGCGTCGAAGCATGGTTTACAAATCAGGGCTGCCAGGTGGAAGACGTGTCGAGCCAGAACCTCGGCTGGGATTTGACCATACGCCCGCAAAATGCCCATGAAGGCTCACCCACATTGCATATCGAGGTCAAAGGCATCGGCCCCGACAACAACAAGGTGACCGTCAGCCGCAACGAACAAATCCGCGCCGCCAACTGCGCCGATCGCGCTTACCTGGCCATCGTCAGGGTACCCAATCCGGATGACCCCATCTTCGATGAAGAGCCCCATTTTACGCAGGCCTTCATCTATCAGGGCATCGATAAAGCCATTGAAAGCATCACTTACGATGTCAAAGAACTCATTCGCAAGAGCGTGACTCCGCGATTCCCCAAATCTTAGCCCCTTACATCCCCTCCAGCCACATCTCCGCTTCGCGCTCTTTACCCAGCGTCTTTAGGATCCAGGCCCCCGCCGCACGGTTGCAGATCTCGTCGCCGATGAGGGCCTCGCATTCGGGCCATTGGGGGGGCTCCTTCAGCGGCGGCAATGGGGGGAGCGGCAACTGCAAGTCGGGGCCAACGCCCTGGCTTAAAGCCCAGAGGGCGCCGTTGCTGTCGCCCAAATCCCATAACCCCCGAGCCTTGTTCATCGCCTCGAAGGCCAGCACATGGTGACCGATCAGATCGCGTCCGGTGCCTTCATGCCAGAGCGCGCGCATCAGGGCTTCGAAGCGCTCCAGGGGGTGAGGTTCGCGGCAGAGGCTTTGAGGGGGCACCGCTTCAAAACCGAAGGCCATGGGACAGGGTCGGAAACCCATCTGGAAGGCGAGGATCGGCGATTCCACAAATACCCTGCGCCCCGGCATCAGATCGATCATCCTGCGCAGGCGGATCGGCGTCGTAGGGGCCTTGAGTTCGAACTCCGGGATCGGATAGATGCCCTTTAAATAACGCCAATACCAGCTCGTACCCGCAAAGCCCTTGTTGATCAGGATGATCGAGGGCCAGCGCTTTTGCACGCGGTGCAGGTAGCTTGCGGCAAAGACCAGGTGATCCGACTCGACGATGAAGATGCTCCCCTCGGGCAGGGGATCGGCGTAAGCCTCGGCAATCCTCGAAGCCCCCGTCACGTGCGCGCGGGTCCGCTGATGCAGGGGGCGATCGCTCAGGCATTCGTTTGCAAACAAGGCGATCACGACGACGAACCCCAGCACAGCTCCCAAAGGCTTTCGCTGCGATCCTTCGCCTGCACCGCCAAGCCGCGCGTCGATCCCACCGAGCAGCGCGGCGAGCCCCACCGATGCGAGCATCATCCCCGGCGTCATGTAGCCGTTGTAATCGGGGATCTGCGGGTAAAAGACCGGGTTCTCGAAGGCGAAAACCGCCCCCAGCAACATGACGGGCCATGCGTAAAGGCGCGCCCTGTAAATGAAGGTGAGCCCCAGAAGCCCCAGCAGCAGGGTGACGGCCCCCCCCTGCTCGAAGAGCCATAAGAACCAGCTTTGGGCATGCTCCGCCCAGATGGCGATGCGCCCCGATGCCGTTGCCGCCGCTTCCGATGCCGCCCGCGTATGCTGATAATCGCCGCCGGTCACGTAAAACAAGAAATGCGACCATGTATCCCACTCCCCCCAAACGAAAGCCCCCTCGGTTGCGGCACAATGTTTTAACCATAAAAACCCCGCTGCCGTCACTGCACAGCCCCCGACGGCAGCAAAGATGAGGGCCTGCAACACCGACGAGAGCTTCGCTCCCAAACCCGCAGGACGCCAGATGGCCGCCTGCGCGCCCAAAGCGATCGCGATCGCCGCCATCACCCCAAAGATCGCATTGAACCCCGCCGTAACCCCGCAAAGCGCCCCCAGCAACAACCATTTGAGGGCCCAGCATCGCTGTTGGGATTGAGGCTCGCCCGATGGCGCCCGACCCTCACCGAGCAGCGCGCAGGCTGAAGCCAGCGTGACGAGCAGCATCAGCGAGGCGGGCGCGTAAACCTCGATCCTCGTGGCCTGATCCCACACCGGCGAAAGGCTCCCCAAAAGCAGCAGCGAGAGATACCGAAACCCCGGACGCACGTTGCAAAACCGCCGCATCAGCGCATCGAGCGGAAAGGCACAGAGCGCCATCGTCAGCGCCGATAGGAGGTTTAAGCCGTAAAGCGCGCAGTCAAACCGCCCGAACAGCCGCGCCCAGGCCGATGCCACCATCATGTAAACCGCCTGCCCCGGCGCATGACTCACCCCGCCCTCCATCGCCACCTGCGCGAGCTCCGCCGTATCAAAAAACATCAGCCCCCGGGCCGCCGTCACCGCATACCACGCAAACAACGTTGCAAAGGCGACAAACGCTGGCCATAAAGGCTGCCGTGGTTTTGATGTGGTGGTGATTTCAGCGTCGATATCCGATGACATGCTCGCAACCTCTCAGGCTCCCGGCAACGAGAGCGCCTACCGCGAGATGTAAAGGATGGGGGTGATCACGTCAAGGGTTATGGGGATGAGGGGGTGTCGAGGATGCTGTTGGGAGTGGAGGTGATTGGCAATGGGCTTCGATCGTAGCTTTATGGTGCATTGGGAGTCCCCTTCCGGCGGCAGCGGCGCCACCAACACCTGTGGGGACGGCTTTCGATCCCTTTGTATTGGGGGATCATGCGCATTTCAACTTATTTCCCCATCTTCAATAGCCCCAAGAAGGTCCTCGAGATCGCCTTCCAGTTTAACACCTTGGAATGTCCGGCCACGCGGGCGCGGGCGGCGATCCCGACTTCCACGATCCTGATGCCGGCGGCGCGCAGGGCCTGGCGGAAGGCGGTGCTCAGCATCATCGTCTCGTCGTCGTGCGGTCCATATTGCGTCCAGGCGCTGCGTTCAAAGAGATAGTTGCCACCGCTCTTGGCCGTCTGCCCCGTCTTCAGTTTGATCAGCCAGTTCAGGCTTTGAGAGATCACCTTGCGGTACCAGGCATCATCCCTCGCGGTATAGACGGTGGTCAGCATGGGCGCTTCATGCCTGCGCTCATAGAGTTGAAGCACCGCTTCAGGCGCGATCTGACCGTCCGCCGGGACCCATGTCACATAATCCCCAAGCGCCGCATCAAAGCCCGTCCGCAATGCCCCCCCTATCCCCTGATTCTTTTGATGGATCGCGCGCACCCGCTCACCCTCCGCCAGTTCATCGGCCAGCGCCCCCGTGCCATCGCCCGATCCATCGTCCACGATCACGATCTCATAATCGATGCCACAAAGCGCCCCCTTCAACTCCTCCGTCACCCCCCGCAAGCAATCGATCTCGTTATAAGCGATCATCACCACCGAAAGGGAAGGATGATGCGATACCACTTTAGCCTCTACCGTCACAACATCTGCCTGATCAGCAACCGTTTCCATCTGCTTTTGTTCCTCATCCCTATGTTCGCTCATCCTTCATCCCTTTCTTTGCCATCGAATCCCATGCGCATTCCCTCATTCCCTCACGGCGTCAGCGTGACCGACTGTTCGATCTCATCTGTCAGCCTGCAGGCGCGATCCCAGGCTTCCGTTGCGGTGGGGGCGGTTGTAAAGACGCTTCCCAGGATCGACCAGTCGCCTGAACGGGCACCTGCAATCTCGCCTTCACGGGAGAGGATCGAGAGTGAGTCCCTCACCCCCTGCGGCTGCATCCGGTGCCAGCGATCGTAGCCTGTCATGCGACCCTGGCCGCGCTTCATGACCAGTCGGGTTGCGGCCCCCTGCTCGCGCTGGTGACTGAAATCGACCTCCCGGCCGAGGGCCCTTCGCACGAGCATCTGGGGGAGATCCACGCCGTATGCATCCTTGATGAGACGGGAGATGCCGCAGCCCCCCAAACGGGGGTTGACCTCGATCAACCAGACGCGACCGTCGGCCACGCGCAGATCGAAGTTGGCCGGCCCGTCGGTGATCCCCAATGCCCGCCCCATCGCCTCGATGCTTCGCTGCAAAAGCTGCCTGATCCCATCGTCGATGTCGGCCGGGAGCCTGTGCCCTGCGGGTGAGACAAAGCCCTCACGGTAGCCGTCATCCATCAAAAAGAGCCGGGCGCCACCGTTTGTAAAGAAGGCTTCCACACCGATCGACCGGCCCTCCACATAGCGCTGTGCGAGCACCCCATTTTTGCAGACCGCCTGTGCCCTCAAAAACGCCGCCTCAATCTGATCGCGTTGATGCACCACCGTAACGCCGCGCCCCCCTGCCCCCAGCATCGGCTTTATCACGATCCGCTGTTCCTTCCCTTCCCCCTCTGTGTTCTTCCCCCCCTGATTCAGCGCATCGTCATCGGTTGCCCCAAAATGCTCAGCCCATTGCAGAGCCTCGCCTGCCGTTTTTACCCGAATGGTCTCCGGTGCCCAAAGATGCGCTTCGCGCACGCAGTTTGCAGAGGTCAGCTTGTTTCGGCATTGAGCCACCGTCTCAAACGACAGCCCGTAAAGCCCCATCGCCTGTGCTACGTAGGCCATCGTCGGCGCCGCCACGTCCGATGCCGCACTCAACACCGCATCCACGCGATGACGCCTCGCCAGCGCGAGCACCGCTTCATGATCGCAAATATTGCAGACCACAGCCTCATCGGCCAATGCGAGTCCAGGCGCGCGATCGTTCCCATCTGCCGCGATCAGATATGCGTCTTCCCTCTGCACCGCGCGCAGGAGTTCGAGCTGAAAAGGTCCTGCCCCAACCACCAATACCTTCGGCTTCACCGCCATCGATGCCTCCCTTGATCGCTGATGCCCCAAAAGCGCGATCACTCTTCAGGCCAGAGCCACCAGATGAGCCCCGCTGTCAGCATGGCGCCGGAGGCAACGAATAAGATGTCGGCCCCCAGGCTGTAACGTTGATATTCGTCGCGCTTGCCGTTGTATCGGCCCCTGTCTTCCTCTGATGCGGCGTTTTCGGCGATGCGGTTCGCTTCATCCCGGGCGTCCTGTGCTGCAATCCCCAGTCCGATGCCGGCGCCCAGCGTCGCGATCGATCCCCCAAGCAGGCTCCAGAAGGGCCACATCTCGCGGGTCTCGCGGTTCCATTCGCTCGGTACCATCGTCACCGACAAAAACAAGGGTTCCCCCTTCTGTAAATCGATGGGCAACACAAACGGCTCGTATCCATCGGCGTAAAGGATCGCCTTATGATGCCCCGTGGCCATCTGCACCTCGCGCATGGGCGTCACCCCCAACAACACATCGTCCTCCTTCAATTCCGCACCTTTCGGGGTGCTCTCCAGCGTGAAGCTCTCGTACACCACCGGGTGAAGGGTTACCGACAGAAATCTATCCACCCCTCGATCCAGCGAGATCTCATGCTCCGCCCGCAAGAAACCTTCGCGCTTAAAGGCCAGCTGATGCGGCCCCACCGCGAGCTGTCCGTGCCATGGCGTCACCCCCATCTCGCGGCCGTCGATGTAAATCACAGCGCCTTCGGGAATCGTCTGCACCGCAAGGGCCGGCGGCACCAATAAAAGCGACGCCTTATCAAAACAAGCCTGCGCCACTTCACGCACCGCTTCCGGCACATCCTGCGCCATCAGCACCGCTTTGCAATGCAGCGCCATCTGCTCCGGCTGATCGAGCTCACCGTATACGCGCCCGATGTTGAGATCCAGAATGGGGTGAGGCACCAGGCGATTCGCTTCCTGATACGCTTCGAGCGCCGCTTCAAAGTCCCCCGCCTGAAAGGCTTCCTCTGCCGCCTTGCTCAAACGCTGCGCCTCCTCTTCCGGATCGCTCCCAAACAGCGCTGCCACCGCTTCCTGCGGCCATGCCAACAGAAGCCACAATCCAAGAAGCAGCAGGCCACCGCATCGGCAAAGGTTCTGAATCGCGTTTTGCATCCATCCCCCCTCCATCAGGCGGCCTCGCATAAAGCATGCCAGCGGATCAAAGCTGCGATGCGGTTCCGTATGATTTGTGAAAGCACAACCCTCAATCCACCTGCCCACCGATGCCCATCCTTTGAGGGTAGGGGGTCAAAATTTTGAGGGTATGGGGTCAATAAATTGCCAACGCATGAGGTCGGTTCTGAGGGTCGATCGCAACGCATTACTTTGATTTTACACTCATTTATGGATCCGATCGCGATATTGTGCGAACCCCACACAGCGCTTTTCATCCCCCATTCCAGCGCATGGATGCGTCCCCCTCGCTTCGATGCGATCGGAGTGACGCTTTTTTGAGGGTATAGGCTCGCTTTCATCGGATGAGATCGCATTTTGCCTCTGACGGCATTCCACTGCATTAAGATTGCCTGGTTCTTTGATGGCCACTGTTTTGAATGAAAGGGAGATCTGATCGCGATCCTTTAAGGCTGAGGAGGCAGCAGCTCAAAGATGGATTTCAACTGCACTGTGGGCAGCTCGCCATCTTTTTGAACGTCTATCGTGACCGAATGATCGTAATAACCCTTGCGCTTAAAGGTCAGCTTCACCGGCTTTGAGCCTTTGGGCAAATGCACCGTCAGCGGGGTCTGCCCCAGTCTGCGCTTCCCATAATAGACCTGTACCATCGAGGGATCGCTCGAAAGCTTCCATTTCACCGTAGCGGGTCTGGTCTCATTCGTCGATGTATTCGCCGGCGGCTTCGATGGCTCCCTGTTTTGCTGATCCGCGAGGAGTTGCGCCTGAATCTCCTTCACCCTGTGACTTCCCTGCTGCACCAACGCCTGCAACTGCGAAGCGAAAGCCACCGGGGTTACATCCATTGCTGCATCCATCCCCACATCCTCCAGCGCCGCATCCCCATCGCCGCCCTGCAATGAAGCATCGCCCTCATTCACCGGTACCGAAGCATCGCCCAAAAGCGCCCCTGCATCAAAGCCATTCATCCCCCAATGCACCACCGCGCCCAACGTCAAAAGCCCCAATGCAGTGCCTCCCACGCCCCACGCCCCAAACCTCCGATGACTTGCATCGCGTCCTTCTGCGGCTTCCAAAAACGCATCGATGGAAGGAAACCGATCCTCAGGATCCTTGGCCAGCGCCCTATCGATCGCTTCCGCCAACGCTCGAGGCAACTCAGGGCATTTTTTACGCAATGGCGCCGGACGTTCATGCACCTGCTTATAGAGCAGCGCCACCGTGGTCTGGGCATCGAAGGGGACTTCACCCGTCAGCGCCTGCCATAACACCACCGCCAGCGCATATTGATCCGCCCGCCCATCGATCGCCGCCCCCATCAGCGTCTCGGGGGCCATATATCGCGGCGTACCGAGCGCCAGCGTCGTGGTCTGCTCGCCCACCGCCTTCACGATGCCGAGATCCATCACCGTCACGCCCCCATCGGGCCCAATCATCAGGTTCGAGGGCTTAATGTCGCGATGCACCAGTCCCTGCGCGTGAAGCACCGACAAAGCACCACAAATGCTCCTTATCCACGGCATGAGACGCGACAGCGGCAAAGGGCCATCACGCAGCAACGCATCGAGGCTCTGACCCTCCACATATTTCATGATCATGTAAAAGAGCTGCCCCTTGCGCCCCACCGCGTAAACCGGCACCAAAGCGGGATGGGCCACCGATGCCAGCGCACGGGCCTCGCGCATGAAGCGACCGAGCAGCGTCTTCTCCGTCTCGCCTGCCAGCAGCGTCTTGATGGCGATCGGCCTCTGCAACCCCAGATCCGTGCCGCGATACACCACCCCCATCCCACCACGCCCGATTTCCCCATCGACGCGATAGCGATCCTCCAATACATCGCCTGTCACCAACGGTTGCGGTCCCTCCAGGGGATCAAACCCGCATTGCGGACAGGGCGCATCGCTGTCGATCAGCACAGCGTCGCATTGGGGACAACGAAGCTCCATCTTCTCCTCAAACCGCCTCTTCTCTCGCGCTAGAGTCGCGCAGCCTGCAAAAAACCGCAAGCGCAGTGCGCACAGGTCGACTCAGAACGCCGCAGGATTTATAATGGAACCCCTTTTGACGGAGTGCGATGAACGATTCTGCCCCATTCCTTTGCTTCCGATGCCACGCTCCGGTCGAGCAACAGAGCGGCTTATGCCCCTTGTGCGGCGATGATTTAAGCGAAGCCCGCGAAAACCCCACCGCGCAAATCGGCCGCGTCATCGCTCAAAAATACACCCTCGAATCGCTTTTGGGCGTGGGCGGCATGGGCATGGTGTTCCGGGCGCGCAGGCATCTCATCGACGACGAGGTGGCCTTAAAACTCCTCTACTCGGCCTTCTTAAAAAGCCCCTTGCAGCGCAATCTCTTCCGCAACGAAGCGCTCGCCTCGGCGCGGCTGAGCCACCCCAACATCGTCACGCTCTACGACTGGGATCTCTCGGACGAAACCCGCACCGCGTATCTGGCCATGGAGCTCTTAAACGGGCGTCCGTTAAAGGAACTCCTGCGCGAAAAGGCACCGCTCCCGCTCAAAGAGGCGCTGCCCATCCTCATCGATGTGAGCGCAGCGCTCGCCGCCGCCCACCGATCCCACGTGATCCACCGCGATCTCAAGCCCGACAACATCTTTTTGCAGGATCAGCCCGGCAAGGATCGCCCCCAAATCAAGCTCGTCGATTTTGGCATCGCCGCGATGCTCGACGCTCAGCCGCCCGAAAACGAAGAGAACGCCCTCCTCGGCACCCTGCGGTATATGTCGCCGGAACAATGCATGGGCGAACCCTGCGATGCACGCTCCGATCTCTACGCCCTGGGGGTTGTGGCCTACGAGATGCTCACCAAACACCGCGTCACGGGCCGCTCCATCGCCGACATCGTTTACGCCAGGGTCGAGCCCCCCAATCACCTGCTGCCGCCCGAACGCGCGCTGCCCGAAGCGATGGAAGCGCTCCTGATGTCGATGCTCGCCAAAAAGCCAGAAGGTCGCCCCGCTTCAGCCGTGGAACTGCACGAACGCCTGCAAGCGATCGCGCGCTCCCTCGAAGAGGGCCCCGAAACCGCGATCGCTCCCGGCGCCGCATCCGCAACGACTCACCCGCTCACCGATCCCCAGGCCCCCGCAACGACAGGCGCTCTGAGCAAAACCGTCCTGACCCTCGTCCTCGTTGCAGTGGCTTTGGTCGCCGCTTTATTGATGTTTTTTGTTTTCAAATAAGGAATGCCCGTGACCCCAAGCGAGATCTGCGCCCAGACGGTCGTCGTCCTCTGTCACCCTCAAGATGTGCGCAACGTAGGCAGTGCGGTGCGCGCGGTCGCTAATTTTGGCCTTGGGGCTCTGCGCGTCGTCAGCGATTTTGATTTTGATGAAGCCGACTTACACAATTTTTCGAGCTTCTCCCTCGATGCGATCACCTATGATCGCTGCGAAAGCCTCGAACAGGCTCTCGCCGATCGAAAGCGCATCTTAGGCACCAGCCGCCGCAGCCGCGATCCCAACGCGCCGCCCTCCTGGCCCGCCGCCGAACTCCCGCAACGCCTCGATCCCCCTGCGCCCACCGCGATCCTCTTTGGCAACGAACGCACGGGCCTCACCCGCGAGGAAGTCGACCGCTGCCAGGCGCTGATCCACATCCCCACAAACGAGCGATTTGAAAGCATGAACCTGAGCCACGCTGTGGCCGTCATCGCCTACGAGCTCGCTCGCCCTCAAAACTGCGCTCCCCGCGCCATCGCCCCCATTTTGCGCGCCCCCGAACCCGCCATCGAAGGCTTCTACGCGCATGTGCACGCCGTCAGCGAAGCCATGGGATACCCGCCAGGCCGCAACGCCGACGTCTTTACCCGCAAGATGCGGAAGATCCTCACGCGCGCCAACCCCGACAGCGCCGAACTCTCGATGCTCGCCGGCCTCATGAGCGAGCTTTTACGCCTTCACCGCCTCGCCTACCCGCAGCTTCACACCCCAAAGCCCGAAAACGACGCCCCCGATCAGCGGTGATTCGCGGGATCGTTCTTATCGTCGTTCCACTCGAAATCGCCCTTGTCGTCTTTGACGGGCACGTCGAAGCGCGAAACATGGTGAGGATCGATGTCGCCCCGGAAGAAATAGACGTCTTTGAAAACGACCTCCTTGTTGTGAGGCGTGACAGGACGGCCACCCGTACGGCTCGGCGCACCGGGCACCAGCGCATCCGTCGACCAGACGACTCCCGCTTTCACCATCATGACGCGGCCATCGGCCAAGATGCGAATGTCGATCTTGTCGCCGGGTCGCAACCCCATATGGCGCTGAACGGATTCCGGGATCTTTACAAACCCGAGTTGGTTGAGAGTCTCAGCGGGCATCAGCAGCTCCTCAAACGCGCCTAACCTTACCAAACCACGTCGTCAAAACGCAGAGGCCACTGCACATTAAATCAAAAGGCCGCGATTTCGTTAAGAATTAATATCGCTTTCGTCGCAGAAGCGCCAAAGGCAGGCCCATCAATAAAAAGCCCGTGAAGCCCGATCGCCCCGCAATCGCCGCACAGCATCCGTCATCGCCGCCGGAGCCTTCCTCTTCTTCGCCGGAGCCCGCATCGCGATCCAAAATCACCCCGGTATCGCGGCGCCCTTCGTCCTCATTTTCGCAGGCTTCATCAAATCCGTCGCAATTTTGATCGATGCCGTCGCCGCAGACTTCAACGCCGTCAGGATTGACGCTGGGATCATGGTCGTCGCAGTCGAGATCGGCGCAAAAGGAATCGCCATCTTCATCCGTGCAGTCCGACGTCCGGCGGCAGTAGCCCACGCCGTAGGTTTCGAGCATCGAAAGATCGCAGTCCTGGTCGTCGGTGCAATGTTCAGCCTTCTCGCAGGCTTTGGCGCATCTGGGGGCTTCATTGCCCACGCAAATCAGGCCATCGGCGCAGTCCTGCGCATGGGGATCGCAGTCCGCATCCTCTGTTAAGCCCGCAGAGGGCCTGCAAATCCGGGTATCCCATGGGGTTTGAACGCAGGCAGAGCCTTCAGGGCAGAGGCCGCCGAGCAGCGAGCAATCGGTGCCCTGGAGTTCGGTGCAAACATCCATCGTATCGGCGCAGAGGATCGAAACGCAGTCCCAGAACGCCGGGATCCCGTCGTCCATCGTGCATCCCTGTTCCTGCCAGCATACGCGCATTGCAGTGAGTCGGTGGCGTCCCAAAGGTGAGGCATTCTGGTAACATTCGCGGTAGCACAATCCCGACAAATATTCATCGCAGGAATGAACGCAGGAGAGCGCAGCGTAGCAGTCGTCGGTGCCGAATTCGGGCGCAAGTCCCCGATCCTCGTCGCAGGACATCAGCTCAGCGCTGCAGCGCGAGAGGTAGCAGTTTGTGGATCCTGTGCGCGCGTAGCAATCCTGCGAGCAGTTGGTCACGTTGCTGTACAAATCCCGGCTGGTACTCCAGGCTTCCTCAAAGCATTTTGTGCTGCAGGCGATGTCGTTTCCGCATTGATTCTCGCAGGTATAGAGGCTTCCGCAGCTTTTTCCGGAGCTGCAGAACAGGTTATCGCAGAGGCCGTCTTCAAGGCAGGCTTGTTTGCAGGCGCAGAGCGAGGCATCTTTGCGGCAGTCGGCGGGTTGGCCCATCACGCTCCAGATCCAGGTCTTGTAGGCATCGACTCTCGCTTGTATGGAAGGCCTCAAACAGGGATCGCCGTCCTGAGCAGAGCTGGATCCAAAGTTGGTTACGCCCACGATCTTCCATGCACCGTTGATCTGCATAAAATGGGGTCCGCCGGAATCGCCGCTGCAGATGCCGGTATCGCGACCGCTGGTTTCAATGTAGGTGTTTCCAACCGATTTGAGCTGCAGGGTCGTCGACATGCGGCGCCCCATCGAGCCGCCACCTGAGCCGGAAGTCAGGCCGTAGCCCACTGTAAAATCCGCACCGCCAATCCATCGCGAAGGATCCTCGGTGTTGATGCTGTAAGGCGTGCGATCGGTGACGGGATCCTTTAAGTGGATGAGCGCAATATCGTAAAAAGAGATGAACTGGCTGCTGTCAAACAAAGGGTGAGGCACCAGGCGATCGACCCGATAGAACGTTCCGGCGGGGCGATAGATCGTGTCGCTCAAAGCGTTTTCATCGACAAAGAAGAGGAAGTTGTCAGCCATGGGCGTAAAGCCCAGCTGACTGGTCTCCATCTGCGTCACACAATGCGCGGCCGTAAGCACCCATTCGGGATCGATCAATGCCCCCGTACAGATGGGACCCAAATAGTAACCGTTCGCCTCCAGGGTGAGGGCACCCACGGCGTTGAAGCTGTTTTCAACATTGCCGTTCACCACCGATTGCGTCGCTTCACCGATTGCGGCTTCTTCTGTTTCATCCGCCATCTGGCAGGCATTCAAACAAAATGACCCGAGCAGCACCACAACTCGCTTCAGCATCGCGTCCTCCAGAGCGGCATCCGTCGCAAATGCAGGGAAGCAACCTAGCAACCAAGGCCGACCTTCCGCAAGCGAACGGCGCAGTCTCAGGCCAAAAGAGCCCGTCATCGCTGCAAAAAGGAGTAAAAGAGAGCTTTAAGGCAGGCGCCAAACCGCCTCAGGCCCAACAGTGAGCCTCAAAAAGAAGCGCTTTTCATCGGCACATTTGCAGGTGCATCCGAAAGCCATGTTTCAAAAACGGGCAACAAAACAACTCCCCTAAAGCCGCGCAAAGGAGTAAAAGACGCGCGTTCATGGGGGCTTGAAGCCCAAAACTTCATCAGGAGCCGCAGTTTTGCGGTGTATGGAGAGCTTTTTATGGTCAAAACCATCCTGTTGCTTTGCTGTGAGGACTGCGTGCCTCAGTTGTCGAACGGTCTCAAGGCTAACCTCGAATCCCAGGGCCAGAAGGTCGCCCTGTTAAACCCGCTTGCGGGATCCAAAGACGAGGTTGTGGGCGCGTCGTTCTGCAAGAAAGAGGCCGTCAAACTGCTGGCCGACGGCAAAGAAGACGAGCTCATCGCCCAGTTGATCGACCGCATCGAGGAGACGGGCAAGGGTTCCGACGTCGTGATCGTCACGCCGGTGTTCGAGGATCTCACTTTCCGCGGCGCATACTGCCTGAACCTCGAGATCGCCAAGAATGCCGACGCTTTTGTCCTGCCCGCCGTTTGCTCTGAGGGCAAGACCATCGACGAATTCATCGCCGACGTCGAGACCACGGTGAAGTTCTTCGCTCAGGACGGCATCACCATCAAGGCGATCGCCTCGGGTTGCAAGCCCGACTTCGCCCAACTTTGCAACGAGAAGGGGATCGCGGTCGTCAACCCGAAGACCCCTGTGCTCGACGCGAAGTCCGTCACGCCGAGCATCAACATCGTGACGCCCGCGAAGTTTATGCGCAGCCTGCACGACAAGGCCCGCGCCAACAAGAAGACGATCGTGCTTCCCGAAGGCAGCCTCGACCGCATTCTGAAGGCGGCAGCCGAGCTCAAAGCCCAAAACCTGGTCAACCTGATCCTGCTTGGAGATGAGGACGAGGTCAAAGCTGCAGCGAAGGCCGTAAATGTGGATCTCGACGGCATCGCCATCGTCAATCCCGCCAAGTCCCCCGATTACGAAGATTACGCCAACACGCTCTACGAGCTGCGCAAGGCCAAGGGCATGGATCTCGAGAAGGCGAAGAAGCTGATGCTCGACAAGACCTTCTTTGGAACCATGATGGTTTACAAGGGTGTGGCAGACGGGATGGTCTCGGGCGCCACGACTTCGACGGCGGATACGATTCGACCCGCCCTGCAGTTCATCAAGACCAAACCGGGCATCAAGACCGTATCGGGCGTCTTTTTGATGAGCCTTGCGGATCGCGTCTACATTTACGGCGATTGCGCGGTGATTCCGAATGCTACGACCGATCAGCTCCGCGATGTGGCGATCGCGTCGGCGGCCACCGCAAAGGCGTTCGGCATCGACCCCAAAATTGCGATGCTCTCCTACTCCACGGGAACCTCTGGCAGCGGTCCGGATGTGGATGCCGTGCGCGAAGCGACCGAGAAGGTGCGCGAAGCGGCGCCGGATCTGGCGGTCGAAGGCCCCATTCAATACGACGCGGCGGTCGTTCCTTCCGTTGCAAAGACCAAGTTGCCCGGAAGCGCGGTCGCAGGTAAAGCCAATGTCTTCGTCTTCCCCACGTTAAACGCCGGCAACATCACTTACAAAGCCGTCCAGCGTTCCGCGAATGCCCTCGCCATCGGCCCGTTGCTTCAGGGTCTGAACAAGCCCGTCAACGATCTCTCGCGCGGAGCTACCGTCGCCGACATCGTCAACACGGTCGTCGTCACCGCCATCCAGGCTCAAGGCTGATGCCCTTTCACTTCTACAAGGACAAACCATGAAACTGCTCGTCTTAAACTGTGGTTCCTCCACCTTAAAGTACCAATTGCTCGAAATGCCCAAGGGTGACGTGCTCGCAAAAGGCAACGTCGAGCGCATCGGCGAGGAGATCGGCATCCTCAAACATAAGACCGCCGACGGCAAGAAGGTGGAGATCACCGACGAAGTCTTCGCCACGCACGAAGACGGCCTGAACCGCGTGTTTAAACTCCTGCTCGACGGCACGTTGAAGAGCCTCGACGAGATCAAAGCTGTGGGCCATCGCGTGGTGCACGGCGGCGAGAAGCTCACCAGGACCTGCCTGGTCGATCAATCGGTGATCGACGAGATCGAGAACGTCTATCCGCTCGACCCGCTGCATGTGCCTGCGCACGTGCTCGGCCTCAAAGTCGCGACCAAGCTTCTGCCCGGCGTTCCGAACGTGACCGTGTTCGACACTTCGTTCCACCAGACAATCCCCGAATACGGCTATCTTTACGCGATTCCCTACAACTACTACACCGAGGACCATATCCGTCGCTACGGGGCGCACGGTACCTCGCACCAGTTCGTGGCCAACCGCATGGCTGAGATCATGAACCGCGACATCAAAGACCTGAACATCATCACGTGCCACCTGGGATCGGGCTCCTCGATCACGGCGGTACAGGGTGGAAAGTCGGTCGATACGTCCATGGGCCTCACGCCCCTCGAAGGGTTGTGCATGGGTACGCGCTGCGGCGACATCGACCCTGCAGTGCTCACCTATTTGGGGCGCACCAAAGGCATGAACATCGAAGAGCTCGACCAGCTCATCAACAAGAAGTCGGGCTTGCTCGGGCTTTCGCAGATCTCCAACGACTGCAGAGTCCTCGAAGACGCGGTGGCCGAAGGGAATCCCGCCGCCAAACGCGCCATGGACGTCTTCAACTACCGGATCGTCAAATACATCGGCGCCTACTCCATGGTGCTGGGCCACGTAGACGCGATCGTGTTTACCGCCGGCATCGGTGAAAACTCGCCTTACGTGCGGAGCGAAGTCTGCAAGAAGCTCGGCCTCCTGGGCGTCAAAATCGACGAGACCGCCAACGACTGCCACGGCAAAGAGCGCAAGATCTCTACGCCCGACTCCAAGGTGGAAGTGTGGGTGATCCCCACCAACGAAGAGCTCGCCATCGCGCAGCAGACCTACGCCCTGGTCACCAAGTAAGCCCGCAAAATTCCGCGTTTTAAAAAAGTCCTGCCTTTTCTCGCCTTCCAAACTTTACAGCAACCCCATAGATTTGCAAAATCGCGCACGCCTTTGATCCCAGAGGAGCCCGGCATGCGAGGCCAGCAATTCGTCGTCTATCAGGGTAAAACGTACCGCGCGACCCGCTACAGCACCCATTGCTTTGAAGTTTTCAGCCGAATCCGCGTCCAGGGCTTTGAACCTTACGTCACCTCATGGGGTCAGGCGGTGCCGAACATGTGGCATCAAAGGATGTTGCTCGAAGAGCTCGACGATCACTTCTTCATCCGCAACATCGAAGTGCAGCTGGGCAATCATCTGTATGACCTGGAAGGCGGCGTATTTCGCGAACGCGACCTGGCCCATCAAAGCGTGCAGCTCTTTTCGAGCGACTCCGACAGCGTCAATGATGGCTTTCAGTTTCACGAACGCGGCGTTTACTACACCGAAGTCCCCTTTGACGCGATCCGCGAGCTGCACGTGCATCATGTGAACCTGCAGCTTCAGGAATCGATCGAGGTGATCCCCAGCGAAAAGATCGCCGCATTTGCGAAAAAGCTTGCAGAGACAGCTTAAAACACGGTGTTCTTTGAAGAGATCGACAGGTTTAAGGCAGGGTGAGCGGGCGGAAGTTCTTTGAAAATACAGGTTCCGAATCAGGCTTCTTCTTTATCGTCGCCGTCTTCGTCGGGTTTGCGCTTGCCCAACTTGTCGCTCAGCTTGCGATCGGTGACGGCCTGATCGATCTTAGCGTTCAGTTCGGCGTGCAGATCGTCGGGATGAAGGATCATGATCGCGTTTAAACGCTTGATGATGCGCTGATAAGTGGCGCAGACCTTCTCTCTCGCTTCCTTGGCGGCCCCTAACTTCTTCTTCGACTTGCTTTGCGTCTTCGCTTTCTTGAGATCGTGGAAGAGATCGACGCCTTTACGCAAAGCTTTGACCCAATCGAGCACGTAAGCCTGGGCAAGCTGCGCCTCGCTGAAAGCTTCGAGCTTCTCTAACAGCGACAAAAGCGCGCCATACTGGAAGTCGTATTTTTGAGCCGTCGGATCGCTCACGGTCATGAAGGCGGCATAAATGGGAGATGCGGCCTCTTTGACCAGAGGATTGGGGTTCGAGCTGCTCAACTTCAGCTGATTCTTGGTGCCGCGCCAGTTTTGGTCGACGATCTTGTCGACTTCTTTGAGGGTCATCCCGCCCGAACGCTTCTGCTGATGGATCAACGCCTGAAAAGCGAGCTGATCCGCCTGCAGTTCCTCGCCCAATTCGCGCTCAACTGCAGGATCATCGAGCATGAGCGCTACGATGAGCGCCATAAACTCGTTGACGGTTTCGTTCGGCAGCGGTGCAAAGTTGATGTCCTGAATCTCAACGCCCATGGAAAAACCCCTTTCGTGAAAAGTTTTTGAGGTGAATCGATTATAAATTCACGATTTTTAAAAATGCAAATGCTTTTCTTCAAAAAAATCTTCCTCAGATTCAAAAGAGGCGCAAGCTTCAGAGAATGAAGACTTCACCCTCATTTGCGTCGATCCCGACTTTATCAACTCCGGACCGCAAGTTTTTTGCAAAGAATGCCGGCTCCATAGCTTTAAACTGTACCAGACTCGCCATCGATTCCGGGTTTCAGGGTAAAAACTCCGCCTTTACGCTCATCAAATCGCTGTTTATGGTTAAAAAACTGCGAAAAACTTTTAAACAAAGGCGCGTCCTGAGTTCAAAACTGCGCCACAACGCGCATTTTCGACAGGTTTCCCGCTTCAAGACCGGAGATCTTCTTTCCTAAAAGCGATTTTCTTGAATGAGAACTTCATCACCCTCGTCATGATGGCCGAATTTACCCATAAAAACTGCAGGCCACACGCGGGAGCGCGCGGCTCTCATGCTGGAGGATTCGCCCATGTTGCGCAAAATCTGCTTTTTCATGATCCTGATCCTCACGATCACTGGAACCGCCTTTGGGCGTTCGCATATCCGAAACAAGCTTTATCGACCCGGCTGGGATGTTCGCGGTGGTTTCAGTCTCTTTTACGGCTCATTCAACCATGTTGAAGACAATCTCATTTTAGACATCGGCCAGACGCATGTCGGTGCCTGGCTTTCGGCGGGCTATCGATTCAAAAAATGGGGCATTTACGGAGAGCTTTTGCCTGGTTTGAACCTCATGAGTGCGGAACTTCAGGGGGATGCCTCTGCCCCGGCCGCCGAAAACAGCAGCATGGGTCTTCCTGCCTTTGTCACCGCGCGCGGATTCTTTAAGATCCACCGCAAGCTGGCCTTTGTTCCGAGCGCCGGCCTCGGGATCGTAGGCTATGAACTGTCCCAAAACGTTTCATCCGGCGTGCTCAAGGCGCTCGATACCCATAATTTTGCCCTCAAATTTGGCATGGGCGCCGATTACATGCTCAACAAACGCCTCTACATCACCGGTGAACTCAATTACATACCCGCCTTTGACCAAAAGGTGATCCCCTATATGGGGTTCAACCTGGGGGTCGGTTACCGGTTCTAGAGGGATCCATACGCTGAAAGTCGAGTTCGATGAGTAAAGAGATCGGATCCCTCTCCTATCAACAGACCCACATCTCGAAGCATCCCATTGAGTTACACCTCTCCTTCCGTCATCCGCTGCGCGGATGCCACCAACACCTGCGGGGACAGCTTTATGTTTTCTTCGCTTCGGGAGATTCCTTGAGGCTCAAACTGTAGATCTCGTAGCATTGTGAAGATGTTTCGTGTAAGCACTCCAAAGCAATGCTTCGAGAGAGGAGAAATAGAGCCTCAAGGAATCTCCCGAAATCACCAGGATCCCAGCCGTCCCCGCAGTTGTTGGTGACCGCGCAGCGGCCGGAAGGGGACTCCCTCAATCAAAATCAGTCCCCTTTGGCTCACCCTCCCACCCATTTCACCTTCAGACTTCGCCACTTCTGCCATCGACGCCGCATCTTCCCTTCGGATCCCTTTCACATCCTCACGGCGTGTCGATTTGCGCACAAATTGATACGCAAAAAAATGAACAAACTGCAACCCCGCCTTGCGCCCAAGCGGGCGAAATCGCTATCGTGCGCGCCGTTTGGGATGAATTGAGCGTTCATCCAGCCGGTTTTTTGGATTTTTACAGAAAGGCGTTCGCCATGTTGAGCAAATTTTTCACCGTTTCCCTCGCCCTTGCAGCCCTGAGTCAGCCGGCGTTTGCCGAGCCTTTAGTCATGGATTCCGGATTCGAGCTTCGAGGCGGAGCTTTGTTTAATTATGGCGACTACAAATACGACCACGAAGGCCACCATTACGACTACAACATGACCGAAATTGGCGGCTTTTTAGAGGCTGGCTATCGGTTTAAATACATCGGTTTTTATCTGGACACCGATCTCGTCTATGCGAGCAGCAATTTAAGCGCTGAAGGAAAGGATGACATCGGTAAGGAAGGACGGACCGGAGATTATATGCTGGTCACCCGCCTCTTTATACCGATCATCGATCAGCTGGCCTTCGTCCCGCATGTGGGGGCAGGTCTTGCCGGATGGTTCTTTTTTGGTTTTAAGGCCGGTGGAGGGTTCGATTATCAGCTGACCGATCATCTTTTCCTCACCGCTGAAGTCTCCTACACCTTAAAAGCCTGGGTTGATGATTCTGGTCCCGGCGTACAGACCCAGCTGGGCGTCGGATACCGTTTTTAATCGCCCCTCTCCCCGTCTGAAGGCGCTCTCGTGAGCGACTTTTCCACCTCTCAGGCTGAAAATTTGGGTCTCAGATCCCGCTCATGGCTCGATCATTGGATAGATCGCGGTTCATTGAGCAAGCAGACCCTAATCCATCCGATGATTTTTGGGTTCAATATTTGGATCACCCTCAATCATCCGATGGTTTTGACTCGATCTCAGATGAAATCCACCAACCATCCGCTGAATACGGGTATGCCCGCCAACAAATCCGTCATTCATCGGATAGATCCGACCTTTTGAATGCCATCCTCCGCAAACCATCCTCGCGACGTATCGCTTTGCGCACAAATCGATACGCAAAAAATGAAAAAAACTTCGCCTTCGCCTTGCTTCCAAGCGAGCGAAATCGCTATTCTGCGCGCCGTTTGGGATGAATTGAGCGTTCATCCAGCCGGTTTTTTGGATTTTTACAGAAAGGATCCGCCATGTTACGCAGATTTTTAACCGTTTTACTCGCCCTTGCAACCCTGAGTCAGGCAGCGTTTGCCGAAGACATCGCCCAGAACCCCGGTTTTGAGCTGCGGGCCGGCGCTCTGTTTGATTATGCCTCCATGCATCACGACCATGACACGTTCGATCACAACTACGGCCTGACCGATTTGGGCGGCTTTTTGTCAGTTGGCTACCGCTTTCAATCCTTTGGCCTTTACCTGGACGGCGCTTTAACCCATCGGGAACGCCAAAAACCGGGTGAAAATGATCATTTCTTTTACTTCGAAGACGAACTTGAGGGTATGGCCTTCGATCTCATGCTCACGGGACGCTTCTTTTTACCGATCAACTCCGACTTCGCTTTTGTGCCCAACGTGGGATTTGGCCCATCCTTCGACAATGTGGGCGGAGATAAATCGTTCGACTTTGTCTATCTTCAGGCTCAGGCAGGCGCAGGCATCGATTTTAAGATCACCGATAGCATCTTAATGATGGGTGAAATCGACTATCTCTTTAGAGCCGATTTCATCTTTGAAGAAATTGGACATGCCTTGCAGGCCAAACTCGGCCTCGCATACCATTTTTGATCGTTCCCCTCTCCGCATAAAAGCGCTCTCGTGAGCAGATCTTTTGACATCAAGCGGATCATTTTGGGTTAAAACGGCGATTAAACCTTCATCCATCCAACAAGCTGCGCTTTATCCTTCCATTCAACCATCATCCATCCGATGTTATGGCGTTTTACAGAAAGGATCCGCCATGTTACGCAGATTTTTAACCGTTTCCCTCGCCCTTGCTGCCCTGAATCAGCCGGCGTTTGCTGAGCCTTCAGTCATGGATTCCGGATTCGAGCTTCGGGGCGGAGCTTCGTTTGCTTATGGAGAATACAAATACGACCACGAAGGCCACCATTACGACTACAATATAACCGAGTTAGACGGCTTTTTAGATGCTGGCTATCGGTTTAAATACATCGGTTTTTACCTGGATGCCAAGCTCGGCTATGCGATCACCAACCTGAGTGCGGAAGGAAAGTATGACATCGGCAATCCAGAAGGCCTGAGTCGAGAGCTGGCGCTGGTCAGCCGCCTCTTTATACCGATCACCGATCAGCTGGCCTTCGTTCCGCATATAGGGTTAGGTATGAATTACTGGTTCCTGATCGCCTTTAGGGTCGGCGGAGGTGTCGATTATCAGCTGACCGATCATCTTTTTCTCACCGCTGAAGCCTCTTACCTCAGGCGAGAGGGTGTGATTGATAATGGTCCCGGCGTACAGACCCAGCTGGGCGTCGGATACCGTTTTTAATCGTCCCTCTCTCCGTCTGAATGCGCTCTCGTGAGCGACTTTTCCATCTCTCAGGCTGAAAATTCGGGTCTCAGATCCAGAT
>JAEEGL016565786.1_pt1 | contig 22867 bp, 20 predicted proteins | sample 9134231 | NCBI WGS metagenome assembly JAEEGL01 (sample SAMN16246548, study PRJNA631951) | gut metagenome | biome: gut microbiome; feature: rumen; material: fiber-attached | host: Bos | place: Iran: Karaj | collected 2018-10 | reverse complement strand
TGTATGCTGCACACAGAGAGCTCGAACTCCTTACACTCGATCGTGAGACACTCCACTATAAGGATCTTGTAGCTCAGAGATTTGCAGAGCTCGTTTACTACGGTCAGTGGTTCCACCCTCTCCGCGAGGCTCTTTCCGCATTCGTAGACAAGACACAGGAAGTTGTTACTGGTGAAGTCAAGATGAAGCTCTACAAGGGCAACTGCACACCTGCAGGAACAACATCACCCTTCTCTCTCTACGATCCCGAGATCGCTACTTTCGAGGCTGATGACGTTTACAACCAGGCTGATGCAGGCGGTTTCATCAACTGCTTCGGTCTCCCCATGAAGGTAAACGCTAAGATGAAGCAGAAGAACGGACTTCTCTGATTCTGTTAATTAAGTGATTTTGAGGGGATCGTGTTAAACCGCGGTCCCCTTTTGTTTTTAAGGAGGTATCCCAATGACTGACTACAGACTTATGACAATTGAAGATTACCCTGAGGCATACGCTCTCTGGATCGAATGCGGCAACGGCCTTAATGACAAGGATGATTCCCGCGAAGGCATCGAAAAATATCTGAAGCGTAACCCTTCAACATCCTTTGTTGCCGTTTGTGAGGGCCGTGTTGTTGGTGTAATATTATGTGGTCACGACGGAAGGCGCGGAATCATCCAGCACGCTTGCGTTTCGCCTGCTCACAGACGCGAAGGCATCGGCGGAAAGTTAGTTGAGCTTGCACTTGATGCGCTTAAGGCTGAAGGCATAAACAAAGTCCTCCTGGTCGCATTCAAAAAGAATGCCGGCGGAAACGCTTTCTGGGAATCACAGGGATTCACCCTCCGTGAAGATCTGAACTACCGTAATAAGGCTCTGGCCGAGATGGTCAGGATCGATCCTGATTACGTAAAGGAGTAAAACATATGGCAAAGAAAATGTGGGCCGGACGCTTTGAGAAAGCAACCGACAAAGAAGTAAACGATTACAACTCTTCCCTTCCGTTTGACTGCAAGATGTACAGTCAGGATATTGAGGGATCTATAGCTCATTCTCAGATGCTCGCAAAGCAGGGCGTTATATCTGAAAAGGATGCCGAGGATATCAAAAACGGTTTGTTATCTATAAAAGAAGATATCGAGAACGGCAAACTCACATTCGATTCGGATGCCGAAGATATCCATATGTTCATCGAAGAAGAGCTCACAAACCGCATCGGTGATGCAGGCAAGCGTTTGCATACAGGCCGTTCACGCAACGACCAGGTAGCTCTTGACCAGCGTCTTTACATGGTTGATGAAGCCGGCGAGATCATTGAGCTTCTTGATGACCTCATCGACGAACTCGTTGATATTGCTAAAGCAAATACCGAGACTTATATGCCGGGCTACACGCATCTTCAGAGGGCGCAGCCTATTACTTATGCTCACTATCTCTCAGCCTATATCGAAATGTTCAAGCGTGATATTGACCGTATCAATGAAGCCAAGGACCGCGCAAACGTCTCACCTCTTGGAAGCGGCGCTCTAGCAGGAACAACATATCCTTTAGACAGGGCTTTTGTTGCTGAGCAGCTCGGAATGAACGGCGTTACATTATGTTCTCTTGACGGCGTGGCAGACAGGGATTTTGCGATCGAGTTTGCATCAGCCTGTTCGATCCTGATGATGCACCTGTCACGTATGAGCGAAGAGATAATTCTCTATGCTTCACAGGAATTCAAGTTCTATGAACTGGACGATGCTTATTCAACAGGCTCTTCCATGATGCCCCAGAAAAAGAATCCAGACGTTGCCGAACTTACCCGCGGCAAGACCGGCCGTGTTTACGGCGACCTTATTTCGCTCCTTGTAATAATGAAGGGACTTCCTCTCACATACAATAAGGATATGCAGGAGGTTCAGGAAGCAATGTTTGACTGTATAGATACCATCAAAGCAGTTCTTCCTCCATTCACCGGCATGATCAAAACAATGACGATACGCAAGGACAACATGGAAGCTGCCGCACTGGGCGGTTTTACAAACGCGACGGACCTCGCTGACTATCTCGTTAAGAAAGGTCTTCCTTTCCGTGAGACACACGCCATCTCCGGAAAGCTTGTTCACTACTGCATCGAAAAAGGTATATCCCTGCTGGATGTCTCCCTTGATAAACTTAAGGAATTCTCACCTGCGTTCGAAGAAGATGTATATGATGCCATCTCATTGAAGACTTGCGTTGAAGGCAGAAAGCTTGTCGGCGGACCCGCGCCTGAGACAGTAAAGGGTTATCTGGATAATCTGTAAAATGCATATCCGATTTGGTTTCCGACTAAATATACGGGCCATCACACGAATAGTGAGATGGCCCGTTTTCTTTCTGTTTCAGAACTGTTATTCCGCTAAAAGCCTTCCGTCAGAATCAAACTCATAGTCGGTTCCGTCAACTGTATAAGAGCCGGTTACCATAGCGCCGCTTTCATCAAAGTAATACCAGTAGCCGCTGCTGTATCTCCAGCCGGTGATCATTGCGCCGGATTCGTCAAGGTAGTACCATTCTCCGCCTGAAAGGATCCAGCCTGTCTGCATTGCGCCTGTATCTCTGCTGAGGTAATACCATTTGCCTGAGGACATTATCCATCCGGTCGCCATTTCGCCGCTTTCTTTCATGTAATACCATTCTCCGCCTGAGTTAACCCAACCGGTGGCCATAGCGCAGTCACTGTTCATGTAATACCAGGAACTGCCGGACATAAGCCAGCCTGTAACCGCAGCGCCGGTTTCCTTGTTCAGGTAATACCATTTGCCGCCTTTGAAGATCCAGCCGGTAGCCATTACTCCGTCAGGATTGAAGTAATACCATTCATCGTCTATCAGCTGCCAGCTTATCCTCATGACACCGTTATCACCCAAGTAATAAGTCTTGCCGCCTATTACCTGCCAGCCGGTCTGCATGACACCTTCTTTATCGAAATAATAAGTATTTCCGTCGATCTTCTTCCATCCGGTGACTTTATTGCCGGAATTATCGAAATAATACGTCTTGCCGTCTATCTCCTGCCAGCCCGTAACCGGATCGATAAAATGGTAGCCTTTAAGGAACTCGCGGCCTTCCCTGTCTCCGATAAAATGGTTCTCTTCAATGATGAATTCCCTTTCCATCAGGACCTGATCCATTGCATTTCCTTCGGCGATTGTAATGGTATCGCCTTCACGGTGAATAGCGATAAACCAGTGACCAACATTTCCGGTATTAGGGTTGCCGACTGCAACAACATCTCCCACCCTGATCTCGTTGATATCATAGAAAAGATCTCCGCTGCTCGGGTAGTTATATCCGTAACAATACTTTACATAGTCGCAGACGTATGCATAACAGCCTGTTCCGGTCGCGGAAGAAAGCTTGGGCGTTGTGCTGCTGTCCCACTCAACTCCCTCTGCCCATCTCGGATCGTTAAGGAAATCATCAATCTCTTCGATGCCGGTATATTCCTTATAAGCTGCGGCATTTGTCCTGCCTGCGAAGAAAGGACAGACAAGCACGCCTAAAGCTATAGCAAAAGCCAATGCTAATGACAGTGTTCTTTGCTTTGTTCTCATATCGTGTCACCTCATGAATAAACAGGATATCTAAATGTATTAAGCATACATTTTCATCTATAATAATATAAACAACAGGGTATCGTCTGTTCAATTTGAGAGATTCTTATTGTAAAAATCCACAATTGACCCGAAAAGCTCAGGATTCCTGTCAACGTTCAGATAGGTGTTGTGTCCCTTTCCTTCAAGGCGGTTAAATACAAAACGGGGATCATCTTTATAGTTTGCGTAATAGATATCATATCCGTATTCAATGGGAACGATGTCATCATCACTGCTGTGAATTACCATGACCGCGGCGTCTGTTGCCGCAAAACCGTCCAGTGCGCTGCATTCCGCGTATTCGCCGAACAAAACCTTCTCATATACTTTGATGACCGGTAATACAACATAGACCGCAGGACCTATAACCTGTTTTCCGCCGCCTTCAATAAGGTCGGTTGAACTGCACGGACCGGAGCATTCGACAACGGCTTTGACCTCAGGATGATATTTCAGAACATTACAGGCAGAGTACCCGCCCCAGCTGTGTCCGAACAGACAAATAGGCATATCAGGGAAATTGCCGTTGTCCTCGACAAAAGAGATCGCATAATTCAGATCGATAAGGCCCTGCGGAACGCCGCCGATTCCTTTTCCGCCGCTCTCATCGTTGCCTGTGGCATCATATGCGAAAACATAGAATCCGTTATGCGCAAGATAATCGATCACCTTCATATATGAATTATGTCCGCCTCCACCATAACCATGCGAAAAGACGATTATTGCTTTCTGCTCAGTTCCTGCGGAATACATATATCCCACAATCGGCTGTCCCTTGTCGGAAGCAAATTCATATCTCGTGCTCTCAAGACCGTCAAATTCATACACATGATTCATCGTTGCACGGTTGGTCTCAAAACGTCCGCCGAAATACATGTTATATATCCCGATAGAAGCCCCGATCCATAAAAGGAACACGGACAACAGTACGATCGATACGATCAGTATTAATCTCTTCTTTAAACCAGCTTTTGCCATTTTATTCCCCTTACCCTTGTGTTTTCTTATTGCTGACGAGTTCAACGGTTCGTATTATTGATTCGCGGATAACAGAAGATTCATCTGCGGTTTCAAGATCAAACCACAGAAAATCATTATCAGCGCCAAGGGTTTTCGCATCCATGATACCCCGGAGATAAACCTGGGCCACATGGCATGCGCATACGCGGCAGTCATAAAGATCACGGAGGCATTCAGCCTTTCTGATGTCCGAGATATCACATATCCCCATTTCTTTAAGAAGGAACATATGAAGTATCCTTGCCATGTGTTTTCTGGTGATCTGTTCATTGCCGAAAAGCTCATCCTCATATTCCAGCCAGCCGTGTTCCTGCCCCAGAGCGAAAATGTTTTCCGCAGTCAGGTCAAAAGCCGAACGCAATTCATTGATAAAATCTATTCTGTTCACTGCAACGGCCTTATCCTGAATACTTTACAGCCGCAGCCGGAGATCGAATCTACCTCGAATTCTTTTGATGACGATTCTGAAACATCCCCGGTTATCAGTTCTTTTATCTGACAGGATCGGGCGGCAAGGAAAGATTCTTTCGCGGAAACACTTATCTTTGACCCCAATCTGTTGATTATATATTCTGCTGATACGGTAATCTTCTCTGAATATTCATCAGTTGAAAGATTGAAAAAGCCAAGAGCGATATCGCCGTTACTTAAAGGCTTTGCAAGCACGTCCACCCTGTTGTTGTCGCGTATATATTCCGTGGACGGATCTTCACAAGAATAAGTCGTAAAGATCCGCTTTGCCTGAATTCCCAAAGGATCCTGATCAAGAGCGATAAGATCTTCGTTGGCTATGATATTGTAGATCCGGTCGCCTTTTGTGACACGTCTCAGGTCAAGACCGAGCATCAGAGGTGAATTCATCATACACCACATCGCCATATGTGAAATGCACATAGTCTCATTGATGCCGTCCATGCCTATCACGAGCATATCCGGGTCGTTCCAGCCTTTACCGAGTCCTGAGAACTCATCCATTATGACCGCTTTGTTATATTGTGAAGTGATGGATGTGGTGTAATCACTCTCCCATGAAGCCGTGCCGGGATTTCCGTCAGAACCGACCTGGAAAGTGATGTCATTTAATATGCGCCATGAATCTCCTACGATATGACCCCAGTTCTGAGGCTGGGTCTTACCCCATTCACATATCGAAAAGACTATATCACGGCCGTTGCCGTACCTCTCAAGTTCTTTCCTGATCTCTGAATAGGAATTAAGCGTATTCTCCTGTCTTCTGTGATTCATAAGACGGATCTTATTGATGCCAGAACTGAGGTTTACCCTGATAATTGAAGAATCGACAAAGCTTTCAGACGAAGGTGTTGAAGGAAGAAAATCATCAAATATCACATCTTCGCCTACCGCTATCTGAAGCCAGCTTCCGATGCCCTCTTCCTGACCGGAAGCGTAGGAAACAGTCATATCATAAGAGCCAGCTTCTTTTACCTCGATCTCAAATACAAGCTCGCTGCTCCTGTCACCCACAGGGCTGTGATCCGGAGCGGTGCCGTCGAAAGTGCCGATAAAAGAAACGTATTCATCTTTAATGCATGCGCGGCTACCGGTTATATATCCGTCTTTAACAGCAGAATATGTACTGCCGGCGACAGTTATTGATCTTATATTGGGAGCGTATGAATATTTCGCGTTCTCAGGATTGGAGAACGTCGCATTATCCCACATGTAATAGCAGTTATCGACCTTTATGAAATCAATGTCCCAATTAATATAGTCTTCGCAGTCTGTCTTCTCATGCTTATAGATACCGACCTCCGTGCCTGAACAGAGCTTGGTGCCGATATCGTTATACATTCCGAACTTAAGACCGGCGGCATGCACCGTATCAGCCATAGACTTGAATCCTGAAGGAAACTTCACGGGATCTGACTGAAGCCTGTCATTGACCCTTTCGGGACGGTAACATCCGTCATCGAGAACAACATACAGATAGCCGAGTTTATCAAGTCTGAGTTCTTTGATCTTAAGGATCATTTCTTTGGTTAGAGCTTCGGTATTTCCGCTTCCGAAAGCATTCCAGCTGTTCCAGCCCATTGCCGGAAGACGGTCTTTTTTGGAGAATACGGCAGGATCTCCTTCTTTCGAGAAAGCATCAAATCTAAGACGGTTATCTGTTATCCCTGCAGGACCTTCCATGGCAAATTCCCTTTATCGAAACGTATTATCTCTCCATTAACCAGATCTCGGACGAATATGGCTGCAGTGTTGAGCCTCCGCCAAAATCATGGATGGTTCCGCTTATAAGTTCTTTTGCCTGGCCGCAGCCTGCATCAAAATGAGCCGTATAGGGATTGGAATCCATATTGATCGCGACCATGATCCGCTGATCGCCTGAATTGCGCTCAAAGATGCACTGTTTATTTGTCAGGACAACGATCCTGAGGCCGCCGTAATTCAGGGCATTACTGCTTTTCTTTGCTTCCGCAAGACGTGAAATGTGTTCTGTCAGGTCATTCCAGACAGGCTCATCAAAAGATGCGCGCAGAGCGGGATCGCCTTCTTCCTTTCTGGCTTTCGCACCCCACTCGGAACCATAGTAGACACAGGGGATTCCCGGCATGGTAAATACCAGTGTGTAAACAAGCGGCAGACATCTCTCATCATTTAAGATCGAAGCGATTCTTGTAACGTCATGATTATCGGCAAATGAGAGAAGATGCGCTCCTCTGCAGACAGTCCAGTCCTCAGGACCGAAAAGTCTCATCAGAGAATGCATGATCTCGAACATATTGCTTGAATTGAAGGATGAATAGATTCCCTTATAGCACTGATAATTCGTAAGGGAATGAAGATGCATCTCATTAAGCATCCTTCCGTACTCACCGTGAAGCACTTCACCTAAAAGGAAAAAGTCATTTTTCTTTCCGTCTGTGAACTCACGAAGCCGTCTTAAGAATTCACGGTCGAGACAGTAAGCCACATCAAGTCTTAATCCGTCGATATCGAAAAAATCTATCCAGTAATTGACCTTATCAAGTATGTGGTCGATCACGGCGGGGTTTCTCAGATTGAGCTTTACAAGGTCGTAATTGCCTTCCCATCCTTCATACCAGAAACCGTCGTTATAGTTCGAATTGCCGTCAAAAGATAAATGAAACCAGTCTTTATAAGGTGAATCCCACTTCTTCTCCTGAACATCCTTAAATGCCCAAAAGCCTCTGCCGACGTGATTGAATACTCCGTCAAGAACAACTTTGATATCTTCCTTATGCAGAGCATCAACGACCTTCTTAAAATCATCATTGGTGCCCAGTCTGGTATCGATAAGACCGTAATCTCTTGTGTTATAACCGTGTGTGTCGGATTCGAAGACCGGCGAGAAATAAATGGCATTTATGCCGAGTTTCTTCATGTGAGGTATCCAGTCAAGAACCTTCAATATCCTTGATTCCGGTATTCCGTCATTTTCAAACGGCGCTCCGCAGAATCCGAGCGGATATATCTGATAAAAGACTGCTTCTTCATACCACATTTATTCAGTTCCTTCTTTCTTTTCCTGTCTGCGAAGTTTTGCGCATGTGATAAAACCTGCAAAACCCATTAAGAATATTATGATGACCGCTGCTATACCGATATACTTTTCGATCTGCAAGGCGAAAGTTGTAAGACCGCCTGCATTTCTGTGGGAGAATGCCCATTCAAGCGCCAGTATCGATACCATCGTGTCTACTATTCCAAGCTTTCTTAATGCAACCACCGTAAGGGAATTGGACTTGTGAGCCCTGAAAAGATTGATAACGGAAAGGATCAATTTATAGATTACATAAACGCCGTAAATATAAACAAGCAGACCCTTAAAGTCATGGACAACATTTCTGCTCGCTATCAGGAAGACCGCATAAGCGAAAACAAAATCCAGAAGGATCAGGTTCCTTGAGAATTTATGGTAATTCTTCCTTTCGCTGAAGCGTTTGCTCTTAAATACAGCACCTCTTCCTGCCCTGTAAAGTATATTGATACGGATCATACACAGAAGAAAATGATAGACCGACATGATGAACAGCCATAACGAGTGCCTGAACATCGACATTAACATCAGGAAACCTGAATAAACAATATCGAACGCAACAGAAGGAAGAGCAAGCGCAACTGTTTTGCGCTTGTAATCATTTACATAATCCCAAAACCTTCTGGCTTTGGACTTGGCAACCAACTCTTCACCACCGGTTTCTTCCGGGGCTTCAACTGTTATATCAATGTCTTCTTTATTTCTGCTCATGATCAGTTACGCATTGAATGGATCGGCGCAGGGATCCTTCCGCCTCTGTGGATAAAATCAGCACAGGACGCGCGGTTAACATCCATAATCGGAGCCGTGCCGAGAAGGCCGCCGAATTCAACGCTGTCTCCGACATTCTTACCCGGAACGGGAATGATCCTTACGGCAGTTGTTTTATTGTTGAAAGTTCCTATTGCCATCTCATCAGCGATTATTCCGGAGATCGTCTCAGCCGTAGTGTCACCGGGAACCGCGATCATATCAAGGCCTACTGAGCAGACGCATGTCATAGCCTCAAGCTTTTCGAGTTTGAGACAGCCGGAGCTTGCGGCAGCGATCATTCCCTCGTCTTCAGATACAGGGATAAAAGCGCCTGAAAGTCCGCCGACATAGGAAGATGCCATGATACCGCCCTTCTTCACAGCATCATTGAGCATGGCGAGAGCAGCCGTAGTTCCCCACGTGCCGCAGGTCTCAAGTCCGAATTCCTCCAGAAGCCTTGCTACCGAGTCGCCGACCGCAGGAGTCGGAGCCAGAGACAGATCGATAATTCCGAAAGGAACATTGAGACGTTCGGAGGCTTCTCTTGCAACAAGCTCACCAACTCTGGTTATCTTGAATGCGGCTTTCTTTATGGTCTCCGCAACAACGCCTAAGTCCCTGCCCTTTACGCCTTCAAGAGCATGCTTAACAACACCCGGACCTGAGATTCCAACATTGATAACGCATTCAGGCTCACCGGGACCTAAGAAAGCTCCGGCCATGAAAGGATTATCCTCAGGAGCGTTGGCAAAGACCACAAGCTTTGCGCATCCCAAAGCGCCTGTATCCTTAGTGGCATCAGCGGTCTTCTTGATGATGATTCCCAGATCGCGGACGGCATCCATATTGATACCGGTCCTGGTTGAAGCGACATTTACGCTTGAGCAGACGAATTCCGTGGAGGAAAGCGCATCAGGGATCGAATCAATAAGAACTTTATCAGAATTGGTATAACCTTTCTGAACCAGCGCGGAGAATCCGCCGATGAAGTTAACTCCGCATGTCTTTGCAGCCTTATCAAGGACCTGTGCAAAAGGCGTGTAATCTTTCGCTCCGCAAGCTGAAGCAACTATTGATATAGGAGTAACCGAGATCCTCTTATGGATGATCGGAATACCGTATTTCTTGCTTATCAGTTCGCCTGTCTCGACAAGTTTTCCGGCGTATCTGCAGATCTTGTCGTAGATCCTTCCGCAGGATTCCTCAACTGTCGGAGCGGCGCAGTCCATAAGGGAGATTCCCATGGTAATAGTACGTATATCAAGATGCTGATCATTAAACATCTGCATCGTTTCAATTATCTCGCGGTCGTTGATCATATAAACCTCTCGAAAACAATATCAGATCGTATGCATGGCATTAAATAGACCGGTGTGCTGGATAGTTATCTGAACACCGAGCTTTTTTCCGAGCTCGCTTAGCTTGTCGGAAATATCGGATTCCTCAATAACCACATCCTTAAGGTCAACCATCATTACCATCGTAAAGATGTCATCAAGGATAGTCTGTGATATGTCTTTGATATTGATGCCGTAATCTGCCAAAAGGCGTGAAACATCGGCGATAATGCCGACTCTGTCCCTTCCCAGAACCGTTACAACGGCTGTATTCTTCTCACTGCTCATATCTTACCTCCTGATATTTCTGAGATTATCTTAAGTTATAATAACTCAATCTTGCGAATTTGAAGTTAAATTCAGTTACCTAGCAAAGAAAAAGCAAGTTTATTAGCGCATTTTATACCGTCGATGCAGGATGACATAATCCCTCCCGCATAACCCGCGCCCTCCCCGCATGGAAAGATGCCGCTGACATTTGTGCTCTGAAGAGTATCGGGATCCCTGACAAGCCTTACAGGAGAAGAACTTCTGGCCTCAACTGCGGTAAGAACACTGTCCGGATCGTCAAAGCCCTTTATCTTTCTGCCCATCAGTCTTATGCCGTCTTTGATCGTGTCAAGGATCTCATCAGGAAAGACTTCAGAAAGATCACCGGGATTAACACCTGGCATAAATGACGGCTTGACCTTTCCAAACCCGTCACTCCTTCTGCCGTCCATCAGATCCCCGTATCTTACAGAAGGCGCCTTGCCGCAGCATCCTCCAGCAACATATGCTTTATGCTCCAGTTCTTCCTGGAATCTTACGCCTCCAAGCACGTCATCCCCGTAATCGCAGCTGTCAACGGGAACAAGCAGAGCACTGTTTGAATTAGTGTCATTTCTTGCCCGCAGGCTCATTCCGTTCGTGCAGACGCTTTTGTCATCGCTCTGCGCAGCTACAACCTCGCCGCCGGGACACATGCAGAAAGTGTACAGTTTTCTGCCCGTGACAGTATTACAGGAAAGCTTGTAGATCGCAGGTGTGACAGAATCTGAATAATCTGAATCAAATCCGAACTGTGCCGTATCGATATCGCTTCTGAGATGCTCTATCCTTACACCCACGGAAAAAGGCTTGGACTGCATTTCGAGCCCCAAGCGGTTAAGCGCTCTGAAAGTGTCACGGCTTGAATGGCCTATCGCGAGGATCAGTTTTTCGCAGGGCATCTCATGAGTCCCTGAATAATCTTCATATGTGATACTCTTCAAACGGCCTTTCACGGTTTTATAGCCCAAAAATGTCGTATTGAATCTTACTTCACCGCCAAGTGAGATAATGTCTTCCCTGATGCCCGTAACGACTTTCCTGAGCCTGTCCGTACCTATATGCGGATGAGCGTCATACATTATGTCGGCGGGCGCTCCGTGCATGATCATAGATAGTGATACATAGTCTTTAAGGCCGGAACTGATACCGGAATAGAGCTTACCGTCAGAAAAAGTCCCGGCACCGCCTTCACCGAACTGAATATTGGAATTAGGCTTGATCCTGCCTTTTCCCTGCTTAAAATCTTCTGTATCTCTGATACGCTGTTCCATTTCGGGACCGCGCTCAAAAACTACAGGTCTCAAACCGTATTTAGCGAGTATCAGCGCAGCGTAAAGGCCTGCAGGACCGGTCCCGACAACCACGGGACGAAGGCATTCGTTAATGTACTCAAAAGAATCGATATAAGGCAGAGCTTTAGTCAGCAGCTCTTTTTCCGTTTCTTTTTTCTGTTCATGGGAAATGAAATCAAATCTGTAATTGATACTGACTTTTCCGTGTCTCGCGTCTATGTATTTTTTCGAGATATCAAGAATTACAGAGCCTTCCTCAAGTTTTTTAAGACCGGACCTCATGGCTTTGGTTCCCGATCTTTTAATCTGATCTATTATCAGAACAGAATCAGGTTTCTTCGGAAGGATCTTTTGGCTTCTGACTTCAGGCATTACGGATATCTCAAACATTCTGAGATATCCCTTCCGCTGCCAGAGACGCTGAAGTCCAGGCCCACTGGAGATTATAGCCGCCGCATATACCGCTGCAGTTAACAGCTTCACCGATTATATAAAGACCGGGAATATCAGAGACCTGCATATTTCCGTTAAGTTTCTTAAGCCTGAATCCTCCTGATGATACCTGGGCTTTGTCAAGCGTGCCGTATCCTGTTACAGGTATTGGGAAAGCACACAGGAGATTGGATAAATCAGCGATCTGTTTATCTGTCAGTTCCCTTAATGTTATACTGTCGCTCTTGAGTTCCATTGACTTCATGACAAATTCAGTAATATTTCTCAGGAGCATTCCCGATAACGCATCCTCACAAGTCCTGTTCGCATACATCTGCCTTCTGATATATATCATCTGAAATATCTCGCCTGCGGATTTGCCGGTGAGATTAATTATTGCCTTTACATTGTCGTCACCTGCATCGATAAGCTTTACTGCTATGTCGGAAACATCCATTACGCAGATGCCTGAGATTCCGCCTTCTTTGGTAAAAAGGATCTCTCCTTCTGATTTGTCTCTTATATCACCGTTTCCGTCACAGATCTTTACTTCACCCCTGCACCGGATGCCTGCAAGAGCTTTGATACCCGGCATATCGGAAGTAAGAGATGTCAGGGCCGGTTTAAACGGAATAAAATCAGAACTCCCGGTAATTTTTTCAAGAAGATTCCGGGCATCACCCGTGGAACCGGTCGAAGGATATGTGATTCCGCCTGTGGCAATAACCACATATTTCGTATGGAAAGTTCTGCCGGATTCAGTCTCGATATCAAATGTGTCGTTATCCCTGAAAATGTATGCGGCGCGTTCCTTCAGTTCCGTCTCGATATTATTCTCGGATAAATAGAACCTCAGCGCGTCGACAACAGTGGAACTCTTATATGTTGCAGGATATACAAGGGAACCTTTCTGCTCCAGTACGACTCCGAGAACATTCTCATAATAAGCGGAGGTTTCCGTACTGCCGTATCTGAAAAGACATGATACGAGCTTATCCGGATCATCTGTATTGTATTTTGAAGGAATTATATCAGTATTGGTCAGATTGCATCTTCCGCTGCCGGTCAGCGCAAGCTTACGCCCAACCCTGGGACCAGACTCCAGGATCATTATCCTTTTCCCGGTATATGCCCATCTTGCGAGTCTTGCCGCGCAATAAAGACCTGCTGCTCCGCCGCCGATGATGATCGTATCGTAGTTATTGTCCGCCATATTATCTCCCCGTTGCCAAAGCCAGTGTTCTTCTGTATTTCGTATCAGCGAAAGGCATACAACCGGCCTTATCCGTGATAAGACCCGTAAGTGCAGTAAGATCGTTCAAATCACCTTTAATTAGTTCAAGCTCAAGCTCGCAGATCTCATCTGTCTTTGATCCGTCAGGGCTTTTAATGATGCCGCTGTCAAAACAGGCTTCTATCAGGCTGTCTCCGTATGAAATCTCATATACGGTCCTGTTAAACGAATTGGAACAGATTACTGTCAGTTCATTATCTGTTATTGTTCCGAAAACATCCGATAAGAGATTCCGGGAATCATCTTTATCAGAGACATTATTGAGGAAGGTCTCAACAGAGAACTTTCCGTCACTGCTATTAACATTCCATTCGTACCGCTTGTGGATCGCGCCGGAAACACCGCCGCCGTACTTAACGGTAAATTCAAAACTGTCTTTACCGCTGCTGCGGTAATGTCTGACACGGATCATACCGCCGCGTTTTGTGATATCCATATCTTTGGTGTCAAGATATGTGTTTTCGAGCAAAACCGGCTCAGGATCAGATGCTCCGGTACAGAGTTTACGGAAGAAATCAGATGAAGACAGATCATAAAGATCATTTCTGTCAGTAAAAGCCAGTTTTGCTTCAGTCTCCATATAATCTCCTTAATTGATCGTATGAACACCGCCGGTCGATACGACACAGAGTTTGTTACCGGATAAAAAGTTCATTCTGATAATATCTTCATCAACTGAATAGTCGTTCGTAATTACGCCTGATGAATTATAAATAAAGACTCTCCTGTCGACATTAATTGCATAATATCCGTTGCCGTTGGCAACACAGATGATATTGGCACCGATGTTGGAATTATAGATAACACTGTCGGATGAATTGATTATCGCAAGTTTATTTAGCTGGCTGATGCCGTCGGCATATGTGATAAACAGGTTATTTGAAACCTTCTTTACATATCCTATCGCGGAAAAATCGAAATTCATCCTTGAAAGATTATCATCTTTTACCTCATATAATGCATTTGAGGTAAAGCAGCACAGCTTGTTGCCTACATAGCAGATCGAGGCGAAGATGACGCTGTCATTGGTCGTATAGACTGCATAATCATCAACTTCATAGCCCTTGGAGCTCTTCGCGATGGAGAAAACCCTGACATAAGGGACTATGACAGCACCGCTTGTATTGATCGTCGACACGGCCAGAAGCGTTGAATCCTGATTGAAAGCACAGCATACCGGGAAACCTGAATTATATGAAGTCCAGACAGCTATCTGGTTGCCGTCTTTATCGTATAAGGAAACATCACCGAACGAATCGTTGTTACCGCTGATGACTGCCGTAAAGCCGTTATCAGACATCTGCACTGCCTTGATCGGATTGGTGGTCGGTTTGCTGTACCAGACACCGTCTTTGTCCAGAACAGTAAAGCTGTAACCGTCACGGTCAAAAACGGTAACAAAATCACCGAAAGTGACGCACTGGGGATTCTGGTAAGAAACAGTATGTGAGAATATCTCGGAACCTGAAAGATTGAGATATGCGATTCTTTCTGATGTAACTTTTATTACACCGTCGCCATAGGGATAAAGCTTCTGAGCCTCTGAATATTCGCATGTAAAGCCACCCTGCGCGGAAAGCTTGATCTGTGCATCCGCTCCGGCCATTGAATCTATCTTTTTCGAAACAACAAATATCAATGTAATGCTGATTATAAGCAGCGTCGCAAAGATCATAACGGCTATAGTCAGGCCTTTTCTGATAACAGACTGGGAAATACTGCCGTCCTTCTTCTCGGCAGCAGGCTTTTCTTTAACCTTTTTCTCTTTAATATTTGCTTTTTCTTTCTTATTCTTGTTTTTCATCTTATTCTTTAATTTGGCATATCATAAATGCCGCCGATACTCCCTAAGATCGCTTCGTCCAGCAGTTCATATGCTTTCCAGAAACCGTAGTTGTAAGTATCATAACCTCCGTCATTAAATATCTCACGCGAATAAATAAAGAATCCCGTATATTCGCCGTCTTTGAAGACATAGAATGAATCATTGTCTCTTTTATAGAATTCATAAAGGGTAGTAACATAATTCTTGCTGTTAAATTTTAATGATATAACCGGACCGTTACTCTTATCCACAACAGCATCAGTTTCAACACCGCCTATATTTATGCAGGCTATGCTCTCAAAAAGGATCGAACAGTACGACCTTCCCGAAGAATCCAGGATCTTGGCATTACGGCCGTCAAGCGTGATTATTGCGCCATCGGACATAATGTTCTTTCCATCACCGACATCCATCGCGAATTTGAAGGATCTGTCACCATATACACAGGTTATTGATGAAATACTGTTTATGCGGCAGTAACAGACGTAAGGATCGATAAGAACGGTCTCCTTCAGATCAATACCGTCCAGCTGATAATTCGTGAGCATAAAATATTTGTCCGTACCGGCAATATACCCGTAGTAGAAACCGTTGATCTGTTTGCTGAAGTAAATCTCAGTCTTATCCCCGTTATTCAGTGTTATGACAAAATGATAGACCGGAGCATCAAGACCGTACTGTGAAAGACTTCCGTTGTCAACGGAAACATATTCTGTGATCACAAGATGTATAACCGAATCCATCAGGCTCTCAAAATAGCTGCTGGTACCGTGTTCATACGGCTTGACGATATTAAACCTGACTAATCCCGAGTCAAATATCTCCACATCGGCATCCAGTGATAATCCGTCTGTCTTTCTGTCAAAATGAATATTCTTTATATCGTAATAATCAATATTCAAAACCGAAGGATCAAGAAAACTAATAGCAGTCTTCACGGAACACTGAATCTTGCTGGAAGATACAAGATAAATATCGGTAGAGCCCGCTATATTCAAATAACAGTAATTTCCGTCAGGTGTCATATTGCCGAGACTGATCGTCTTATCTGTTCCGTTCAAGGTCTTGATAGTAATAACACACGCAGGCATATCAAGTCCGTATTCTGAAAGATTGCCGTCAGAGGAAACCTTGTAATTGCTCGAAAAACAGGTCATTTCAGAGACAAATAATGCAAGTTTTGACTGGGAATAATTCACGCCGGGGGCAGCATCATCACCGCAGTACTCATAATGAATAACGTCATTACTGTCTATCGAAAAGTTTACAGCCGAAGTATGACCGGTGTCACGGTTGTAAACAGATATCGATGATATATCAGACGGATTGTAATAAACGATATCAACCATACCGCCTGTCGTTTCAGCCGGTTTGTTTTTCTTAATATTCTCGGCAACGAAATATACGATTGCGCTTATGGCAAGAACAATCAAGATAATAAACGGTATAAGAAGATTTTTGATCGACTTCATATCAAAGATTCTTCCTCTTAATATATACGATAACAGCCGCAGCAACCAGCAGGACCGGAATGGCTATCATAAACACGATGAGCATTACCGTTGAAAGCACTGTTGTGGATTTTTGCGCATCGAGCGAGAAATTATTTATCTGTTTGGTTGCTATATTCAAAGCATACACAGGCTTGGTGCTGGAAAGATCACGGATGCATGACTTTAAGAAATCAACGTTTGAGTCACTCAGACCGTAATAAGATATGTATTCATCGGATGAGAAATTGAGGGTACCGAAAACATATACCTTCGCAGGGTCATATCCATAGCCGGTTGAACAGGCTGCAACATAATACTGGTTCTCGGTATTAATATCACTGTCAATGGAATTACCCTGCTCATCAAGTTCCACCAAAGATGCCTTCTTACTGGTCAGGAGAACAGGATTTGCAGCAACTTCCGATCCGTCATTCTCAATTATCCTTATGCTTCTCGCATAAGAACTGTGCAGATACTTGATGTTTGAATAATCCGAAAAGTCATCAGCCGGCATAACAGTTGAATCGACAGAAGATCCGCCAAGCTGATAAGCCGGATCATTCTCAGAGATAAGGACAGGATCGATATTGATGCTCATCTGGTCTAAAAGAAGATTCAGCCTGGTATACTTTTCGCTTACATTATTGAGATTATAATCAACGGCAACAAACATCTTTCCGCCGCCGGACAGATAATCAGTCATTGCGACATACATATTCTCTGATATATCGCTGTTAGGACCGTTTAGAATCAAAAGATCGCAATCCTCGGGAATGACAAAGTTAGATGATACAGGAAGTTCTGCTGTCTCGACAGACATCGAATCAAGTATCCTGGTCAGGTAATTATTTCCTTCTTCCTTGAGACCGGTAACGATATATGCCTTAAATGAATAATTGCTTGTAAGATTGAACATTGCATTCGTAAAAGTAAACTCAGTATTGTTGCCGGTAATATAATACTGACCGTAATACTTATAAACCTGCTCATCATACATATAACAGTCGATCGGAGCGATGACCCTGATCTTGCCGTTATACTCGACAACAAAGGAATCGGCTTTCGATGAAAGATCATAGGCATTGTTAGGATCAAGCTGGTAAATAATTGACGGGTTCTCGGTCAGATTAACATATTCAACCGTGACCTTACCGTCTGACTTTCTTACATAGTCATCAAGCAAAGGAATAATATACTGGTATGAAGTTCCGGAGACATTAGTTGGACGGTTGAACAGTCCGACTATCCTGATATGCGCATCTGCAGGTAATGTGTCCAGATAATCGACTGTGGCCTGTGAAACCGAGTTCTGTGCCGTGTCTGAGAAATCAAAAGAAAGCGATTTGCCGAATATGCGGTCGAAAAGAATATTGACCAAAAGAATAATAGCTATCAGAAGGACCACGGAGCCGATGGAATACAGCTTCATCTTGCCGGCTCTGTCGTCCGCCTGTTTTTCCGGTTTGTTTGTCATATTATTATTCATGTACGATCCTTAAACCTCCATCACGCCTGGCTCCAGCGTTTCTTATCAAGCACCCTGAATGTAAGGTAAATGAAGAGAACAAAAAGCGATACCAGATATACAAGTGAAGACACAGAGAAAACGCCGAGACGGAAATCCTGCGTCTTTGTAAAAGGATCAAACCAGCTGATCGCGTTCTTTACCGCGCTTCCGGCAGCGGCTGCCGACTCCGTGCTGAATCCTATGGTTGTTAAGAGAGAATTTACTGCAGTTGCAACATATCCCGCAATTACGGTAAGAATCTGGAAGATCAGGATAAAAATGAAAGATACTATGGCTGAGACTATCTGATTATCTGTAATAGCCGAAGCAAACAGTCCAATCGAGATAAAAGTAAGTGCCATAAAAAAGAATACTATGATCGTTCCGATCGCGCCTACTCCGACCGTTCCGCCGCAGCTAACGGTAACGATGATATGAATGATAACATTGATAAACATGATCGCAAACAAAGCAAAAGCGGCAAGCACTTTGCCGATAACGACAGAAAAAAGGTTTACGGGTGTCGTATAATAAAGGATATCCGTTCCCCTCTTCTTATCCTCGGCAAGCAGTCCCATTGTGATTATCGGAACTATGACAACGAAGAATGATCTGAGCGAAATAACTTCACTGCCGATATTTACAAGACCTTCACTGAACTGGGTATAGAAAATAAAACCGGAAAGGAATGAGAAGATCGCAATAGCCACATAGCCTACCGGAGATCTGAAATAAGATAAGAATTCCCGCTTAAAGATTGCGTACATATATCATGACCTCCTTTTTCCTGAAGTAATATTGAGGAAGATCTCCTCAAGAGTGGGATCGAGCGACCGGAACTCAAGAATAGGCCAGCCCTCCTTCGCCATCATAAAGAAAATCGAAGCCCTGACTTCGTTAGTGTTGTCGGAAGCAATGCCGATCTCCAACTGGCTTATCTTGCTGTCAGTTATGCGCGGAACGGACGAAGCTACGCCCTGAATCGCTCTGACCTTTGCGGAGCATTCCTTGACAGGTCCTCTGAAAGTCATCAGGAGCTTGGACTGTCCGGACAGCCTTCTGGAAAGATCATTTAATGTATCAACTGCTGCGATCTTGCCCTTGTTGATAATAACGACTCTGTCAGCGATCTCCTGGATCTCGGGAAGGATGTGGGAACTGATGATTATCGAATGAGTCTTGGCAAGTGACTTTATAAGCTTTCTAATCTCTATTATCTGATTAGGATCAAGACCGACCGTAGGTTCATCAAGTATAAGGATAGAGGGATCGCCTACCAAAGCCTGGGCAATACCGACTCTCTGCTTGTAACCCTTCGAAAGATTGCCGACAAGTCTGCCGGTAACATCCGTGATCTTTACCATGGATACGATCCTGTCCAGCTGGTTCTTACGTCTTTCCTTGGGAACACATTTGAGATCAAATATGAAATTCAGATATTCGGAAACTGTCATATCATTATAAAGCGGAGGATTCTCCGGAAGATAACCGATCTCTTTCTTGGCGAGTTCAGGTTCTTCCAGAATATCATGACCATTTACCTTAACGGTTCCTGACGTGGATGAAAGATAACCTGTGATAATGTTCATTGTGGTTGATTTTCCGGCACCGTTCGGACCGAGAAAACCTAATATCTCATCATCATTTACAGTGAATGAGATATCATTGACGGCTGTTTTATCGCCATATCTCTTCACAAGATTGTTTATCTCAATCATTGTTACCTCCAGATAAGCATGATAATCACATACAATATCTAATTATAACAAAAAATAATAAAAAAAGATTAAGATAAGCCCTGACGGAGAGCCATTTCACAGGCGAAGACCTTGGTATCGATATTCTTATAGCCGAAGACGGTTATCTTTCCTTCATTTTTCGAGATAAACAGTTCAACCTTCTCCCCTGCCTTAACTTCGCTGTTGTAATTGATCACGATATCTTCGATCAGCGAGACATCATAGCCGCATTTATACAAAGCGTCATAGGCCCATGCCGTATAACGGGAGTTGTTGACATGTCTGTTGCGGTCTAGTTCGGTGTAATCGGCATATTTGATGATAACAGGCTTTTCGGTCTCGCCTGCAATATCATTCCGCGCGGGAAATCTTATCTTCGGACACGGTTCACCGAAAGCCTGCCTGGGATCCTGAATGACCGGCGGCGGTATCTCGGGACGCTTATTGGCGATAACGGGCCTGTGGGTATTCCAGTCTGCAAGTATCCAGGTCGATGCAGCTTTACCTATAAGACGGTTATCACTGCTGTAGATCTCAAAATCACGTCCGTAATATATCTTCTCGACAGTATTAGCCCATGTCCTTATACGGAATGTCTCATGCCATGAGGGAAGTTCAGTAAAATGAAGTCTCATCTTCAATATGATCCAGCAGATCGAGTTCTCTCTGAGAAAATCAGTTCCGTATCCGATGGAATAGGAACTTCTCTCGGCAGCTTCCTGAAGATCGCCGATCAGAGAAGAACAGTAAAGCCTGTCCCCTATACCGCATTCAGTTGCTTTGCAATATACTTCGACATCGGTGTAAGGACTGATATCAGGCATTTTCATCTTCCTTCTCTTTAATCTTACGGGGCATTGCCATAGGCTTGGTTCCCCTCGGATTATATCTTCTGAATACCGGATACATTTCCTCCTTGTACATAAAGACGATCATTACCTTGATGCCTTCGGTCGGAAGAAGCCAGTACCAGTATGTATCTTCGATATCAAACTGCTTGTAATCCGTCATCTTGATAACGATATTCGCATTTTCCCTGTCGGAATTAAATCTGTCAGAAGTTACAGGACCGATATATTCACAGTCCTTCAGCGAAAAACTGATAAGTTCATCTCGCTTGTTGTCACCGAGTATTACAGCGCAGTCAACCAGGTCATTGGATATCTCGACCTCATATTCTTTATGCTGGCGTTTTATAAGGACAATAGTGCCTGCAACGATACCGAAAGCAAGGATTCCTGAAATAAAATACAGATTGTAGCCTGTATATATCGGGATCAGGAACGAGAAAAATACTGCAATGATAGCAGTCGTGATTATAAAAGTATTAAACAGAACCTCAGAAATCCCGTTCTTGCGCTTAACACTGGTCTCAACAAAACTGTCCTGTAACATGATTCACCTCAAACAGAGTTAATTCTAACACAATTTGCATTAAGTATCAGACAAATATAAAAGAGGCTGCCTTATTCCAAGACAACCTCTTTGAGTTTTTAAGCTTATATGTTGAGAATGATATATGTTATGCGAGCGGTTCTGCACAAGCTCGCGCAGCGAGCGCGGAAGCCTTTAGCGAGCATAACATAATGTCATTCGATTCCACAAGATTGCGCAGACGCAATCGCGGAGGACCAGCAACGAGGAACAATAGCTTTCGATTAATACATCGGCTGCTGAGGCATTGCGGGAGCTTCCTTCTCGGGAATATCCGTAACAACTGCTTCTGTTGTGAGCAATGTGGCAGATACAGATGCCGCATTCTGGAGTGCGGAACGTGTAACCTTTGCAGGATCAACGATTCCGGCCTCGAACATGTCGACATACTTGTCGTTCAGAGCATCATAGCCAGTGCCTGCGTTGGAGTTCTTGATCTTCTCGCAGATAACGCTGCCGTCAAGACCTGCATTTGTTGCGATCTGGCGGATAGGCTCCTCAAGAGCTCTGATAACGATCTTAACGCCTGTCTTTACATCGCCTTCTGTCTCGTCGAGAAGCTTCTCAACAGCAGGAAGAGCGTTGATATATGCTGTTCCGCCGCCGGGAACGATACCTTCTTCAACTGCGGCGCGTGTTGCGTTCAAAGCATCCTCGATCCTGAGCTTTCTTTCCTTCATCTCTGTCTCTGTGGCAGCGCCTACCTTGATTACTGCGACACCGCCGGAAAGCTTGGCAAGACGCTCCTGAAGCTTCTCACGGTCATAATCAGACTTTGTCTCTTCGATCTGGGCTCTGATCTGGTTAACACGTGCCTTAACAGCGCCGTCCTCACCTTCACCGTCAACAATGATTGTATTATCCTTATTAACCTTGACCTGATGAGCTCTGCCGAGCTGGTCAAGTGTAGTATCCTTGAGCTCGAGACCGAGATCGGATGTGATGACCTGACCGCCTGTTAGGACTGCGATGTCTTCGAGCATAGCCTTTCTTCTGTCACCGAAGCCCGGAGCCTTAACACCTACACATGTGAATACACCTCTGAGCTTATTTACGATAAGGGTTGCAAGAGCGTCACCCTCGATATCCTCAGCGATGATAACAAGCTGCTTGCCTGCCTGTGCGAGAGGCTCGATTACAGGAAGGATATCCTGGATATTGGAGATCTTCTTATCCGTGATGAGAATATAAGGCTCATCGAAAACTGTCTCCATCTTATCTGTATCTGTAGCCATGTAGGGTGAAATGTAACCTCTGTCGAACTGCATACCTTCAACAACTGAAAGCTCTGTAAGCATAGA
>JAEEGL015207673.1_pt1 | contig 22867 bp, 15 predicted proteins | sample 9134231 | NCBI WGS metagenome assembly JAEEGL01 (sample SAMN16246548, study PRJNA631951) | gut metagenome | biome: gut microbiome; feature: rumen; material: fiber-attached | host: Bos | place: Iran: Karaj | collected 2018-10 | reverse complement strand
GGGTAGTCCGAAGGCAAAGAAGCTCCTCGAAGAAAGTGGTCTCCCAGTCAACGACGAAACCATCGTCATCACGGGCTGCCTCCAGACGAAGGCTGGCAACAAGGGTATCGAATTCCTCAAGGGCAACCGCCACATTGGCGTTCCCAAGAAGGACCCCAATGCCGCTCCTGCAGTGGACACCAAGAACATGAAGGCCGGTGCCGCAAGCACCTACCGCATTGCCCTTGGCAACCAGAGCTGGGACGTGCAGGTTCAGACCCTCAGCAAGTAATTTCTCGTAGCGAAAGCCGCGAACCCCAATTAGAAAAGTCCCGGAATTTCTTCCGGGACTTTTTTTGCACCAGCGAATAATTAGAAGCTGAAGCTCTTGCCCGCCTGGAACATGAAGCCCATCTGGGCGGAGTAAGAGAAACCTCCGTGGAAGCCGCCGGGATGATAATAGTTGATGCCACCGGTCAACACGCCACCCTGTGGCAAGTCGCCTAGCACCAAATAAGTCTCGTTCTTGATGACGCCATGCCGTGCGTGGCGGCCCAGATTGAAACCAAACCAGGAACCCAATACAGGATAGATCTCGTTCCTTCCATTGGCATTGTCAGCTATGTCATCGCGTTCCAAATCCTCGCGGAGTTCTTCGTACCGGCCGTCAGCCTGGAAGAACTGAACTCCAGCGCCAAAGCCTGCCTGGACAAAGCCTCCAAACACGAAGTCTGAACCAAGGAGCACACGTTCTTGCAACGTCCAGAAAACGTATTTTTCGTCATGTTCATCTCTCCAGCTGTAATACCTGCTGGTACAAGGGCTGTCAGAACAACCGAACCTCAGGTCACCCATGGCACCCGCAAAGGATGCCTGGAAAAACAGGGGGTTCATGAACCGATACATCACGGACAGGTCTCCGCCTAGGGAAAGGACTTCTCGGACATTCTCCCCTACGCCATAAGGGCCTACAAAGGCGTCTGCGGAAACAACCCACTTCTTGTCCTGTTCACCACTCCATCTCGGTTCGTGATAGACAGGCAGAGGAGCTGTACCCATGGACATAAACACAGGCCTGTTACAACCCGCAAGCAAACACATCACGACAGATAAAAGCAAAAACACAAGCATTTTATATTTCATTTTTCATCCTTCTTGAAAGCAGCATCCCCGAATTACGGGAATACCGCTTTTTGAGGTTCGAAAGATATTATTTTATTTTAAATACATCAACCATTCTACTCAAGTGTTATTGAATGAATGACGCATTTTTCACCAGACTTCATCGCCTGCAATCCTAGACGGGATGCGGAAAGAGAGCCTTTAGGCGTAATGTCCGTATTTATCAAATCAGGCAATGGTAATTTTTTACTAACAAACCCATTTTGTAAACTACCGTTGCCTATATCCACATTTTTCCTAGACTTTGCATCAAAGAAAATGGATGTGTTCTGACAGGTTCCAGGCCAGTATACCACATTCAAGTTCTTGTAGGCATCCATGGAATAGTTCTTCTTCAAGTTAAAATGGGCTCCGTCCAAGTTGGACTTGAATTCAAAGGAAATCCCGGACCCAAGACCATCGGAATAGTCCTTGACCGTAACGGTATCAGACCAAGGAACAGCCTTGTAGGACGTATTCGGATAAATTTTTGCCGAGGGAATGGCGGGCGGGACTTCCTCTAGATTGTTGGCGTTGATTACAAGTCTAGGTCGACGGAGTATCACGTTACCACCTGCAGAATTCAACACTAGACGAAACCAGCGGAAATTCTTCAAAGCCCCTGCCGTAGCAGGCATCTGCCAACGGATGGTATGGAACAGGCCATCCAGTGGCACACTCTGTTCAGCAAATTGTACCTGGTGACCACCGTTCTTGTTCTGAGTCAGCAGCAATTCCGCCTTCATCCAATTGTTCTTGGGATTTTGGACCTTCACCTCCACTTCAAAGATACTCGATGCAGGAACATCAAGGCCGTTGTCTACGGTCGCCACCTTCTTCCAACCTGCCGGAAGCGCGAAGGCGACCTGGCTGGAACTTTCTGTTGCAACGGTGTTATAATCATAACGTACATACCCAAAGGACTTGCTCTGGAGAATCCCGCCATTTTTGATGACAGCAGGCATCTTGCTCTGATCCATGCAGGATGTATTTGGCGAGAATAAGCCTCCCAGCTTGGGATTTCGGAATCGGCCTGTTGCCGTATTATAATCAGCCTTGGCCACCTCGCAAAGGACACGCCAAATATCGACCTGCATGCCGGAAAGGACAGTCTTGTCTATAGAGCCATCTCCCTTTGTCGGAGACTCGATATGGCGCCCACTCATCGGTTCGGAATACCTTGGATGGCTCGGGTCTACGGCGTAGATCGCCTTGGCTGTACTTCTTGACTCCGGCCTTTCAAAGGCAAGGCCGGCCGAAGCCTGGCTATGGGCGCAACTTTTCCGGATGGCCAGATCTCCATCGCATTTTAGATCCATAGCACTTACTGTGGGTATGAACGTACTGCTTGCCTGGTAAAGCGTATCGTCGTTCCAGTAAGATTTCAAGGGAAGGCTTGCCACGGTAAGGCCACCCACCTTGACCTTCTTGTCCCAATTTTGGGGCATGGCCTCTTCCATTCCATCCCGCAGGGATTGGTACAAGGTTTTCGCAAAGGGATAGGTGCTCCCTTGGACGAAATCGAAATCGGTAACCCCCTTCTTGGAAGTCAATTCCACATCAGTGTTGAATTCGTACTTGCGGTTACGGGCAAATTCTCCCGATTCCGCCGTAGAATAAGAAAGTGAACTGGTTGCTCGTCCCATCACCTTGGAAAGCAATTCCGTACGGCGTTCCAAATCATAGTACTTGTTCTTGTGGGCGGGATCCTTACCCTTCAACTGTCCTTGGGCCACAAGTACCACGGGGAAACCCTTGTACTCGGCAGCTTTACGGTAGTCCCCGAAAAGGAACCGGTCTGTACCCGTCTTGGGTTTGTACGTGGTGTTACCAGCCTCTGTATCATAAATGAGCAAGTCTCTTGCCCCCGGAGAAGAAATCAGGTCATAGAAGGCCTCTGCAGCGCCCACTTCTGCCTCATTGGCCCAAAAATCGATGGATGCCACGAGTCCCCTGGGCATCACTGCCCCCTGGTGGGGCGAATCCAGCGATGCAAAGAAACGCACTGGCGTTCCCTCAGACTTGTTACGCCCCATATCGTAAAGGTAAGCGCCATAACGCCCGAGAATTCCGCCCTGGCTAATGCCTAGGATTACGAATCCGTCTTGCTTTTTATTCGGGAAGGGGATAAGGATGTTGTCATCCAGAAACTTCAAAAGACCTGCAAGGGATTCGCTGTTCTGTTGTAACGAACGGATTACGGTTTCCGAAAACTGCACCAGGACCGGCGTATAGCCCAGGGACTTAAGCATTTCGGGAATGCCGAATTCTTCCGTCTCGCGGTGCAATTGGGAAAGAGTCCGCTTTTCGTCGGTACTTAAATGTATCCCGTCTATGATAAAGAAGGGCCGCTCCAAGTAGAAACCGAACTGAGCCGTGGCAAATTCCGGCGGGTCAATAAAGCGGAGACGTACCTGGGGCATTTTTCCCGTCTTGGTCAGACCAGCCCGATTATAGCATGTCCCGCCAAACAGGGCGTTCTGCTCCGATATACAAGGGTCCGTCGCCTTCTCGTAAAACAGGTCTACCGTTTTTGCAAAGAGCATTCCCGCAAAGGAAAGCATGACCATCAATAGCGTTTTCATACAATTCATTACTTTACCTCCACGAACAGCTTTTGTTCAAAGACCTTCCCCTCGGAATGAATCTTCACCATGATTTTCTGGAGACCGGCGGATTCAAATTCCAGCATTCCTTCGGACTTCGGTTCCATTTTTAGGCATCTGCTTGCTGTACACAGTTCTATTTCTGGAAGTTTCCCACTAGGAGTAATGGTAAAATAAGGGTCATAAACCACTCGGGTTCTTGATGACAGAGCGTAGGGGGACGAAAGTCCCACAAGAACCAGGTGATAATCCTGAATTTCACGTTTGGAGCAGATGCTATCGCCGCAGTAAGCCACCCCATAATCCATGTTGGCCACCAGCAGGGGTAGCACCTTCTGGTCACTCATGGCGGCAAGGGTTCCCGCCTCATCAAAGAGCCTCTTGGAATTGGGAATGACTCCTTGAGCAAGGCTACCCTTTTCTACAAGGAATAGGCTGTTGTACCAACCGCGCCAGGATTCCTTGGCGGTCAGGTTATCGGCGTCCTTGTACTTAAGGATGCGCATCTGGCTTTCTTCGGGAATCACGAACTTCGCAGAAGTTTCCCTGTTCAGCGTAGCCTTCTCGCTTGCAGAATAGCGGGACTTGACAGGACGCTCAAATATGTCTTCAAACAGGCCTTCTCTTTTCACTGATGTAGGGTCCACGTCCACAAAAGTGTAAGGAGTAGAGACCTCAAGCGAATCTTCGCCCAGATTGTCCGAGACTGCACCATCCTGGGCGCAACTCAGGGACACATCGTCCAGGAACAGCGTGGTATACTGGTTGGCGGGAACACCAAACAGGCCTATTCCCACCTTGTCCACCTCCACCGAAGAACCATCCATCAAACTTGAGACGGGGATTTCCAGAGAATGGGTCTTTCCCGCTTCTAGCGTATGGAACGACATTTTCCCGTTTCCGCCGGGGCCTGAAAGCCAGACTCCCAAGTTTCCCGCCTGGGTAGAACGGGCCTTCAGCTTCAGGAAACCGCCCTGCGCCGTAGCAGGCAGGGCGTCAAAAACCAGGGAACCGGTCCAATCCCCACGATAGTTGCGCACACCGGAAAGCCGGATATAGGGCGATTTCATGTTGTCGAAATCGCCCCAGTTGGCAGACCATTCCGGAGCTTCAGGGAAAGACCGGGTGGACTCTTCCATAAGGCCTTTGGAACTGCCATTTTCGTATAAGACAAGGTTCTTGCAATTAGCTGCAAATGCAGCAGAGGAGAGCAAGGCTCCTCCAAGGGCCAGCGGGCCCCAAATCCTATTTCTCATAGGAATCCTCCAAAAGGGAATCATCTGGAAAAGGCGGAAAGGGGCCCGCCACGAAGACTATCGAACAAAAAAGGCACACTCCCCGAAGGGACATGTGCCAATACTCGTTTTCAATCCAGGGCGAAAGATAAATAAATCTACAGGCCTGTAAAGAGACACCTTGGGAAAATTAATTTTACCGAAAAAGCTGGCAGTTTTTGCGGAAAAATAAGTCATATAGGACGTTTTTGCCCGTTTTTTTTCAAAGTAAACATAAGATATATATATGTATCCGAAAATCGCTCCAACAAGCCCTGCCGGTCCGACCAAAAGCAAAAAAAACCTTGTTACATTTAGCCCCGAAAATGTTCTGGACGGTACTCACATACGTTCTCATAGGGTTGCTTTCCCTATTCGGGCTCTTCTACCTGTGGTTAGAAGTGCGCTTTTACCGCGCCCTTGGAACCGTCCGGGAGGGCCGTTCCACCGTGAACCCACCCCCGAGGGTCAGTGTGCTCATTGCCGCCCGGAACGAGTCCATAGGCATTAGGGCCACCCTGGATTCCGTGCTTGACCAGGATTACGCCGGTGTCTGGGACGTGTGGGTGGCCGATGACCGCTCCGACGACGACACCCCCGCCATTTTGGAGGAATACCGCTCCCGCTATCCGGAGCGGCTCCATGTGTTGACCATCAACGACCTGCCCGAGGGTGTAAGCCCTAAGAAACACGCCATCAGCAAGATGATCGAGGCCTGCGAAGGGGACATCCTGTGCCTTACGGACGCTGACTGCATTGTCCAGCGGCAGTGGCTCACGGGTATCATCCGGGAGTTCGAGCCCGGTATCGAGCTTGTGGCCGGGCATTCCTATATACCCACCGTCCCGGGAAAATCCCCCTTCATTATCTGCATGCAGGCGGTGGAGACCCTCATTTACCGTGTAGCGGGCACTGCAGGGCTGGCCATGCACCTGCCCCTGACCAGCACGGGCAACAACTTGGCCTACCGGAAAGACTTTTTCAAGAGCGTGAACGGCTTCGAGAACGTCATCAAGATCCAGAGCGGCGACGACGACCTGCTGATGCAGAAACTGGCCACCGACCGCCCCTTCGCCATGCGCTACTGCATTACCCCCTCCACCTTTGTGACCACAAACGGCAAAGAAACCCTGAAGGAACTCTGGGAGCAGCGCAAGCGCTGGGCATCCAAGACCATCTACTACTCCCCGAAAATCGTTTTCGTGCTCTCCATGGTGTTCCTGTTCCTCACCATGCTCTGCGTGACAGCCGCCTTTTCGCCCTTCAGTACCGAAGTTCTAATTGCAACCCTAGTCGCCTTCGCCCTCAAGAGCCTGGGCGACCTGATTCTCATTTTGCGTGGTCTCAAGATTTTTAGGCAGGAGCACTTGCTCAAGTGGTGCATTCCTGTAGAAATTGTCCACGCCCCCTTTACCGTCCTTGCCGTACTGTTCGGCCTGTTTGGACGATTCAAATGGAAGTAAAATGGCTACCAAAACCAAGACTCCTGAAAAAACACTAATTATTGCAGAAAAGCCCAGCGTCGCTTCTCACCTGGTTAAAGACCTGGGTGCAAAGAATTTCAAGAAAGAGACCGCCTACTGGGAAAGCGACACCACCATCGTAAGCCATGCCATCGGCCACCTGGTTGGCATTGCCGACCCCAAAGATATTGACGAACGCTACAAGGCCTGGGACATGAAGACGCTCCCCATGCTGCCTGAGAAGTTCCCCCTGGTGGCCCTCCCCACCACCAAGAGCCACCTGACCGCCCTCGGCAAGCTTATCAAGCGTAAAGACGTTACCACCATCATCAACGCCTGCGATGCGGGCCGCGAAGGTGAACTGATTTTCTTCTATATCCTGGATTACGTTCTCAAGGGAAACTTCAAGGGCAAGACACTAAAGCGCCTCTGGATGCAGAGTATGACCCCCACGGCCATCAAGGACGCTTTTGAACACCTGCGTACCGCCGAGGACATGGAAAACCTGAAGGACGCCGCCCTCTGCCGCTCCGAGGCAGACTGGCTGGTGGGCATGAACGGAAGCCGAGGGCTTACCGCCTACAACAGCTCTATGGGCGGTTTCCAGATTACCCCCTGTGGCCGTGTGCAGACCCCGACACTAGCCATCATTGTCAAGCGCGAAGAGGAACGCCTGCAGTTCAAGCCCGAAAAGTTCTGGACTATCACCGCTGATTTCGACAACAGCGGAAGCAACTACCAGGGCAAATGGTTCAAGACCGACGGCAAGGAAAAGGCCAAACAGATCTTTGACGAGAAGGCCGCCAAGGCCATTTTGGAAAAGTGCAAGGGCAAGGCCGGATCCATCGAGGAAAGTACTGCCGAAAGCCAGCAGAAATGTGCCGGCCTCTACGACTTGACCACCCTCCAGCGCGAAGCCAACAGCCGTTTCGGTTTCAGCGCCAAGACCACCCTTTCCATTGCCCAGTCCCTGTACGAGCATCACAAGGCCACCACTTACCCCCGTACCGACAGCAGGCACCTGCCCGAAGACTACGTGGCTCCCGTAAAGGCCACCCTGGGTAAGGTCACCGGCCCCCTGGCCAAGTTTGCCCAAGAAGCTCTGGACAAGAATTGGGTTAAGCATACTCCCAGGGTGTTCGACAATTCCAAGATTTCGGACCACTTCGCCATTATTCCAACCGGCGTGATGCCCAAGAGCCTTTCCGAAGCGGAACAGAAGATCTACACCATGATTTGCCAGCGGTTCATCGCCGTATTCTTCCCGCCGGCACAGTACCTAAACACCACCCGCATCACAACCGTCGAAGGCGAAACCTTTGTTACCGAAGGCAAGATTCTGGTGGATCCCGGTTTCAAGGCAGTTTACGGTAAGGATTCTGACGACGAATCTAATATCCCGAAGTTGAACGGCAACAAGGCAAAGACCGTTTCCATCGAAGCAGAAGAAGACTTTACCAAGCCCCCTGCACACTACACCGAAAGTACCCTCCTTTCTATGATGGAAAGTGCCGGTAAGCTGGTGGAAGACGACGAACTCCGTGATGCCATGAAAGAACGGGGCCTTGGAACACCTGCCACCCGAGCAGCCATCATCGAGAAGCTGGTGAGCGACAAGTACGTGGTTCGCGATGGCAAGGACATGATTCCCACCGCCAAAGCTTTTGACCTTATCAAGGTGCTTTCGGCCATGAACTGCGACGCCCTTACCAGCCCAGAACTCACCGGCGAGTGGGAATACAAGATGGACCTGATTTCCAAGGGCAAGGAATCCAGGGAAAGCTTTATGCAGGGTATCGTCGAAATGACGAAGACCATGGTGAAAAACATCAAGGGCTTCAAGGAAGAACACACCGAAGGCGAAGCCAAGTTCAGCCCCGTAAACGGCAAGAAGGTCTTTGAGACTGTGAGCCGCTACAAAACCGAAGATGGCATCGTGATACGCAAGATGATTGGCGGCAAGAGGCTCACCGACGAAGAAGTAGTGGAGCTTTTGACCAAGCGAAAAATCGGTCCTCTCACGGGATTCCGTAGCAAGAAGGGTGCTGAATTTTCGGCCGTGGTCATTATCAACGACCAGAACAAGATCGAATTTGTCTTTGATGACAAGCCCGAAGAAATCGATACCGGCAAGAAGGTGGGTCAATCCCCCGTAGACCATACCGACGTCTATGAAACCCTCACCGGTTATGTTTCTCAGAGCTACATCGACAAGCTGCCCACAGGCATATCGCTACCGAAAATCCTCTTGGGCAAGGAACTGCCCTTCGAGGCAATCCAGAAGCTTTTGGCCGGAGAAAAGACGGAACTCATCAAGGGATTCCGCAGCAAGAGCCACCGTCTGTTCGACGCCTACCTGTACCTGGAAAAGGGCAAGCTCAAGTTCGATTTCCCGCCCCGCGAATTCAAGCCCAGACGATTTGGGAAGAAAAGTAGCTAGGTTGTAGGTGTTAGGTATTAGGTTTTAGGCCGTGAACAAGCTGGTCAACATATCCCTGTTACTTGCCTTTGGAGCGGTCCTTTGCCTTGCCCAGTCAAACGCCACAACCACTACCGACACTGTCCGCACCGACAGCATCGCTGACACTACCGCCGCGGTCATAGAAAATCCCTACGGATTACCCGACGAGTTGATGCCCCTATGGAATTCCATGAGCATCAAACAGAAAGCAGCCCAGATGGTCATGGTGTATCTTTCTCCGGCACAGTTCCTGATAGAGAACGAATTCGGTGCCGTACTGGTCATGAAAAATCACCTGAAAGATACCGCCGCCTTCAAGCAGAGAATTCGCGAAGCCAACGAAGGTCTAAAAATTCCCCTGTTAGTGGCCAGCGACCAAGAAGGCGGCTTTGTAAACCGTCTAGGCAGCATCTCCCAAAAATGGAAGCACGCCCCCAGCGCCAAGGAAATGCGAGACATGCCCACGGACTCCGTGAAGCTGATTGCCGAAGACATTGGTGGCGAACTGATGGAGCTAGGCATCAACATGAACTTGGCCCCTGTACTGGACCCCGCTAAGGACCACCGGAAAAAGAACTCCTTTATGGAAGAAAGCGCCCGCAGCTGGGAGAAAGATTCCACCAGCACAGAAAAAGTCCAGGCCTTTGTCCTAGGCATGAAGCAGAGTGGCGTTGTCTGTGTATCCAAGCATTTTCCGGGTTACGATTCCTGGACCAACAGCGATCACCAGATTGCTATCAGCGCAAGCCCCAAGAACAAAATCGCCTACAATGTGGAATTTTTCAAGCGACTCTCCGACGATATTCCCGTAACCATGATGAGTAGCGTACGTTTTATACGCATATCCAACCGCCCCGCTGTCTTTGAACCAAAAATCGTGAAGATGGCCCGAGACATGAATCCGGAAACCGTCATTCTCACTGACGACCTGTGGGGTGTTTCGCTCAGGGCTTGGGTCAGCGGAACCGAACGAGTCAAGAGCAAGGGTTACCCCCGCAAGGATTTCCGCAAGCTCATCCGCACAGCCCTTACGGCCGGAAACGATATGTTCATGATTACCTACCCGGCTAAGGCGGTAGAAATGGTGAGCTATCTGGAACAGATTTCCAAGAACAACAAAACCTACCGCAAGCGCATCGAAGAATCCGCCGCCCGCATTATCAATATGAAGTACAATGCGGGTATGATCAAGTAGCGACTAGCGCTTAGGCATATTCTTCACTTCTTTCAAAAGCTTTTCCGGGCCGATCTTTTCGTAGACCAGTTTCAAGATCTCAGCGGCAGCCATGGCATCGGCCAGGGCGCGATGGTGGTTGAATTCAGGCAAATCCAAGGACTGGGTCAGGTTGTGCAAGCTGTAACTGGGAAGCCCAGGAAAGAACCTTCTAGAAAGCTTTACGGTACAGAGCCTAGGCGGGTCGAACTTAATACAGCAGCGTTTCATTTCCGCTATCATGAACCGGCTGTCGAACTGCACATTGTGAGCCACAAAGATTCGATCCTGCAACAGTTCCCTCATGGTTTCGGCAACGTTAGAAAACTGAGGTCTGCCCTGCACCATCTCATCGGTTATGCCTGTAAGCCGTTGCACAAAGGGCTGGATCGGCATTCCAGGATCCACCAACGTCTGGAACGTGTCCACTACGCAAGTGTCATCCATCAGAACAACACCTATTTCGGTGATACGTCCATCGGCAGGTTTACCCCCGGTGGTTTCTAGATCCACAACGGCAAATTTCACGACTTTTCTTAAAGACTTGGCGCCTTACTGGATAGGAATGTCGATATCCAAGGTCTGCTTGGCGGCGCGGTTCTCGATACGGGCTTTCATGACTTTGGCCTTGGGGCGACCGTAAACGGGCACCACCAGCAAATTAGACACGCCAGCATCTTCACTGGGCGTAGCCTCCGTTTCGGCCACCGTCTTGGTAAAGATGGGATTTTTACCCTTGTCGTAGACGGAATAGGTGAACTCGCGATTCAGTCCCTTCTTGATTTGCTTGGTAGGTACCTGAAAGTAGATAACCCCGCCCTTGGGAACCTTACGCAGGCTATCCTTAATTTCTTCTTCGGTGGCAAAGTCCGCCTCTAATGCCATGCGAACATTCTTCTTAAGCTTGTCGGCGCTCTCGTAAAGAACGGAGACATTAAACTTGGCATCTTCGGGAATGGCTTCCGGACGTACATCCCGGATTTTCGCATTGTTCTGATAATACTCCCAGCGTCCATTATCGTGCAAAAGCACCGTAGAGCCGTTAGAGGTTGTCGCTATAATATCATCAGCAAGGGCCGACGTCGCCATAAGAGCGACAACGCACAGCCCACCTTTCACCAATCCACTCAATTTCATAACAACTCCAATTGTTCGTCGTTTTCAAAAGAAATATAGCATTAGTCAGCTTAATTATATTTACCTCTGTGAAAGGAAAAACGAGATTTGCCCCGAGCCCCACAGGCTACCTCCACGAAGGCCACCTGCTTTCAGCACTGTACGTGTGGGCGGCAGCCCAGAAATGGAATCTCGATGTTCACCTCCGCATAGAAGACCACGACCAAGAACGGGCTAGGCCCGAACATATCGCCGCCATCCGAGAAGACCTGCAATGGTTCGGTTTCTCATGGCAAAGCGAAAGCATTCAAAGCGACCACTTTGACAGATTTGAAAAAAAACTGAAGGAACTACAAGAAAAGGGCCTTGTCTACCCCTGCTACTGCAGCCGCAAGGAGCTAGATGCCGAAAACCCCAAGAACGAGTATGGCGAGGTCATCTATCAAGGAAAATGTTTTTTTCAAGCAAAAAACCACTCTTTACCCCACAGCCTACGCGTCCGTATTCCAGACAAAGTAATTCACTGGAACGACCTGCGGCTAGGAGACTTTGAGGAAAATCCAAAGCTCCAGTGCGGGGACTTCCCCATTCGGGATAGAATCGGCCAATGGACTTACCAATTTGCCGTCTGCGTCGATGACATCGAAGAAGAGATAACTCATGTTATCCGCGGCGAAGACATTAGGAATTCTACCGCAAGACAGATCGCCCTGATGGAACTGATGGGCAGAACCGAACCGCCCCAATACCTACACCACGCCCTCATCGTAGACTCTTTGGGCAAAAAGCTTTCTAAACGGGAAAAGGCACACAGTATCCGCCAGGACCGTGAAGCGGGAGTTTCCCCTCAAGAGCTTTTGGGCAGGGTACTTTTCAAAGCCGGATTGCAGGTCTCCGCCGCGCCCACCGACCTGAACACGGCCCTAGACCTGATCTGCCAGCACCTCTAGCCGTTAAAAAATGTATATTCAAGGCATGTCCAACGCAGCCTTGTCCGCCACACTATTGAAGATTCGCCAGGAATCTGCCCTATTTGATTCCAAAGACTCCCTTCTGAATTTCAACACCAAGGGGCTATACCAGACTCCATTGATGTTAGAAACTGGCGACCTGTTCTACGAGAAATGGAAACAGACACAAGGCCCGCTACCATTAGACTCCTTCCTCCCCAAGTCAGAAAATTTCACGCCCCAACAAAAACTGGAAGTCAAAGAGCACCTCCTCCAGGCGCTCAAGGAAAAGCTGGAAGACTTTGGCAACACAGACTTGTACCTACTGCTGGGTTTCCTAAAGTGGGAGGGAAACGCCCTTTCCCCAAGCCTTCTGGTCCCCCTGGACGTGAACCTTCAAACACAGACGGTTTCGCTTTCTTCTAGGCCGCCCCTGGAAAACATCATCCTACGGGAGCGGTTAAAATCAGAGGTTGAACTTCCGCGTATAGAGGATGCCACCCTAAACGGACAATTCAGCCTCCTCCTCTATTTCTCTCTCTTTGAAAAGGCTGTTGCCGCAAAGAAAAACTGGAAGTTTACCCGCCATGGACTCTGCCTAGCCTTCTTTGATTCTGTCAAGCTAGGCTTAAAGAAATGCATGGAACAAGGCTTGGACGAATCCAACGCCGGTGCTGTATCCACCGTACAGTCTCTTTTTTCAGCAGAAGGTTTCCAGACCAAGGACTCCAAATTCGACGAAGGCAGCTTTGACAGGATTTATTCCCCACTAGAGCATTACCCCCTGTACATCACGGATTCCCATACCACTAAAGTGGTCGAAGACGCCAAGGATCCTGACAACATGGCTTATGCCATCCAAGTTCTACCCGGCACAGATTGGGCAAGAGCCACAGCAAACCTGGTATCCGACTCCCTTGCCGAAAAGAAAAGCACTCTGGTGGTCTATCGCAGGGCATCGACCGCTCAAAAGTTTAGGGACTGTCTGTTCCCGCAATTTCGCAATTTCAACGGCCCCGAAAGGGATGCCCTTTTACCAAACCTCCAGAAATCTCGCGATGGTTTTCTGCGTTATTACGAGGCGGTAAACAACAATATCCAACCCTCCAACGCTCCCCTTTCGGACCTGCTGGCAGAGTTCGTACAAAATCCGACGGTCAAAATCAAATCGTCCGATACCCTGTTCCAGAAAATCGCAAACATTTCATACAAAGATTACAGGGAACTCAAGGCTAACCTGGACGAAATCCTTTACCTCTACTTTGAGAAAAAAGGCAAGGAAGCGAGAAACGCCTTCAAGGATGTACGTGTACCCAGCCTCTCTGTAGAAGAGCAAGAGGCTATCGCCAAGGAACTCTCCTTCGCCTCTACCAAAGCCGCCGAGCTAAAGCCTTTAATCGAGCTAGTCCAAAAGACGGGGCTGTTCCCCACAGGAATCTACCTTTCTGGCCTTTCGGACATCATCGACCTAATTCTCAACAACTTCAATCGAAGTACACCCGTATTCGAGGATTGGGAACTCCGATCCAACAGTTGGGAAGATTACCAAGATTCCTTGAAGGCTCTCCCTGAAGCAGGCGATAAGTGGGTCCGTTACCGTCGGCAAACATCAGACATTTACACCGACAATGCCGTTGACGAAAATATTCTTTCTATCCGCGATGAATTCGCAGAAAGTCTAAAAGCAACCCTTAAGGGCCTTTCGGACCGTTACCGCAGTTCCAAGAGAAGGCTTCTGAAGGTTCTGAAGGACCCGAAATCTGTCTCCTCTGACAATCAACTTCTAGACCTTATCGACACACTAATCGAACTGCAAGAAAACAAGCGGGCCTACAAGGACACTTCTGTACTCGGGAACCACCTGCTAGGTAGGGACTGGCTCTACGAGCGCTCCAACTGGTTCGAGCTGAACAAGAAGATTACCTACATCTACGATTTCAGGGAGACACACAAGAACGACCCCCGCCTAGACCTGCTTCTCCAGATTCTAGAGCAATGGCAGCTATTCAAGGACTCATTGCCCCAAATGAAGGATTACGCGAAGGTCGTGAAAGAACTTCAAGAATCCACCCGCAAGATTACAAAGGGGCTTTCGCTGGAAACGCCTCTGGAGAGTCTCTGCATTGAAAAATGGTTGGACGAAATCCAGCTATGGAACGATAATTGGGACAACCTAGAGGTCCACATCCGGACCACTGCCCTGCTGCAAGCCCTCGAAAACTTCGGAGCAAAAGAACTTTGCGACTACTTGAAGGACCCCGACAACGTTAGTCAGAATATAGCCCAGGCGTTTGCCCATTTCTGGGCGGGTACACAGATCCAGCAGGTGAGCAAGGAATCTCCGGAACTGTTTGCCTTGCAACCAAAGGCTCGAGCACAAAAGACAAAAGATTACCGTTCACAACTGGACCAATTCTGCAATGCCAACTTCAGGCTTGTACATAGTGCAGTTAAAGACAATCCAGATATCTTCGCTTTTGTTTCTCTGGAGCAGAGTTTCTACCTGCCAGCATCCAGGAAATTCCAGACCCTAGTAGTTCTGGACGCAGATTGCATTACCGTTAGTGAAGTTCTCCCTGCCATTTTCAAGGCGCAAAAGACTGTATTGGTCGGAGATGCCAAGGCACCTCTTCTCGCGCACCTGCCCCTAGACGGATACCCAGAAGACAAAACACCACATACGCAAGCCTTCCAGGAATCCATTCTTACCATGAGCCTTAGGCAAGGGATTCCCACCAGGGAACTGTGGTTCTCCACATCCTACGCTCATTCCTCCATGGTTGACTTTGCCAATTACAAGATTTACGGTGGCGGAATTAGACAGTTGCCATCCCCCAACCGGGAAAACGTCAAGAACCAAACTCTGAAGGTTGTTCCAGACAAGATTCTAGAAATTGCAAAGGCTGCCATCCACCATGCCGAGCGCCAACCGGGAAGAACCCTCGGAATAATTGCACAGCACCAGTCCACCTGTTTAGAAATTGAATCTGCCATTAACAGTCTCACGCCCAAGGATTCTCCGGCGGCAAGATTTTTCCAGCCTAGCAATCCGGCCATCAGTTTCTATGTAAAAACCCCCGAAAGGGCAGTGAACCGTCCCCGCGATACAATTCTCGTATGCGGTGAATACGACACCACTGAAAAAAAGTCCATCAATTCCAAGCTTTCTACTTACACCACCCTTGCCCAAAGCGAGCTTCAGGTGTTCCTTTCTGAAAGCGATATGGCCCTAAAGCCCAAAGAAAAACCGGATCTTTTCTGGGAATGGATCTTGTACCTACAAAAGGTACTTACCTTAGAAACCATTGACCAACCACCTAAAGAATCTGTACTTTTCTCTCAGGCACTAAAAGCGCTACAAGACGAAAATATTCAAGTGGAGCCCTATTTCTGCCAGGGCGGAATTTCCGTTGGGCCAGTTGTTGTAGACGCCAATAACTCCAAGCGTTTCCTCGCCTTGGTAGAAGATGATTGCACTACCGAAAGGTTCCGGGAATCTATCGAAGACCGCATCTACATTCGTCATACGCTACTCCGCCAGATTGGCTGGAAGGTATTGAACCTGTGGACACCCTTCTGGTATATGGCCTATAACGACGAAGTGAGTCACATGGTGACCACTATCGCCATTGAACAGAGCGTAGCACCTCCACCCAAAGACGATTCTGAAGAAGAAGCAGAAAACGTAAACACCATTTCTGCCGAAGATCTGAGCGTAATGCCCTACACGGTCTTGCACCCCAAAATCGAAGGGACTCCCCACGACAGGCCAATTCAAGAGCTTACGGCGGCCTCTATCATCACTCAGCTCAAATTCTACGTGGACCACGAAAGTCCAATTCACGAAGAACTTTTGCAGCAGAGACTTTTCGAACTTCACAAGGAGCCCTGGCCGAATTCCACGCTTGTTCCCAAGATTATGGACGCCATTAAGCAGGGCATCAAGAGTCAGAAATTTATCCAAACGGGTAAGTTCCTGTATTCCCTCAAGAACCCTGCCGTAGAATTAAGAGACCGGAGTTTCCGCCCATCTTCGGAACGGAAGATGATCTACGTGTCTCCGGAAGAAAGAATGTTTATCCCGTCATCTATGGACGAACGGGATATCAAGCAGTTGCTTGGTTTGCTTGAATAATTCTAAAAACTAGCGAACTTTCACAACAAAGGCGCTGATATTATAGGCCGACAGTTCACGAGCCTTGTCGTCAGCGGCTTTCTTGTTGTTCCAACCACCGGCGCGAAGCTTGTAGAAAGGAGCGTCAAACACCACCTGAATGGCATAACCCGTGCTGGCGGAAAGTTCGGCACGACGGCGCTGTGCTGCATCGAAATCACCCACAGCTTCGAACTGCAAAACATACAGGTCCTTAGAAGCCTTCTTATCGGCGTTGGCCTTGCCCGGAACAGCAGGGCCAGCAGAGGTGGAGGTATCCCGCAAAGAAGCCTTCAATTCCGGAGAATACTCGTTACCACGGAAAAGAGAATCCATATCCGTAGGGTCACCAGCAAAAGACATGGCTGCTGCAAATCCAACAATAAAAATAATAGGCAATTTCATAGTACTAATTATAAAAAATTTTCTCTATCTCTACGCCCGGCATTTCGACGACTGCGTTCCGGTGAGTAATGAAAATCATAGTCTTGGCCGGATAAGCCTCAAAAAGCCTGCGAAAAAGCTCTCGTTCCGTAGGTTCATCCAGAGCCGAGCTGATTTCATCTAGCAACAAGATGCCTCCAGGTCGCAGAAGCCCGCGGGCAATGGCAATACGTTCCGCCTGGCCTTCGCTAAGTCCCATTCCCCGCTCCCCAAGTTCCGTATCCAAGCCATTCGGTAAGTCAAAAACGAATTCGGCACAGGCCACCTGTAGCACGTGACGCAATTCCTCGTCGGTAACGTCTGGTTTGGCAAGCTGCAGGTTATAGCGAACGGTCCCGCTCATCAGGGTATTCCCCTGCGGTACGTAGACAAAGTAGTCGCAAGTGTCGGCCGAGACAGGACATTCAAAATTCTGAACCAAGTTGCGAGAGCCTACAGAGTATACAAGCGTACGCCCCTCTTGGGGCTCTACAAGACCAAGCATCAGGCGGAACAGAGTTGTCTTACCGACCCCAGTCTCCCCCATGATAGCTGTCTTGCTTCCAGGCTTAAAGTCATGCGTATAATTCCGGACGGCATCATGGTCGGCGACCGCATAGCGAAAGCGAACATTTTCCAGACGGACTCCAAAGCGGGCCGAACCGTCAACAGCCTTGGCCTCAGTGTTGGCTGCGGGATGCGCCGTTTTCCCGCCCTGCGCCCCACCGTTGCCCTGCAATTCTTGCAGGCGGTCAATACTGGCAGTAGCATGGATTAGGCGGGGTGCGTTATTCAGAATCGAAAGAATGGGCCCCTGAATTTGCCCCACCAACTGCAAGAAAGAAGTCATGATGCCGAAAGTGATGGTGCCATTTCGAAGTCCAAGGCCGCCCCACACGAAAGCCATTAGGTATCCAAGGCCAAAGGCACCTCCAAAGGCAAGTCTTGAAATTACCGAGAAGCGGGTCTGGCGCACCACATCGCGGTGGAGTTCACTCTGCATAGAATTTAGGCGTTCCGAGACCCAAGGGGCACTTCCTAGACTGCGGAGAACAGCATTGTTCTCAACGCCTTCCTGCACATGCATCTGGATACGGCTTTCCCCCTCACGGATTTTCAAAGTCATTTTACGCAGGCGGTAAGAGACGAACTTTCCAAATACCAGAGCAAGTGGCGTAAGGATCACAAGAGCCCAAGCGAGCCGCGGGTCGAACCAGCGCAGCATCAGGAACGCCCCCAGAAGTTGTATTGTGGTCACCATCATCTGAGGAACATTCGCCGTAGCCACTTCGCTGACCAGCTCCACATCTTTAGAGAATCGGGAGGTCACATCACCCGAAAGAAGCTCTTTCTCGCTGTATAACTTGCGAGTGAACAGGCGACCAAACATTTCCAGTCTTAAAGCATTAGACTGCCGAATGGTGGCCACCGACGTAAGGTAATAATACACCTGGCGGAGCACCACGTTGCCCACCACCGTAAGCACCAGGAGCCCAACCATGAAAAATACATCGTCATCACTGCCGTTTTTGATAGTATCGTCAATGAAGCGCTTACTCAGCCACACCATGGCAAGTCCCAGGGACACCTGCAATGTCCCTATCGCCACACGGAACGCCACATTCAGGCGTACACCGCGGACACTCCGCCATAGCCAAGCTACGTAATTCATTCCAGCACGTTCACCTTTTTCCAACTATCCACAATGGCCTGCACGTCAGCCTCTGCGCGAGAGCGTTCCACTTCGTATTCTTCGCAAAGCTTGTCCGTCAGAGATTCTACGGTAAACGCACCTTGTTCTACGGCAGTATTCCACAAAAAGGCTGCCGTCTCGTTCAGGCACAAGAGTTTTCCGAAATCGAGAGCGCCAATACCCTCGCCCATAATCACTTGTTCGCCACAGACTTCACGCAGTACAAAACCATTTTTGATTCGCATATAATATTCCTCTTATAACCCTAAAATAGCTTATTTAAGAAGTAATTTTTTTTTACATACCGCCATTTTTTATTTGCAAAAAAGGGTGTTTTCTAGTGAAAACAGTTTTTCTACTCCAAACCGTTCAAATAGGTCCCCTAGAACTTAATTTTAGAAAGTCTAGAAAAGGAAGTCCTATGAATTTCAAAAAAATTCTCATCCCTGCACTTTGTGCAGCAAACGCCATTTTTGCGGCCACCGTTTATCAAAACCAGGTAGGCTTCGTTACAAACGGCCTAAAACAGCTTGTTGTCATCGACGGGGTCGGCAAGGAACTTTCCTTGAAAGACGCTGGCGGAAAGGTTGTTTTTAGCAACACCATTCCCGAAGCCCAACCCTGGGAACCTGCTGGAAAAGACGGTTCGCTAATAGATTTCAGCGAGGTCAAAACCGCCGGCACCTACAAGATTTTTATAGGTGACGAAGAAGTTGGTCACCCAGTTATTATTTCCGATAACGCCCTTGAAGGGGTCACCAAAGGTTCCTTGAAATTTTTCTATTTCCAGCGTGCCTCTACGGCCCTAGACGAAAAATATGCCGGGGCCTATGCTCGAGCGGCAGGACATCCCGATACATCAGTCAAGTACCATGCCTCTACCGGCCACGACGCCACCTTAAATGAGACATTCAAGGCCTCTAAAGGTTGGTACGACGCCGGCGATTACGGCAAATACATTGTCAATTCAGGCATCACTACTTACACCCTTCTACAGCTTTACCAGCAGAACAAGGCCTACTTCGACACCCTCAACCTGAATATTCCCGAAAGTGGCGACAAGGTTCCCGACATTCTTGACGAAATCCGTTGGAACCTGGACTGGATGCTTGCCATGCAAGATAAGGACGGTGGTGTATTCCACAAACTTACCACAAAACAGTTTGCAGGCATGGTCATGCCCGAAAAAGCTATCGCACAAAGGTATGCCATTGGAAAGGGCGTCGAGGCCACTTGGAACTTTTCTGCCGTAATGGCTCTTGCCGCAGACATTTATGCCCCCTTTGACAAACAATTCGCAGAGTCTTGCGCTAAGGCCTCTGAAAAAGCCCGCATGTGGGCCAACGAACACCCCAATGAGGCCTACAAGCAGCCCAGTGACGTTGGAACCGGATCTTATACAGGCGCCATCTCCTGGACCATTAAGCTTTGGGCAAATGCGGAACTTTACCGTATTTCAGGAAACAAGGCCTTCTCCGACTCTCTTCACACTCTCAAATACAACCGTACCAAGGCCTCATTGCAGAGTTGGTCTAACGACCTAATGCTCGAAGCCTTCACCATAGCAACAAACCCCAACGTTTTTGAAAAAGCCGACGTAGATACGGCCAAAGCCTTGATTTTCTACTTGGCCGACGGATATATGGCTTCTCTCGAGAACAATGGTTATGGAATTCCCATGAGCAAGACTGATTTTTATTGGGGCTCTAATAGTGTTGCCGCCAATAAGGGCATGGTTCTTATCCACGCCTATATCCTCACCAAAGATGAAAAATACCTCAATGCCGCCATTGGGATTGCAGACTACCTCCTGGGTAGAAACCCTCTAGATTTGTCCTATTTGACCGGATTTGGGGTCAAGCAAGTCATGCACCCCCATCATCGCCCTAGTCAAGCCGATGGCATCGAAGCACCCGTACCCGGAATGGTTGCCGGTGGTCCAAATGCCGGTGCAAATGACGCTAGCGCATGCCGAGTCGATTACGCCAGTGGCAAGCCTGCAGCAGAAGCCTACTATGACAATACCTGCAGTTATGCAAGTAACGAAGTTGCCATCAACTGGAATGCTCCTTTCGCATACTTGGTAGGTAGCATCCAGGCAATTCTTGCTACAGGAAAGGTTTACGACACATCTAACACCAAGAGTAGCGCCACCTACGATCTTGTAGACATTCCCGCTAAAAGAGATACCACCGAAGACGCTACCGCCATTGCCGCCAACAAGATCGATTTCAGCCCCGTAAAGGCAGGTAGCCGTCTTATCGTCAAAAACAACAGCGTTCTCCTAGAAAGAACTGCACCTGATGGCACCAAGAAGTATTTCAACCTGCGTGGCAAAAAACTCCGCTAGTGCATTCATTAGGGATTATATTCGTCAAATGACCTTTTTTCTGCATAAAGGTCATTTCCTTTCCATTCAAAAAGGGGGGCGCCCCAGTCTCCTCCCAGGGTCGGTTCCCATAAAAAGGCGCCAATCCAACGGTCCAGTCCACGTACCATCTGGTCGGTATGCCAGCGCGAACCGTCGTATTCATAGTGATTACCTTTATCTCCGCCGTTGTACTCGGCAACTATAAATTCCAGATCCGGATATTTTGAGGACAGTTCCACAAACAGGCTTTTCCAATCCTCCGGAGGGCCGTCGCCGTAGGCCGTATAGGCCGAAAAGCCCATCACATCGGCAGGAACATTCTGATTCTTGAAAATTTCTTCCATCCACCAATTGACGGCCTGGGGCTTACGGATACTTTCAATATGCAATACCGTCTTGGTTTGGGGCGAAACTACCTTGACGGCGCGAATACCCGCCTTGAAGTACTTGGCCGCATTGGCCTTTCCGCTAGAAGTTCCCATGTCGCCGTTTATACTCGTAGAAGCCTTGCCAACCCCATTACCCCAGCAGTCCGTTCCGCTATTGGGGACATGAATCAGTATTCCGGGTGTGGTCTCGTTTCCTATTTGTACCATGTCGGGTGTGGCATTCACTTTTTTCAGCGCGGAGATCAGGTCATAAGTATATTGGTAAACCGAATCCGCCATTTCGTCTGAATCCCTGGCACCACGCCAACGGCTCGGAATAATCTGCTTAGCCGGATCGGCCCAGTTGTCACTGTAGTGAATGTCAAGAAGGAACGCCATGCCTGCCGCCTTAACCTTTTGCGCATAGGCGACCACATGTTCCTTATCACCGTACGATTCTTCGGCATGGCCGCAACCTGCCGATGCATATCCGTATTGCGCACTAGGAGAAACAAAGGTCTTCAGGCGGATTGCATTGAATCCATGCCTTTTGAGCAGGGTAAATATATCTGTTTCAGAGCCATCTACATCAAAAATGCGGGTATGGTAATGTTCGTATTCCTGAACCGTCGAAATGTCGGCACCCCTATAAAAGTCAAAAACTACCGACGACGAAATAGGCTTTACCCCACCCGAAGAAGACTCCACAGGTGTATCAGACGAAGAAGATTCAGCAATATTAGAAGAAAGTTTGTCCGCTAACGAAGAGGACACTGCTGTCGCCGATGAAAACGGGCTTACTTCAGATGAAGAAATTTCGAATGTTTCCGATACAGAGGAATCCGGCTCATCCAAAGATACCGCCGAACCGGAATCTTCGCTACAGGCCCACAAGAGGCAGAGGCATGAAACAAGCAGGACACGCATACGGAAAACCCTTTAAATCTAAAATAGATTATTTAATAAGCTAGGCAAGCAAGTTTTCTATATTTGGCCCACTATGGTCGAAAAGGCTCTTGAAATGGACGTGCCCGCCGAATCAGCACTAGTGCAGGTGCAGGCGGGCGAACGGGTGACAGAGGCGCACCCGCAGCTCCCCGATTTCGACTTCAAGAGCTGGAAAGACTATTCCCATATTTTGCCCGCCATGTTACCGAACTTCCCGGATTTCTGCCCAGCCGGGAACTTCCGCAAAAGCTTTGCCGACGAGATGGAATCCTGCGTCAAGTTCATGGGGGCCTACGAAGACTTTAAGACCTTCACGGAACATTTCAGGGCCTACAACTTCAAGACCTTCCTGATGGAGGGCGAGAACCTGAAGATGTTCCACAAGCCGGGCTGGCACTGGACATTCCAGCAAGAGAAAGACGGAACCATCATCCAGTCGGGGCTTGCGGTGGCTGGTATCATGGGCGCCCTATGCTGCATTTCGCCGGGGAACTTCTCATGGCACCACTACACGGTACGTTACCTGCACCTGATGCTGCAGGTGGCATTCCACCTGGTACGCAAGGGCTGCATCTACCCGCAGGTTTTCTGGGTCCAGAAAGATACGGCCCAAATACGCTGGCTCCCCACCACGTTCCTACCCGAAATCAAGACTCTTGTAGACCAGCTGGAGGCAAAGGCCCCAGCC